>JAAOEI010000063.1_pt1 | contig 38350 bp, 35 predicted proteins | sample 7059261 | NCBI WGS metagenome assembly JAAOEI01 (sample SAMN14008812, study PRJNA610033) | viral metagenome | isolation source: viral particles filtered from seawater | place: China: Hangzhou Bay, Yangshan Deep Water Harbour | collected 2017-10-31 | reverse complement strand
GAATGGAAAATTGTCAAATGCCCACAGAATTCATTTTACGGAATGAAAGGTTATTACGGCACATTGGGATTAGATGTCCAATTTTACAATCGGACTACAAATAAATTTCATAGAAACCTCCCAAATTGATGAACCTTTAGATAACAAGACCGATAATGGTTATCCATGTTCTTCGTAAGATGCTACCGAAAAGGTGCGGCTAAATCGGGAACAACAAACCTTGCGGAATGGGATAATTGTCCGAATCTTAACGATTTTGTTTCCTTGTGTGAAGGCAACGGCGAGGGAAAATACATTTTATTCCAAAGGGGCAAAGGCATTCGTGGAATGAAAAAAGTCAATGAGTATATTGTGGAATCTAAGACGAATCGGACAGATAGCCCTTCATTATCCGAATTATTGGTTTTTGCCGCCGAAGAAGTCGGTCTTGAAGCACCAACATTTGCTTTGAAAAAGAATGTTAAGGCTGACACTTTAGAAGATTCGGAATTGCTTGATGTAATGGAATCTATGGTGGATGCAAAGGTTTCCAATGCGGAAGAATTTGACTCATTTTCTAAAGACCTAAAGGCTATGCTTGCTGAAATCCGCAAGCGTGGAATGTCCTCCGAAGGATATTCCGAAGCCATCGCTAAAAATTCCGAATCCGTAGCCTCTAAGGTAGGTGGTAATGCTATGCCATTCATCGCAGGTGCAGTAGTGGGTGCATTGAGTGGCGGAGGATTGGTTCGTCATCATTTCTTGAAAAAGATTGCCGACATGGAAGAACGCTTTGGCGCACTTGAGGCATCAATGGCGGAAACTGAAAAGACCATCAAGAAACAAGCCGCCGAAATGGAAAAAGAAAAGAAAGCCGCCGAAGCCGTTAGGCAGTTTGATAACCGATTGAATTTGGATGCTTCATTCCTCCGAAACTTCAATGGAAATAACGGCCCGCAGTATTGAAGTGATGACAATGGAAGAACCCCTCTCCCTTAACACCGATATTTTAGCAAATTTTAGGCAAATGCTATCCAATTCTAAGGATAATCTTGCCCTCAATCAATTCCGTAATTTTGCGGAACAGGTGGAAGTTTCTCCCACAAAGCGATTAGAGAATTCATACAAAAGTTTGTTTAAGGCATTGGATAAATTTTCTCATGGCGATATGACCAAATTACTTCAACACCGATTTCTTTTTGAGGTTCTCAAAGCGAGTCCCAAGAAACGAGAACGGGATTTAAGGCGTATTATTCACCATTATTGCGATTTTATCCAATCCGCAGGTAGTGGAAATACCCCTGCTCACCGTTCCACCGTTGTTAGAATGGCGAGATTGATTGAAGAATCCGTTAGTGAATTACAGAATCTTGATTTAGACCGCAAAGATGACAATTTTCATAGCAATTGGATTCAAGAATTAAGAGAACGATTAGATACAAAGGACAACAAGTGATTCACATGGATGAATTTTCCGAAGGCGAACTTCGCACTCGTTCTTTTGAAGAACACTTTAGACCCGATGCTCGTTCCGATTACAATGATTTGATTATGCGTGATGAAATTCCTAAAGAAGAACCGAAAAAGGAATCCAAGCCAAAGAAAGGTAAAAACATTGTGGAATTGCTAACAGGTGGACAAGAAATTGGCGACTTTGCTCGTCAAATGAACCTTGACCCCGAAATGGCGGAAAAAATGCTCGTTCCTTTGCTGTCCCTACTTGATAAATATGGTGTTGGGGAAACAGTCACCGCTTCACCAAGAATGGAACAAGCCACAAATGCTTTTGAAGTTATCCGTGATGTAGCCCCTGTAATCAAAGGTGCGGCGGAGTTTATTTCGGGTCGCCGTAATGAGTTAGAGTCCACAGACCTTGAATTCCTTGAAAGAATTAAGGAGTCGCAAGGAATAACTGATGCGTCTTTGTTTGACGATGATGATGACTTATTTGAAGTGGGTGAAACCGTAGCGGAAGAACCTGTTGCTCAAGCCCCTGTTGCGCCCCCTGCCCCTGCACTTGATTTGAATTCATTTAGTGCCGATGATTGGGGAAACTTTTTTACCTCCGAAGGGTCAATGAAACCGACTGAAAAGAAGTATGATATTGTAAATAATGAATTAACCGATGCTTTGGATGCACAACATAATGCGGTGGAAGCATGGGCAAGACAAGAAGGTATGGCGATTCGTCAAAAAGTGCAAAAAGAAAAGCAAGGCGACAATTACGATTTAGGAGTCCGAACCGATTATCACAACATGGAGTTAGGCAATCCCGATGCGGGAGTCCCTTCCACCTTTACAGAAGTGAAAGGCATGAATACTGATGCGTTTGCTATCGTTGATGTTTCCGATTTGGCACAAAGTCAAGGATTATCTATGAATGAAATCATGGAAGCGGATTCTCAAAGGAAAATCAACAACCAAGCACAGGAAGAGTGGGAAACTGAACCAATTGATGTTTCCGAGTTTGTGGAAGATAAACCAATGGTTGATTATTCCGAAATGGAAGTCCCCGAAGATGCTCAAAAATACGACCCAATGGAGGTAAAGGGTTATGATTTGCCCGATTTTGACATTTACGAGGTTGATTTAGAGGGTGGAGAGGATGTCTAATCCTGTATGGCGGCATTATGTTGCTGAAATGATTGGTGATTGGCTAACTTGGTGTCGTAATGTTCACTTGCCTTCACACATGGATGTGATGAATCGTTTTATCGCTCTCAATCCCGGCTACATTCCTGTTCGTTCTATGAGCAACCCCGACATCGCTTTGGTAAGGGATATGTTGTGGAATGAAACATTCATTACAGGCTTGTCGGATAAGGGTTTAGCAGTATGGGCTAATGGGACAGTCGGTGAATTAGTGGATGAAATGCGACCTTATGGTATCAAGTTTAAGGAGATTGCTACTGTTTGTGATTTTATTGATTCTAATTTGACATGGTTTGAGCGTGTTTATGCTTTCGGTAGGGCGGATATTATCACATTCCTTCGTGAAGAGGGTCGTAATATCTAAAGATAGGCGATTTACAGACCAAGATAGCCGATTTACAAAGAGCAGGTATTAGATAGTCGGTTAATCAATTATGTTCTATGGCTGATAAGACCTCCATGTTCGCATCTTTGGAAGGGCTTCCGACAACGATGGGAAGTGGGGCGACCTTCAAAAATATGAAGCCGATTTCTAAAGGCGTTAATCTCCCTGCGACCAAAGAAGATAGAGAATTTAAGAAAAAATACGATGAGGAATCCATGAATGTTACCAAAGATGGTTTCACTATCTATGTTTCAATGCCTTCACACGCATTAGATAAAGGATTTTACACATCTATAATGAAAATGGATGAACAAACCCCTGCTCAAACCTTTTTCAAATTCACAATTGGTGAAACTCCGAGTTATTCGTTCTATTTCGGTGAATCTGCCGAATCTTATCCACTCACACTTTCGGGTGTCAAGGTTAGAGAGATTCAAATTGACCGCAAGAAAGATGTTGTCAAAATTATGTTCACCGAAGGTGTGGAAGAAATGGTTATCAAAAAGAAGAAACTTGAATGGAAGTATGCTTCGGGCGATAATGGATACTTTTTCCAACGAACTGCGGGTTCTCCCGCACTTTTGATGGGTGTTGCACCTTACAATGAAGTCAATAGTCGCAAGTTTGGCGAAGAAGTAGCGAAAGATTTGGCGGCTCTATTGAAGGGTATGATTCCCGATGGAAATGGTGTTTATTTTTGGGATGCTGATACGGCTACCACACATTTCAGCCCACAATCATTTACTTTTGACTCCGAAATAGATAAGGAATTTTTACTACCTGCAAAGGTTAATTATGACAATTTACAGACGATTGACATGAAAAAATCTTACATTTCTTTCTCCGTTGCCGTTGAAAACAAGGCGAAAAGAACCAATAACTACACAGGAAGGCATAGTGGCGATTCCTCTTACATTGTGAACCTTCAATTTCCCGGAGATGAAGAATTGCTTGCACCAATGGGTGTCGGAGAAGATGGAACAACGGTGGCTTGTGGTGCTGATTCGCCCGCAGGTAGGGTCTTGAAGTCAATTACACCTGTTGAAAAGAATGGTGTTGTGGAACAAGTGCGTTTGGATTTCCGAGATGGTTCACATTACATATTCCCCGACTCCGAAACAGGGCTTTTTACTGCTACTGATAAAGAATTCCCCGAACAAATGCTTGAAGGGAAAGTTATGAATTTGATTTTGGCTGTTGGAAGCCCTAAAGAAAATCATGCAAAGGAAGTCGCTACTCGCCTTGAACAAGATGTTGATATTCAAAAGACAATCATGGATGATGGAAAACCAATTACACAAGCGATTGCTTGGACTACAAACAATCCATCGGCTATGAAAGTCCTTGTCCCGAATCCCGATGGCAAGGGAAGCAAATTGATTACCATTCCATTGACAAAGGAGGCTTAAACATGAGCGAATACGATGAAATTGATGCACTTACAGGCGGAAAGGCTATTGAGTCCACATGGGAACAAAGTCGGCAAATTCCAAATAAAACTCTAAACCGAAGAATTAAACCTGCGAAGGAACAAAAGTTTCAAGGCGGTAATTCTGCAAGTAAAATTTCCGCCGACCCGCACAATCAAACTGTAAAACTTATTATTGAACTACTTGAAACAAAACAAGAAGCAAAAGCAAGAGCGATTGCTAATGATTCTCCCGCCCCCGAATTTTTGAATGATTTTATCACCGAATATGTCAAGAATGGCGGTCAAGATGACAAGAATTGGATGTATGTTCGCCGTATTCATGCAGGTTCAAAAGGTAAGAAATCTCCTGTTACTGTTGAACTCTCCTACGATGCTGATGGCGATTTGAATGTCGTTGAAGTCCCGAAAGATATGATTTATGCGGTGGATATGCGGTCTTGGAAAAACTCTAACCTTTTACCGACCCCAAGTGGCTCATCCACCCTTTCCACTCCCCCTAACCCTGCTGAAAGCGGTGATGGCCCCGATTTGACACCACCACCTGCTAACGAATCTTCTAACCCCTCTAACCCTCAAGCGGATTCCGTAGCCCCTGTTGATAACGATGACCCACTTTCTAAATTGATTGGTGGAAACATGGTAGCAGGTTTGAAACAATTAGGACTTCTTGATGGAGTCAAAGTGGCTGACACCTCAATTTCTAACTTCAAGGTTATCAATGGAACAAACAAGCCTTTCAAAATCATCGGTTCTAACGGTGAAGAAATGGAAATTGGAAGCATCATCAACGGTTCAAGTTTCGGCCCGCAAGACCAAAAAGGCAATTTTACTTCCTTTACTTCCGAAAATATGGGAGATGTCCTTTACGAAACAGTTAGGAGAAGGCTTGAAGAAGTCAATAACGAAGACAATTCTTCCGTAATGGTTGAGCAATTGAGAAACATTAGAAAGCACATGGATGCTCTTTCAAGAGTATTCGGTTTTGACGACCCTAAGCAATTAGAAGCCTTCTTCTGTGCATGGCTAATGAAAGATTCAACCTGTCGTCTGTCGGGTATTCCGGGAACGGGTAAGACAACCGTAATCAATTCGGCGGCGACTTTGTTGGCTAACTCTTACGGGTTCAATGTCATTCCTCGTTTCATCGCTAAGAAATCTTCCGCACCGGGTAGTCCACACGAATATATGATTTTCCCAACGGGTATGTCGTATGCGGTTGATTATTCGGATAAAAACCAAGAACCTGTTCGCCGTGAATGGGAAGATTGGCGATTCAGCGAATGGAAGATGGCTTCAAGAAAATCGGGTGCATATCTTTACGATTTCCGATTCCTTCAACGCAAATCCGACAAAGGTTATTCTAAGCACCCTATGACACCCGAAGCCTTCGCTGATTTGCTACTTGCCACACCTGCAAGAAATGAAGATGGAACATTGGCTTCCACGATTACTGCACAACCCATCAAATACGACACTTTGAAAGCCTTGTTTAGTGAACATGGTGCAAGTGTCCCTTCCGAAGTGGATAACATTGATGGAAATGCTTCCATCTTGACCAAGCCACTTTACAATGATGCGGGAGGCAACGAAGGCTACGGATTCCGTGCATTCCTTTTGGAACACTTTTACGATGCCCGACTTGGAACACGCATGGATGGAAGCGATGCTAAATTTGATTTGATTTCGGCTGAAATGCTACATGAGTGTGGTATTGCTAAGATTGACTACGATAAGCGAGCCGAAGAAATTCTTTACGGTGTTGAAATTCGTCAAATTACGGAAAACAATCCATTGACTAATCAAACCATCGCTTCGTATTCTTTTGACCCGACTCCACGACCTGTGGTAACACAACCTGTGAAATTCTTTAACGAAGCCAACCGTAGCGGTAGTGGTGTTGAAGATGCAATTCTTGGTCTAATTGCTGAAAAGACCGTTGAATATCGTGGACAAACTTTCACATCACCATCATTCGTAGCATGGATGGACACCAACCCTCACCAAAAAGGAAACGATTTGGCTTTCGTGGACAGAATTGACATGGAATTGCTCTTTGGAACATTGTCGCTTGGTGGTCGTTTCAACACCTTGCTATCTCGTTATTCATCGGGTGCAAGAGGTTCAACCCCCGAAATCCAATTGATTAAGCGTATGTTGCCAAACAAAGGTGATGAAAGATTTATCGCACCAATGCGTTTTGAAGATTTAAGCCGTGTTTGGAGAACGATTGGGGATTTGCCTTTCAATTCATCGGGAACAGGAGAAGATGAGCAAGGCGCACTCCTTGATATTTCTTTACTCTCCGTTCTGTTCACCCAACGATGGATGATTCAAGGTCTTGAAGATGAGTTTTATGGCGGAACTCACATTTTCAAGGACAATAATGATGTTTTTGCATCTCCACTCGCTGACATCTCCACCACAACCAACAGTCAATTTGAATCGGTTCACGCTGATTGGTGGCAATTATTCGGTAATCCCGGCGTCACCGAAAACAGCCAAGCCCCTGTTTTGATTACTCGTATGCTTGGTTTCCGTTTCAGCAATTCATTGATTAAGATGACGAGAGCGATGGCTTTCCTTCGTGGTAAAGACCATGTAACTCGTCAAGAAGTCCTTGATGCCCTTCCATATTGTTTAGGACACCGACTCGGCCCTGCAAGGGAAGGAGAAGACCCGAAAGGTAGGGACATTGGTATCATGCGTGAAGGTATGACCGTTTCTAACGAACAAGAATTCGTGCGAGATATTATCCTTAATGGATATGTTCTCCGTAATACTCAATCATTGATGGGTGAAGCCACGAACAATTCCTTGATGGATATTTGGGATTCGTTTATCCGAAATTGTCGTTCTTATCTTAACTCCACCGATGCTTATTGGAAGTATGAGCAAGATGTTTTGGTTTCCATGAAAGATAGCATCCGAAACAAGAGCAGTAGTATTACGCCTGTCCATTGGTCAATTGCTACGATGATTGTTGAAAATCAAAAGAGAAAAACCTCTTACAAGGACAAGATTTCTCGCTATCAAGAGCGACTTCAAAGACCTGCTTCTAAAGAAGGAACACGAAGGACTGATGAAGAAGAACAAAAGCGACAATTATTGGCTGATGTATCTATTTCACAATACATGAAGATTCGTGGTGAAATAGCGGCTGACCCCCTCTTGTTTTCCGATGATAAGGCGGAATTGCTTGCACTTGCTGATTCTAAGATTTCAGCCATTAGCGGAAATGTTTTGAAAGCCACGACCAAAAACATCGTTGCCAATTTTATGTCGGTTGCCCCTGTCAATGCTGACACCGTAGTAAGCATTAGCCCATACTTCAACGGCTCAAAAAGTTTCGTTGCCTTTTCCGAAACTCACAATCCATCAGCGACTAAATTCGGATGGCATTCTTACGGGGATGGTATGGGTGCATGGGGTCGTATGATTACCAACGGCACAAACTTGAAACCTATTGTTAAACTTGGTGATACATCGGGAACAGATTTCCTTGATGTGGCAGGTGCGGATTTTGATGCTAACCAAACCATCGGCTTTTCACACCAATTTATCATTCCGCAAAAGGGAGAATCCGTAGGCGATAATGATTTTTCAGCCAAGTTAGAAAAAGTGATTTCGGTTCTTTCAAGTTATGCCTCTAATGGTGGTGTCCAAATTGGCGACAAAGGTAGCGGTGTTTATGGTGTGAAATCCACTTATGCTTCCTTAGCGGAATACAAAGACCAAGCGGAAGTTTTGCTTGGGGAATGGCTATCAAAAGCAGGTTCGGATGCCACGAATGTTTCCACTATGAAGCAAGGATTTAACGCTTGTTTCCGTGCGGTTCATGCTTTTGAACCCGTTGAAGGTTCAATGGACATTATTTGGCCAAGTGGAAAAACTATTACAGTAAGCGGTGATGACGACCTTCGTTTGTGGCTTTCCATGCGTTGCATTGAAGGGGACAACAAGAAAGCAGGGTCTTCCGCCACAGTCGGCTTTTTCATTGGTATTACATCATCTTGTATGCGACCTGTCCGAAATGACAAAGGAATTATTACTGATTCACTTGGCAATCCTACGGCTTTTGAAGTCCTACCGTTTGACGAAGATGACACTTACAACATGAGCCTTTATTCGGGTGCTAAGGATAAGTGGGAAACTTTCATGTATCAAGACATTGGAAATCTTACTATGAAGGACTACCGTGTTTATGTTAAGGAATGTTTGGAAGCCATCAAAGATTAACCGCTACCTTCAAATAGTCGTTAGGAGAAGGTATTCTCATGGCAGAACCGCTTAAAGAAAATAACGCCCCACTTAATATGCGGAGAGCCTATCAAGCCCTTCAACAATTGTATGGGGAAGAGGCCATCCCTCTTGTTCTTGGAACGGAGATGCACGGCGGTAAAACCGACATGGCTCAAATTGAGGTTGGAAAAGACCAAATGATGTTGTGTTTGACTGACAATTATCACGGTGTTCCCGACAGATATACTGAATCCGCCCCGTTTTTCGTCTTAGGACACGAATTTGGACACATTGTTGCACATCCGGGAAAAGATTCTAAGTATTGGATTGAAGGAATGAAAGAAATTCCCGTTGAAAGGTATCAAAAGGGTCGGTGGCTAAATGCAATTTCGGATATTTTGGTAAATTGGACAGTTATTACAGGGACTACGGTTCAAATTGAAGGACAGCGAGAAGCCATTAAGGAACAAATGTTGGATGGTTGGAGAGCAGGTCAATTTGTCCGAAGGTGTAATACCGAAGAAGGATTCCAAGCCCATCGGGAATTGTTGAAAAATGGTAAATTGAAGGACAATCGTTATCAACCTAAAGGTGGATTGAGAGGGCAGTATGATAATGCCGACCCTACTAACAAGTATGAGGCTACGGCTTTGACTCCGTTTTATCAAAAATACATTGGTCATGGTCGTGGAGAGCAGTATTACCCACCTATCAATTATTGCGTAGCCGAAAAGATGGCTGATAATTGGTGTAAGGTAAAATGCCTCAAGGACACTAAAGGTTTGAGGGCAGGGAAAAGATATGTGGTTAAGGGAACAAAAACCTATGATGGGCGAGAAAATTCAAAAGAATTTGAACCTATCAAAGAATACTTGATTGAAGGTCAATGGGTTTCCGCCCGTCTTTTCCAATCACTATGTCCTCAATGTGGACATGAAGCGATTACCATTTGGGATAATTGGTGGAATTATATGCCTCCCGAAAAAATGCAAGCAAGAGTAGCGGCTATGGGGACATGGACATATCTTCTCATCCAAATGTTCGCTTTTGAATGGGCTATGGCTTACTCAAGTTTGATTCCGTTAGGAGGTCGCAAGATGAATAGGGAAGCGGGTGAAGCCTTCTTAGAGATGATTGCTGATGATATGGATGCGGTAATGAGAGGGAAGTAAGATGGGCTACAAAAGCAATCCTTTTAATTCGGACAAGGGAAAAGCCTTGATGAAAGACATTTTCAATCTTATGTTTATCTCACCCGAAAGGAAGCCTTCGCAAATTGAAAGTGAAGATAAAAAGCGACAAATTGAACATTACAAAGGAAATATCATCAACATCGTTAATAAGATGCGAAAATTCGTAGTCGGTTATCAACAAGTAGCCATTGGTGAAACACAATCTTCGGGAATTATGGTTTGTCCTCATTGTGCAAGACACGACCCTATTTGGATGTGGGAAACTGTTGATGCAGGGCATTATTCATCCCCTACGGATTGGACAAATTCAGTATCACTTCAAAAATGGAAGCAAGGTTTTCCGACAGAAAAGGGAAAATTCCTGTTTATTGTTCGTTACCGTTGTAATACAGTCACGACTTGTGGAAAATGTGGAACATCCGTAGCGGGTGAATATGGGTCTTGTCAAGCCTGTGGAAGTAGTGATGTAAAGAAGGTTGGTTGCGGGGAAGAATCCTATGCGACTCATTACATTCGGGAATATACGGCTGATGATAACCACCCCCAATCAAGGTTAGAAGGGTCGGGTGCAATTGCTCGTAATACAGAAATTAGGAGAGGTAAAGAAACTTACAAAGGGCGACTTTACAAATACAAATTCGTTCACGAACAAATTCCTAAAGGAAAGGTGGTAAAGGATTGGGAAGATATGAAACGATATACGCCTTCGGTTCAAATGTCTTACATTCATAGAGGCACAGGATTAACAAAAACTAATACCTACCCTGTTTCTCAATTAAACTATGCTGTTTCTAAGCAACAAATGAGAATTTGTTTCAATGGTAAAGATAGTGGAAGGGGAGGTTTCGCTCACGCCAATAGGGAGTATAGATTAGCCGATGGTGCTAACCGCCCCCTTGATGCTTGCCCTGCTTGTGATGCTACGGACTATCCGCCCTTGATTGACCGTTTAGGGGTCTATTATCGCCCCGATAGGATGAAAATTGTCAATCCACAACCGTTAGATGGGAATACAGGTAGTGGTGGTGCATTCAAAGGCTTACCTGTTTATACTTTGTATCTTGAATCCACAGGAAATCCCGATTACAAACTTTTGCTACCGTTGCCACAATATCATTCATTAAGAAAAATTCCTGTTGAACCCGAATTGTCAATGGGAGGTTCAACCACACAAAAATGTCAAAATGATGTGGGCGGTCAAGCCTTAGAAGAAAGACAAATCCAAGAATTAAACGAAGAATTGATTGAAGAATTCAAGAAAAATTTGAGTGATGATTTGAAAGGTAAAACCGATGGCGAAACCAATCAAGGTTATACCTTCGTGGTATGTGAAGGTCGTTCAAGGGAAGCATACTATGATTTCAGCCTTGCGAAATGGATTGATGATTCGCCCCCTTGTTATTCTTACCGTGACCCTGCCAACGGAAGCACTTTGAAAAATAAAAGGGAATATCCTCGTTTCATTGAAGTCCCTTCTTATTCTCCAAATGCACCTGCTGACACACAATTTACACAATACAAAGGGGTCAATCTTGACTCACACCTTGTCCAAGATTGCGTCTTGCCAAAATCCAATCAAAATCTTGAAGCCGTTTTGGAAAATTCTTCTAATTATCACGCTGTAAATAAAATTGGTGAAAGAATTGATGAAGAAGCAGGTTTGATTCACGATGTTTGGGAATGCTTGACTTGTCGTGGTATCGTTGAGGCGGGAGGCATTGTGCCATTCCGAAAACGCTTGGGACAATGTGATGAAGATGGAAAAGTTATCGGAGAATTCCCGCAAGAAGTATTAGATATTGAAATGGCGTATGAGCAATCGTTCCCGACTAAAGATGTGTTAGGAAACCCTGTTCCGACAGCGTGGGGGCTAATTGCCGATAGCGAACATAATGGAAAGAAAATGTTGGAAAACCCCGACATGAACATAAGGATTGGTTGATATGGGAACATTCGGAAGTGGTGAACGATATGGAGATAACCCCTTCATTTTCTTTGAATCTAATGAGTATATCGTTAATCCTCAATCGCAACAAGATATGCCTAATCCTTTGAGAGCGATGTATGAGGACTTAGCCCCTTTGCTTGTCCGAAGTCCACCTTCAAAAAGATTCCCTCAACAACCAACGGGAAGGAAGGCTTGGGATGTTTTGACAGACCCTATTTCGGAATTGATTTTGACTTCTTCCGTTCCCGACCCGATTCTTGGTGAAACCTTACAAAGAACCATGCGACCAACGGTTCAAGGAAAGGAAGGATTGGCTACTCATTTGAATATCCTTGTGGATTGTTCCTCGTCAATGGGGGATGGGCGCATATATGGTCAAACTCCTAACGGCTATCCCTTAGCAGGTTATCACTTGGCACAAATTTGCACAGCGATGATGATTGCTCAAGCGGAAATTGCTAAAGATACCTTCGCAGTATGGGGTTTCAACGGTCCGGGATTTAAGATTTGGGATGGCCCATCGGGAGAACACAAGATGGCAATTGATTACTTTTTAGACAATGTTCCACAAGGTCAATCACCATTTAGACCCTACAATTATACAAATTTGTATAATGGTTTAGATACGGTAGCAAGTGATATGCAATCCTTTGAATTTGACCAAGCAGTAACAGTCGTTATCATGGATGGTGCAATCAGCAGGGAATCCGATGTAATGCAACAATGTTTCAGCGATTCAACGCAATTTAACGACAAAGATTTGCGACAAATGGGGCCTGTTTTCTATATCTTCCTTGCGAATGAATCTATGCAAGACGAAATGAAACAAACCGTGAAAGTGATGGATGAAACCTTCACGAAAATATATGGTAAAGACATGAGTGGTTTTGCTCTTGACTTTGTAGTGACCGTTGGCGATGATGGAAGCGTAGCAGGTTTCGCAGGGACATTGTGTGATATTGCGAGAGTGAATTCGGGAGATTCGGATTTAGCAAAAGATTTAGGCATAGATAGTGCCGAAGATGCCGCCGATTCAAAGGCATGATTTAGATAGCGGAAGCACTAAAGAATAATCATGGACTCTTGGGGTGCTGAATCGTCATCGGGTTTGAAGTCCGATGAAATCGTCTTGGCTGACACTTCTTTAGGGCAACCTGCCGACTTAAAATTCCCTCTTGATTTCGTTAGAGATAAGATTTTCTTGACAGGAATTACAGGAAGTGGTAAATCATGGACAGGTGGACTTCTCATGGAAGAAATCAACCGTGTCGGACTCCAATTCGTCTGTTTTGATGTATTGGGCGCACATGGAGGTCTTTCTCAATTACCAAATGTGGAGGAATTAAGCCCTAAAGGTGGCGAATCCGTCAATGTAAAGGGTCTAATTGACCGTTTAGGCAAAGAACCCACTTCCTTCGTCATAGATGTTTCCGATTTACCCTTAGACCGACAGCAACAATTGGTTCGTGATTATTGCGATGATTTGCTACAAGCGAAACTCGGCAAGGGAATTATGACTATCTTTGAAGAATGTCAAGATTTCGTTCCACAACAGGGCAAACCTAATTCGTTTGACGGCATCGTGCGACTTTGTAAGTTAGGCCGACAGAACGGCTACGGTGTTTGTTTAATCTCACAACGCCCTGCTTCCGTATCAAAGGAAGCCCTTTCCCAATGTTCCACCTATATGATTCATAACCTTATTAACCATCGTGATTTGAAGGCGGTGGAAGACCAAATGGGATTCGGGACAGATAAGAGCCAAGTCAAAAAGGTTCTTGGAGGCATCTCGGCGGCGCAACAAGGAGAGGTTGTTTGTTATTCACCGACTTACTATCGTGATGAGGGCTTTTTCCGTGCTTCTAAAATCCGTGATGATAGAAAAGTAACTCACACAGGTAAAAACATTGAAATGAAACCTGCGACCTTTAATGCACCCACACCATCCACCCCCGAACCGTCAAGAACCCTCTCCACCGTTGGAGAATGGAGGTCGGAAGTGGCGGATTTAGGCATGAAGGGAGATTCGTTTGATGCTATGCCACTTAATGACGGTTTGCCAAAACAAGATTCGTTGCGAGGTCTTGCCTCCGTTGATGTGGAAAAAGATTTCCCCGATTTGGAATATGTGCCTCTTTCGGAACGCCATCGCATTGAGGTTGATTTGCCCGATAAGACCGATTTTGAGTCACCTATGGAAACAAAATCCCCATTTAAGACCCCATTAGCGGGAATTGCTATGATTTCTATTATGGCGGGTGGATTGTATATTGCCACAAGAGGACTGACCGATTAAATAGGTAGTCGGACAATTTCAATTTTATGAAACAGGGTGCGATAGCGTTTTATGCTTTCCAATCACATCTTGTTTCCACGCTTGCTAACATGGGTTTGACTTTTCAAGATTTATACCTTGATGATGTTGATTTCGCTAAGAAACATGGTTATGTGAAAGAAAGCGTTTTGTTGATGCTGATTACTCTTAACGAATGTTGGGGTTTCTTAGCCCGAACCATCAATAAACGAGATGGCTCATTGGCTTGGAAAATAATGACAAACAAAGACACCTTGAAAGAAGTGTCGGAAGACGATATTTATTTGGTTTTCAATCTTGAAGATTATGACTTCAATATGTGGGATGAAATGACTTCAAATAAGACGCTTGCGAGAAATAAAGCAGGTAATCCTGTAAGACAAGTCCCTCAAAAATCAAGCCTTCGGAAATTGGAAAAGAAATCGTTTTACATCTTCAAAAATAGCAACATTTTACATCAATTAGTGGAATGTGGTGATGACTATTTGAAATATGCAAACCATCCCTTCAATACGGATAATTTCAAACCTTATCAATATCCTACTACGAACCCATTTGACAATTATTACAAATCATTTCCTTTCAATAATCCTAAAGGTCATACTCCCAAAAATTACCTTTGGAAACATACCCTTCATGCCGTTCCTTTTCTAAGAAACAACATTAAGCCAACAAAGTTAAGTGTATGGGTAAAACCAAAGAAGCCAATTGAATATCCAAATATATTTTTCAATTTCCCTGTGAATGTTCCACTCATTAACCCATGAAAGGCTTTAGATAACGAGAAAGATAAGTGATAACCATGCTTCCCGATGATAGCCCTATTGGTCGTGATGTAAAAGCCGAAGCCACCGACCCGTTTGGAAATATCACAGGCAATCCTACAATGGCTAATTTGATGGCTGACCCACTTGGAACTGAAATTGTTGCAGGTTTGACAGGCCCGATTACTTCACAAAGCCTCCCTACTGATGAGGAAGATGTGATGGGGCAACCGCCTCAAGTTAATTTCACAAGCGGTAGTGGTGGTGCAACCCCTATGCCAACACCTGCTGACGATGATTCTCCCGAAGTCCGAAACGAAATTATGGATGCTGAAAGCGGAATAATGTCCATCTTTGACCGAGCAAAGGCTCTTGTAAGCAAGAATTGGGGATGGCTACTTGCAGGTGCAGGTGTCGTTGTTGTCGGTGGCGTAATAATGAAGCGCAAAAAGTGAGGCTTTAGATAACAGAACGGAGAATTGATTATTATGGCTCGCACATTAGCAGGTAATACAGTCCTACCCGATTTGCCACCCGCACCACGAATGACTCAATTCCCACAAGTCAATTTGGCGGCTGACACCCTTCCCGCATTTAACGCTATGGGTCAAGGTCTTGCACCAAACGCCCCTCTCCCTGCCGCACCACAAATGCCAAAGGCGCAAAAGTTTTCCATCCCTGCAAGTCAAGCAATCCCACTTGCTGATGCAGTAATGGGTAAGGGACACGGACAAGGTATCGTTCAAAACTCCCATCGCCCATCTATGCCTACCGTTAAGTTTGCTGAATTTGAATTGCCAATGGGTGCAGATGCTTCCCAAAATCTCGGAAACTACAATCTAAGAAGCACAGGACTTACCCCCGAAGGTCAATACATGAGGCCAACGCACACTATGGAAGTTTATGGTAGCGGTCAAGATTTCAATGTATCTCATTTGAACCGTGTTAAGCCCGAAAACTTCGTTCCTAACACTCTTGTTCACGGAGTAACTGAATCACTTGGAAACAACCCTGCCCATGAAGTCAATCGTGCTTCCATGAGCCGCCCACCAAACCCAAGAAAACTTTTCGCCGCACCTTCCGTTAATGTGAAGCCATCGGTGAACCGTATGTCCCTTCGTGAAGCCCCAATTCTTCCAAAGGCAAATATGCCAAAACAAATGAATTTCACTAACTTGATTCCTCCAAGTAGCGGTATGCGTTTTGAATCCGAATATGTCGCCCCTCCTGTTCGTTCCTCCGACTTCGGTGGATTGACCCCAAGCCGTCATCGCCAAGTAGGAATCAATGCAGGTCGCACATTCGGTGCGGAAGGACACCTTCTTTGAAAGCCTTTAGATAACGAGAGCAACAATTGTTCTTTATGTCGGTTCGTTCCATTTGTGAACAAGGTTTTCACACATACCTTGCGGAACAACATCGTTCAAGTTTGAATAAATCCATTTCTAAGGGTTTAATCGCAGGTGGTGTTGCTTCGGGATTACTCTTTGTCCTAAATCGTGTTGGTAATTTGGACATTGAATGGTTTTACTTATTGACACCACTTCCACTCCTTACTGCCGCTTCGGTTGCTCATCAATCAGTCGGCGTATCTTCCGAAGATTTGGAACACAAAGAAGCATTTGACGCTATTTGTTCTAAATACAACGAAAAAGATGACGAAGATGACGAAGTAGGTGAGTAAAATGGTTGAAACTTTTGAAGCAAGGGAAAAGAAAATTGGCAGTATTAGAATTGTCAAAAGCCCTAATTTCCCAAGCGGAACACACCTTCAAGGCTACATCAAAACCAATCGTGCGGAATTGCGAAAGGTATTTGGTAATCCTAACATGGGTGAAAGTAGCGATGGCAAAGCCAAAGGCAAAGAATGGAATCTTGTCGTAGGTGGGAAGCGAGTCACCATTTACGACAGACGAGAAATGGGGAAGAAAGGCACGAAGTATTTCAATATCGGCGGAGATGGTAAGTATAGTGCATTGTTAGTCGCTCAAGCCCTCTCCATTCATAGAAATGAAAGAGTTTATGCTAAAGAAATCACTCCAAAGTGGCTTGAAGACAGAAGCCAATATCAACAGGTGAAGTCAATTGACGAACACCCCGATTTGACTTACGAAAGAGCAAAAGAGTATGAGGATAACAGAAGGCGTTATCGTGCTGAATACGCATATAGGGGACACGCAAAGAATTATCACCTTTTGACTTCGGATGGAAAAGCGACAAAATGTGGTATGTCGGGCATGAGCATTCGTTTCATGGATAAAACAAGCGAATACTCAAAGGTGGGTTCTCGTTCCTTATGTGGCTCTTGTGCGGGTAAAAATGCTGAAACCTTTGATGTTGAGTTTAACGAGTGGGCTGAACAAGAAATGATGAGTCATGGTAAAGATATTTCGTTCAAAGATTGGGCGGAAGACGAGGGCATGAAACACGGTAATGTTCCGATTACAGAATGGGCGGAACACGAAGAAGAATCACACGATGCCCGATATGGTGCGGAAGATTATCAAAAGAAAATGTATCAAGATTTCTTGGACAATTGGGATGATGAATGGGAAGGAAGCCCACCTACATTTGAGGAATGGAAAGAGTTAGTCAAAGATGCGGAAGATTGGGGCGGCGACCCGAAAGGCCAATTGGCCCTTGCCTTACAAAAAGCAAGAGAAAACGCTAAGAAACCGAAAAAACCGCTAAAAATTGAAAAATTGGATGCTGAAATTTACGATGGGACAGTCCCCATGATGAAAACTGCCGTTGCGTCTGCGAAAAAATCCTTGAATGATTTGGAAAACGAATTTGATGTTATGACCGCCCCACGACTTCAAACGAGGGCAAGAAAATTAACGAAAAAAATTGGAGGAAACCTTAGATTTTTAGAGGATGTGGTGGAAAATAGTTTTTATGCTGAAACAAGCGGTCAATGGGAAATCGGAGAGCAATTGGAAGAAGCACAAATGAATGCCGAAGGAAAGAAAAGAAGTGGTCAATTATCCGACCCGTTTGATGAGTTATCTTTAGATAGCGGGGGATGGAAGAGTATAGCAATTGGATTTGGTGTAGCAACGCTGACATTATTTGGACTAACAAAATTAAGGAAGTGAAAAGATGGAAAAGAATTGGGAATCTTATGACAAGCCTAACTATAAGCGCATGATGACTGAATCCGTTGTTGAAGAACCCGATTGGATTCCCGATGGCGATGGAAGGGCTATTGGACAACAAGATTTTGCTATTAACTTGAGTCCACTTCACGCTGAATCTCGCTTTGATAAACTGTCAAAGGAAATTGCGGAAGAATACGAGGAAAAAGGGAAGAGTCCCGAAGAAGCCGAAAGAATCGGTGATGCAACCGCCGCTAAAATTGGTCGTGCAAAATATGGCAAAACAGGAATGATGGAAATGCAAAAGAAAGGAATGGATGTTGAACAATTTGGTGCTTATGATGATTCTATTTCATCCCGTCAAGAATGGATGATTAAGAAACTTGGTGGAACACCTAAGAAATCCATGACTCGTTCCGATGCTTCCGACTATATCAAAGAATTACAAGGCAAAGAAAGCGGAACATGGAGTGCTGAAACGCTTGCTGAAATTGAAGGCCCAACCGCCGAAGCCACCGCAGGTGGACTACATTCCCCATCATCGTTCACGATTGGATGGGAAGATGAGGCAGGTTATTCCTCCGCTTCGCTACCACCAAATGAAATTGCTTGGGCGGAAGATGTTAAAGGTAGTGAAACTTTCATTACAGGTTCTATTTTGGCAATCGGTCTTGGTATTGCGGGTGTTATCGCCGCTATCAAGTTTGGTAGCAAGAAAAAGAGTGATACAGCATCGGGAGATGACACCAAAAAGGCTGAAAAGGGCTGTGGATGTGCTAAAACCGTCAAAAAGTCCCCATCAGTAAAGGAATCCGAGTATTCTGTCAATCAAATTAACCCTGTTGAAGTGGAAGGTCAAAACGATATTCACAATGCGGAAAGCGTTAAACTACCATCACCATATACGGGGCCACAAACGACACATCGCCAAAACAACCGCCCAACAAGAAACCTATGGTGAAAACATGACCGAAAGAATGCGTGATGCTTTTGTTGTCCGTGATTTGAACGGTTCAAAACAAATGTTGCCTTCACAAAGGGAAAGACCGATGGCTATGGGAGATGGAACATTTATGGCTGACAATGCGTTTAGAGAATCCCTCCCTATGATGAGTTATACACCCGAAGAATTAGGAATTAACATGGATGCTTACCCTTCCGCCCCTGCTCAAGAGGAAACGGCTTTTGAGATTGCTATGCAAGACAAAACTCAAACAAGCGAAATGAAGCCAATGAGTCCAATGGAGGAAGCGATTGTGCAATCTTCTAACAATCCATATCTTGCCGTAGTGCAACAAGATGAGGTTGATGGTGGAGTCCAATTTAATTCCGATTGGGTCAAAGATAACTCTTTTGATATTCTAAGAGGGCTTGTTCTCATCGGTATCGGTGTGTGGCTTGGTAAAAATTATCTTTAGATAACAAGAGCCACCAAGATAAAACATGACCCCGTTCACGCACGATTGGCGACCCGGTGATAGGATTGCTTCTATTGCGGTGCGGGAATCCGTTGCGGAAACAGGTCTTGGCACAATTCAACGGGTGGTTTTAGATAAAGCGATTGTTTTGTGGGATGATGGCGAACAGTCGGAAGAACGACTCCAAGATTTAATCATCGCAGGTTATGATTCCTCTAAAATTATCAAAAAAGCCGACACTTTTGGACATCAAGACATGGATTTGAACTTTGATGACAATTGGTGGGGTGGTGCAATCAATCTTGAAGAAGATATTTCCTCCGAATTGGCACTCAATGATAGGTTGGTAGTCAATCAAATGCTAATATCGGGTGTTCCGCTATCCATTGATAATATCAAAGGTTTGAAATGGGGTAACTATATCAACGAAGGATTTACACAGGGGTCTTGAAGTCATGGATTGGGATAGTGTTCAAAAGTCCTTGCGACAATTCGCAGGTGTCAATCTTGACAAAAACCGAAGGATTCCTTCTAATTGGGTCGTTGTGAAAGAAGAAATGATTACGGGCGATAACACCGTTTTCGTAGCGAGAATGGCAGTTTTCCCCGAAACCTTTACAGGATTTGCCAAAGGCAAAGGGCAACAATCCGCAGGTGGATTCATGGGTGCGGGAACGAAAAATCTTGGTGTGGAAATTGAAGTGGAAGATTTATCCACAGGAGAATACGGTTCGGACAGAACCTTTAGTGATATTTCTTTTGACCGTCAAGATGAATTCTTTAGAGATGCACTTGCTGTTATTTCAAGAACGATTACATCAGTTTCCTCCGTATCATCGCCTCAAGAGCGACAAGGTGATTTATCCCAAGTAGGTTTGTTAAGAAACCCTGCTGATTGGATAGTCGGTGATAAAGTCAATGTTTCTCGTCATACTCAAGATGGGGGCGGTTTGACGGTGGGTTATGTTGTCCGTGTTTATCCTACGACTGTTGATGTTCTATTTCCACCCGATGAATTCCATAACAAAGGTTGGTATAACGAAGAAGAAAAAGAAGATTTAATTTATGCGGGACACGACAACAATTGGCGAGAAACGGCTAATAAGTGGTTAGGTCGGCAATTTTATGCGGAATACCATTACGGTGAAATCCAAGTAGGCGACAAACCTCCAACATGGACTGAATTGATAAATTACACTCCTAAAGAGTATGAAAGACGAATCGGTGAACCTTCTCCAATCCCCGATGCGGCGAATGTGTGGACTGAATCGGAAGATGTAGCGGAAAATCTTGAGGAAATGTTGAAACCTTACATTTTGTATCAAGACCCAATAACCGAAGCGGATTTTTTAGAAAACCAAGCCATTGACGGATTTGAGCCTTACTATGGAATTCTCAAACGCCGTCTTTAGATAACAGAATGGACAATGTGATGTTATGGATAATAGCGATGCTACGCAAGGTCATGCTATGACTCCCCAAGAATTCGCAAAATTGATGGGGGCATACCCGCAACCTGCGGAAAACCCACTCCCTGCGTATGGTGGCTACATGGATAACTCCCCTGCTAACTTTTCCTTTGTGGAATTCAATGATTATTTTGGTGCGGAAGATAAGGAATTTACCTTTGCTTATGCCGTTCACGATAAAAACACAGGTGAAGAAATTGATGACGGCGAAGTGACCGTCACGGCTTCCAATGAAAACGAAGCAAGAGGTGAGGCTATGCGTATGCTTGAAGAAGGCGGTTTGGATGACGAAGAATTCCATCTTCACGCTGAATTTCACTTAAAGGATGACATGACAGAAGGAATTGGCGATGATGTTATTGCCGTTCATAATGACGAAGGAAAGCGGGTTGGAATGGTTGCTCTCGCTAACATAAAGAATTTGAACCGAGATGACGATGTTGATGTTTATGTCACTTATCCTGTAAAACCTCCATATTACACAGGGATGCTCAAAGACGAAACTACATTGATAGGTGAGGAAGCCTATGATATTAGAAGGGCGGAAACCTTTGAATCCGAAACACTACATGAAAAAGGCGATTACAGAATTATTGCTGAAGAGGGTTATGATGCGTTAAGGTCTTTTGAAAAAGGCATGGAAGAAGATGAATACCAAGAATTATTTGAACAAGCCGAAACCTACGGAATGTTTAACCTTCAAGTCCAAAAGAAAGTTATGGGCGGTTGGGAAACAATTGATTCTTTAAGTGGGGTCGTTCCTTCCGATACTGATTCACTTGAAAAATTGGCTTTAGAATGGATGGAAATTCCCGAAGGCGTGGATTTTGATGCTGAAACCTTTGAAGCCCCGTATGCAGGTGCAGGTAGTTTGTTTAGTATTGGACAAAATACAGGACTTGAGGGTTTTACCACAAGCGAATTAACCACAAGTAGTGCCATTCACGGTGATTTTGACGAAGCCTCCTTGAATTATTCGGGTCATCAAAACTTTGAAGTTAGGGCGGAAGGGGATTTACAAGGTTATTCGGAGGGTCAATATGCTGATGACGATTACATTACCACAGATACACGAAAAGGAGTCACCTTTGTTGAGGGTGCGTTTGAAGTTGTTGAAGAAAGAGAAAATAGAGATGATGAAGCCGTTATGGTCAAGTTTGAATTACCCATTCAATCATTCATTAGGAGATTAGGAGATTCTATCACTATTGACCGAGATATTTACGATGCTGAAATGGATATGATTGATGATTCCAATGCTCGTATCAAGAACCGATTTAATGATGTGATTGGTATGGTGTCCGTTGATGACCATGATGTTGAAGATGCCGTAGTGGAAGTTTCCGATGGTAGCGATATGATTCAAGAAGTCATCGTTAGTGAATCGGAAACCGTGAAAAAGTCCCTTCTTCCATTGGCTCTCGGTGCGTTGGCGGCGGTGGTTGCTTTCCCAACAGTCACTTCACTCTTTACCAAAAAGCAAGAAAAAGCGGCGGAAACTCCCGAATTGATTGAAAGTCCCGATACAGGAAACTTAGACCCTGCTCAATATGAGGAATTGGTTGTGGAATCCACAGGCTATGCGGTTGATGTCATTCCGCAAGGTCTTGATGGTAGTTTTATGGGTAGTCGTTTTGCGGCACTCCCAACCGAAAGATATGTGGACTACAATGAACCCGGCATTGGCGCACACACCGATATTGCCTTAAACCGTGATGAGATTTACCTTGAACCCGAAATGGCTATGGTTCAAGCCTCCGAAAATGTTATCAAGGAAGCCCAAGCACCCGGTCAATCACCTTACAACAGCATGACAGGTGAAGAAAACCCCGATTTTGACTTCCGTGTTGTTAAAGAAACTCAAGTAATTTCGCTTGACCCTGCCGTTAAACCATTCATTCCACAATCCATGAGTGGTTATACAGGAAATGCTAATACTCCGCCTTCTGTCTTAAACAAGATGTTTAACACAGGCGTTCTCGGACAAACCCCTGCTTTCGTTCCCGGAAGTGGCGACATTGGCGCAAGTCATACAGGTTCTCGGAATGCCACACCAAACGCATTAGGTCTTGGAGGTTCAGTCGGCGGCCCGCTTTCCGACCAAGTGAACGCAAGTTATACTGACGGGACAACATCAATGTCGCTTGCACAATGGTCTATTGAAAACACGGTTAGCCAAACTTCGGACACGGAAGCAGTAGTTATTGATAGGTCATCGGGTGCTATGAAGCGTGTTCGGAGGGTTTGATGATGGCAAAGATGGTATTTATTCTAACTGATTCCGCCCAAAGATACTTTGACCCGAATGATAAAAATTCGGTTGAAATTGTTAAAATCGCAAACATCAATGATATGTCCGAATATCAACCTTTTGGACTATACTATTGTGTTGATGAAGAATGCACTCGCACAGGATTTAATGTAACTGATATTAAGGGTGATTCCCAAAGTGTTTCCGTTGATGGATATACGAAAGTGGGTATTGTTCCTCTCGCATCCACCGAAACTTTTTCTATTGGCGATTCATACACGGCTGATGGTATGTTTGAGGTTTCGGCTGACGGTTCTTCAAGAAAAGAAGCAAGTGTTGAAATTACTGACATTGTGATTGCTGAAAACAAGGAAGATTTGGAAGGCATTCTCAATGCTATGCAAAAATTGGAAACTCAATTTGGAAGAAAAATGAAGTATGCGGAACAAGTTATTGATGATGATGGAGTTTTGATGAAGGCTGAATCCGAAGATTTTGACTTTGACGGATATGATACTTTTATGGCTGAACAAGGGCTAAATGCCTTTCCTACCCACCACCTTTACGAATCCAATGTGTGATTCGTTGTCTTTAGATAACGGGAAGGACAAAATAGTTTCATGTCGGATTTTCAATCATTGATGAGTGAAGGCGAGTCCACCGATTACGGGGCAGGTGAACCTGTTCCCGAAGATGAAGTCGCAACCATTCAAGAAAACTTGACTGATGTAATGGGAGATAATACTTTGAATGCTCAAGGAGATAATTTGGCTTCCGAAAATGTTGATGAGCCTATTCCTCCACACCCACCCGTTGAACCTGTCGGTCAAGATGGCCCAATGGCAACACCTACTAACGAACACATGGATAATTCCCCCGACCCACTTGAGTCATTTATGGAAGCCCATTCCGAAGATTTCCGAGATGTTTCCGCTATGAAACTTGCTGATTACGAAGAATGGTTGTTTCAATCCGAATCCGAAGCGGGAGAGGTAGCCGTTGCTCGTATTGTTTCTAACTTCAAGGCATCGGGCTACGATGTTAAGCCAACCTATGCCGCCGTTGCAGGTGCTACATGGAGTCGCATGAATTACGAAGGCGAGGAACACATGGATGCTTTGAAAAAGGTGGAAAGAGCCTCCGTTGCGGATTTACACCCTCTCGTCATTGAAATTGAATCCGAAGGTATTACTTCGTTGATTGAAAAAGTCAAACAAGCCGAAAGTCAATCCGATACTTTCCGAAGTGAATTGATTGCTCAAATCAAAGAAGAAATGAGCGCAGAAGAAGCGAAATCCGCCGAAAATGAGATGGAATCGGAAAATTTGCTTAATTCTATGAAATCGTATGCCATCCCTGCCGCTTTCATCGCATCCATCGGAGTCGGATTAGGTATTTTGACAAAGTGGAAGTGATACCATTCCTGTTCGGAAAGTCGGAAAGGATTGCTACCAATGGGGCAACCAAAAGGTCTATTGTGGTGATGGTGCTTACGAGAAAGCATTAGCACAAGGACAAGCGATATATCAAACAGGATGGAGAGAAGCCGAAACTGAATCAACAATTTCTATTCGTCAATTGGGTGTCGGAATGGAATTCAAATTTCCCCAAGATTGGTTTGAACCCCCTTTCACCGAATTCGTGTTGGTTTCAAAGGAGGAATTGTCCGATGATGAGTGGAAAATCGTGTTTGACCCGTTGGTAAAGAAAGGTGTTAGCGACATAGAAGCCACCATTTCAAGCGATACTCGTTTTGTTTTGCTACAAGAAATGGATTATGGCTATGAATCCACCGATGATGACGATTACCTGCCCGACTTTCTAAGGGCGGAATATCAACCCGACCAAACTTTGAGTGATTATTCACCCGAACAATTGACAGAATCTTCCGCTATTGAAGGTTATCAACCGTTGAAGTATTCCGTAGTCGGAAATCGTGCTGAAACTGATTCTAAAGAAGAAGCCCGACTCAAAAAATATGAGAAAACCTATGGAAAGGAAGGTGCTAAAGTCCGAAACCGTATTTTCAAGCGCATTCTTGCTAAGGCTCAAGATGGCACGAAAGCGGGTCAATGGTCTGCTCGTAAAGCCCAATCATTAACCGAAGAATACGAGAAAGTGATGGGCAAGAAAGGCAAAAAGCCGTATAAATCTTCAAAACGAACAAAATCTCAAAAATCGTTGAAGGATTGGGGCGACCAAGATTGGAGAACCAAGAGTGGTAAGAAGTCAAGTAAGACAGGTGAACGATATTTACCTGCAAAGGCTATCAAAGCACTAACTGATGAGGAATACAAGAAAACAAGTGCTAAGAAGCGCAAAGATATGAAGAAAGGAAAGCAATTTAGCGACCAACCTAAATCAATTGCTAAGAAAACCAAGAAGTATCGGGCTGAATCTTCTAAACTCTCATCCGTTGAAATCTCCCGTTCTTCCAACCCCGAAAAGAAATTGATGGCAGTTTTCTATGATGACGAAGGCAAGAAAATGAAAACTACGCATTTTGGACAAAGAGGCGCAAGTGATTATACCAAACATGGCGATAAGGAAAGAATGGAACGATACCTTGAACGACACGGTGGCGGATTTGAAACAAGCACGAAGGAAGATTGGAAAGACCCGACTACCGCAGGTTCGCTTTCAAGATGGATTTTGTGGAACAAGCCAAGCCTAAAATCCTCTTTTGACGATTACAAACGCCGATTTGGGCTAAAAGGTTCAATCAATGTTTCCAAATCCGCCGAAACCGAAGAAAAGAAAAAGTATGTTTTGAAGAATCCCGATGATTACTTTGCTATGTTGAACGAAATCAAAGCCAACCCTGTTCCGATTGATTGGAAAGTCAAAATGTTGGAAAAATCTTTCCCACACACAGGTAAAACATGGAAACGAGGTGGTCAATATCCCGAAGTCGTAGTAGCACCCAATTTTATGACTATCAAAATGAACCGTCAATTTACTGACTATGCTTACAAGAATAGAGGAAGGGGAATGTCACAACATTATGACTTGCCACCCCATGTTCAAGGAAGGAGTGGGGATGGTTTGAGAGTTTATGTGGGAAGTGAATACGATAAAGGATATGAGGGTAGGGGCGTTCATTTCATTGACCCTGCAAAAGATATTCTTCACCCGATTCTCAAAGACAGGAAGGGCGAAGTCATAGAAACTTTGTATCTTGACAAAGATGGTGAAATAAAATTATTTACGGGTAATACCCCTAAAGATAAAGAAATCATTGTTCCCGATTCACTACAAAAAATCATGGATGATATTGGGGCTACAAATGTCCTCAAATACATGAAGGGGCGTTCCCGATTGTGGTTATCACCCAAGATGCCTCTTGAAAATCTCCGTGAAGGAATGATTTTGAAATTGAATGTGGGTAATTTCACAGGTGATGGATTAGGTAAAATTGTCAAAATAGAGCCGCAAGGTGATGGATATTACTATATTACCTTTGACCGTATGGTTGATGAAAAATGGGTCAAGAGTATGGAGAGTAAATATCAAAGAGAACAAATTAAAGGATTACACTTGCGTAAAGACGGTGATAAAATCGCTACGATATTTGCGAACATTGACCCCAAAGATAAACAACAATATGTTGAAAATAGCCGTTTTCAAACAAAATTTTATGAGGAAGGAGATTATTTTACACCCAAAATTGAATTTGACGAAACGGCAAACAGTTACTATGTAACAGGAAGTCCACTTTCGCCACTTGATAAACTCATTCGTCAAATCAACATGAAGCAAATGGCTACCGAAAACAAGAAACCATTTCCCTTTTTCAAAATGTTCGCTGTGGGATTTGCGATTGGAATAATACCATTGTTTTTAGATAACAGAAGGGATAAGGTATAATCATGGATTTGGATTTAGCACTACAAAATACTGTCAAGCGTAGTCCTATGGATTCCGCTATGCACGGTGTCGCCTCCAATCTTGGTGATGGACATTACCGTTTGAATGCTTTTTATGAATCCGAAGAAGAAGCAAAGGCTATTCTCGGTGAACCACTTGCATTCTATGTCCCTAATCCTGTTTCGGCGTATGTTCGCCCACCAACAGGCCCACCTGCTACACCAAACCCTGCTTCCTTTACCGAAGAATTAGGTGGCGGTTATTCTGTATCATACGACCAATCATCCCAAACATGGGCTTTGAACAAAATGTCCGTTAAAAATGGTATTAGTGGCTTTTGGGCAAAACTGACAGGCGGTGATGAATCCGTTGCGACTCCACTTGTTTCTAAAGCAGGTGCAAATTCTATGCACAGATTCTTAACCACAATTCAAGAAATGGATTTGCCGATGGAAATTAAAACCACAATTACTGAAATTTGTGTTAATAGAACCGATAATACAGGGATTTCGGAGTTTGTAGGTGGTCAAGTTATTGTTTCCGCAATTGACAACCCGCTACAATCCGATTCTTTCCTTTATGGTCAAGGTGAACCTTTGGACATCCTTGCTTCGGAATATGTTGCCCCTCCTGTTTTATCACAAGTAAAAGGTGAGCAATTCGTTGCACCGCCCACACACACTCCCGCCAAAAACCTTAATTTCACAGGAGGAAATACCCGCCCCTTTTGAATAAGAGGTTTTAGATAACGGAAGAACTTAAAGAAGAATAACACGAAAGGTGAGAAATCATGGAAATCGTATCAACAGTCAAGAAGCAAGTCCTTGAGCCAACGGGCGAAATTATTACAGGCGTTCCATCAGCCCTCAAAGACACCTTTACTACCAAGAAAGGTGCTACATCATGGGGAACAATCGTTGCAGGTTCAGTCGTTGGTGGTCTAACTGCTATCGTATTGACTTTCGTTCCATTCTCCCGCTTCCCATTTGGTCGTGAAATCTCCACCGCCGCAGGTCTTGGTGTCGGTATCTCAATGACAAGTTATGGTATGAAGACATCTAACATGGTTTGGACTCTTGGTGGTGCAATTACTACTCTTGCCGCAACCCGAAACCTACTTGGTATTCTCGGAATTGGTGGCGGTCTAACTCGCTACATGGCGGCGGAAGGCGACAATGTTGGCTACTTTGGACACATGAACCTTGATGGTTATACTGCTCTTGACTCCGTTGAGGTTGATAGGTCATCTATGCAACCAACCCAAAACTACGGTGCTGAAACAATTGAGCAAGAAATGACCGCAGGGACTCCACAAGTGGAAATCGCACAAGAAATGGTTGGAAACAACCTTGACTCGGTTCGCCAAGAATCCGCTATGGGTCATGGTGTAACACAATGGTTCGGTGCTGAAAACCTAAACTCCGCTACTTCCTTTAACAAGCGTATGGATATGAAGCAATTTGCGGCTTCAACCGATGTTATGGGAAACAGAACCAAGACAGGCGATGATTCAATGGCTAATGTCGTTGGTGGAACATCAATGGCTGATTCCGCCCCTGCTATGACTTCTTACGATGTGTCAATGGAAGCGGGTGCTGTCCCTCCAATGGCAAGAGAAGTCGGTGGTCGTGAAGATGTCTTCTCAACCTACATTCTCCCCTCTTACGAGATGCCCTCCGCAGGTGCAAGCGGTCATGGTGTAACACAATGGTATGCTGAAAGCAACCAAAGCGGTTTCATCGGAAACTTCGTTGCAGGTGCAGAAGGACATGGGAGTGTCTTAGGACAATAAATAGGAAGTGAATAAGATGCAAATGATTAAAGATGTATGCAAAAGAACAGAAACCCCAACAGGACAAATCGTAGTCGGTGCTTCCGTGCTACTACTCGGTCTTGCACACTTTGGTAAGGATAGCGGATTGATGAATTTCTCCGTTGGCCCTGTATCAGTCGGTATGGTTGCGGGTGGAGTCGGCGTTATCGTTGGTTCTTGTATCTTGATTAACCGCTTTATGTGAATTCAAAAATAGGAAGTGAAAAAAATGATGAATAAAATTTGTAAAACTGTTGCTGACCAAAAAATGCTATGTGCCGTTCTTACTACCGTTGGTGGTTTGCATTTGGCTCTAACTGACTCCCAACCTGTTCTCGGTTTCCTTGACCTACCTTCATTCGGTTGGTTTAGCGTTCAACACATTCTCGGTTCAGCACTTGTAGTATGCGGTGCTTGCTGTGTTATGGAGTGCATGAAGTAAGGTGATTTCTATGGATATTAAGGGAATGCTACTAAACAAGAAAACAATCGGTGCTTCACTTGTCCTCGTTGGTGCAGGTGTCGCTCTTGGTGCTAACTTCAAGATTATGAACAAGGTTCTATTCTCCGCAGGTGCGCTTGGTGATATTACCCTAACCCGCATCATGGGAACAGTCGTTGGACTACTTGGTGTCGCTGTCCTAACAGGCTTTGACCCACTTTCCCTTGAAGAAGAAGTTTGATTTTCAACGAGATGTCTTCAAGACATCCATACGAAAATATCTTTTTAATCAAAGAGCGTAGCATTTTTCCGTATATTTCTCCAAAAGTGGTTGAAGTATGCGACCCTTTAGATAGTCAAAAAAACAACAATGAGATAACTCCAAAAGGAAGTGATTAAAAATGAGTATGAGAAGCCAAGTATATGAATGGTCAAACCTTGCCCCAAGTGGTCAAACTTCAAGCCTACGCCGAACTGTTGATGCTGTTGCTGTTGATGTCCCTACAAATCGTGAATACGACATCTTCATCGGTGGTATCGGAAACAACATTACCAAACCTGCCGAAACAACCGCAACCCAATTTATCGTAATTGAGGACATCGCTTGTTCCGCTTATCTTGGTGGTGCTATTCAAGTCCGTATCAACACAACCGACTACTTCCAAAACCCCGATGTTACAGACCAAGCGGGTGTTCCGGGACTTGCTTCCCCTTACCCAAGAGGTTCTTCAAACGAAATTGCGGCGAATGTTGATTCCCTAACCACATACACTCAATTGTTGAAGTCCTTTGACCTATACCCTGATGTTTATGTGCTACCGGGACAAGTTTTCCAAATCCTTTACTCGCTACAAAGCCCAAACACAAGCACCGCCGCAACCACAGTCGTTGCCGCATTCGTGAAATACACCTTGTATGACGGGCCTGATGCACTTATCGCAAATAAACTCCTTGAATTGGGCGTAACCATCAACCCAAACAATGTTGATTGGTATAAGCGCACTCTTATTGAGCAACAACAACGAAGTCGTGTTGCGGCAACAGCAGGAGGAAGTGCTTGAACCCCCTAACAAGGTGAGGAAATCAAGAAATAGGTGATTATTATGAGTATGAGAAGTCAAATTTACGCATGGAACAGCCAATCAACAAGCGGTGGAACTCAACAATGGGATGACTCCGCAACAGGTCAAACAGGAAACTCCGTATCAATCTTCATCGGTGGATTCGGAAACAACATTACCAAACCTGCTGAAACCACAGCAACCCAATTCGTTGTAATTGAGGATGTCGCAGTTTCCCCAACCGCATTCGGTATTTCGGGAACTACAAAGGCTGATGTTTATAGAGGTCTTACCCAAAGCGGCCCCGTTGCAGGTGCAGGTGCGGGAACAGGTGTCTTCGGAAACCGTGCATACATCCAAATCCGTATCAACACAACCGATTACTTCCTTGACCCCGACAATGTTGGAAACGATGGTATCCCGGGTGCGGCAAGCCCTTACCCAAGAAGCACAAACTTCCAACCATGTTTCAACCTTTACCCTGATGTCTATGTCCTACCGGGACAAGTGTTTGACGCATTGGTTACCTGCTACGGAACAAACGCCGCAGGGACTTCCGTTGCTAACAACACCCTATCAGCGTTTATGAAATACACTCTTTATGACGGGCCTGATGCTCTCATCGCTAACAAACTGTTGGAAATGGGAATCTCCATCAACCCGGGGAATGTTGATTGGTATAAGCGAACACTTATCCAATCTCAATCCGCCCCTGCTATGCCTACTGCATAAGCACGGAACGAGTGAATTGAAGGTTTGCTAACCCCTATATAGCCGTAAGGCTGAACGGGAAATAGGCGAAACAGATTGCTAACATCGGTTAAACCCGAATGGGAATCTTTATTAACCTGTCATCCTGTCGGTATCAACATGGCTTGGGAAGTTTGGTCGGACAAAGGCGGTATTGATTCAACATACGGACACATGGGTTTCTTCTGTAATACAGCAGATGTTTCCTTCGGCCCCGTTTTTCTAACTGATACCTACTTTGACAAGGGTATCTTTTACGATATGTGGTCTAAGGGTGGCTTTGGCGACCCTCGTATTGATGACAAGAACCTTTGGAGTCAAACATCTCGCATCCTTCATTTGATGGATTACCAAGATACTGTTAAGGCAACCATGACTGTTTCTCAAGGCGATAAGGTAATCTTTACCCAAGAGCGCAAAGACCATTGGGATAGCATTGACTTTTCACCATTTCACCCCGAATTAGAAGCCCTTTCGGAAGATGATTTTGACACCGTTGATGAATTGATTCAAGATGCCAACAACGACATGAAGGTATCTTTGATTAGAGAATACAACGATGACAACGGTTCAACCACTCTCAAAGGCTACAACGACATTATCGTTGAAATGAAGTGGGAAGTTATAAATGAGTAATTGAAGAATGGTTCGTCATGTTTGATGTAATCATCCCCATTTATCGGATTTCTCAATCGTTTTTGACTCGTTGTTTAGAGTCGGTGTTTGACCAATCCATTGATGATTACACCGTTTATGTTTGTGATGGAACACCTATCCAACATCAAGAATATGATGCAAAATACTTAGTGGAGTCCTACGGTTTCGTTTATGTTCGTCAAGACCCTGCACACCCTCTCGTTAGTGGTGCAAGGAATCAAGCGGTTTCATTAGGTTCTAATCCATACCTTGCTTTCCTTGACGGCGATGATTGGTGGTATTCTCAATATCTTGAAGAAGTCAAACAGGAAATTGAAGCCTCATCGGAAAAGGTCGCAATTTGGTCTTGTCCTCTTGACTGTCATGTTCCCACCATTTCTCAATTTACAGGTAAGACCTTTAATGTCAAAGGACTTTACGGATATTGGCATCAAGATATGCCGTTCTTGGAAAACTACCCCGATTATGCTTACTATTACCTCTTTGGGCATCCCCCCGCACCGACAGGGACTATCATCCGAAGGGAGGCGTTTGAGTCCGTTGGTGGCTACGATGAACGCTTGGCTATGGGTGAAGATACTGAATTACTCATGCGTATTTTAGGCGACCCAAGACAAATTCCTGTGGGTGAACGCCGACATTATCGTGTCCTTGAATTGATTGTAGGATTCCATTATATCGGTGAAGAAAATACTTGTTCGGGTGGAATTCAAACGGGCGCAAACGAACTTGCCGAAGAACAGGGAAAGAACATAAACGAGATTTTAGATTCCAATATGGATTTATTTTACGAAAAACATCCAAAACCATCTTTGGAAGATTTACCCGAAGGAGTAATTGACCTTCTTCCCGATTTTGCCGAAACCTTCAAAGGGGTTATGCGTGATAAGGTTCTAAATCCACTCAACATTTAGATATGGATTTTCACAATCATAACTTATGACCGACCCGATTAAATTACAAACGCCGATGGGTGAAATCACTATTCCTTTTGATGAGGAAAAGATTCTCAATTTTTATCGGAAAATGGTTAAGGCTAACGAAGGCGACCCCGACCTTTTTGAAGAAGCATTTATGGAATTTTTTGATTTGACTTCCGCCGATGATGCGAATTCCGATTGGGTCTTTTGGGAAGCCTCTCGCACACCAATTTACATTTACGATTTTATGGGTTGGATTTACAGCGACTTTGATGTAAAGAAAATTCTTGGATTCAGCATGAGTAAAACGAAGTCCACAGGCGTTCAGTATCACCAATTTACTTATCCTCATGGTAAAGAAAACAAGCCGATTAGGGCTTCCTTTTTCCTTGAAAGAAAGTCGGATGGAGTCAAGTTTGTCGTGGATATTGTTCCTGTTGATGGGCTTCATTGTGAAGTCCAAATTATGCACGAACATTCCGTTTCCGTCAAGAGTTTTCACGAAGGGTTTTCAAAGTATAGCGAGAAAAATGGAATCTTGAAAAACAATTCCGTCAATGCTAACCTTGAGTTTATCAACATTGAAGAAGTCGGTTGGGATGATGTCGTTTTGAGCAACGAGCAAAGAGAAGCCTTTGAAAAGAATATCGTTAATTTCATAAAACACATGGATTATTTTGCTGAAAAAGATTTGCCTACGAGTCGTGGTTGCTTGCTAACAGGCCCACCCGGAACAGGAAAAACACTTACTTGCTCGGCAATTATGAATCAAATTGAAAGCACTATCATTTACATCAAATCCGATGATATTCACGAAAGAGGACAGATTGCGGAATTGTATGATATTGCCCGTTCAGTAGCCCCGACTATCATGGTTATTGAGGACATTGATACACTTGGAGGAATTGACCGAACAAGGGGTGGCGACCATCCAATTCTCGGTGAATTTTTGAATTGTTTAGCAGGTGTGGAATCCAATAGTGGAGTAGTCACTATTGCTACTACGAATTATCCCGAACACCTTGACAAAGCGTTGGTGGACAGACCGGGAAGATTTGATTTCCGCATTGATTTTGGATTGCCCGATGACAAACTTCGCAAGTGGATTTTGAAGAAATATCTTTCCACATTCAACCATCAAGATATTGATGTAAAAGCATTACTGAAAGACACTAAGGGCATGACAGGGGCGCATTTGAAAGAAATGGTAATGATGGCTTACATGGATGCTTTGTCCCAATCTAACTACAAGAAAAACACCAAAATTACACAAGACAATTTGGTGAAATCTATGAAGACAATTGTGGAGAACCGAGCCAAGTATAATCACTACAAAGGAAACGACTCTCACGCCTCCATTCTTCATGGATAAAGCGATTCTTTAGATAACGAGAACGACAAAACAACCGTATGGGTCGTAAGCCTCGTCAAGAACCTATCAAGGATTACCTTGAGAATCCTCGCACGACATGGTTGTTTTCTTCACCTACGGATTTTACCGATGTTTTCCCTCAAGGTGAAAAGAAAACTGACACCCTTTATCTAAAACCTGCTACCAAAGGCACTCGTCTTGGTAAGGGGACATTCCGAATTATCCTTCACTTGCCTAACAAACACGCCAATGACCGTGCTAACTACATAGCCAACATGAATCCTACTCTCAAGCGTTATCTTGAAGGTGGCGCACTTGAAGCATCTCGTATTCGTTGGGATAGTGGAAGTAATGACTCCGTTGAATTGCGTTTGCACACTCAAAAAGGCAAGCCTGTTTCCTTCTTCCTAACCCCTGCGAGCCATGAAAAGGGTGCGGTTATTTATGCTACGACCACATTCCCTTCCCCAAAAACGAAAAAGATGGTTTCTTGTGCTGTAAGGGTTGGTTTCATTGGTGCATCTAAGTCCCGCCCCGGCGAATTCAAACTCCGCCTACAAAAGCCAAACATTCAATGTAATAAGGGACTGATTGCGGCAGGTCACGCCCCTGCTGAATTTGCGAAAGATTACAAACCACCTTCGGAAGATGACAAGGAAAAAGCAAAGGTAGCCGCCGCCGAAGGATATGATTATTACTTGACAGAAGAAGACCAATTGTGTTTCTATGAAGCACAAGGAATTGACTTGAGCGAACTCTTAGAAATACAGGATGTTGAAATAATGGATAGCGAAACACAAAACCAAGAACACGAAAGACAATACTACAACCCAAGCGATGCTATGGTTGGAGATGAAACCCTTGAAGGATTTATGCCTACTGAATCCACAACGGTTGATTTGACTTCTAACCAACCGACAGCAAACTATGGTGCGGAATACAAGCGAATGTGCGCTTCCTGTGTCAAACACGCTGAACAATGTGGATGTATGGGTCATGCCGCCGAAGGTGAAACTGCTACCTACTCACCTTCCGAAGAACCCGATATGATTTCATCCTCCGACTTTGAAAACCCAACCAATGCTAACTTCTCCGCCGAAGGCGAACCTGTGGCTGTTGCGGAAGGCACATCCCTTGACGGATATGCCCCAATTGATTCAATTGAAGAATCCGCCCCTATCGGTCATGGTGTCAATCAATACTTTGGAAGCGAAAATGCTTTGCTTGACGAATCCACTACCAACATTACTGTTGAAGAAGGCGTTTCCCTTGAAGGCTTTAACGGTGTTGATTCCGTAGTCGTTGAAGCCCCACTCGGACACGGTGTAACACAATGGTATGCCGAAGGCGATGAACCCGAACCTCAATTTGACGATGGAATTACAGGACAAGATGGGCCAAGTGCTGACCCTACAAACTCCAATTTCTCCGCACAAGGCTACGATGACCGAGATGATGAGTCAATCGGTATGCGCCATCGTGGAATGCACGAACAATCTTTGAAAGACCGCCGTGATGAGTCAAAGGGAATGACAGATTCATTGAATCCTCACCACCCATATTCCGATGTTTCCACCATGAGTGCGGAAAGCAAAGTCAAGTTCACGAAGGACAAAAAGGGTAAAATGTATGCCCGAAATCGTAAAACAGGTCAAATCATTACTCGCAACGCTGATATGGTCGGTTCACCATCGCCTACTTTTGACGAAGGTATTACAGGTCAAGATGGCCCAAGTGCAGACCCAACCAACCAAACTTTTGAGGCTATGAGAACACTTGCCCCTTCATCAAGAGATGTTGAGAGTGCAAGGCGTGATTTGAAGAATAGTGGCTATGGCGATGTTATCTATGACCGCTACATGGTTTATCGTGATGGTTCTTCCAACAAGTTTTACTACACCGCCGTTACTGAAAAAGATGGTAAATACTACCCAATGGGTGCTTATGGTCGTATCGGCTACCTTTCCAAACTTTTCAACATTTACGGAAAGAAGGAAAACCCAAGAGCATCTTTGGGAACAATGGATGCGGCTTACCGTCAATGCCGAGCAAAGGAAAATGCGAAGATTAAGAAGGGCTACGAAGATTTCACCCTCCAAATGGCAGAATCATTCGGTGCTGACACCGCAGGTTATCTCCAAGACGGTTCTCTAAGCATGGATGGCTACACTCCTTTGGAGTCCGTTGAAGTGGACAGGTCTTCTTACCAACCTACTCAAAACTACGGTGCTGAATTTGCAGGTGAACGCATTGATACTGTAAAGGAAGGCGCACTACTCGGTCTTGGCGCAGGGATGACTTTTGGTATTGGTGGACTCCTAATTGGTTCGGCGGCATTCTTAACAATGATGCTATTTGGTAAAACTAACTCGGAGTGAATAACATGAAAGGGATGAAAACATTTCTAAGCGGTGCGGCATTAGCAGGTCTATTGCTATACATTTTTGATGAAGAATTACAACCGCTTGTGGATTCCTCCAAAGCCTTCATTGTAGGTCTTTTCAAAGGTAAAGAAACCAAAGAAGCCGATGGTGCAAACGGAACGGCAGGGGTCAATGAAAGAGGCGATGTAGTTATCGGAACAAACCGTGTTTATCAAATTCCTATCAATTCGGGAGGCACTTCAATGCCTGTTATCACCCCACTTGCTGAACCTGTATCGGGTTCGGGAAATTATGTCGGACAAACTGCTTATCCTATGGCGGCACAAAACAACCTTGAAATGCTGATTGATGGTGCATCGTGGATGAATGCCGCCGCTTATACCAACGCCGCCTTTGGACAAAACTATTCGGGTAGTGCGGTGGGGAATGAATAATGGATAAAACAGTAGGAATAGCCGCTATCGCAACCTTACTCGCAGGTGCAGGTTATCTTCTAAAAGAAGGTAAAACTACAAATAAGAGTGCCGAGAATCAAGTTTTTATGGCGACAGGGCGAGCAATTTCATCTAAGAAAATCAATAAAAGTTTCTTTGATAAGGATTTGCCTTCAATTTTAACCAAAGCGCAAACTGATAAGTGGAATGCCTTAGACGCTAAAGCCTCCGATGAAGGTCTGTGGAATGAAATAGATAAAAGGGCATGGCAAAAATTAGATTGGGTGGTAGGCGGTGGTCAAAAGAGGCTTACTTTGGGAGAAAGAGAAACCGCTTATGGTAGTTTGGCTCAACAAATAGATAACTTAATGGCACATTATTACCAAATAACAGCAAAGCAAGCCATCCAAAGTGATTTGAAAAAGGCAACCACGCAGTTATTGAAAGTCCTCAATAGTCGTGCCGTATCAAATGCCTTCAAGAATAATATGGATGCGAATGGAAACCCAACAAGGCTTACTCAAATGCAATTCCAAAATGGAGTTTTTGTTCAGTTAAGTCGTCAAAATGCTTCGCTCAAGCAAGCGGTAGCCCTAATTCACGATGCCGCCGCAAAGTATAATGATATTTTGGGTGCTTACTCATTTGGAAAATCATCTTATCCACACACTCAATTTGGAACAACAAACCTCCTTGACACAAACACGATGGAAGGAAGGTATTTCTCTAATTGGCTATGGAATGCCTGTGGCTCAATTTACATTAACGGGAATGAAAGAAACTTAACAAAGGAAGGCTTGCTTCAAAATCTCACAAATTATTTCATTTCTCGTATGAGAAATAATTCAAGCCCTTATCTAAATAATCCGCTTCGTGCTGACCAAAACGCTCAACCGCCTACCTTTACTTTGAAACCCGAAGTTAAGAAATTTGTTTTGGACTACATGGATTCAACAATGATAGTGCGTTGGTATCAATATACTCAATTTTTCAAAGAAAACCCTGAAATCAAGGTTGTCGGAGTGCGAACATATCCTTATTCACAAAGAAAAGAAAGTTATTTCAAAGAATATACACGCCGAAAAAACACACAATTCTTTTTCACACTCCCTCCTTCATTCGGATTGAGTGAAAAGGAAATGAAGTCCTACTTAGGTCATCAAGCAAGAAAGGCTATGACTATGTTAGAAAAGGAAATGCAACCTGCGAGAACACGAAGGGATGCAAAGAAACAAGCCTCTAACAAGAGTATTGAAACTGCTCAAAAAGAGTATATCAAGGTTATTCAAAAGGCTCTTGATGGTAAGAAGATAATGACAGGAAACCAAACAAAGCCTGTAAGTGAAATAATTCCTGTGGATTCAAGAGTGGATATGATTTTCAATATGCTGACATTCCCAAATGCCAATGCTAATTATCTTGGGATTATGCCGAGAAAAATGATTAAACAATATCATGCCCAACAGGGTGTTATAGAAGAATATGAAAAGGAGTTAGGTCAATGTTAT
>JAAOEI010000062.1_pt1 | contig 39223 bp, 41 predicted proteins | sample 7059261 | NCBI WGS metagenome assembly JAAOEI01 (sample SAMN14008812, study PRJNA610033) | viral metagenome | isolation source: viral particles filtered from seawater | place: China: Hangzhou Bay, Yangshan Deep Water Harbour | collected 2017-10-31 | reverse complement strand
CACGCCAAGTGTTACCCTTGTTGTCAATCATGTAGACCGTCTTTGTGTCATGGCCCGAATATGTATTCCATATTGGATCATGTGTGTCGTTTGTATGCCAAGAGAAAAATCCCATTGTGTCACCTCATTGTGTTGATGTGTTCAGTAAGACACAAGCTAACCCATGACTGGAAATCAAGCTGCGGTTGGCCGCAGTCAGTAAGCTTGTGTCATAACAAAAAACATCCGACTTTGGGGAAGCTTTCTCTGTATCTCTCTCTGCCACTTGATTTGCACAGCCTAGACTTCCCCGCTACGGCACGACTATAAATACGGCTCTACTATGTACAAGGCCCACAACGGCACTAAGAGGATCAACTAACATTCCGTAAGGTGTACGTGGCGCTTTTCTTTGGACGCTCTTCCGTTGCATTCCCACCTTTGGGAAAATTCCACAATGTGTATTCAGTCTTACATTTAGTCTTCTAGGTAGTCAAGTCTTTTAGTCTGTCTTCTATGTAGGGCTTTGCACCGTACTTGTCCAAGTGTGTCTGCATCTAACCGGATCAAGAGTTTTTAGGCTTACTCGTTTAGAAGTTATCCGTCTTGGATGTACCCATTAAGCGCTAAGTAAAAACGGATTGCAAGCAAAAAAATGCATGTGAAACAAAAAAAGTGACGGATAGGGTATTTTTTGGGTATATACATTATAAATATAAAAAGGTTTTTACACCTTAAAGTTGTGCATCCACTATTGATAAACCGACTAGTTGGTCAGTTTTACACCTTCACATAGTGCTTTTTTTGTCTTTACTGATAACCTATCTGTGAATTTATGTAATACTTTCAATGCTTTACCCATAGAAAACCTTATGCCTCTACACTTTTAAGGCGAGTTGACGGGCGCAGCGCAACTATAAGGAGCGATTTTCGCCTATAGGTTGAGCACGGGGGGCGAGGGCCACCTGGGGGGTATACCGTTATATATACATGCTCTGCAACACACGGGGTTTTTCAAAAGAGTCGTACACAAAGAAGCACACACTAGTTAATTTTAGTAACGTTTTGTTACAAAGTGTTACAATATGTTCACTTTTTATGTAACATTGTACGATTTTGTATTGACAAGCACATAAATTTGTGTAAAACTGCGTAGCAGTAGCAGCCCTAAGTTAAACTTTAAAGTTAAAACTATAAAAATAGACTATAATATATAATAACTATAATATATTGGACTTAGGATAGTTAAACTTAAAGTTAAACTTACAAAAAACTATACTCTTTTTATAAAATAACTATTGACAAGTAACTAAAAATAGTCTACTATAATACCAGTAACTACAAAAAGTATAACTATAAAGTTACTACTAGCGTGTTATAGGGTGTAATATACGTATATGTAGTGTCACCTCACTCCTGTATCTCCCTCCTCACTACCATATATGTACATACATTCCTATAACACGTATTTTATTTAATTTAATCCTTGACAATGCGTAAAAAACCTGTACAACTATATGCAAGTGAAACCGTAATAGAAGACTTTTACAGTGCTATAGCGGATAATAACCCTCGTGCTTTACATAAAGTACATATACCTAAGTCAGATGTGTTTTATGTACGTGAAGCTTTGTACAATCGCACTGGACAGTGGTACACTTTAGATCACGTAGAGAGAGCTATGTACTTAGAGGGTTACTTAGAGTCACACGAAGTGTTAGACCCAGACAGAGTAAGAGAATATGGCTAAAGCAGCAGATCCAAGGTTAAAACGTGCAGGTGTATCTGGGTATAACAAACCCAAGCGTACCCCAAGTCACCCTACAAAGTCGCACGTTGTTGTGGCTAAGAGTGGTGATAAAGTAAAGACTATACGTTTTGGACAGCAAGGTGTAAAAACTAACCAGACTGTAGGGCAACGTGAAGCTTTCAAGTCACGCCACGGTAAGAACATAGCGAAGGGTCCAATGAGTGCAGCGTATTGGGCTAACAAGGAAAAGTGGGCTACAAGTAAAACTAAGTCGCCCAGCAAGAAGTGGGTAAAGGGGTCTTGATATAGTTGAGTAATGTAGCGGTTGTGCGGCGTAAGAAGCTGCCCAAGCGCAAACGCCCCATACAAAAGTTAAAGAAAAAGAGATACCTTCAAAAGAAGGCACAGGTACTCGACTTCAAAATGAAACTGGTAGTTTAACGTTATGAATAAACCTAAGAGTAAAGTAAATCAAGCAGGTAACTACACTAAGCCTACCATGCGTAAGAGCTTATTTAACTCTATTAAAGCTGGCGGTAAGGGTGGTAAGCCTGGACAGTGGAGCGCTCGTAAAGCTCAGATGTTAGCTAAACAATATAAAGCTAAAGGAGGAGGATACAAATAATGCGAAGAACATCAATAAGAAGCAGGAGTCAAAGGCCAAGAAGACGCTCTCGTACATCAACAACAGCAGGAGCTAGCTCTCGTTCACCACTGCCAAGAGCGTCAATAAGAAGTAGACGTAGGAGAGCAACAGCAGCACAACAGAGAGTTAAAGCTCCTAGCCAAGCTAGCCAAACACTTGCTTTTAATCAAGCGCAAAGGAGAGCACGGCAAACTTCTAATTCAAAGTCTACAAGGGCTGACTCTAGTAAAGCACAGAAACTTTCTATGAATGCTGCAAGGGCTGCAAATTTAAGTAATGTAAGGTCTGCAAGGTCTGCAAATTCAAGAAGTGCTTTTAATCAAGCGAACAAGAATCTCATACGAAAATCTATGCGTAGAGCTAAAAGTTAAAGGCTACAAGTAATGGCTCTTGCTAAATCACAGAAAAGCCTAAAGGCGTGGACTAAACAGAAGTGGCGTACTAAGAGTGGGAAGCCTAGTGCTAAAACTGGTGAGCGGTATCTACCTGCTGCGGCTATTAAGTCTCTTAGCAGTAGTGAGTATGCCGCTACAACCAGAGCTAAACGACAAGGCACTAAGGCAGGTAAGCAGTTTGTGGCTCAACCTAAGAGCATCGCAAAGAAAACCAAAGCCTTCAGGAAAGTAAAGTAATTATGTGGCTTGCTATGATACTTGTCTGTGCTAACCCTGCAGCAGTTTCTTGCATTATTTATGCAAATACAAAAGAAATATTCTATGAAGAGTCTGCGTGTATTGATGAAGTATATACAGTACAAAAAGATCTAGCATCTAGAAACTTATACGCTGTACCTTATTGTTTTAAAGTTACAACAGGAACATCTGCGTAATGAACGTGGACTTAGGATTGTTAGGCTACTTACCCTTACCCTTTATGCCTTTCGATAAAGTCAACCCAGCGCCCACTGAAAAGAAAAGAATAATAGAAGAAACACATAAGTCTGTAGATAGAAAAGCAGATGCATTTAGGTACGAAAGTATTTATGCGTACCACCCCCACAACCAAAATAAAATACCAGAAGGACAGATAGTAGACTTTGTGGTAGCGTAACAACAATAAGAGGTAGTTAATGCCCTATTTAACCAGCAGTATTCCGTATTTTAAGGCATGGGTAAGAAGAGAGTATACAAAGAACTTAGAAGAATATCAAGGCCAGTTTCTACACTGCATGGTGATAGGAGTAACGACTCTACCCAACAGGACGCTAAGCTTCCAAGTTATCTTTACAGGGTGCGAGTCAGACGTTTCGGAAGAAGAACAGAACGTTCACGGCGGGGCTATGTGGGCTAGGTTACCCCTAACAGCTTTAGTAGCAGACACGCCTTTAGAAGAATGGCCTGAAGAGTTACCGCCTTATTTAGCACAGCCTTGGGATTGTATGTCTCACTGGCATTCCGTATATAAGTTAGAGCGAGCAAGCCCAGCGCCTTGGATAGCTAAGGTTGATGGGGAGTTCTACCCTGCTAAGTATTACTTTACAGTTGACTATACAGACAGTGAAGTAGCAGATGACCCAGCGCAACATAAGCAGTCACACGTTTTAGAACTGCTAGATGCTGGACCTTATACAGGTAACATAGTTGCGTTACCCAACAATAGAGTGAGAGTAACTCACCCTGCGTGGTTTGAAACAGGAGAAGGTGCGCCTGACTTTAAGCCTAACCAACATACGTACAACTCAAAGGAAGACGTAGGGTATGTATGGGATACGCAACGAGTGTTTAACAATTTATATAACGAGGGTTGAATAATATGAAGATGAAGAAAAAAGGCTACGCTATGGGTGGCAAAATGAAAAAGAAGGGATACTCTAAAGGCGGGGCTTTAAAGAAACCTACAGCTAAACAGTCTGGACTGAAAAAGTTACCAAAGGGCGTCCGTAACAAAATGGGTTACATGAAGGACGGCGGTAAAGTCATGAAGAAAAAAGGTTACGCTATGGGTGGTATGACAAGTGCGTACAATCCCGTTCAAGCTGACATGCAGCGTCAACAAGGTATGATGCAAGCTCAACAACCAGCTAAGCCAGCCATGAAGAGTGGTGGTATGATGAAGAAAAAAGGTTACGCTAAAGGCGGTAAAGTAATGACTTACAACTTAGGTGGTATGGTCAAAGAGCAGCGTGATAACCGTAAGAATAAAAAGTAAATGGTAACTAGTAATTCATACGGTACAGTAACTAAGTCTTTGAGCATTACTGCTACTTCAGGCGGTGCTAGTGGTAATGTTCTTTATACATGCCCTAACAACTTTGATGCAGAAGTAACTTTTTTACATATAACTAATGGTGCTTCTTCAACAGACAGTGTTTCTGTACAGTGGTATCACGTAGAAGATACTACATACTACACTATATTAAACGCCAAACAAATAGCAGGAAACGATACCTACGATATTATTCAAGGTGGTAACTATTTTTACATGCATTCAGGTGATAAGATAGTAGCTTTTAATGGAGGGGGTACTTTAAATATTACTCTTTCAGCAAAAGAATATTATAACCCAATTAGATAACGGGTATGCAATATTGTCTGTAGTTTAACATTAGTAAGTGTGTTATAACTATCTCCACAGCACAACAACAGCAAAAGGAGATAGTGCAATGATTAAACGTTTATTTAAGAATATGCAAGATGCGTTTATAAAAGCTCAAGAACAAAGAGTAGCATATTGGCAGTTAAATAATTTAACAGACAGTAATCTAAAAGACATGGGTATCCATAGATCAGAGATTCGCAGAATAGTATATGGAAAGTAAAAATGAGTACAAGACAACTTACAGAAAAACAACAGGCTTTCATGGCAGTGCTCTTTGAAGAGGCTGGTGGTGATGTAGTTGTCGCTAAACGATTAGCTGGGTATAGTGATAACTCACCAACAACGACAATAGTGGAGGCTTTGAAAGATGAAATATTTGAGGCAACTAAGTCGTACATGGCAAGGATTGGCCCTAAGGCTGCAATTGCGTATGGCAGTGCTTTGGACGATCCTACCCAGCTAGGCGTTAAAGAAAAGATGTTAGCTGCAGGTCAGATACTTGATCGTGCAGGTGTAGTTAAAACGGAGAGGGTAGCAGTAGAATCAACGGGTGGGTTGTTCATACTGCCCCCTAAGAACGCTGATGATGCTGAGGATTCGTAAAGAAAGACCTCTTCAGAACGAATACTGGATGTTACCTAAATTACCGTACAAGGTAAAAGTATGGTTACGCATCCCAAGAATAAGTAGATACGTTCCGTTTGGTTACGAGATAGACCCTGAAGATGACGAGTGGTTAAACCCCATACCAAAGGAGTTAGAGCTTTTAGAGTTAGCTAAGAAACACCTGAAGCAGTATAGTTTACGTCAAGTAGCAGCTTGGTTGACTACACAGTCAGGTAGAGAGATAACCCACGATGGCTTGAGAAAACGTATAGATGTCGAAAGAAAAAGAAAGCACCTTACTTCAATTAAACGTGAGTACGCCAGAAGGCTCCAGAAGACGTTACAACAGATCGAAGCGCTCGAAAAAAACTACACAGGAACCTACACTTACGACGACGAAGACGACGAAACCTGTGAAGCCAGCGATAGTCAAACCTCCTGAGTATGACGTTGAAGAAGTACAGAACATTGTCTTTAGGCCTAATCCTGGTCCTCAGACACAATACCTAGCTTCAAGTGAGCGTGAGGTTCTATATGGTGGCGCAGCAGGTGGTGGCAAGTCATATGCAACACTAGCCGATCCTTTACGTAACATGAACAATCCAGACTTCAGTGGTCTACTTGTTCGACACACAACAGAAGAACTTAGGGAACTCATACAGAAAAGCCAAGAGTTGTACCCTAAAGCTATACCTGGAATAAAGTGGTCTGAGCGTAAGTCGCAATGGACTACACCAAGAGGCGGCACACTTTGGATGTCGTACTTGGATAGAGACACAGACGTTATGCGCTATCAAGGTCAGGCGTTTAACTATGTAGCATTTGATGAACTTACTCAGTGGTCTTCAAGTTTCGCTTGGGACTACATGAGATCAAGATTACGTAGTGCAAACAAAGACTTAGGTTTGTACATGCGGGCTACTACAAACCCAGGTGGAATCGGTCATGCTTGGGTTAAGAAGATGTTCATTGACCCAGCACCACCTAATACGGCTTTCTGGGCAACGGACATAGAGTCTGGTGAGGTATTACGCTTCCCCTCAGGTCATAGTAAAGCTGGTCAACCCCTGTTCAAGCGAAGGTTTATACCCGCCAGCCTCTTCGATAATCCGTACTTAGCTGAAAGTGGTGACTACGAAGCTATGCTTTTGTCACTGCCAGAGCATCAACGTAAGCAACTACTAGAAGGTAATTGGGATGTAAACGAGGGAGCAGCGTTCCCTGAGTTTAACAGACAGACACACGTAGTAGAACCTTATAAGATACCTAAGAGTTGGACTAAGTTCAGGGCTTGTGACTATGGCTACGGTAGCTTTACAGGTGTTGTTTGGTTTGCAGTCACACCAACAGAACAGCTTGTAGTTTATAGAGAGTTGTATTGCTCTAGGGTTACAGCTACTGACTTAGCTGATATGGTACTTGAAGCTGAAGCTGATGACGGTAGCATAAGGTACGGCGTGTTGGATAGCTCCCTGTGGCACAAGAGAGGTGACACTGGCCCTTCCTTGGCAGAGCAAATGAACGCAAAGGGATGCAGGTGGAGGCCTTCAGACCGTTCAAGAGGCTCAAGGGTTGCAGGTAAAAACGAGCTTCACCGCCGTTTGCAAGTTGATGAGTATACTGAGGAGCCAAGGCTAGTATTCTTTTCGACTTGCACACAATGTGTAGCGCAACTACCTAGTATACCTTTAGATAAAAGAAACCCAGAAGATGTAGATACCCATGCTGAAGATCACTTGTATGATGCTATCAGGTATGGTATAATGACAAGACCTAGAAGTTCTTTATGGGATTTTAATCCTGTATCACATAATGCAGGTTTTCAAGCTGCAGATTCAACCTTTGGATATTAATTAAATGGCAGAAGAAGATATTGTAAACGAACAAGGCGAACTGTTTGAAACAGATGATGTAGCTGTTATTAAAGACGGGGATGACTTGGATGTGCCTAGCGTAGTGTCTTACGTGGAGTCACGCTTTAAACGTGCAGAAGACGCAAGATACGCAGATGAAAACAGGTGGCTTCGTGCTTACCGTAACTACAGAGGTATATACGGAAGTGATGTACAATTTACTGAAACTGAGAAATCTAGGGTTTTTGTCAAGGTTACTAAGACTAAAACGCTGGCGGCTTACGGTCAAATCGTAGATGTTCTATTTGGTAGCTCACGGTTTCCGCTTACAGTAAACCCTACAACTTTACCTGAGGGTGTAGCTGAGTCTATGCATATCAGCGTAAACCCTCAAGCTGAACAAGCTATGGACCCTTTACGTGGTGCTTTTGAAGAAGAACCTAAAATTAAGTTCTTGTTTGATCCTGATGAGAAGCTAAAGCCTGGCGAGTCTATGTATGACCGTATGAAACGTATGGGTCCACTACAGAAGAAACTTGAAGCTGTATCTGATAAAGTTATAGAAGGTCCAGGTACTACACAAGATACAGTTACTTTCCATCCTGCTATGGTTGCAGCTAAGAAGATGGAAAAGAAAATACATGACCAGTTAGAAGAAAGTGGGGCTAATAAACAGCTTCGCCACACTTCTTTTGAGATGGCGTTGTTTGGCACAGGGATTATGAAAGGTCCGTTTGCTATTGACAAAGAGTACCCTAACTGGAATGAAGAGGGTGACTACGATCCTACAATTAAGACAGTGCCGTCTACCAGCCATGTGTCAGTGTGGAACTTTTATCCAGATCCTGATGCGTACAATATGGATGAAGCAGAGTACGTCATTGAGCGTCACCGTATGACACGTTCTCAGATGCGTGGATTAAAGTCACGTCCTTTCTTTAGAAAAGAATCTATTGACAAAGCCATCCAAATAGGAGAGTTCTACGATAAGAAGTATTGGGAACACGACATGGAGGATGACGATCAACAGTCAGGTTATCCTGAACGTTATGAAGTCCTAGAGTTTTGGGGTTACGTTGATACGGATGTACTAGAAGAGAATGGTGTACGTATTCCTCGTGAGCTTAAAAACACAGAACAAGTAAACGTAAACGTATGGATTTGCAACAACGAAGTTCTACGTTTGGTTCTTAACCCATTCAAACCTACACGTATTCCGTACTATGCTGTGCCTTATGAGCTTAACCCATACAGTTTCTTTGGGGTAGGTATTGCAGAGAACATGGACGATACGCAGACTTTGATGAATGGTTTCATGCGTATGGCTATTGACAACGCTGCGCTTTCAGGTAATCTTATCATTGAAGTAGATGAGACTAACCTAGTACCGGGTCAAGACTTATCTGTGTACCCAGGAAAGATATTCAGACGCCAAGGTGGTGCTCCGGGGCAAGGTATTTTCGGTACTAAGTTCCCTAATGTAGCCAACGAGAATATGCAACTATTTGATAAAGCGAGGGTTTTGGCTGATGAGAGTACAGGTTTCCCATCGTTTGCACACGGGCAGACAGGTGTTTCAGGAGTGGGAAGGACTGCTTCTGGGATTAGTATGCTTATGTCTGCAGCTAACGGCTCTATACGAAATGTTGTAAAGAACGTAGATGACTATCTTATTGGCCCTCTTGGTAAAGCGTTCTTTGCGTTTAATATGCAGTTTGACTTCGACAAAGAGATAAAAGGTGATCTAGAAGTTAAGGCATCAGGTACAGAAAGCTTGATGGCTAACGAAGTACGTTCACAACGTTTGATGCAGTTCATGGGTGTAGCTTCTAACCCAGCGCTTATGCCGTTTGTTAAGAGTGACTATATCATACGTGAGATTGCTAAAAGTATGGACCTTGATCCTGATAAGGTGACTAACTCGTTGGGTGACGCAGCTATTCAAGCTGAGATCCTCAAGAAATTTACTACACCGCCTGAACCCCCAGCAGGTGCAGTACAAGGTCCACCTCCACCACCTATCCCTGGAGCAGCGCCAGAACAAGCAGGAGTTGGCGTAGCTGACACTACAGGCGCTGGGGGTGGCAATATAGGTACAGGTACAGTACCCATTCCAGGTGAGCAAGGATTTACTGGTACATGACAATAAAGAAATTAGTAAACGATAAACCTCTGTGGGATAGTTTTCTAGAGGTAATCAATAATAAGATTGCAGTAGCGCAACGTAGGTTAGAGCAGGAGACAACTATGGAAGGGGTGTATCGTGCTCAAGGTGAAATTGCTGCACTACGAAGATTAACTTATTTACGGGATGAAGTAAATGCTTGATGACAATAAAGCACAACTAGAAATGGAACTCATTATGAATGAGCAAGTAGACCCTGTAAGTGGTAACACTGCCCCTATAGGTGCTAAACCTGAGGAGGTTCGTGATGATGTTGAGATTAGAGTTAGTCCAAATGAGTACGTAGTAAATGCACAAACGGTAAGATATTTTGGAGAGGATTTTTTTGATGAGCTACAAAAAGCTGCAGCAGAAGGTTTTAAACGTATTAAGGAAGGTGAAGAGCTACCTTTCAGAGATGATGAACTCGATGTTGAAGATGATGAGACTGAAGAAGTAGAACCAGAAGGTTTTGCACATGGTGGACGTGTTAAAGGCTATGCTGATGGTGATTTGGTAGTGCCTCAACCTGTAGGTGGCGGGTATGGTATGTATGGTGGTACGGGAACTACCTTTACAGGATATGAAAGTAAAACACATATAAATGATGAAACGGGTCAAAAGATAGTTATATTTTACTTTAATGGTAGACCTTTAAGTAGAATACCTGAGGGTTTTCGTGAGATGGGTGAAACACCTACAGAAGAGCAGGAAATAAAAACTACTAGAGATACTACAAATGCCAACGAAGGTATAGCAGATGAGATTAAAAAGTCTGCGATAAACTGGAGAAATAAAGACCCACAAGATTGGGGTGAAGATGAGTATAACAGCTATTACAGCGATCTTAAATCCACTATAGACAAAGGTGAAGATCCTCTAGGTTTATCTACTGCAGAAGAATTAGTAACTACTTTATTAGGTGGTCCTGTTGGTGCTTTAGGTAAGGTTTTGGGTGCTGAAACAGGGCTAGGTAGTCTTATAAAAAAATCAAAAAAGAAGCAAGCACAAAAAGTATTTGACACTATAGCTAATATGGAAACAGCAACAAATATTCAACGAGATACGCAGTATCTTTTGGGTGGTGCTTTAGGGGTAGAGGGTTATTCTAAGGCATACACTAAAGATGAGCTAGATGAATTTGGTATGCCAACAGAACAAGCCCTTAAAGACAGAGGTATAGGCTCTATGGAAGATAGGGGATATACTTTTGACCCCTTAAAAGGTTATACCTTGACAGGAGATACTAGTGCGCCTTATCTAAGACCTCGTGCTAGACCTGGAACCATATCTGAGCGTATAGGTAAATATGATCCTACCAAAGCATCAGCAGCACAGGGGGCTACAACAAATACTCTAAGTCCAAAAGAACAGGCTGCTTTTGATGCCGCCGTAGACAGAGGTGATGATTCTAGTGCAAATCACTATGTATCTATTAATAGGTTACGAAACAAACAAGACGCATACGCTAAAGGGAATATGACCCGTGCTCAAGGAGCAGCTTTGGGTTTATCTAATTACGACATGGATCAAGCAGATAAATACGGCGGTAGTAGAGCTACAGCGATAGCAGAAGGCAGAGCCGCTAATCAAGGTATAGGCAAAGAAGCTAGAGTTATCGAAGAAGGTGATCCAGATAAAGGTAGCGGAAAAGGAGATAAGGATGATGATGAGTGCGTAATAGCTACACATGGTATCTCTACAGGTGGGTTTAGCCGACTAGATAAAGCTAAAGCAGAACTTTGGTGTGAGCGTACATATCACGGTAAGTGGTACGGAGAAGCATTTAGACGTGGTTACCGCTATGCAGGTAATAAAGCAATAGAAAAAGGTAAAGCAGCAGAACACTATCAAGAGTTTAAAGACTTTGTGTCCTACGGTAGAGGACTCAAGAAAGGCTTAAAGCCAGCAATAAATTACTACCTACGTACAACCCAGTTCTTTCTGACAGGTTTGTTTGTAAAATAATAATAAGGCTACCCAGCTACGGCTGGCCCCATATAAGAAAGGATACAGTATGCCTGAACTAGCAGAAGTAGAAACCCCAAAGACAGCAGGTTTCGTAAGCCCCAAGAAAACTACACCTCTAGAAGAAAAGATTAAACGAGAGGAAGAAGAACTAGAAGCTTTAATGAAATCTCGAACTGAGGAGATCGAAGAAAAAGCAGAAGAGCAAGAAGCCAAACCTGCAAAAGAACCTGAAGAAGAAGAACTCTCAGGTGAAGAACGTACCTACAAGAAACGCTACAGTGATCTACGTAATCACTTAAACAAGCAAGCTGAAGAACTAAAACAACTTAAAGCTCAGCTTGATAATGCACAAAAGACAGGTAAGGTACGTGCTCCTACTTCAGACGAAAGCATTGAAGCTTGGGCAGCTAAGTATCCTGAGATTGCTGGCATAGTTGAAACTATTGCTGAAAAGAAAGCACAAGAAAAGTTTAGCTCTGCAGATCAACGCCTAAAAGAGATTGATAAGATAAACGCTCAGGCCCAGCGCACAAAAGCTGAGAATGAGATTCGTGCTATGCACAGCGACTTCGATGATTTGCGAGGTGGCGACGACTTTCACGATTGGGCTGGTGATCAGCCTAAATGGGTGCAAGACGCACTATATGAAAACCAAGATGACCCACAATCAGTGATCCGTGTAATTGACCTATATAAGGTTGATAAAGGTATGGACATGAAGGGTCAACGAAAAAATAATAAAGATGCAGCATCTGCTGTTAAAACAAAACGTACCTCAAAACCAGACGGTGAAGGTGTATCTGGACAACTACGTGAATCTGATGTTCAACGTATGAGTGCTACAGAGTATGAGAAACGTTCAGACGAAATCATGGAAGCTATCCGTAATGGTAAGTTTGTCTATGATGTTTCTGGTGGTGCGAGGTAAATAAGGTATTGACATTACACAAACTCTATGTTATAACTGTGTATGTTAATAAAGTATAGGTATACCCTGTTAGACGTTTCAGCTACTATGCCTATGCTTTCGACTAAGCGAAGACAAATACGTTAAGACTTACCTGCTCTATTATAGGCCCGACAGACTCTAAGCTAGGCCAAGCTTTTTTGAAGTCGCACCCTAGAACGAACAGCCTCTTATCTGATGTTACAGCTTATAAATTTAAATAAGCCTAACTATCTATGGAGGATTATATCATGGCTTTCGCAACAGCGTCAGGTTATGGTAATTTACCAAACGGTAATTTTAGTCCAGTAATCTACAGTAAACAGGTACAGCTTGCCTTTCGCAAGTCCTCTATTGTAGAAGCAATCACAAACTCTGATTATTTCGGGGAGATTGCTAACATGGGTGATTCCGTTAAAATTATCAAAGAACCTGAAATCACAGTGAAGTCGTATGCCCGTGGCACGACGATCACACCACAAGATCTTGATGATGAAGACTTTTCTTTGACAGTAGACAAAGCGAACTACTTTGCCTTCAAGGTTGACGATATTGAAGAGGCTCACAGTCACATCAATTTCCAAAGTATTGCATCTGACCGTGCAGCTTATCGTTTGGCTGACCAGTTTGACCAAGACGTTCTTGGCTATATGGCTGGTTTCAAGCAAGCAGCTATTCACGGTAAAGCAAATACAGCTAATACAACCGTAAACGGTTCTAAAGCTGTAACAACTGCTGGTTCTGATGAACTGCTTTCAAGCATGAAGCTAGACGCTTCTGACTTTAATGCTGGTACTGGTGGTAACTCTATCGTTGTTAAACCTCGTACAGGTGCAGACACGTTGAACACCACTGCAGCTAATGCGACACCAATGCAAGTTATTGCACGTATGTCACGTAAGCTGGATCAACAGAATGTTTCTACGAATGATCGTTGGCTCGTAATTGACCCAGTGTTTGCTGAACTTCTGAAAGACGAAGACTCACGTCTTCTGAACGCAGACTTCGGTGGATCAGGGTTGCAGAACGGGTTGATCTTCAACAACATTCACGGCTTTAAAGTCTATATGTCTAACAATCTTCCTGAAGTAGGTGACGGTCCAACCTCAACTACATCTTCAGGTTCTACACACTACGGTGTGTTGCTTGCTGGGCATTCATCTGCAGCAGCTACTGCTGAGCAAATTAACAAGACAGAAACATATCGTGACCCTGACAGCTTCGCTGACATTGTTCGTGGTATGCATCTCTACGGACGCAAAATCTTGCGCCCAGAAGCTCTTGTTAATGCAATCTACACGTCTGGTCTATAAGGGGAGGAATGAGATATGGCACTTGGTGATAATACTCTTGCTTCCGCTCGTGGCGTTTCGCAGCGAGGACGCAACCCCTATATGGTTCAAACTACATTGAACTTAGCAACTGCTTTGTCAGACAAAGGAAGTGCATTGGCAGCAGCCGATGTTATTCCTACAATTGCAGTACCAAAAGGAACTATGATCCTTAATGCTGGTATTGAAGTTGACACAGCAATTACATCTGCTTCAGCTTTGACTCTTGACCTTGGTACAGGTGTTGATGCTGACGTGTTTGCAGACGGCTTTGACGGCACATCTGCAGCAGGTGTACTTTCGCAAAACCCAGCCGCATATCAGCCAGTAATGGCTGTTGCTGACGACAACATTGATGTAACTATTGCTACATTGACAGGTACGTTGTCTACAGGTAAAATGCGTGTATGGGCAGTTCTTATGGATTGCACCGATGTAGGTGATCTATCTGCTAATGAAGTAGATCGTGACACACTTGCATAAATAAAGCTTTAGGGGCTGCTTTCGGGTGGCCCCTTTTAAAGTAATAAGGTTTTTAAAATGGCAACGTATCTAGCATTAGTAAATGAGTTATTAAGGCGTATTAACGAAACAACACTTGATACAGCAGGTGATGGTTTTGGTGATGCTCGTAACTTACAGGCTATTGCAAAGGATGCCATAAACTCTAGTACTCGTGAGATCCTTCAAGTTTCACAAGAGTGGCCCTTTACATTAACAACATATACTCAAACTCTTGCAGCAGGTACAGGTACTTATGCTTGGCAGTCGGATGCTTCTAAAGTTGATTGGGATACGTTTTATTTAAAAAAGCTTACCTCTGCAGATAATGAACCTAAACTTTTACCTGTAATTAAATACGAAGATTATTTAAGATACCACAGGCCGCAAGAAGATAGTTCAGGTGAATCAGGAAGAGCAGTGCCTACCACTGTGTATCAGACACAAGAACGTAAGTTTGGTGTAACTCCAGTACCAGATGCTGCATATGAAATAGAATATCGTTATTGGTCTTTCCCTAGTGATCTAGTAGCGTTTGATGATACATCTATTATTCCCGATAGGTTTAAGCACGTACTTATAGATGGTGCAATGATGTACATGATGATATTTCGCAGTAATGAACAAAGTGCTGCATTACACAAACAAAAATTTGATGACGGCATAGATACAATGAGAAGACTTTTATTAGATGAGCCTCGTTATGTTTCGTCTACAATTATTTCAAGAAGAGCCTTTAATAGGTTTGATATAGATGGCAGATAATTTAGCTACATTTCCTGTGCCATGTGGCGGTGGTCTTATCAGTAACGTAGATCCTTTAACACATGGTGGTCAGCTTCCAGGGTCAGCATACAGAATGATTAACTACGAGCCATCTCTTAACGGTGGCTATCGTCGTATATCAGGATACACAAATGCTTATGGTGAACTTACAGGTTTAGCTAATAGTCCTGTTTTAGGTTTGCATGTATCTCCTGACATTAATCAAGGTATTTTTGGATGTCGTAAACCTACATCAGGAAATAATTATTTACACTGGTATAATCACTACTATGATGTTACACTAGCTTCAGGGGAGGGATCTGGTTTTACAGTAGGTGAAACTGTAACAGGTGTAGTTAGTTCAGGAGATAGTACTGTAGTAGCAGCTACGGGTACAGTTATATCTAAAACTGCAGATGCTCTTGTGATTAACTTTGGTAAGTTGCCTGATAATATATTTGCTACAGGTAATGTTTTAACAGGTGGCACATCTTCTGCTACAGGTACGGTGCAATCAACTCCTACTGTTAAGGGATGGCAAGCAGTAACTACTTCAGGCTCACCTACAATGACAGGCGTAAGTCAAGTTAGGTTTGAAAGTTTTAACTGGGGTACGCCAAAGATTGCTTTAGTGGATGGTGTTAATCCTGCTGCTATATATGATGGTACTACGTACACACAAATAACTCATGCGTTTGCCCCTACTGACCCTACACTTGTAGCTGCATATCAAAACCATTTATTTTTAGCGGGTGATCCTGCAGAACCTTATAATCTATACCATAGTATATCTGAGGATGAAACTAACTTTGGGGTAGACTTAGGAGCAATGGTTTTAAACGTAGGTTTTAAAATAGTCCAGCTTAAAGTTTTTCGTAATGTACTTTATATTTTTGGTGAAAATAATATTAAAAGCCTAGAAGGTACTAACAGAGATGATTGGGTTGTACGCACAGTTACTAGTAATCTAGGCTGTATTGCACCAGACAGTGTTGCTGAGTTTAACGGGGAACTTATTTTTCTAGCCCCCGATGGTCTACGTCCTGTATCTGGTACAGATCGTATTGGTGACATTGAGCTTGCTACGTTATCTAAACCTATTCAATCTGTATTTGAAACATATATAGATCAAGAAGACTTATCAACTATTCGTATTATTATTGTTAAGAAAAAGTCTCAGTTTCGTTTATTTTTTGCCGATCAAAACTCTTTGGGATTGATTGCTGGTATTAGAAGAAGCGGTGTTAATACACAAGCAGGTTTTGAATTTGGTCAGCTTGTAGGTATTGAAGTAAACAGTGGTCATAGTGGTTATATTGGGGATGAAGAGTTTGTAATTCATGGTGATTCCAACGGGTTTGTTTACCGTCAAGAAGATGGAAATACGTTTGCAGGAGATCCTATTTTTAGTTTATACCAAACGCCTTATTTGTACATGGATGATCCAGAGGTACGTAAAAACATACATAACATTTCTACCTATCTTCGTAGTGAAGGTATTTTAGAAGTGGTTATGGCGCTTGAATATGATTACGGCGATACCACTGTATTAAACCCTACAGATTTTAATTTTGACACTGTAGGCGCAGCAGCTTACTATGGTACTGCAGTATTTGATGCAGCAGAAATATATGATGGTAGTCCATCACCTATACGTTCTACAAATGTTTCGGGATCAGGTAAATCCGTTTCAATTAGATATGTTACTAATTCAGACCAACCTAGTCATACTATTCAAGCATATAGTATTACGTATGGTGTAGGAGACAGGAGATAAAATATGGCAGGATCAGGTTATACACGACAGTCGGTAGCTACTATTGTACCTACAGCCGTTGTACGTGCTGCCCCAATAAATGCAGAGTTTGATAAGCTACGAGATGCTTTCACGCAGAGTGATTCAGGTACAACAGGCCATAGACATGACGGGTCTTCTGATGAAGGCTCTTACGTTCCGTTTATTGCTGACTTAGATAAAAAGAATTATATTGAAGTAGATCAAACAAATAATCGTCATGGTGTATTTGTAGAGGTAAGTAGTTCTGCAGTAGAGCAACTACGGTTTCAAGATGGCGTTGTTGTTCCTGTTACAGATAATGATATTGATCTTGGTACATCTAGCCTAGAGTTTAAAGATTTATACCTAGACGGTACAGCTACTATTGACACACTTCAAGTAGATGAAAGTGCCACTATTACAGCAAACTTAACTGTAAACGGTAACACAACCTTAGGGAATGCCGCTAGTGATACTGTAACTGTTACTGCTGATGTTGCTTCACCACTTATACCTTCTGCTGATGATACATATGACTTAGGTGCTGTAGGATCTGAATGGCGTGACTTGTACATTGATGGCACAGCTAATATTGATAGTCTTGTAGCTGATACTGCAGACATTAATGGTGGTACTATTGATAATACTGTTATTGGTGGAACTACTCCTGCTGCTGCAGACTTTACTACTATGGATGCATCAGGTAATGCTACTGTAGGTGGAACTTTTGCTGTAACTGGTGCTACAACTCTTTCGTCTACTTTGGCTGTTACAGGTGCAGCAGGTATTGATGGTGACTTTGATATTAATACAAACAAATTTACTGTGGCTTCTGCCTCTGGCAACACCACTGTAGCTGGTACACTTGGCGTAACAGGTGCTACTACCCTATCTAGTACTCTTGCAGTTACAGGTGCAGTTACAGCCAATGCAGGTGTAGTAGTAGATAATATTACTATTGACGGTACAGAGATTGATCTTAGCTCTGGTGACTTGACAGTTGATGTAGCTGGTGATATTATTCTTGATGCAGATGGTGGTGATGTTACACTAAAAGATGCAGGTACTACTTACGGTAATTTAAAGAACTCTTCTGGTGAGCTTGTTCTACAAAGCGGTAGTACTCCTACTACAGCCGTAACGTTTAGTGGAGCCAATGCAGACTTTGCTGGTACATTAGATGTTACAGGTGCAGCGACTTTAGATTCCAATCTGTCGGTAGCTGGTAATGCAACAATTACAGGCAACCTTACTGTTAATGGTACTACAACAACTGTAAGCTCTACAAACACTGTAGTTGCAGATACATTGATGGAACTAGGTAACGGCGTTACTGGTACACCTAGCAACGACTCAGGTATTGTTATTGAGCGTGGTAGTGCAGACAATGCGTTTATTGGCTTTGATGAATCAGCAGACAAGTTTACTGTAGGTACAGGTACATTTACAGGTGCAAGCACAGGTGATCTTACGATTACTACAGGCACTATGGTTGCTAACATAGAGGGTAATGTTACAGGTAACGTAACGGGTAATGTTACAGGAGATGTTACTGGAAACTTAACAGGTGATGTTACAGGCAACGTTAGTGGAACAACAGTAACAGCAAGTGGTACAGTAACTTACGGTAGTCTATCAGATGGAACTATTACAGTTACAGCATTTGTTGATGAAGATGATATGTCATCCGACAGTGCTACACTTATTCCAACTCAGCAATCTGTTAAAGCATATGTAGATAGTACAGCAGGACAAGCTAACAATGTTACGGGTCTTACAGCTACAGGTGCAGAGATTAACGCCGTAGCAGATGTTTCAGCAATTACTATTGATACAAGTACAGCCATTGCAGCAGATGATGGTATTGCTGTATTTGATACATCAGGTTCATCTATAGGGTACTTTGATGTAGACTTGCTTGATACATACTTTGCAGGTACTACCAAAACACTGACAAATAAAACTATAACTAGCCCTACTATTACTTCTCCTACGGTGACAGGGCTGCACTTAGATGACTCAGGCTTTACTGTAGAAGGTTCTAGTGCAGACGCCAATGAAACTACTGTAACATTTACTAACCCTACGGCAGACCGTACCGTTACTATACCAGATGCTACAGGTACAGTTTTACTTGACGCTAACATAGGAAGCACTGTACAAGCTTATGATGCAGGTTTAAACTCTATTGCAGGTCTATCTACTGCAGCAGATAAAATGATTTACACTACAGCATCCGACACATATGCTGTAACTACTTTGTCTTCCTTTGGTAGAACTCTTATTGATGACGCAGATGCTGCTACAGCCCGTACAACATTAGGGTTAGGCACGGCGGCTACAACTGCAAGCACGGATTATGCTACGGCTACACAAGGCACTACGGCTGATGCTGCATTGCCTAAAGCTGGTGGCACAATGACAGGTAACATTGTCATGTCTGGCGCTCAGACTGTTGATGGACGTGATTTGTCAGTAGATGGTGCTAAACTAGACGGTATTGAAGCTAATGCTGACGTTACAGATACAGCAAATGTTACTGCTGCTGGTGCGCTTATGGATAGTGAAGTCACAGACTTAGATGGTATTAAGTCACTGACTGTTCCTAATAGTACAACCATATCAACTTTTGGTGCCTCTCTTGTGGATGATGCAGATGCGTCAGCAGCTAGAACTACATTAGGGGTTGTTATTGGGACAGATGTACAAGCATATGATGCTAATCTTCCTACGTGGCCTTCAAGTGTAGATGCTACAGAAGTAAGTTATTTAGATGGAGTAACGTCTAATATTCAAACACAAATTGATGCCAAGGCTGGCACGGGTAAAGCCATTGCTATGGCTATTGTATTCGGGTAAAGGAGTAAAATATGGCTGCCCCTAATATAGTAAATGTCAGCACAATTACTGGCAAAACTTCAACAACTTCCTTGACAACAACGTCTGCAACGAGTATAGTTTCAAACGCAGCGTCAAGTAATAAAGTATTTAAGATTAACATGATCCAAATTGCAAACGTAGATGGAACAAATGCGTGTGATATTACTATTTCTCACAACTCTGCTGCTGCTGGTGCAGGTACAAATAGTGAAATTGTAAGCACTGTATCTGTTCCTGCTGATGCTGCTCTCGTAGCAATTGATAAAAATACTGCAATTTATTTAGAGGAAGACAAGTCAATTACAGCAACTGCTGGTACTGCAAATGATCTTAAAGTGATCGTGAGCTACGAGGAAATTAGCTAATTAGGAGTTTCCGATGGCTAAAGGTAAAGGCGGCTTTATAGGCCAAGACGGGCTTAATGCGCCAGACAGCCCAACTGGGGTCAGCGGAACTGCGGGTGAGGCCCAAGTAACGGTTAGCTTTACTGCGCCAAGCGATGTTGGTGGTTCGGCTATTACTGGATACAGGGCGCAATCTAATGACGGTATTGGCGCATCAGGTTCATCATCGCCTATTACTGTCACTGGCTTAACCAACGGCACAAGCTACACCTTTAACGTCTGGGCGATTAATGCGTTTGGTTATTCTGCGCCTAGTGATGCGAGTGGGAGTGTTAGTCCTGCTGCTGTTCTTGGATTTGTCGTAGGCGGCGAGAGGAATTTAAGTCCAAATAATAGGATTGATAGTTTTACTATTGCAACTACGGGCAACGCAACAGACTACGGTAATTTGACCAGTAGCTTTACCTATACGGCATCTTGTGCAAGCACTACACGAGTTCTTACTGGTGGCGGTAATGGAAATGCAATAGACTATTTTACAGTTTCTACCACTGGATCAGCTTCTGATTTTGGTGATATGACAGTATCTGTAGATACAAGGTCAGCACTAAGTAATTCCACAAGAGGCGTTTGGGGCGGCGGATATGGCCCTATAAATGTAATTGATTATGTGACAATCGCTTCAATAGGTAATGCCACAGATTTTGGAAACTTAACTACATCTCTTAACGGTTTAGCAGCGTGTTCCTCATCCACAAGGGGTGTTTTTGCTGGCGGGTTTGGCGGTTCAAGATCAAATGTAATTCAATATATAACTATAGCCTCAACAGGAAACGCCACAGATTTCGGTGATTTGCAAGAGGCAAATAACGCACTGGCGGGTTGTTCAAATAGCACCCGTGGACTATTTGCAGGGGGTTATAATGGATCATCAAACCTTAACAGGATTCAATATATAACCATAGCCTCGACAGGAAACTCCACAGATTTCGGAGACTTAACTCTTGCAAGACGTTTCCTTGCGGGTTCGTCAAGTTCTACAAGAGGTGTTTTTTCAGGCGGCACTACTACTGGATCAGATTACAAAAATAACATGGATTATGTCACAATAGCATCTGCAGGAAACGCCTCAGACTTCGGAGATTTAACACGTTATGGGTATGGACTTGGCGGTACATCATCTGGACACGGAGGACTTCAGTAATGCCAAATTATCAAGGTGTATGGTCCCTCTCAACGCAGTATCAGAATGCAAGTGATTGGCCTTTTCCATCAGTAGAAGTGGAATATTTAGTTGTAGCTGGTGGCGGCGGTGGTGGCCGTCGCAGAGGTGGTGGCGGTGGTGCTGGTGGCTATCTGACATCAACAACAAGACTTGCCACAGGTGAGGCAATAACCATTACTGTCGGTTCTGGTGGAAGCAGGGCTACTACGGGAAGCGGTACAAATGGGAACGACAGTGCAATCGTTTCTTATGTTACTGCTACTGGTGGCGGTGTTGGCGGTGGTAACGGTGCCGCAGGTAGTGGTGGTTCAGGTGGCGGTGGTCAAGGTCTAAACGGAACAACAACTGCTGGCACGGGAATTACAGGTCAGGGTAATGACGGTGCGGATGGTGTACACATAAGCTATGGCGGTGGCGGTGGTGGTGCTGGTGCGGCTGGCAGTTCAGATGATGGCGGTAATGGTCTAGCAAGTTCTATCACAGGCAGTTCAGTTACAAGAGGCGGCGGTGGTGGCGGCGGGACTAATAGCGGCACTGGTGGCACAGGCGGCGGTGGTATTGGTGGTTCATCTACTGGGGTAGGCGGAGCAGGTACGGCGAACACAGGCGGCGGTGGCGGCGGCGGTGGTGATGACGCATATGGTGGGAACGCTGGATCAGGTGTTGTGATTTTGAGATCATTAGCGCAAGCGTCTGCAACTACAGGTTCACCAACAGAGACAACGGACGGTAGTTATTATATTTACACTTATAATGGTTCGGGGAGTATTACGTTCTGATGGCACATTTTGCTGAATTAAATACAGAAAACACCGTTGTAAGAGTTATCGTTGTGGATAATAATGTTCTGCTTGATGAAAATAGCATTGAACAAGAAGATTTGGGCATACAATTTTGCCAATCTTTGTATGGCGGAACTTGGAAGCAAACAAGTTATAATGAAAACTTTAGGGGTCTTTTTGCTGGAGTTGGTTATACTTACGATAGCCAGTTAGACCAGTTTGTTGCGCCAGTGGAGAGTGAATAATGACTAGTAAGCGTTATCTAGGTAACATTATAACTGATACTCCGACAGCGCCCACATCAAAAGCTGACGGTGTAGCTAGTGGTGTTTGGACTCTTGCGGAGGCTTTTACGTATGCTAAAGCTGGGGTGTGGCCTACTTTATCACCCCAAAGCACTGGTATATTTGCTGGCGGTTTAAATGGAGATACAGATATACAGTCGATAACAATAACTACTTTAGGTAATTCTTCTGATTTCGGTGATCTGTTTTTAGGTATTACCTACGGACTTGCGGGAGCGGCTAGTTCGACTAGATATTTATTTGCTGGGGGTCTTGATATTGCTGCCAATCGCCTTGACACAATACAATACGGCAATTTCTTTGGCGGTACGGGTTTGGATTTTGGTGATCTTTCATCTGGTAGGGATGGTGTCGCAGGTCTTAGTAATTCAACAAGAGCGGTTTTCGGTGGCGGGGGAACACCTACTACAGTTAATACTATTGACTATGTTACTATAGCTAGTACGGGTGATGCCACAGACTTTGGTGATTTGACGAAAACTACGGACTATGCAAGAGGTGTTGCCAGCACTACTAGAGGTGTATTTATGGGGGATAATCTTTCAGGTACGATACAATACATCACCATAGCGTCTACTGGAAACGCTACAGATTTTGGCGATATGAGTGACAATGTAAAGTTTTTTCAAGGTGGCGCATGTAGTAATGATACCCGTGGTATATATGCAGGGGGCCTTACTGACTCAGGTGTTGTAAACATTATTGAGTACATTACCATAGCGTCTACTGGAGATACTACTGACTTTGGAGATTTGCTTTCTGCTGATCGTTACAATGATGGCGTATCAAATTCAACTAGGGCAGTGTTTTTGGGTTTCGCTGGAACGGATCAATCAGAGTATGTTACAATAGCTACCACTGGAAATGCGGCAGAGTTTGGTGATCTTTCTGGAAATAGGGTACAAGTGGGAGCAGGTACGTCTAACTCCCACGGCGGCTTGGCATAAAGAAAATAAAAAGGAGAAAGCAATGCCTAAAGATACACAACAAGAAACACATCTAGTTGTAAAAGACATAGACATTCAGCTACCACAAGCAAAGCCTGAATACAAATCTATGCTGGCAAACATACAGGAAAAAGCCCCTGCAATACGCCAAGCGTCTAGCAACTTCTATAAGTCGCATTCGCAGATGATGTCAGTGACGTTAGACGTTACTGCAATCACGCCTATTCGTTCTATCAAGCACACACTTGCGGAGATTGAAAAAACTAAGTCTGCCCTGCAGGAAGGTTACTTCCGCATGAAGAAAAACGAGGTCAAACTCAAAAAGCTAGAACGCAAGCTGATGAACGAGACTGATGATCTTGAGCGTGAGATGCTAGAGGTAAAGATTAATGAGATGGAAGCAAACGCTGCATCATCTCGTGGGTACGTTGAAGGTGCTGTACGAAAGCTAAACTTCTTTAGTAATCAGTATGAAAATCTGATGAAGAAGATTGGTAAAGAAGAACTTACTGAAGAAGACTATGAACTAGAAGAAATAAAATACCATATTATGACTTGTATGAAACAGGCTTTAAATGCAGCGCGTAGCCGTGGTGGTAACATCGACGAAGGCAACTTGATTTACATCTTTGATCTAGGCATCAACGCAGCGCAAGCCCAAGCGGAAGTCTACTCATACCTGCAATGGGAAAATGAGCTAATCAAGCAAGGCAAGGCACCAGAGCATCACCACACAGTGCAGTGGTTAGAGGCTTGTGCAGAGAAATGGGCGCATTGCCCTAGCGACTTTGCAGAAAGCCGTGGTTTTGCTATATTAGACGAAACATCACTAACTAACACCCCACAATTAGAGGATCAAACTGATGGCTCATAAAGTTGTAAAATACAGACTTGAAGCTGATGGGACTATCCCAGCTTGGCTAAAGTTTGGCGTTCCACAATCAACAGGCGGCATGTATGCGGTTGCAGACCCTAATACGGCATCACCGCAAGACTGGATTATGATTGGCATTTCAGCGGATGGTGCAGATACATCTGGCGCAATCGAAGAAATCGCCACACAAGCTGCCTTGCAGACGTACTTATCAACACAAGCGACAGCGAATAGCTGGACAGACCCAGATCCCAATGATCCAGATGCGACTGTTGATTTTGATGCAGCCGCACACGCTCAACGGGTTTGGGATGACCTAGACGCATTAAACTCTTAGGTAAGATATGACAGACTTAACACCAGAGAAGATAGAAGAAATGCTAGATCGTGCAGCTAAAAGAGGTGCGGCACAAGCTCTGCGTGAGTTAGGTTTGCAAGACGAAACAGCAGCTACTGACTTACGTGAAATGCGTAGTTTACTAGATGCATGGAGATTAACTAAGAAAAGCATATGGGCTACTACAGTAAAGATGGGAACAGTGGCAGTACTGACGTTCATAGCTACAGCAGTTTGGATGACCTTAGGTAAATAATTTATAAGCAAGGGGAGATGCTTATGATTGATCCTGTGACTGCGATTTCTGCAGCCACCACCGCTTTTACGATGCTCAAAAAAGGCATATCCGTTGGCAAAGACTTACAAGACATGGGTGGTCAACTCTCTAAGTGGGCAGGAGCAATAGCTGACTTAGACTTTGCTGACAAGCAGAACCAAAAGCCAGCATGGTATAAGACATTAGGTGGTGGTGTACAAGCTCAAGCTATGGAGATTTTTGCAGCTAAACAAAAAGCTGCAGCCATGAGAGCAGAGTTAAAAGATTACATATCCGTTATGTATGGACCGTCTAAATGGCAAGAGATACTAGCAATTGAAGCAGATTTAAGAAAACAAAAAAGAGAACATGAGCACAGACAGATGGAAATCAAACAAGCAATCATCGAATGGACAGCAGGGTTTTTTGTGTTTGTCTTGGGAGTTGGTGCTATTGTCGGCTTTGTATGGATAGGAACTAGGTAACAATGAAAAAGTTTAAAGGTTTTACCAATCAGCAAACACATACTCTTCTTCAAGAGATGGGATACACAGGCCCAGCGCAGAAGGACGACATGGATGCGTTCCTTGCGTCTAGCCCTCGTGCTGCTGCAAAACTAGGACGCTATACAGATATTGCTAGACAACGTATAGAAGGTGGCCCCTTGGCTTCTACAGGCTTTGCTGAGGGTGATAAAGTTCCTAAAGAAGAAGATGATACTTATGTAGATGTATCTAGAATAAAAGACCCTGTAGAAGACGATGGATCAGATACGGGTGGAGAACAGCCACCAGAAGAAACAACTGAAAAACCTGCGTTTGTACTTTCACAAGGCACAGAGACGCCAGAGACTACGGAAGCTGCCACTGCTTTAAATGAAGCACAAAAAGCTTATAGTCAAGCTATGTCTGATTTGACTGACGCACAAAATACTTATGCAACTACACAGGATGAATTACTTAAAGAAGAAGAAATTCTTGCAGGAATGGACCCTGAAGACGAAGGATACCAAAACCAACAGGGTATAGTTGATTCGTACAAATTTGCTCTTGAGCAGCACCAAAAAACAATAGACGATGCTGATATAAAAGTAACACGAGCACAAGCTAACGTAGGCACTGCTCAAAAAAAGTTTAACGTTACAGACGTGCCTTCTACTGGTGAAGCTCTTGGTTTAGCTATAACATCTCCTAGTTCCCTTCTTGCTAAGCCTACTGTGTATGGCTTGGAGGTGAAAAACAATCAGCTTCTTGATAGCAGCACAGGTAAAGTTGTTGATGCAAAAACACTTTTAGCTAAGCAAGCCCAAGCAGCAGGTAATGCATCTGACCCTAAAGTAAAAAAAGTAGATGCATATCTGGCAGGTTTAACCGATGAAGAGCGTTTTGAAAAGTACCCTCCTTATCCCTATCCAGTTCCTATGGTATCACCTTTACCTCAACAATATAGAGATGCTATAGATAAGTACTATAAAGAACAACAAGCGCAGATTGAAAAAGATGCAATAGAAGATACTGCAGCAACATACACTGCAGTTAAATCAGCGGAAAAAATAAAAGCTTTAGATGAATTAGGAGAGTATGCTAAAGGAGTGCTGTCTGAAGAATCTAAAATGACAGCAGAGCAAATGACACCAAGTGATTTAGCGCAACTAGCAGGAGAGTTTAAAGATCCTGCTAAGCTAGAGTCATACAACTTAGTTCTTAGCGAAGATGATGTAATACGTATTAACGAAGAACGTAAGAGACTTCAAGCTGGTATGATGTCTGCCCTGGCTACAGGTGATACTGAGAACTACGAATCTCTTAAAAAAGCTTATGAGATAGCATCAGCGTCTGTTGAGAAAGCAATCCAGACAGGTACGATAGTAGGTAAACTAAAGCAGGACTCAGAAGAGTTTCCTAGTGCCGCACTATTTGATGCGTATACAGAATCTAAGGCGCAGCAGTTTGAAGGCGAAGTTGAAGATATTGACGCTGCTAAGTATGACACTAAGACACCTGAAGCGACTGCTGAAGTAGACTACAATCTACCACCTACAGATATTGCAAAAGTTGAAGACAGTAAAGTACAAGACGCAGCAAACTTTAGCGAGTATGCATCTGAAGAAGAAAAACAATCTGAGTATGTACCAGACATTACTGCAGAACAGACAAGTGTCATTGAAGAAGATGAGATAGTTGATGTAAACGATATTCTCAATAACGAAGAAGTTATCGTAACTGCTAAAACTTTAGAAACTCTTAATGAAGATGCTACAGCTAAAGCTGCTACAGCTACATTTACTCAGCAACTAGAAGCTAAGGCAGCAGTAGGAACTGTTTCTGCCAAGTCTACTGTTGAGTTCCAAATGGAAAAGCTGATGAACCAGTTTAATGATGGTACGCCAGCATGGGCTGCAGGAGCTATACGTAAAGCGCAAGCGGCTATGGTAGCCCGTGGGTTAGGCGCTAGTTCTATGGCAAGTGCAGCTATTATCCAAGCCGCTATAGAATCAGCTTTACCAATGGCATCACAAGATGCTGCTACTTTTGCTGCAATGGATATGGAGAATGTTCGTAATGAACAGGCTGTTGCTTTGGCTAATGCTGCAGCAGCCCAAAACTTTGAGTTAGCTAACTTATCTAACGAGCAAGCAGCACGTTTACAGAACAGCATGAACAATGCTAACCTACAATTAAAGAACTTGAGCAATGAACAAGAAGCTGTACTTGCTACTGCACAGTTTAAAGCAGCATTGTTAGGCCAAGAGCTAGACATTAGTGCTAACGTAGCTATTTCTAATGCTGCACGTTACGCTGCAGTAAATGATATTAACCTTACGAATAGACAGCAAACATCTATCTTAAAGTCTACACAAAACCTAGATATAGAAATGGCAAATCTGTCTAACTCACAGCAGACTGCCTTAGCTAACTTACAAGTTAAAGCTGCTATGATGGGCCAAGAGCTTACTAATGAACAGCAAATGGCTGTGCTTGAAAGTACACAAGCCTTTGAAGCCAACATGCAAGATGCTACAAACAGACAACAGGCGTTTATTCAAGACGCTGTTGCTAAAGCGGCTATGGAAGGGCGTGTTCTAGATAATAAACAACAAACCGCTCTTTTCAATATAGCTAACCAAGTGTCTGAGCGTGAGATAGAACTAACTAATGAACAGCAAATACGTATATTCAATATGTCAAACAAAATGACTATTGATATGGCTGATCTTTCTAATCGTCAACAGACTGCTTTAGCTAACGCTCAAATTGAAGCTGCAATGAAAGGCCAAGAGTTATCTAATAAACAGCAAGTAAGCGTTATTAAAGCAGAACGTATTGCTGAGATAGCTAATATGAACTTTACTGCAGAACAGACAAGAGCATTGCGTAATGCTGAGTTAGTCCAAACTGTTGACCTAGCTAATCTGTCAAACAAACAAGCTAAACTTTTAGCTGATTGTGCTGCACTTACAGAAGTTGACATGGCTAACCTCAACAACCGTCAACAAGCTGCAGCACAGCAAGCACAAGCCTTCTTGCAAATGGACATGGCTAACTTGGATAATGAGCAACAAGCTGTTATGTTTGAGGCACAATCTTTGGTGCAAAGCATATTCTCAGATCAAGCAGCAGAGAATGCTCAATTACAATTTAACGCTGAGAGTATAAACCAAGTTAATCAGTTCTATGATACCCTAGCAACTAACGTTGAACAGTTTAACATAGCTCAACAAAACGCTATAAATCAGTTTAACGCAGGTGAAGAAAACGCCATGACTAAATTTCAAGCTGAGCTTGACAACCAACGTGATATGTTTAACGCACAGAACGAGATGGTTATTGCACAAGCTAATACTCAGTGGAGACAGAGTGTTGCTACAGCTAACACGGCTGCACTAAATGAGGCTAACATGGCTGAAGTTTTGGCACAGAACGAAATGACTATAGCTGGTTTAAATGAGTTGTGGCAACAAGAGCGGGACTTGATGGATTTCGCTTGGACCAGTTCTGAGAAAGAAGTGGACCGCAACCATGAGCTAGCTAAAGCAAAGATACAAGCAGATGCGTCTGAAGACTCTGCTTATAGTAGCGCTGCAGGGGCTTTTTTGTCTGCAGTTGTTACAGCCGTTGTGCCCAAATAGTATAGGGATAGGAGATTAAATGTCTAGTTTTGATCAAGTAATAAGAAACATATTAGCTGACATTTTTGCTGAAGAAGAACAGCAAGAGGTAACACGCCCTAGAGCTAGACCTGAGGGCTTGATGAGTAGTACTAGGCCAAGATCTAGACCAGAAGAAGAGGAACCCGTTCAACCTAGCGTTAGTAAATCTACTTCTGATTTCGTAAAAGCAATGGCTGATTATGATGACACACCTGAAGAGGGTGTAGAGATACCTTTAGCTTTCTTCAAAGGTACAGCAAGAGATTTAGAGGGTAGATATAAAACTACAGGTATGCAGTTAGCTAAGCTAAATAAAAATAGAGGTGATTCTAATATTAAGGTTGCTGCTGTAGAGGAAGATACCACAGTAGATGACTTAATAGCAGAAGTAGAAATGTCTATGAAACCTATGCTCAGACCTAGAGCTAGACCTAAGAGTGTTGAAGAAATACAAAAGATAAGAGCAGAACAAGCCAGTTACACAAAGCTTGATACTGTAAAAGATATACAGCAAGCATTAAATATTGCAGGTATAGAAGTAGGTGGTAAGCCTCTTGTAGTAGATGGTATAAAAGGACGTAATACAATAGCTGCAATTAAAGCCTTTCAAAAAAGAGAAGGCCTAAAGGTTGACGGTATTGTAGGTAAAAATACAAAAGCAGCTTTGTATAAAGTAATGCCTAAGCCTGAAATAAAAGAAGAAGAACTACAGCCTAGTATATACGATAAGCCAGCACAAGTAGGTCCAGATCAAATGCAGGTTGGGTTTCAAGATCCTTCTATAGTTGATCCTACTACAAGTAGACCTTATACATCAGAGGGTCTAATGCGTAGGGAGCAATATTTAGTTAAAAGAGCAAATGAATTTTTAACATCAGAGGATTACACAGTATCTGTTGATGAGGAAGATGCCATACCTGTGCAAACACCTAACATAAAAACATCTAGTATCTTACCTAGATTAAACTTTAATAAAGACATCTCTAATGAAATAGATGATTTAAACGCAATTGAAAAGGTAAAAGCGCTAGGCTATATAAAAAACCAGTATACAGATTTCTTATTAAGCCCTAGTTTTACAAAGGCACAAAATATAATTGCTGATATTAGAAGTAATAGATATGGCGGTTATGCAAGCAACTTGGATGAAAACAACCCAAAGGACGCTAAAGTAATAGAACAGTTCTTTAAAAACGCCATAGGAAAAAACGCAACTTTTGATGCTACTTCAGAAGCTTGGTGTGCTTTATTTGTAGATCATATATTAAATGAAATGGGGGCAGATAGATTAGGATCTGGTCAAGGGGGAGATGTATACGACAGAGTAAGGGCTAGAGCTTATGAAAACTATGGAAACAAAGTTTTAGGTAAAAGCCCTACAGAAAAAGACTTTAATGCTAATGCAAAGGTAGGTGATATATTAGTTATACATTCCTCCTTTGTTGTTAAGAAACCAGACGGTAAGAAAGATTGGTTTTCTGTTAGAGATGTAGAAAAAACACCTGAAGGTAAATACGTTTGGAAAGGCGATCCTAGTGATGATATAATGCAAGCTGAAATACAAAAAATGAATGATGGTACTTATAATGTATCTAATCAATATCATGTAGGATTTAATGTAGGTAAAGCTAAAAACGGTATGCTTGAGGTGTTAGGTGGTAATCAAAACGATCAAGTAAACGTAAGAGGCGATGCATACAATCTTAAATACGTTATGGCTGTACGTAGAGTTACAGCAGAAACAATAAAAAAAGACTTTAACTAAATGCTAGGACTCCCACTCGAACTCATAACCATGCTCTTCTCTACCTTACTAGGAGGCTTTATGTCTATTTGGGGTCAGAGCATGAAGAACCGCCAAGAGCAAAACAAGATGATGCTTGCTAATGCTAAGTTCTCTGCAGAGCAAGTTAATACAGCTAGGGATGCAGGTAAGAACGACAAACACTTTGCTTGGACTAGACGCATCATAGCTTTATCTGCAGTGTTCAGCATTATTGTCTTGCCAAAGCTAGTCGCAGTGTGGTATCCTGAGGTAGGTGTTTACGTAGGATACACTGAAGCGACAGGCGGTTTGTGGAACTGGTTGTTTGGACCTGATGAAGCAATCAAGTGGAAGGTAGCACAAGGTTTTGTAATCACGCCTTTAGACACACACATAGTATCAGCAATCGTAGGCCTGTACTTTGGTGCAGGGTTCACTAAATAGGAAAACAAAATGCCAGTATTAGAATATAGCAAACCTATTCCGGGCGCATCCTTGACAACGCATAAACCAGGTGAACGGCGGTGGGAAAGACCACCTGAAATAGCTTCTGTAGAAGAGGCTTTAAAGTATTACATGGAGCGTTTATCGGACGAGGATATTATAGATGACTTCATGGTAGCCATAGAATCTGGTATTCCTATTGTACCTATCGTAGAAACTTTATATCTTTCTAACGTTATGAATGGCATACATACTTTAGATGTAGGTCTTTTGATTGCACCTGCATTAACAGAATACTTTGCTGCTGTTGCACGTAGCTATGATATAGATTACAAGATGTCCAACAAAAATTACAGTAAAGAGAAACGAGAGAAAGAAGAAGCTAAGATTACTTTGCTACTACAGGCTGCTGTACGTCAAGCTAAAACACAAGATGAAGGTACATCTATGCTGCAATCTATGGCTGACTATCTTATTTCAGAACAAAAGGGTGAGCCTATGGCAGAGGAGCAACCCCCTGAACCTGAAGAGCTACAACAAGTATCAGAACCTGCAGAAGAGCCAATGCCACCTGAGGGTGCAGGTCTTATGGCGAGAGGTGCGTAACTATGGCGTTTAACTTTAAAGCATTCGCTACAGCGTTTATGAGTGACCAAGCAAAGCAAATCCAAAAGCGTATACAAGATGCAGAGGACTATGAAGATCAACAGCGTGAACAGGCGGAGCGTAATAAATCTATAATAGGTAAACGTAGAGCACTAGTTAATCTAGCTAAGACAGAGATCAACATGCTTAAAAGGCTTGGTGCAAAAGATAGACATATCAATGCCGCCATTGCAGCAGGTCCAAAAGCTTTGTTTGAGTTTTCACAAGCTCTACAAAAAGAAGCACAGAAAAGACCTAGCTCTGGTGGTAACGTGACGTTTAGCGAAAGTGAGCTAGATTCTTTTATTGAAATGCCTGATGAGTTTGCAGCGGAGTCTATGGACCCAGCAGAACATTACGCTAACTCTATTGGTCTAGCGTCACCATCTTTAGGAAGCTATGAATCTAAGCAGAGAGGCCTTTTACAAAAGGCGTTGGGTATAGGCCTTAAAGATGCAACTAGAGCAGAGCTAGATAGGGATGCGTACTACGAAGGCTACTCTATTATGGACATTAATGAGGTAGCTAGACAAGAAGCATATGAAAGCATGGACCCAGGTACATACTTTTCGTTTAGGCCTTCTGTAGATTATAATCCAGTTACTGTAGGACCAGCTTTCAGGGATGCATACGCAGATGCAGGTGAGCTTAGCCCTGCTTTAGAGGCTCAGTTGCAAAGGGATTTTCCAGAGTATGCGGATCTTCAAAGAGAAAAGGCCAAGGTTATTGCAAGACAGCAAGCGGGTGTAGTAGATGCATATGCTCAAAGGTTTGGTAAACGTTTCTTAGAGGATACATCTATAAATCTATCTGGTTTACTAGGGGATGATTTATATGCATCAACTTACGCAAACCATGTCTCTGTGGAAGACCTAGAGAGATACATTGTAGATAGTATGCTAGACATGGAGAGCGTTGATATAGGCACAACCATAAAAACAAAAGATGGTACGGGTAATGTGGTAGAAATAACGTTAGGCGAAAACAATGAAGTGTCTCGTATGAAAATAGGAAGTAGGATAGTTGACGACGACGAAGTACCTACACTGTTGGCTGACCTACAAAAGAAAGGCTTACTTACTGAATCCTCTATTCGTGTAGGGGGTCAACCCTTCTCTACTGACCCTACAGAAGATGCTTTAGGAAAAGTAGAATACATCGAAGACGGTAAAGTTGTAGAGGGTGTACCCCCTAGACCTAGTGGCTTTATGAGTAGGATTACGGGTGTTTCTTTAGACTACGACACAAGACAAAAAATACTTAATGGTGAAATGGCTATTCCTGAAAGAGGGTTACGTGTAGACGAATGGGATGAGTTATTTGGAGACACGCACAATCCTGACGGCTCACCTAAGATAAGCGCAGAACCTACAGAAACAGTTGACAAACCTACAGAATCTGGTATACTAGACCTCAGAAAATATAAAACTATGGAGGAAAGGTATGAAGCGTTTGATGCTCTTCCTATTGGTGGCCGTTACTATGATGATGATGGAAGTGGCCCACACACAAAGGATAGGGAAAGAAATGGGTAACTTTTCTCAATACGCAAGGCAAGAACAATCAGGTAACTTTAGACAATACGCTGCTGTTCCAGATAGCAATGTAGAAAAACCTGCTCTTGTACAAAAACCTCAGAATGTATCTAATGTAGCTTACACACTTGTGTCTGACAATATTGGTGCAGACCAAGCAATGTGGAATATATACAGAGAAAAGATTGCTGACATAGAATCTGGTGGGGATTACTCTGTAAAAGGCGGATATAAAAATCACTATGATGGTAGATACCAAATGGGCAAGGATGCTAAAACAGATGCAGCTACTCTGTTAGGCTACTCTCTTGGACACGATTCTAAATCAAGAGAAGCTTTTAGAAACGATAGAACAAAACAAGAAGAGGCATTTGCTGCCTTTACTGTAAAAAATCACGAATACCTAATGGCTAAATCTAAAAAATATAGAAGCCTTTCTCTAGAAGATAAATTAGCTACCTTAGCTTACGCACACAATCAGGGGTGGTCTGGTGCAAATAGCTGGTTAAAAACTGGTATGGTGGGTAGTGACGCCTTTGGTACTAAAGGAACTAAATACTCTAATGCCATTAAGAAAGCACTTAAATGACAAATCAAGTAGATATATTTAAAAAGTATGGTCTTAGTGAAGGAGGTTTCACTAAGGTTGAAAAGCCTATGACTAGGCACAGCGATATTGTTTTAAATAATGATGAAGATATATTTGATAGTCCTATACCTGAAGGACAAAAGCTAAAGAAGAAAGACCTTTATAGATACGAAAACCTTAACACTATTCGTGACTACATGACAGCAAACAAGGGTGCTGATTATATGGACATGGATAAGGAGACATTAGTAGAAGACTTTGTGGATCACATGAGGTACTTCAACACTAATACTTTGAGTACTGCTGGTGAGGTACGCTTTATAAGTAAAGCTGACGATAATACAAAAGCTATGGCTGCTAAGGCGTACAATCTGTATGATAGTATGGGCAATGTATTTGTAAACGATGGTTTCTTTGGTGCAGTAGACGGTGTAAAAGATTATGTATTTGCTGCAGCTACAGATCCTACGAACTATATAGGTGTACTAACTGGTGGTTACGGTAAGGCAGCAGCGCTGGGTCTTTCACAGAGTGGTAAGGTTGCGTTACGTAAAGCCGCTAGTGAGGCTGCAAAGAGAGCGGCTACAAGTGGTGCTACTAGAGAAGCTGCAGAGAATGCAGGTATAGAAGCTGGTATGCTTATGGCCCAGCGCATGATAGCTAAGAGTGCTTCAAGCAAAGAGGTAGCTGCTGCATCTCGTAAGGCCGCTAAAGCTGCAAGAGCACAAGCCCGTCTATCTGCAGCACAGAAGGCTGCATCAGACGTAGCTAAAGAAGAAATGGCAAAGGCAGGTAAAAGGGCTGTACTGCAGACTACAGCTATTGATGCCTTAGTTGCAGGTATACAAGACAATGCAATACAAAACATATACCTAGACGTAGGAGCACAAGAAGAATACAGCCAGTTACAAACAGGTTTATCTCTTGCGCTGGGTGGTGTAGGCGGTGGACTGCATTATACATTTGGGAAGTTTGAAGGTGCGTCTGGTCTAGGTGATGCTGTAGCTGAGGCTAAGATTGCAGGACGTGCAGACAAAGCATCTGAACTTGTAGAAAGAACTAAGATCAGCGCTATTGACAAAGACATAGAAGCAGCACAAGCTATGCCAGCCGCAACTAAAGGGCAAAAGACAGCTAAGACTAGAAAGATAAACCAGCTTAAAGCGGAGAAGCGCAGACTTAAACGTGAGACTATAGGCAAGCCTTTACTGCCTGATGTTAAAGATCAAGAGAAGGCTACACAAGCTATCAAGGACGGTATTAAACGCTGGGATGAAAAAGTAAAGTCAGGTAAGTATTTACAAGAGGGCTACACACCAGAACAAATACACGAAGAAGCCGTAGCTATACCTGAGATTTTATTGAAACAGATAATGCTAGGGGATGGTAACAAGGGTGGTGTTGCCGCTATCTTTAGAGAGCGAGGCATGAAGTTACGCAGAGACACTAAAGTCTCTGACGTTATGACAAACCTACTAAGGTTTATGCCAGAGGACGATCTGCAAGAAATATCAAAACTGTTTAGGGAGCGTGTAAGTTTGAGCTTAGGCGAAGCTGCTGATCTTGGAGTGGAGATTGGTGAGATTATTGCAGCAGATGTATCTAAAGCAGGTAGGAAACTCGCAGTTATGTCTCAAGTTAGACGTACCATTGATCATGGTGTAATAGCTGGTAATGAAATACTTAAAGAGACACTAAACAGCAAAGAATTACGTGATACACTTGAGTCTGAGTTTGCTGTTGCGAGAAAAGCTAAACCTTTTTCATATGGGCAGAACGTATGGAAGCGTATGTTGGTTTCATCTCCTGCTACTACAGCAGCAAACGTCATGGGTTTCGGTCAGTTCTTTAGTGGTCAGGTTGTAGCTGATACATTTTCTGCTGGGCTTCTTATGGTAGGCGCTGCAGGTAAATATGCTGTAGCAGACTTTGATGGTGCTAATAAACTAGTACGACAAGCTAAAGTTTATAAAAATATTCAAGCACAGAAAATGAAAAACTTTTTTGATCCTTTTACAACGCACGACTCTTACATGAAACTTATGAAAGAGATAAACGATGAGTATGGTAAGTCAGACATACAAGGTCTTTTGTTTGAGACTGTAGCTGGGGGTGTGGAGCGTAGCGCTAAGAGATATGGAATAGATCCTGACAACCCTGCATATAAAACGGTTGAAAGAGTAACTAATGCTTCTATGATGATAACTGGTGTACGTATACAGGATACCTTTACTAAGTCGCAGATGTTTATGACAGAGCTAGATAAGTATCTTCAGTTAAAGAAAGATGGGCTAACACTTAAAACAGTTCTCAAAGAAGGCAGACTAGAAGAGATAGATGATGATGTAATTGGTGCTGCTATTGATACTACGCTTCGATCTGTGTTTTCTAAAGACTATACAACAAAAGACCAAGCCTTTGGAGAGATAGCTAAATTTGTAGAGAAGGCATCTAACACCCCAGGATTGGGAACCATTATACCTTTTGGTAGGTTTATGAATAATGTTGTAGCTACCGCTTATCAATGGGGTCCAGCATCTTTATTACCTGCAGCAGCACGTATAGCTAAAGACGGAGATATACAATCTATTGAGGCTATGTCTAGAGCATTGGTTGGTTCAGCAGGGTTAGGTATGGCTATACTGTATTCACAGAAACAAGAGCAGCAAGGCTTGGCTTTTAACGAGATTAACACAGGCGGTGGTACTATCATAGATGTACGTAACGTATTTCCTATGTCTGCTTTCTTAGCTATGGGTAGAGCCTCAAGCCTTAAACTTAAAGGTGAGCCTGTACCAAAAGAGCTTATACAAGAAGTAGGAAACCAGCTTGCCATTGGTCAAGTTGCAAGGGATGCACAGTTTGCAAATGACATGTTTAACATTATGGATATGATGTTTAACGCAGAAGGTGGAGGTAGAGGCAGAGGCCTTGAGGCTTTATATAAATCTGTAGGAAATATATCTGCTGGTTTTACTAGACCTTTGGATGCAGCTAACAGAATGGTAGGCTTCCTGACTGACACGGATACAGCTAAAGATGTTAGACAAGCTAAAGGTGGCGCAGTCTTTACTCAGAGTGCAACTAAATACTTTGATAATATACTAGAGGTATTGATAGGGGAAACAGACAATATCACTGGTGAAAAGCTAAGGGTAGCAACACGTCAAGGAGATGTGTATGATGCTAATCCACTAGCTAGAATACTAGGTGTCAATGTCAAGAAAGGCAGAACAGCAGCAGAGAAAGTATACTCTCTGGCTGAACTACAGACATGGACAGCAGATCAACGTGGTAAGATCCCTATGTATGACAGGATCTTTAACAAATCTATAGCACCTATGCTAGAACCTAAGATGTCTAGACTCTTGAAAGACAAACGCTTTACTGAAGGTCAAGGCCTACCAAAAGGCACAAGCCTGTTACAATATCGTAGGGATAGGGTAAAGTACGAGTTACAGCAAGCCCGTCAAGAAACGAGGGAGATGCTAGACTATTATGAGAATCCTGGTTTCATGGATAGATTGCGTTACAAGGCGTACACTAAGGGTACTAAAGAACAACAAGCAGAAGCTTTGAAGTATATGCAGCGTAACGGTGTTTCTACTACAGATGTACGAGAGTTTAACTTCAGGGAACTAAACATGTTCAACTCTTACATAGATCACTTAAACTATCTCAAGAAGGGTAATTAAAAAGAGGGGGCCGCTAAGCCCCCTTATTTTTTTAGCTGATGCAGAAACCTTTCAAGTATCTCTATCAACTCTGTTCGTATTTTATCTGGATCAGCTTCTTTGTTTCTCTGATCTAAGAATCTCTTTGCCTCCTGTTCTAACTTACTGTTAGACATTAGAGGGTAGAGCTACACAGAAGGTCATAGCGTATGCATCATCACTAGGCCTTGTGTTAGTTAGTAGTTTCTTTACCTCTTCAGCAGAAGCCTTGCATTGATCATAGTTATCATACATGATAGGCTGGCTTTGAGCATAATGCAATCCGTTGTTAAACATTATAAAGATCAGTATCCATTTCATAGAACCGACTTTACAAGTTCAGCCCCTTGTGTGGCTAATGGGATTACAATTTCTGTAAGGATGCCAGCAACGATACCAGAAGCGGCAACAAATGAAACGATTTCAAACATATTATTCTCCTTTATGTTAAGTCTACGATTTCACATACATCACCAGAGCAAGCCATTGTTTGCATTGCTATAGTGTTGTCCTCTTGTTCATACTCAGAAAGCTTAGACCAATCTATCTTGTCTGGCATAGAACTTAATAGTAACTCATAATCTTCCTTATTGCAATCCTGATATGGAGCTTGCTGATAAGTATGATCAGAGTGTGGTAAGAATGATACACCTGACATTTCATCAAAGTGTTCATACACAAATGCACCTACAGCTAACCACTCAGAGTCACGCACTGAGATAGTTACACTAGGTTTATGTTCACACCAGTGTCGCTGATAGGTAAGCCACATCTCAAGTTGTTCAATGGCTGTCATGTCGTTACGTGTGATTGCACCATTAGGTGATTTAACAGGGAAGCTAAACACTGTAGTCGTGTCACCCTTGAATACACATGGTTCGTTAGGAATACCCTGATCAATCATAAATTTAGTTAAGGGGTCTTTATTATCCCCACGTACAGTACGGATATAATATGGAGAGTGACGAGCATGGATGCCACTTGCGGAGTCAACCAACTGCGAGACTGTTCCTGATGGTTTAACGCAGCTAATCGCAGTAGAGGGCGGTATGTCAAGACGACTAGCAAGTTCAGCATTAGTAGAAATGGCGACATTCTTTAGGTGCTCCAATGTTTTATCTAGGCCTTGGTTCTTGTGTGTCATAAGGCGGTTGTCCATGATACCTGTTAAGGACACTCCCAACAGTCTTTCCTCTTCAGTATTATTCTGCCACACTTTCCGCAGGTAGGGGAACTTAGTGTATGAGGATTGTATAGTTCCCAATATTGTTGCCATACGGACTTTTCGCTCAAGATCTTCGATAGTATCTGTAGCCCTGACCACAACTTCTGTAAGATTGCAGAACTGATACGGGCGCAAGATGATTTCACTACATGGGTTAGTCCCAAAATGATACTCTGGATCTCGTCTACCATTCTTTTCAGCTTGCTTCTTAGATGCTTCACGATTAAATATTCCTCTCTCACCTGACTTGCTCTCAACTAAGGCAAGCCACTCACGCATAAACGTTTCCATGTCTGGCTTCTCAGTGTAAGCTACAGAGTTATTGGCTAAGGCACGATGCGCTGCAGTCTCCCACCATTGTCCTGACTTAGCGTGACGCA
>JAAOEI010000061.1_pt1 | contig 39264 bp, 57 predicted proteins | sample 7059261 | NCBI WGS metagenome assembly JAAOEI01 (sample SAMN14008812, study PRJNA610033) | viral metagenome | isolation source: viral particles filtered from seawater | place: China: Hangzhou Bay, Yangshan Deep Water Harbour | collected 2017-10-31 | reverse complement strand
ACCCATCATTCAAGAATCCGTTAGGTAGCCGGAATATTCAGTACGGCTACACGTACGACAACAACGGAAACCTCGTCCAGACCGGCGATCAGGACATGGTGGCGATCACGGACTCCCTGACGCCTGCAGGACAAGCGCGTTGGGATCAGGAGCAGCGCATTACCGGCAATATCGGGAATGTCGCTGAGGCGGGGCTGGATCGTGTAGGTCAGGCGATGTCCACGCCGTTCTCCCTCGGCTCTGCTGACGCCATTCAGAATAAAGCGGAAGGTGCTTTACTTTCCCGCCTTGAGCCGCGCTTGGCCGAGGACAAAGAAGCCCTGCGTACGCAGCTCATCAACACAGGTTTCCGTCCGGGAACCGAGGGTTACGACCGGGCGATGAAGCGGGCTGATGAGCAGTCAACCGATGCGCGGATGCAAGCGGTGATTTCTGCTCTCGGAACCCGTGGTCAGTCGATTCAGGAAGAAAACTTCCTCAGAAACATCCCGTTGAACGAACTCAACGCCTTGCGTTCTGGTTCGCAAGTTTCTATGCCACAGTTTCAGCAATTCCAGGGGCAGAACATTGCGCCTCCGCCGATCATGCAGGGAACTGTGGCGCAGGGCGGCGCAGAGAAGGATATTTTCAACGCCCAAGCCGCACAGCAGGGCGGATTGACCAGTGGCCTGTTCAGTCTCGGCGGCGCTGGAATGATGGCGATGGCAATGTGATGAAAACAGTCCTTTGGTTTTCTGGCGGAAAGGACAGCATGGCCTGTCTGTATCTCATGCGAGATAAATTGCATGAAATTACCGTTCTATGGGCGAACACCGGGAAGAATTACCCGGAACTCCTGCAAACGGTAGAAAAAGCAAAGGCCATGTGTCCGCATTGGATTGAGGTGCGTGCAGACCGCGACGCCCAATGGAATGCAAACGGATTGCCTTCCGACATTGTTCCGATTGATTGGACGGTGATGGGGCAGGCTATTTCGAGCAAAAAACAAGTGACCATTCAAAGTTACCTGCAATGCTGCTTTGAAAACATCACCGGCCCACTGTTGCGGAAAACAAAGGCGCTTGGCGCAACCACAGTTATCAAGGGGCAACGCCTGGACGAGTCACATAGATCAACCGCCAAGAGCGGCGACGTTGCCGATGGGATCACGTTCATCCATCCAATAGAGAATTGGACGCGAGAGGGGGTTATGACTTACCTCTCAGGCCAGATGGATGTGCCTGAGCATTTCAAGCTGGATCATTCAAGCATGGATTGTTACGACTGCACGGCGTTTGCCGCGCATTCCGTTGACAGGGCCGAATTTATGCGAGCAGAACATCCGAGTTTGTATGAGCAATATATCCAGAATCTTGACTTGGTAATGGATGCAATCGCCAAGCCTTTTTCACACTATCAACAGATCAGGGGTGCATCTTGTCACTCGGCCTGATACAGCGTCAGTTGGCAATTACGGAAGGCGTCGGTGCCTTGCGCGTATCCCATTTTTTGACAAGTTTCTGCGTAACCGGCGATCCGATCTTCAATGATCGACTGTCGCAACCCGCATCCACTGAGAAGCAACATTGAGGCGATGAGGTAAACACGCATGCCAAACCTCCAACAGGTCAGTTTCACAAGCCCGTATTCCGCTGAGCAGGAAGAAATCAAGCGCAATCGTAGGCTGGCTGAGCAATTAAGGCAACAGGCTGAAACACCCATGCCTGCGGGGAACATGGCGGGGGGTTATTACGTCGCCACCAATCCCTTGCAGCATCTTGCCCAAGCCCTCAAGGGCTACAGCGGCATGAAGGGCATGGAAGAAGCCGACCAGAAGGAAAAAGACTTGGCGACCCGTATGGAGGGTGCGCGTTCCGGTGAGATGCAGGGAATCATCAAAGCCCTGCAAGGCACTCCGGCACGACCGCAGGCGATGGGTGCAGACGATCAAGCCATGATTGCCGATCAGGGCGGCGAAGCGGCTCCGGTGGTTCCTGCGGTGCCCGGTGATCCGAATGCGGCGGCTGTAGCTGCTTTGGGTAGTCAGTTTGGCGACATCCGGGGAATGGCTCCGGGAATGCTGGCGATGGGTGAGGCACGGGCGACCCGAGAGGATGCGCAGCAGTTCAGGGCGCAAGAGGCGCAACTGGCGCGTGAGGCTAGGGCGCAGGAATTACAGATGCGGTTGCAGGATTCTCGCCTGAATGCCGCTGATCGTGCAGCCTTGCAGCGTGAATTGGCGGTTATGCAAGATCAGACGCGCCGCGAGATTGCGGCTCTGACCGCTGCCGGCCGTCGAGACGCTGCCGCAGACCGCAACAGGCCGCCAGCAGGATTCCGCTTCACACCCAACGGCGACCTGGAGCGCATCCCAGGCGGTCCGGCAGACATTAAGGCCGAGGCGGAATTGCAGAAACGTTCTGCCGGTGCCGGTGATGTGGATGTCGCGCTTGGAACGCTCCGTGATGCCTATCGGCGGCTTGAGGAAGGCGGCGGTATTACCAGCACCAAAAATTCCGGTCCGGGCAACGTATTACCCGCACTCGCGTCCTCTGGCATTGGTCAAACCGTTGGCAAGGTATTTGGCACCAACAATCAATCGGCACGGAATGACATTGCAATGGCCCGCCCTGCGTTGCTGGCTGCGCTGATGAAAGCCACGGGTATGTCCGCGAAGCAGATGGACTCCAATGCTGAATTGAAACTTTGGCTGTCCACAGCGACCGACCCGACGCTGGATGTTGAATCGAACCGTCGCGCACTGGACAACATCGAGAAAAAATACATCAGCCCGCAACAAACTCGCCGTGCAACGGACGTTAAACCCGGCGCGTCTGGCGATTGGGCAATCGTCAAATAATGGCTACCTACAAAGTCCGCGATCCGCAGGGCAATATCCGGGAGATTTCTGGCCCGGATGGGGCTTCTGATGCCGATGTGATCGCGCAGGCGAAACGGCTTTTTACTGCCGACACACCCAAACAACCGCTTGAGCAGATCGAAGTAAACGGCCCCAAACCTGAATCAATGGGGCCAATGGAAATGCTTGGTGGGCTTGCGATGGGTGGTCTCAAAGGGGCTTCGCGCATCGGTAATACCGTTGTCGGCACGGTGATGGGCGACCGTGCGGAACGAGAAAAGTCCATCGATCAATTCATGGGTGAGCGGGCGGATACCGACTCCACTTTGTTCAAGGCTGGCGACATCGGGGCGCAAGTCGCTGGTACTGCTGGGGTTGGTGGGGTTTTGGGTAAGGCCGCGGCCGCTGTTCCTGCATTGGCGAAATATGCCCCCCTTCTTTCCAGCGGTGGATTCAGCATGGGCAACGCCGGAACGAATAGCGCCCTCGTAAACGCACTCCTGCGTGGCGGTGCGGGCGCTGCGAGTGGTGGGGCTGCCACAGCAATGGTCAGCCCTGAGGACGCTGGTACGGGCGCTTTGATCGGTGGCGCTACCCCGTTGGCTGTTCAGGGCGCGGCGAAGGTTGGAACCGCAATAGGCAGCGGATTGCGCTCGGGTGCTGAGACGATGATGCAAAGTGCATTGAAGCCGACCATTGAACAGTTGCGCACCGGGAAGGCCGATGTAGCCATTAAAACTCTGCTGGATGAAGGTATCAATCCTACGGCAGCAGGTGTGGAGAAATTGCAGGGTCGGGTCGGTGACATCAATTCGCAGATTGACAGCCTGATTCAAGGATCTGGCGCGACGGTTGATAAACAGCAAGTCATCAATGCGCTTCGTGGCACCAATCAGAAATTTGCCAACCAGGTCAGCCCAAATGCCGACTTAGCCAGCATCCAACGGGTTGCAGATGACTTTATCGCGCATCCCACTGCAACGGGTAACGACATTCCAGTGCAGCTCGCACAAGAACTGAAAAAGGGAACCTACCGCGTCCTGAAAGACAAGGCTTACGGGCAGGTTGGCAGCGCGGAAATGGAGGCGCAGAAAGCACTGGCGAGAGGATTGAAGGATGGTATTTCGCAGGCCGTTCCAGAAGTCGCCGGACTGAACGCGCAAGAGGCAAAACTGCTGACAACGCTGAAGGTCACAGAGCGCCGCGCATTGATGGACGCCAACAAAAACCCGATGGGCTTGGCAATACTGGCGAGTCATCCGGGAACATGGGCCGCTTTCATGGCCGACCGAAGCGCAGCGTTCAAAGGACTGGCGGCGAGGCTGGCAAACAATGCCTCAAAAGCCGCGAATACGACTAAGGCGCTGGAAAACTTCGTGCCGGCGCAGGGCTTGATCCCCGTACCGGCGATTGCTGGTGCTGCCCTCGTAGCCCACGAATGAAGCCCCAGATGAGAGCCACGATCACCCAGAAAACGAGCTTCAGCAAAAGGAATGTAGTGAAGTCCATTTAGCCAGAATACCACTTTTTACGGTCGTGATGACCGAATGGAGCAAGCATGAGTTTAGGCAGTTTTTCTGGATTTCCGGCGTTCCGCCTCGCGGATGGCGTGGCAACGCTTGCAGGATCGCGCTGGCGCACCAGAGGCGGCAACGTAATGGTGCGTATTGGCCTCGTTGAACGGATGGCCGCTCTTGCAGTGCGTTTTCTGGCGCTGCCGCTGGCCGTTTTTCACGCCGCCCAATGCAAGGCCGCTCAGGTCGTATCTGCGCTCCTTGGCGACGATCTCAGGCAGCGTAAGGCCCTGCGCGGCCCGCTTTGCCACGGTATCAAACTTCAAGCCAGATTTCTCCGCGAGTTCGGCAATCGTATAGGTCGAGCCGTCCCTGGTGATTCTGAGCGTAATTCGACGGTTTCGCTGCTGCTCCTTGCGGCTACTCCATTTGCAATTCTTCGGCGTGTAATTGCCGTTGTTGTCGATTCTGTCCAGCGTGTATCCATCTGGGCGCGGCCCCATGTCAGCAACGAAATTGGAAAAACTGTTTTGCCATCGATTGCAAACAGCAATTCCTCTGCCGCCGTAATCACGCCACTGCGGATTATTCGGCTGTCGGCAGCGATTCAGCATCCCTTGCCAAACATTGTAAAGCGGCGGGATTTTCTTAAACGGCATAGCGGTTCTCCTGCTGTAAATGACAGCCGCATTATATGTCATTCAATGGTAAAGGAGAGATAAAATTTCCTTCAACGGCAGCGGGACGTACAATCTTCCAGCAGGTCAGCCGGTAGTCACTGGCACGACCATATCCAGCACGACGCACAACACCCTCGCGTCTGACCTTGCAACGGCTTTGTCCTTGTGCATCACAAAGGACGGCCAGCAGACGGTCACGGCGAATATCCCGATGGCGGGATACAAAGTAACGGGGCTGGGCGCGGCGACTCTGGCGGGGGATGCCCTTCGCTACGAGCAGCAGTTTTCAGTGGGTGCAAATATCGCATCTGCGGGAACAATCAATTTAGCGACTGCGACCGGCCAGCTTATCCACATCACGGGCATTACGACGATTACGGCGGTCACGCTGACTGCCGGGGTGTGGCGACAACTTATTTTCGATGACGCGCTGACCCTAACGCATCACGCGACAACAAACAATCTTCCTGGTGGCGCGAATATCACCACGGCCGCGGGTGATCGGGCGCTGTACTGGTCTGATGGAACGACGGTTTATTGCATGGCTTACCAAAAAGCCAGCGGTGAAAGTGTTGTGGCCACAACATTTCTCGATACCCAGCCCGTTGTTAAGGGCTCCGTGGACGCCACCAAGTTACTCCGTTTTGAGGTTGATGGATTCACGGCCGCGACCACGCGTGTAGTGACTGTTGCTGACAGGAATATCGAGATTGGGAAATATCCAACTCGTCAAACATTCCTGAGCGGCTCCGGAACTTACACCACGCCAGCAGGTGCTACGTATATAAAAATCCGCATGGTCGGCGGAGGCGCAGGCGGTAGTGCTGCCCTGACGAACAACGGAACTCTCGGCGCGGACACTACGTTCGGAACATTAACCGCTGGAAGGGGCGCACTTGGCGGTGGCTCTGCCGGTCTGGGCGGTGCAGGCGGAACGGCGACCAACGGTGACATCAACATTACTGGTGGCTCCGGCACGGGCGGTCAAACCCCCAACGGCGGCACCATTTCTCTATCCGGTGGTGCTGGCGGGAATAGTGCGCTTGGCGGCGGTGGTGCTGGTGGTGCGCAATCAAATGGTGGTGGTAATGCTCCGGCAAACTCTGGTGGCGGCGGTGGTGGTGGTGGTGGTAATAGCACCACGAACTCCGGCTGCGGCGGTGGTGCTGGCGCGTATCTTGAAAAACAAATAAACGCTCCGTCAGCTACCTATGCTTATGCGGTGGGTGGTGGTGGAACTGGTGGAACTGCGGGAACGAATGCCGGTGGTAACGGTGGTTCCGGAATCATCATTGTTGACGAGTATTACAACTAGGAGTCTGCATGAGCACAATAACCGTAGGCAAGCGCACCTATCTCACTAACGCCCCTTGGCTGATTGACCAGCAGGGGACGATCACACCGCAATTTCTGGATGTATCCAGCCTTGTGCCCGCCGAAGCTGTGGCTTACGGTATTTCCTGCCCGCTGTTCAGAACGTGGGCAGATGCGAATGGGAATATCGATGTGTCGGCCTCCATTCGGCTTCCCGGATACACGGCTGAAAACTACATGCAGATTGCCTGCGTTGCCGAATCTGGCAGGGCGGCTTATTCAAACGCGGTTGAGGTCGGCGGACTTGGTCAAGTCATCGTGCCGGTGCTGACTGTGAACGGCGCGCGTGGCTTTTACTGGCTGATTCAGGGGGCGCAATCATGCCTCAATGTCGGCGTGAATCTCACGCTAGCACTGCATTGGTATGAGGTCCCGTAATCCTCCTGATTCCTGCTGATTCCCTCTGATATGCGACGACGCTTCTGCAAAGGCATGGTCATCTTCGCCCACACGAAAATCGCCGCCGTGATGCTGGGCGGGATTGAGATATTCTGGTCAGCGCTGGCGTTAGGCCCCGGCGATTCGCTGTTCGTAAAATACCTCCGATACGAGGACGCCGAGGCGGAGTGGGCGTTTATCCTGTTCGCCAATGGCCTGTTGCTGCTCATTGGGTCGCTGTTTCCTTACCGTTCGATGCGGCATATTGGCTTGGCGCTGTGCTGCTTCGTCATGTTCGCGTTCGGCGGATACTTTTTTGCTTGGGGCCTGTTCACGCCGGTTACCGTGCTGATGCCCTATCTTGGATTGATGTCGTTAATAACACTAATGGCTGAATCTAAGGCCAAACCAAGAACAGGGAACCAGCGCGATGGCCGCACTTGAAATCTGGATACTTAAAAACCTCGGCTTTATCGGAGTCGCAGTAATGGTCATCCTCGGCAGCACTGTGGCGCACATCAAGAATTACGAGCAATCCAACCGGGAATGGTCAACGCGAGAGCATTTCTGGGGGCTGGTGCGGCGCATGATTTACGGCTCAATGGCCGGAATTTTCGTGTATCTGCTGCACATCGAATATCACTTTAGCGAACCGATGTCGTATATATTTACGGGCATCGCGGCGATATTTGCGTCAGACCTCTTTGACTTCCTATGGATTAAAATGCGTGAAAAGTTATCTCTCATTTTTGGAGGAACAGGCAATGGCAAAAACAGCTAAGGAACGCATCGAATCCGCCAAGAAAAAATACGACATCGCAGAGCAGGCGACGGACTCGCTGCTGCTGCGTCTCATGCAATCGCCGTGGTCGCTGGCGGTGATTGTGTCGGCGGTGGTGGTGGCTGGGATTGTGGTGTGGCTGACGTGAGCCTGACCGCCTACGATTATTTCAAAGCCTACCCAGAGCATCCGGCAATCACGCTGGAAATCCACGAAAACGCCGTGGAATTGCTCGGCAAGGTCAACGCTCTGCTCGAGGACTGTATCGCGCAAGGCTGGGTGCCACGGGTTAATCCGGCGACTGGAACGCTGATATCCGGGCAATTAAACGGAGGTTGGCGACCGCCGGAGTGCACCATTGGCGCACCGTCGAGCAGTCACAAGCAGGGCCGTGGCGTGGATATTGCCGATGCGGACGACTCGCTGGATGCGATTATTGACGATGAGATGCTGGCCAAGCATGGGCTGTATCGGGAAAGCCCCGACGCGACGCCGCACTGGTGCCATTTGAGCGACCGTGCGCCTAAGTCTGGGCGCAGGACGTTCGCGCCGTGATTCACGTGAAACGTCAACGCGGCTTCCTCCCCCTAACCGGATACGCCGCCCTAGCCGCGCTGGTGGTCATTGGCGGGCTGGTGGTGGCGGTAAAGGTGCAGTCAAGCAGGCTGGACGCGGCAAAGGCTGAACTGGAAGCCTGCGCGACCAGATACGAGACGGCGCTGGCGTCCATAAAACGGCAGAATGAGGCTGTTGATGCCCTGTCCGAAGCTAGCCAGAAACGCCAGAAACAGGCCGCAGCTGCGTTGGCGAAGGCTCGGCAAGGTCAGGGTAGCCTTGAGGCTGAGATTGCGCGGCTGCGTTCGTTAAAACCGGCTGACTGTGCGGCGGGCGTGGCGGCTGTGCGGGAGGGGTTGCGGAAGTGACGCGGTTTACGATACCGAAAAACGCTGGCACTAATTTTCTCCAGCCGCCACCGCAGTTAAGGATTGCGGCTCCATTGCTAATTCTGGCCCTCTCCGGCTGCCAGTCAATCCCTGACGCCCCCAGCGAGGTAAAAATACCTGTTCCCGTTCCCTGCATCGAAACCATGCCGACCGCACCCGCCCTGATATCCGACGCCGACCTGCTGGCGCTCCCTGACGGCCCGTTCGTCATCGCGCTGGGGATTGACCGTAAGCAGCGGGCTGGGTATATCGCGGAATTGGAGGCCGTCCTGCAAGCCTGCGTAAAATAGCCCCTTTCCCCCGCAACCCGCACCAGCCGCAGGGGAACGGTCTGGCGCGGGGCGGGATGGTTACAGCACAGTGTAAACGCACCACCTGCGCCACCGCCGCACAGCATTCCGATGCCGCCTGTCCTGTTCGCGCCGCATGTAGTAGCGGTGCTGGGCGTGGCGCTGGGCTTGGAATATCTCGTAGGTTAGCATGACGCGCTCCGTATCTGTTCGGCAAGCGCCAGTCTGCGCGGCTTCAATTCGGGGTGCCGATGCTCGTATGTCCAATTACTCGCATACGACTGCACCATACTGCGCTGGCAACGGATACATTGCATCGCGGTGACGGTTACATTTCCGTCCTTAATCGGTATCGCTGACCATACGTGGACGCATCTCACGGCTTATCCTCCTGCGGCTGGTCGAGGGCGGCGAGGGCAAGTTTTAAGCGTTGCAATCGCTCACAAGTCCCTTCTGCGCCAATGTCGGTCGCAACAATTTCAACTTGCGCATCATCGTCAGAGCCGACAACTTTACCGAGCCATGACTCTAATTCCTGTGCCGCCATGTAAAGCGCCAGTATCTCCCTGCGGCGGTTGGCGAGGAGGGCGATTAAGTGGTGGTCTGAGGCATTCTCGCTGCCGACGCTGACGCAATCCTTGCTATCGTCAAATGGCCCGCATACGTATGACATTAAACACGCTTGCGGAACAGGTCGATGCAGGTTATTTACTGCCCATCCCCCCTGCGTCGCCGCCTCGGACAGCCTGGAGAGTTCGGTGAGGAAGGTCATTTTTCTGCCCATTGGGTAAATGCCTTTGCAATGCCGAGATAGGTTTCGCTTCTGTCGCGCTTCCGATTCGGACTTGGTGTCATTTTCCAGACACGAGGCTCTCTGCCGGATACAATGTTTGTCGGCACCAGCGGCGGCAGTCGGTCGGTAAGAATCCCTGTTTTTTTGGTTTCGCCATGCCCGAATTGCCACGGCTGGATATATTGCGGCTTGCCGATATACTTCCATATCACGCTTACTGGATTCTCAAAGGCGGCTCCGACGCGGGCATGATGCTTGGCAAGCACCCAAGTTTCTGATGCCCACCGTAGGCTATCAAGGCGCTCTTGATGGCGTGGCATTCCTTTCCCATACCAGCGATTCCCGGAAACCGCCGTGGCCGTGCAATCAATGTGCAAGATGATTAAATCCCACGGTCCGTGCTTCGTTATTGCGTCACGAACGCACATCTGCAAATGCTTTCCAGGTCGGCGCGATGGCAGAATGTCGTTAGACCACGCATCGTGGCCAATGGCATCGAATTCATCTCTGACAACACCGGACTCCTCACACCCGACCAAGACCCTCATTCCCCCACCCCCGCCAGTTTCAGCGCGACGGCGGACATAGTTCTCTCTGCCTCGTCTATCGCTGCGATTAATCCAGCATCGGGGCCAGCAGTTCCGCCAGTGGTCTGCGCCATTAATGCTAATTTCTTCAATACCACGGTCAGAGCGTCACGTTGGGATTCGGCAAGTTCGGCGCGGTCAGAATATGCTTGGTGATTCAGCCGGATTGCTTCCGCAGCCCTCTGCCAATTATCCCGCTCCTCCCGCGCAGAGTCGGCGGCAAGGGCGGCGGTAAGCATGCCAACCGTCATCTTTGCGTCATTGTCGTTTGGCAGGAGTTCACGTAAGCAGAAACTTGCCTGTCGTGCTGCTGCGACCAATACGCCATGCTCCTCCATCACCTTCGCCAGCCTGGATTCGGCCTGATGCGCTTGCTCCAATACTCGGCCTGCATACTGGAATTGCTTGTCAGCCTCGGCCTCCCATTGTGCTGCCCGTTCCCGCTCCCTCCGCAGCAGGTCGAGGACTTCTGGGCCGTAGAGTGGAGTCATCGGGCCATGCTCATCCTCAATTCTGCCGCGCTCCAATGTTGACGCAGTCCATATCCGTATATTTCCATTTGGCGTGAATATAGCCCACACCAATGGCATCCCCTCTCTCCCCGCGCCGTCACTGCTCATGGCGTTGACCGTGGTTAATTCAGCCATACGTATGCTCCGAATAACGCAGTCATGTGCAACGCTTGGTCTGCACCGATAACAACGAAGAACCAGTGACGTTCGCCAGCCTTGTAGAGCCGTAACATTAGGCGACTGCTCACGTAATCGGTGACGAAGTGCGCTAGCCATGTGACCAATACAAATTTCCAGCCGAAGCATAGGAATGACACCGAATAGACCGTAACGTGAAAAAACAGCACAGCATTGTCGCTACTCTTGGCAGTAGCTATACGGTCAGATTGCAGCATGAAATCCGCCACGAAATGCAACCAGACCAGAATTAGAATAGTCGATATACCCATCATGTCTCCCGCCTGCCCGAGCGCAGGGCGGCGTCGATGGCTTGGTCAAGCGCGTCGCCTGTTACTGGCTCTTTGTTGTAAGCGGTGATTTTTACAGGTTGGCCATCAGGAGTCTTTTCAGATGGCGAGTCGATAATTGCGATGTATGAGTTCCCTTCGCGCAGCCAGTCATACCGCTTAGCCTTGCGCCACAGTTCATCCTCCTCCGCCTCAGTCCTCGGCACCGTCACCATGCCGGGCTGCGGGGTGGATATGGTGGCGATAATTCCCAGTAGCGCGTCAATATAGTTGACGATGGAAGGGTCGTTATGCACGTTCATTCCCTCGTCTCGCCACTGCCGTAACTTCTTCACTGTATGCGGCTCTGACGGTAACTCCCCCGGCCCATTGGCGGCGGCTGTGGCAAGGTGGGCGCGACGGTTCCATTCGGCGTGAGCGTCAGTAATGGCCTGCGCCTCCCATTTCTCAACGTCACGAGGTTCGCCTGAAGTTTGGCAGCGAACCTCGCCGGTATGAGCGCCGCAGGATTCACACTCAGCAACTCGCCAGCGGAGTGTTGTGCCCGGGCCAACGATCACGCCGACATGCCCACAGAACGGACACGGCAGCAACTCCCGCGCATCGCCACCCTCTGCCTTGCCGGAGGCGGGGGTCTCGTAGCGCGTTGCGTTCTCGTCGTTACGGTCTATGTTTGGCATTTAGTTTCCCTTGCGTTCAGTTGTCTTGGTGGTCACTTGGCCAGTTTCTCGCCAAGGTATTGAATTTTCAATTTATCCGGAACGCCAATTACCATGCGGCACGGCCTGATTGAGTATTGGTATATCTGTGGGCTGCATACCTGTCGGCCAATCCACTTACGAGCATCGTTTGCGGTATCTTGTACGCAAAGATATGTCCAGCCCCTAGGATGCTTGAAAAATATGGCGAATTTTTTGAGTGTTATTTTTTGCATTAACGCCCCCAATTTTCACGGTAATGTCGGTTCGGAACTCGCTTCATCATCTTCTCCTTTTTCTCAGCCACTACGCTGTCACTTGGTAGGTTTCTTGTGCGGGCAATCTTTCCGCATACAGTAGATTTTGAAATCCCATAAGCCGCACAGTCGGCATTGACGGACACGGTTAGCCACGCTTGCCTCCTGCGGCGGGGTGGTCGCAGCACACTTGTTTTGGCACCATTTTCCCAAGATGCACATGCCTGCCGCACAGCACATCAGCAGACGGTAATCCAGCCATCAGCGCTCTTGCTTCGCAGGCTGCACACAGCAGCCGACCAACAGGAACCTCGTCCAGAAAGGTAAATTTCTTCATTCCTGTATGCGCGTTGCCGCACCATTGATGAATCCCTAAGTGCGGGTATTTATGCAAATTGTAGAGTGCTATGGTGCGCGGGCGGTGTATCAGAACCGCAAGGTCATTCATGACAAACGGCTTCGATTTTTTGAATACCGAGGCAACGTGGCTGGTATATCCGGGCCGAGCAAGCGCAAGTTTCATCACGCCCCCTTCCCCGCAGGCTCAGCGGGATGGGCGGCGAGGGAGCGGATTACCGCAGCGGCAAAGTTAAGCGTGTCCGCCTTGCCATGTTGCAGGTTGGCGGTAACTTCATGTCCATTCCCGCGAGATACTTTCGATGAGAACCGCATTTCAGCCTGCAATCGGTCGCACACATTCGCACACTCCTCAATGACAGCCTCCCGCGAAACCGGCGCAGACTGGGGGAGGGGTGCGGCGTAGAGGGGCGTGTCTGGCTCAAGTGCCATCAAGGTATCGTTGCTGGCCAGCCTGAAAATCTGCGGATTACCTTTGTAAGTCAGGACATTATTTTCCCATCGCGTATCAAACACCACCTTCGCCACCGGAGCCTCTGCCGGAGCGGTGAGGTGGGCGATGCAGTCTGCCAACAGTTTCAGCAGCGCGATGGAGTCCAGCGGAATATCTGACTCGTCGCCAAATTTGACGCCGCGTTCCCATTGCATCAGCCGCTTCACCAGCGCGTCCTTCTCTGCGGGCGAGGTTATTTCGTTACCCATTTGTATCCCTCCTGTTTTAGCCATTTGCAGCAGGTTGTGCAGGACGTTTCCGGCACACCATTCTCGAAGTCTTGACGAATTGAGTGCTCGCCGTGCAGCCAGCAGATAACTCTGCCAAACGTATCGCGCCACATGACTCTCGGAAACCTGCCACTTTTTACTCGCTCCCAGTAATACATACGACCGTATTTGGTCAGCAAATCGTAACCTTCCCGTCCGGCTCCCATCACGCACCTCCTTTATCTTCGCTCTCTGCGCTGGCGGAAAGGGCGGAGTCAAGGGCTTCGTCCAGCACGATTCCAGTCAGAATGTCATTCCGCCAATTACCCCAATCGTCCTGTCTGTGTATAACGACATGCGGGCCACTGTCAGGGTCAGCCTCGACTAAATACCGATACCTCCCCGCATCCCTATCCGCCGCGTCAAGGCGGGATTGCAATCCGCGAACATGGTCAGGTAGAGCGCGTGATTGAAGTCCAAGCACCTTTGCGGCAAGTTTGATTTCTTCGATAAGCCCGCGTAACTGCACATTGTCAGCCTTCGCCCCCTCCAGTGCGGCCTCGGCTGCTTCGGCGCGGTAACGGACGGCGTTCATCTGGACTTCCTGTGCCGCCAGTTCTCGCTCCATCGATATTGCTTCGCGTCCGAGTTCGCAAACGAAATCAGCGCAGGCGTCATAGACTCGCTGCGAATTCATACCGGCAGCTTTCATCGCCGTCAGTCCACGCTCCATTATCGGAGTGACACGGGGATTCGGCGTCTCCCCGCGAGGCTGCGTGGCGGGCTTGCTTTCAGGCATGTTCAGTCTCCCTGGTATGGAATAAAACGCCCAGACTCGCCCCGTAAGCCTCGACTTGCTGGAGGTAAAGGCTGAATCCGTATTTCGTTAATTGAGTGGTTGAGCCGATCAGGACGCGCTCACCGTTGGGCAGGTAATCCCACTTGCGATAGGATTCCTTCGCCTGACGATCAATCTCTGGGTTATCCAGTTCGGGCAGGAATTCACGCTTCATCGCCTCATGCCACACTTCCGCTGAATACTGCTTTCCATCAACCCAAGCCTGTTCAGCAAGAGAGCGGAGCGGCCCGGCCCAGTACAGCGCATTGGCGTCCAACCCGCGCGCCTTCCGCTCCTCGCCAATCGTCACCACCAAAGGTTTGTCTCCCAGTACTGGCAAGTTTTGGATTGCTGCAATGGCGGTATCCTTCTGCATCTGGCCGACGATGCGGATTTGACGGGTTTGGAAGGTCATGGCTAGAACGGCAGGTCGTCCGGCATGTCATTGAATGAACCTGCCGGCGCTTTGGCCGCTGGCTCCCGCTGCTCAGCCTGTTCACGCTGACCGTCAGGCTTGCCGCCAAGCATCTTCATTTGGTCAGCTTTGATTTCCGTCGAGTAGCGATCATTCCCATCTTTGTCCTGCCATTTGCGGGTCTGAATTTTCCCTTCGATGTAAACCTGCGACCCCTTCTTCAGATACTCGGCGCAGATTTCCGCCAGTTTTCCGAACGTGGAAATACGGTGCCATTCGGTTGCCTCTTTTTTCTCGCCGCTGGCCTTGTCCTTCCACGATTCAGTAGTAGCGATGCTGAAATTCGTCACAGCATCACCGGAGGGCAGGTAGCGGGTTTCCGGGTCTTTGCCGAGGTTGCCGACCAAAATCACTTTGTTGACTGATGCCATTACGATTTCCTTTCAAGTAACCGTTTAACCATGCCGTCCACCTCGTCCAGGAATGTTCGGACTTCGGCTTCCAGCGTTTTGATGTATTCATCGTCACGGGGAACGCGAACGACGAACAGTTGAAGTCCTGCGGGGAAGCGGGGGTCATAGGAAACGAAGTCCACCCACTTCCGACCTGTGACCCACATTTGCCCCTGGATCTGCGGGATATGCTCGGCAGGGGCTTTCCCTGATTCCATCCATTCCAGATGCGTAGTCGATTCAGGACATTTGATTTCCACCATACCGCCCTGACCAATCTCGCCATCCGGGGATGCTCCGCACCAGGCTATTTCCGAGTGCTTGATAAAGCCTGTTTCGCAGACGATTTCGCCGGTCTTTTCCTCATAGGCCATCCGCGCCTCAGGCTCGGTCATGGTTCCCCAAAGCATCGCAGAGCTTTGAAAGCCGGATACCGGGTTGCCGGTCAGTCTTTCGGTGACAAGCTGCATCCGGTATTTCCTGCGGGTCGCGGCCTCGCCGGTCTTGATCTTGGCGGTAACGTCAGAAAACCTTGACGCCGTGGCGTGACCGGCCCGCTCGGATAGCCATTCTTCGGTGCGTTGCGGGGCGTTCATGCTGCTTCCGCCATTTGCCCGACCTTCGCCGTTACTTTGGCTTTCAGGCTGTTGTAGGCGTCCATATCCTTCGCCGCTTTACATGCCGCTGTAATCGACTTCCAGAGGGCTGTGGCTGCATCCCGGCTCTTGAGGGCATCAATCTGCTGCTCATAGCCCGCAAGCTGCTCAGGGGGCAGGGAATGGCTTGCATCGTCATCATCCGTCCGAAGATGCTCCGGCAAGTCCTCAATGTCCTGCGAAAAAATATCGGATGCCGCCGTGACATTCAGTGTCATGGCTACCTGCGCCCGCTTGCAGGCCATCTTGAGGATGGTATTGGCGGCATCCGCGGGTTCTGCTCTCAGTTGCTTGGTCTTTTCGACCTTGCCCTGATATTTGCTGTATTTGACCCGGCGCATGTTTTCCGGGGTGTCGTCAAATTCTTCGTCACAAATGACCCTGCGCCATTTGTATTTTTCCTCGTCGGACGAACACTCTCCGGCACCTTCGCCCATGACGATGCCGCTGGTCTGATGGGTTCCGACACAGACCACGCGATACCGGATGGCCCCATTGCCGGACAAGTCCTCAACCTTGAACGAGGGCGCGATCCTGAACGTCGCGGCCAGAACCTCGGCCCCCGGCTTGTAGAGGGTCGGCTTCTTGCACCCAGGTATCGTGCCGTAGTGGGTATCCTTCTTCATCACGGCCTGCATAACTTCTTGGATCAGGTTTACGTGATGCCGAACGTCTGCGGCGGTCTGGACTGCGCCGCCCTGAAATTTCACCATGTCATTCATGTGTCGCTCCTATAAGTTTTCTCATGTTCACCAAAGCCCTGGAACGCGCCAGTTGAGCGCCGCCAGTGCCGGAGGCGTAAGTCAGGTCACAACCAGCGGAGGCGATTTCCAACACTTCCTGCGCTTGCATGTAGTCCTTTTCCTGATGGGAGCCTTCGGGGAATTCGCTTTGCAAATCCTCGGCCACACCAGACATCACCGCCAAACAGTTGCAGAATCCGAACTGACGGACGAGCCGCTCAAATTCTTTCCAATCCCGTTTGTTCTGCTCGGCAGCGGCGCGGGCGTTGTCCTCGGCCAGATCCTCACGCGCACCTTTGACCATCGCTGCGGCGTGAGAAAGGAAGGTGTGGTCTGCGACTGAGTTCATGATTTCCCTTTCGTGTATGCGATGAAGGCCGCGTACGTCGGCGTGTGAGTGCCGCACAGGTTGCAGAGGACGGAGTAGTGAACAAGGCCACAGTGGGCGCAGCGGGTTGGTGTCATTTGCGCACCTTTTTCCTTGCAGGCATTGCACGGCGGATGGAGCGCAGCGTTGTCGGGATATTCACAAAGTTTGAGCAATGCAGAAGCGCGTTCATGCGCTTCAACTCATCGCGGATATCCATAAGCAACGATGCGTTGATGGATTCCCATGAATGTGTGCTACTGCCGTCGGGCTGCTTCTTTCCTTCCGGCAAATTCCAGGCAGTGTCTTTGTGCCTGGCCATCACATCACCACCAGCACGACAGCGATAATCACGCTCACCCATCCCACGATCTTGTCGCCACGCGCCCCACAGTCTTCAATCGGTGAAAACGAATCCATTTGCCGAGCGAACCGGTAATGGCGTGGGTCGTGGCTGTAGAGATTTCCAATGTTCACTGTCTTCTCCCGGCATCCCGCGTGGTTGCGGTATGTCGGAAAGATAAACCCACAAATGGGTCTTGTCAACCCAAAGATGGGTTTTCGAATATAAAAGTTTCCCGGCTCAGATTTGGCCGGGGGAATGGGGTTACTGCGTGGTCAGGTCGAAAACGCGGCCGGCGCGGGTTTGGCAGACGCCAATCGCCCTAAGTCCTTGATAATTAAACTCGCAGCGCATGGTGTCGCCATCGGCGGCGGCGAGGAGGGCCACCCCGGAATTGCCGCCATGGAAGGTTTGGCCGGTTCCGAAGGCTGAAGTGCCTCCCGAATAGGCCTGGGCAGTCGTGACCGAACCCCCGGCATTGGTCACGTAACCGCCCGTGTACCGCTTGGCGCCCACCGTGACCTCCATGGACTTGCCACCGGTGTTGAACGCGCCTGTGGCCCGTTCCCCGCCGTCTCTGGGGTGTAATTGCAGGGTTCCAGCACAGCCGGAAAGCAGCAGGAAGATCAGGGGCAGTGCTATGCGCATGGCTTAGACCTTTTCTGTGTGGCGATCCAGCGTTTTGGCTTTCCGCCAGTTGGAATATATCTTTTCTTCGTCCTTCGTTGCACCTTTGACCAGTTGCGGATTCTCCGCGTGCAGGTTCGGGATCAGGAGCTGGTAGGCGGAAAGGCCGAACGCGGCAGCGACCACTTCGATGTTGTCGATCGTAGCCCCGGTGCTGCTGTCCATGAACCGCTGCACGGTGGAAAAAGACACCCCAGCCTCTTTTGCGAGGGCTTTCTGGCGCTGAGTGACGTTTTCGAGGGCCGGATATTGCCTCTCCAATAGGCGGGCGACGTTCACCGCCAGGATTGAACGCATGAATCCCGGCACTTTGGGCGTTTTCTTTTGGCCTTTCATGGGGTTACATCGTAATTGCGCAACAAACCCATTAGTGGGTTGCATAAACCCAAAGTTGGGTTTAGTATGCGTTTTCATGAACACACCACTTTTTGAATACGTCCTGCAGGAACTCGACAAAGCGAAGGGGCGTTGGCCCCAAGTCGCTGAAGGTTCCGGCGTTCCCTACAAGACTGTCACCAAAATTGCGCAGCGGGAAACGCTCGATCCTGGCGTGAACAACGTGCAGAAACTTGCCGACTATTTTCACGGTCAGCCAGCTTAATCGTCCCGATATTTCATGAGCGCACTCGCCACATCCCTGAGTATCCGCCGTTCGTTCCCCGTCAGGCCGAGATACGTCTGCAAAAACTCGTCTTGCGTGTATTCCATGGGGTTGAAACGTTGTGGTGAACCTTCCCCGGTGGCCAACCAGTGCGCGCGAACATTCAGTAAAACTGCGGCCCGGATCAAGTTTCGCGCAGACATGTGCGGCTCCTTGTCCTTCAGCCATCGGCCTACCGCCTGTTGTGTCGCTGGCAACTTCAAGGCCATGGATTTGGTATCCATCCCCGCTAAGAGCATTGCTGTTTTGAGTCGTCGCGCAAAAGGCATTCGTAGCTTCCCCCTGCCTTTGTTTGCCATGGATGACCTCGTTGTGCAATGCCGCGAAAGAAATAGTTCGCAAATTTCCGAGTATGAGGGCCATTCCTCCCTGCTGCGCTTCCCCCGGCGCAGCCTTTCCCTGCACAGGTTGGAGGGTTTTTTTATTAGCTTCAATTTTTGTTGTGTTCGTCATGTCAAAAATTTTGCCTTTTTTCCGTCCTACAACGCCAGTCAAGTCTCATGACCGACGTTGTTCAACAACTTGATTTGAGGTTTCCGAAAGCCATGCAACAGGTAGACCACGCCGCTATTGCTCGTCAGCCTTCCATGACCAAAGCCCTTGTGCTGTGCGTCGATCTGGCGGGGTTCACCAACGACAAAGACTTGTGCCGGTCGATCGATATAGACCCCGCAGTTTGGGCTCGGGTGAAATCAGGGCAAGCCAATTTCCAGCATGACAAGTGGTGCGATTTGTTTGACGAAGCGGGAAACGAAGCCCCTTTGCTGTGGTTACTGCATCAGCGCGGGTATGACCTCCACAGCCTGCGCAAGCGTGAATCCGAAACGGAAAAACGTCTCCGGGAAGAAATCGAAAGCCGGGAGAAGGTGGAAGCAGAAAACAAACTGTTGCGTGACTTGTTGAAAGGAACCGCATGAATCTCTTTTTCGCTTACTGCGCATTCATCTGGAATCGCTCCACCAAAAATGGCCGCGCTCTCCGGGCCGAAGTGTTGAAACTCATGCCACGGAAGGAGAAAGCCAATGCAACTGGCAATTGATTTCCATTCCACTCCTCGCGCGCGCACTCATGACCCTGAAACAAGTCACGCTGCGGCTGATCGCGCCCAATCCTTCGCCAAGCATCACGAAGCATCGATATTCAATGCCATCTGCGAGTCTGGGCCGCTTGGCGTGAATTACAAAGAAATCGCGCAGATGACCGGAATGAAGGAAGTCGCCGTTGCGCGTCGGCTGAGTGCAATGGAAGAACGGAAGCTGATTGAGCGGCGCCGCGTGCCTGACTCCGACAAGCCGAGGGATTACCTGTCGCGCGAGGGATGTGCGTTGTGGTGGAAGCGGACATGAGGGTTCTGGTGGCTTGCGAATACTCCGGCGTGGTGCGCCGCGCTTTCAGGGCGCGCGGGCATGAGGCATGGTCGTGCGATTTGCTGCCCTCGGAGGATCGCTCGGATTTTCACATCGAAGGTGATGTACGCCACATCCTCAACGATGGATGGGATTTACTCGCCGTCTGCCATCCCCCATGCACGCGCCTTTGTCGCTCCGGGCGGCGATGGCTGTCTGGCCCCGGCAACATGACACCGCCTAAGAAACTGCCCCGTGGCCGCACATGGGAAAGCATGATTGCCGAGTTTGAGGGTGGCATTGATTTGTTCACCGCCTGCTGGCGCGCACCGATAGAGCGCGTCGCCATGGAAAACCCGGAAATGCACGATCTGGCGAAGGCGCGTATGCCGTCCGACTTGCCGCGTCCTCAGATCGTTCAACCCCATTGGTTCGGACACCCTGAATACAAAGCAACGGGTTGGTATTTGCGCGGTCTTCGTCCATTGATTGCCACGAACCGCATACCCGAGCCGGTGCGTGGAAGCGATGAATGGAAGGCTTGGAATCGTGTGTGGCGCATGTCTCCCGGCTCAAAGCGCGGGCATGAACGCTCTCGTTTCTTCCCCGGCATGGCAGAGGCTATGGCCGATCAATGGGGAAATCTCGAAGAAAGGATCGCAGCATGAGCAACGCCCACACCGGCAATCTCGACCGCATCAAGTCCCGCATCACGCTCCACGGCCCGCAGACCGTTGGCGACCTGATGAAGGCATTGGGCCTGAAGGATCACCAAGTACGGCCGTTGTTATCCCAAGCCATGTCACGCACTGGCGGCATTGTTCACGCCGGCAGACGGGCAGGGATTCAGCTCTACGGACTCCCCGGCATACACGCACCGAAGCCGAAGGAGTATCCGAAGCGGTACGAACACAAGTTTATCGAATTGAAAAGAGATCCATTCCAGCACCGTGATTTGGCGCTGGCTGGCAGGTAACACAGGGCGCTTCATTGCTTACTGAATGGGCCTTTATTCGCAGATGAGAAAGCCTATTGCAGCGTTCATCGGTGCGCCCGCGACGCTTGGGCCGCTGGACGACCTTTCAAACGTCGCGCCGAGCGGCGAAATCTGCAAACTCGGTCTTTAAAGGGATGCCCATGAAATCCATCGCTGACCTCATTCTGGAAATCCGCATCGAGTATCACCTGTTCATGGGCTGTTCTGCGCGCCCACAGACGAAGCAATGTCGTGTTCACTTCGACAAGATGGCCGAATTGATCCGGCGCAGGAGTCCTGAGCAGGTACGACGAATGGAACAAAGCCGTGGGCTGATCTGATGGTGCAAATCGTATCTCCAGAAGCAATGATGATGCAGCCCCCGCATTCAATGGAGTGTGAGCAATCGGTAATCGGTGGGCTGCTGCTGTCGCATGGGCTGGCCTATGACCGCATCGACTGGCTCCCCCCCGAAGCGTTCTACAGCAGCCAGAACCGGGAAATCTATACCGCCATCGTGCAGATGGTTGAGCGTGGATTGACCGTGGACGCGCTGACCGTTGGCGAACACATGCGCGTCAAGGGTGCGGACCAAGCCTACATTGGCAGTCTTGCCCTCAACACCCCATCGGCTGCGAATATCACGCGCTACGCGGAGCTGGTGCGGGATAAATGGCAGCTTCGCCGGGTGATAGCGATAGCGACCGAGGCCCAGGACAAGGCCTACCAGGACCGCGCCAGTGGCAAGGAAATCGCGGAGCAGGCCGAGCAATCATTTTTGAACGTCCTTTCCACCAGTACCGGGGAGGAGGTGAGTTTTGAAGTCGCCGTCCGTCAGGCCATTGCCGACCTTGAAGAACCCTCCCGGCGCATAGTCAAGACTGGATTGAACAACCTTGACCGGAAACTGGCAGGGGGCGGCGTCAAGGGCGGGCAACTGATTGTGATTGCCGGCAGACCGGGTATGGGTAAATCCGCCTTCGCTTTTCAGATTGCAGAAAACGTCGCCCGCGAGGAAACCGTTGCCGCCTTCACCCTTGAAATGCAATCACGGGAAGTCGCGGGGAGGGCGTTGGCGTATCACGAAAGCCTGACCGATCGCCTTACAGCAGCACAACGACTGATCGACCTGAAACTGAGGCTGGACGATACCCCCGCTGTAACTGTAGGGCATATCCGCCTCCGCTGCCGGCGCATCCAACGCAAATACGGGCTTTCCCTTGTCGTGGTGGATTACCTGCAACTCATGCGCGGCATCGGTGAAAACAGAACGCAGGAAGTCGGCAGCATCAGCCGCGGACTGAAAGCTTTGGCTAAGGAACTGGATGTGCCGGTCATCCTGTTATCGCAGCTCAATCGAAACGTGGAGAGCCGCACCGACCGCCGCCCGATCATGGCCGACCTGAGAGAGTCCGGTGATGTCGAGCAGGACGCCGATGTGATTCTCATGCTTTACCGCGACGAGTATTACCACGAGGACGGCCCGTGGAAGGGCTTGTGTGAAGTCCTGATCCGCAAGCAGAGGGGTGGGCCTACCGGAACCACTGTGCTGACCTTCAGGCCGGAAATCACGCGGTTTGGTGATTACTCTGGATCCATCCCTTCAAACACATTTGTACCCAAAGGCGGCAAGGTGGTGACGCCGCATTTCGGCACACGAGGCAATGACTGATGGCCGGCGACTGGATCAAGATGCGCATGAACCTCAGAACTCATCCGAAAGTTGTCCGCATGGCGTCCGCATTGTCTGCGGACAGATTGCGCGTAATCGGCGGATTACATGCGGTCTGGTGCATGGCAGATGAGCATACCGAGGACGGAAGTTTGCCCGGTTATTCACTGTCCGCATTGGATGAATCGATCAACTGGCCCGGTTTCGCAAAGGCCATGAAGGACATAGACTGGTTGATCGAGGACACGCAAGGTATTGTTTTTCCAAGGTTTGACGAACACAACGGCGCCAGCGCAAAACGTCGGGCACAGGAGTCCGAGCGTAAAAGGCGTGACCGCAATACATCCGCAACTGATGCGGACAAAAAGCGGACTAGAGAAGAGAAGAGAAGAGGTAGTACCCCTGTATCCCCAAAAGCGTCCAGCGATAGCAACGTGGCTAAGCGCACACGCAAACCTGCAAGCGGGGTTCCTGAGAGTTTTGATGTGTCCGACGAAATGGCGCAATGGGCTGTTGCTGAGGGGTTGCCTGCCGAACAGGTGTTGCCGGAAACCGCGAAGTGCCTCGACCATTTCCGAGGTAAGGGCGCGGTGAAAGCGGATTGGATGGCGACTTGGCGGAACTGGATCCGGAAGTCCGTCGAGTACCGGGCGCAGCGATGAGCCATCTCGACCGCATCCGTGAAATCCCCTGCGTGCTGTGTGCCGAACTCGGTCTTGGTGCAACCCCGGCAGAGGCGCATCACCTTGAAAGCGTCCGGGATGGGGTGAGCGACTATGCCGCGGTTCCCCTGTGCGCCGAGCATCACCGTGGGCCTTCGGGCGTTCATGGCTTGCGGCGCCGGGGGTTTGAGGCACGTTACAAGCTGACAGACGTTGACCTGTTGGCGCTGACCGTGAGGGCGTTAATGCGATGAGAACCGAAACCATCAAAGCGCCCATCGCCACCGTGAGCATCACCAACAAGCGCGAACACTGGTCGAAGCGTTCCCGCCGCGCCAAAGGGCAAAGGGAGGCAGCGTACCTTCTGACGCAACTACTGTCGAAGATGGGCCTCCCGATGACCGTCACGTTGACCAGGATTGCACCACGCGCCCTTGACGATGACAACCTGCGCAGTGCGCTCAAAAGCGTCCGCGATGGTGTTGCAGACCGTCTCGGCATTGATGACCGCGACTCCCGTGTGGTGTGGGCGTACGGCCAGCGCAAGGGGATTCCGAAGGAGATAGCGGTGGAAATTGTGGCGAGTGAAACTTGACCGAGCCTGAGCGCATCGACTTCACCAAGATCATTGCCGAGATTGAGGCGGCAGGTATCACTCCCTACAAACTGTCCGTAATGATGCATCGCAAATGGGACAAGGTGAAACGGTGGAGCGATGGAACGTCCCGGCCCGAGCATTACGAAGGCTGCATGTTGCTGGCAATTCGTGACGATGTGGCTCCACGTGGAACACCCGCCGTGGGTATATCGCAATCAGACAATGCAATCGCCGATGCATAGTATCTGAGTCCAGCGGGTCAACCGTTGGGAAGAAGGCGTGCGTAATGGCTACCGAAAACGAGATTGACGTAAAAAGCCTCAAGCGCCCATTACTGGCAATCATTCGCCTTCGCTCAGAAAACAAAGAGCGGCGCGACCTGGCCGGCGTCCTGACCCCGTACTACCGCGTGACGCTCGACCCGATCAACCTCAGTCCGTCACAAGAGTTCATTCGTTTCGGTGATACCCACGGCGACGAACTGATGGGCTTCCGGCCGACCGAGGACATCGTGGTTGAGGAAGTCATTGGCGAATACGAAAGCCAGCCGCCACGAATCACGCATCAGGGTGGCCCGCAGATCAGCCTTGTGCCGTCACAGTTGACGAAGGCGGCTGCTTAATGGCTGCGCGCATCAGCCGACACCACGCTGAGGAAGTCCGGAAAAAGATACAGGCGTCCGTAATCATCGACCGTCTGCATAAGCATTTCGACGGCAAGCTGGAATTGACGCGCACACAGATCAAGGCGGCGGAAATACTGCTAGACAGGTCTGTTTCAAAACTTCAAACAATTCAAGGCTCTGCGGATGACGGAGCGCATGTTTTGAGAGTCATCCATGAAACCGCATGATCGAGACGCGAATTCGTTTTCCTTCACGACCTTACCAAAAGGAGGTGATCGATTTCTTCCGGCGCGGAGGCAAGAAGGCTTACGAGGTGTGGCACCGTCGAGCGGGGAAGGATCGGACGGCGACCTTTATAGAGTCGGAGTTGGCTTTCAAGCGCGTCGGATTGTTCTGGCACGCGCTGCCCGAGTACAAGCACGCAAGGCGGGTGATTTGGGATGCGATCACCAAGGACGGAGAGCGGTTGATCGATATCAACTTTCCACCGTCGATTGTCAGAAAGCGCAACGAACAGGAAATGAAACTGGAACTGGTGAACGGTTCCATCTGGCAACTGGTGGGCGCGGACAATTTCAACTCACTGGTGGGGTCTAACCCAGTGCATGTGACCTCATCCGAGTTTGCCCTGATGCACCCCAAGGCAAGGGAATTTATCCGCCCTATCCTGGCGGAGAATGGCGGGTCAGAACTCATCATTACAACGCCACGGGGCTACAACCACGCGCATACCTTGTGGCAGTACGCCAAGACCGCCTCTGAGTGGCATACGTCCTTGCTGACGGTGGACGATACCAAAGCCATTCCGTTGTCAGCATTGAATGAAGAACGCAAGACCATGCCGGACGAATTGTTCCGGCAGGAGTTTTACTGCGACTGGTCGGCGGCGAACGTTGGGGCGATTCTCGGGCGGTACATCGAGGACGCGGAGAAATCGGGCCGGATTGACGATGTTGAATACGATCCCGAAGGCGCAGCGATTGAGATCAGCTCGGACATTGGTTTCAGAGACACGGCTACTTGGTGGTTCTGGCAACCCGTTCCCGGTGGTTACAACCTCATTGATTACGATGAGGATACCGGTCTTGATGCAGATGATTGGATTGAGCGCATCAAACTGAAGCCCTACAAGATTCACCGGGTTTGGCTGCCCCATGACGCGAAGGCAAAGACCTTCCAGACCAAGCGTTCCGCTTACGAGCGATTCCTTGCTGCAAGGCTGAACACGCAGATCGTTCCGCAAACGTCCATTAGTGATCGCATCAACGCGGCCAGAATCGTCACGCCTCGTTGCCGCTTCGACCGCACCAAATGCGCTGATGGGCTGCATGGCCTGCGTGAATGGTCGTACGAATTCAACGACGAGACGAAGATTTACGGGAAGAACCCAAGGCATGATTGGGCGTCGCATCCCGGCGATGGATTCAGCTATGGCTGTCAGGTCATGCAAGAGCAGGTTAAATCCATGCCGAAGCCGGTCATTGTTCCGAAAGGACCGGTGACAATTGGCGACCTCGTACGCATGTCTGACCGTGCGCAACCGAAGCGGGCACGGATATGACCGAAGCCACCGACCAATCCGCGGCCGTCGATAAATGGCTGAAGGAAATCGACCTCGCCGGCCATCACGAGAAGTCATGGCGTGAGCGCGCGGAGAAGATCGTCAAGCGGTATCGGGATGAGGATCGACCAGACGATGACGATGGGAAGAAATCCCGCTTCAGTATCCTCTACGCTAATACCGAGGTCCTGAAGGGCATCATGTATCAGCGAACCCCGGTGCCGGACGTTCGCCGCCGCTTCCTCGACAAGAATCCTATCGCAAGGCAGTCGGCGCAGGTTCTGCAGCGGGCGCTTTCATACACCGTTGACTCGCAGGACTTCGATGCGGTGATGGAAGGCATTGTGCTGGATCTTCTGTTACCAGGGCGCGGCGTGGCTGCGGTCAAGTACGTTCCGACCTTTGGTAAACAGCCGATGACTAGCCCTGATGGTCAGCCAGTCCTGGGCGATGACGGCAAGCCGGTCATGCCCAAAGTATTCGAGGAAGTGAAAGCGGATTACTTCGAGTGGGATATGTTCCGCATGAAGCCCGCCAAGCGGTGGACGAAAGTGTCATGGGTTGCGTTCGGTGAACTCTACACCCGCGATGACCTGATTACCGCGTTCGGCGAGGAAAAGGGTAAGGCTTGCACGCTCGACTGGAAGCCGAAAGCGGAGGAAGAAAAGGACGAAGCCCTGAAACGCGCCTTGGTGTGGGCGCTTTGGGATAAGAAGGCGAAGAAGGTTCGGTTTCTGTCCAAAGGCTTCACCAGCGCCCCGCTGCTGGAAGTCGATGACCCCCTGCATCTGGAAGGGTTCTTCCCCTGTCCGAAGCCTGCCTATTCGATTTACAGCACGACCTCACTCATTCCCGTTCCTGAGTTCATTCAATATCAGGATCAGGCGCTGGAACTGGACGCCATCACAGAGCGCATTGACTCGCTGGTTGACCAGTTGCGTTTCCGTGGTGTGCAGGACGCCTCCAAGGATGAACTGAGCAAGCTGGCCGACGCCAAGGATGGGGAATTCATCCCGATTGAAAACCTTGCCGCCTTGATGGAAGCGGGGGGCTTGGACAAGCTGATGATGACCGCGCCACTGAGCACCTTGGCGCAAGTCCTGTTGGGTCTTTACGACCAGCGCGACCGTGTGCTGCAGATCATCTACCAGATTACGGGGCTGTCGGACATCGTTCGCGGCGCTTCTGTTGCTTCTGAGACGGCGACGGCGCAGGAGATGAAGGGGCGTTACGCCAACGTCCGCATCGGGCCGCGCCAACGCTGCATTGCGAAGTTTGCCCGAGATATGTTCCGTCTGATGGCTGAAATCATCGCGGAGAAGTTCGAGCCTGAAACCTTGAAATTGATGACCGGCCCGGACTTGTGGACTGTGGAGATGCCGAATCCGCAAACCGGCCAGAAGCAGAAGGTTGATGCAACACAGCAAATCATGGAAATGCTGCGCAACGACAAATTGCGCGGCTTTAACGTGGATGTGGAGACGGATTCCACAATTCAGCCGGATGCGTCTGAGGAGCAGAAAAACCGTATTGAATTCCTGACTGCTGTTTCAGGCTTTGTCACTGGCATTGGCCCTGCCGTTCAATCAGGAGCCATGCCGAAAGACGTAGCCCTTGAATTCCTGTCCTTCGGTGCGCGGGGATTCAAGATGAGTCCGCAACTGGAAGATGCCATAGACCGCATTGGTCAGCCGGAGAAGGAAGATCCGCAGAAAGCGCAGCAGCAACATATGCAACAGGCCGCCATGCAAGCAGATATGACGGTGAAGCAGGCAGAGGCGCAGCGAGCGCAGGCGGAAGCACTGGAAGCGCAAGCCAAGGCAAAAGAGGCGGACGCCAAAGCCCGCGAAGCGAACGCCCGCGCAACCATCATGGAAGCGCAGATGCAGCAGATGGGCATTACTCACCCGATGCCGATGGTGGCTCAATGAGTATTTATCGAATCATTCAGCGCCTTTTTGGTTATCGCGCCGCGCAATGGATGCTGTGGCGCTCGCATGGCTGGAAGAAAACACCTTACGGGTGGAGTCGCTGATGCCTATTTATCGCTACCGCTGTGAGTGCGGAAAGGTATCCGACGAATTCCGGCGCATTGATGACCGCGACCAGGCTCCGGAGTGTCATGGGGCAATGACAAGGGTTATAACGCCAACGATGGTGAGCGTGTTCAACGGATATGTGCCTGTTGCTGCCAACAAAGAAGATGGATCAATCCGACCGATCCGCAACAAGCGGGAACACGAAGCGTTTTTGAACCGGAATGGTTACGAGGAAATCGGGAATGACCCGATCACTCACGCCAGCCCGGAGAAGTGGCAAGACGCACCAGATACACCGATGGTTGATGTTGAAAAGCTGAAACGTGAAGGATTTGTCCAAGAGGACCTAACTGTTTGACGAGTAAACCAGCCGTGCTGTGAAGCGCCGCGTCCTGCTCAAAACGGAGAATTTATGCCTGAAGCTGCACTGAGTCTTGCCGAAGAACTTTCGAAGGGGTTTGACGATGCTGAACCTGCTGTGGTTGAGTCCGCTGGTGTTGATGGCGGCAGTCCTGATGTTTCTGCTGCGCCGGAAGCGTCCACAGAAACCCAATCAACCCATCCGGCAAATGGGGCCGAGAGGACTCGCGGGCCGGATGGAAAGTTCGCCAAGTCTGCTGCGGATTCAAGTGCCGGAGTGGTGGGTGAATCGACTGACCCCGCCAAGCCCGCAGAAGGCCAGCAAGCCCAAGCGCCGGAAGGCCAAGAAGTCAACAACGTTGTTGACCTCGCCCCGTCCACCTTCACGCCGGCCGCGAAAGCTGCGTACCAAGCCCTTCCGAAAGACTCCCCGCTAAGAGCGGACATCAAGAAGCGGGAAGCGGACTACCAGAAGGGCATCAGCCAGTACAAGCAAGCTGCCGAGCAAGGTGGTTCCCTGCTGGCCGAGATTCAGCCCTACATGGGGGTCATCCAGGCGGAGGGCGGAACCCCTCAACGCGCCATCAAGCAACTCCTGCACACGGCGTACCAGCTTCGTTCCGGTACGCCGCAAGACCGTGGCCGTCTGGTGATGCAGATCATCCAGCAATACGGGGCGGATATCACGCCCTTTTATGGCAGTCCGCCAGCCGAAGGCCAACAACCCGCATTCGACCCACAGGCCATCGCGCCTATGGTTCAGCAATTACTCAGCCCGCATTTACAGCGGATTGAGCAGTTTGAAAGCAAGTTCATGACTGCACAGCAGCAGCGTGAACAAGGCGAGCAGAAAGCAGCAGAAGCCAGTATCGAGCAGTTCCGTACCGCAGCCGACCCTCAGGGAAACGCCAAGCATCCTTACTTTGAAAACGTAAGGCCGCTGATGGCTGACTTCCTGAGTCAAGGTCACGCGCAGACGATGGAACAGGCCTACGAGATGGCTTGCAGGGCGCACCCCGAAGTGAGCGCAGCGGTTACGTCAATACAGACGCAACAGCAAGACGCCCAACGACTCGCGGAAGCCAAGCGGAAGGCCCAGGAAGCGCGGAACGCAAGTTCCATCAACGCAACCGGGCAAGGCGGTGTCGGTACAGCCGACATCTCATCCCAATCGCTCCGTGACTCACTTTCCAGCGCATACGATGCCCAAGCGGGCGGCGCTCGTGTGTAACGGGGCAGGCTAAAGGAGTTCAATATGCCGTCCCCCAATCTCAGTGAGATTATCACCACGACCCTGCGAAACAGGTCTGGTGAACTCGCTGATAACGTCAGTAAGGGTAATGCCTTGCTGATGAAACTGAAGGAAAAGGGCGCGTGGAAACCCGCGTCTGGTCGAACCATCCTGCAGGAACTGGAATATGCCGAAAACGGCACGTTCATGTACTACAGCGGTGGTGAAGTACTGAACATCGCGGCGTCAGATGTCATGACCGCTGCGGAGTTCAACTGGAAGCAGGCTGCTTGTGCAGTCACCGCGACCGGCCTTGAAATCGATGTGCAAAACGTCGGTAAAGAAGCCGTGATCGACCTGCTGGAAGCCCGTATCAAGAACGCCCAGCGCACGATGAAGAACAACATCTGCAATGGCTGTTACTCGGACGGCACCGGCACTGGTGGCAAACAGATAGGCGGTCTGCAACTGTTGGTGGCTGACGCCCCGACCAGCGGTACGGTTGGCGGTATCAATCGCTCAAGCTACTCGTTCTGGCAAAACCAGGTGTACGACGCGAACTCGGATGGCGGCACCGCTGCCACCGCCGCGAACATTCAAGCCTACATGAACGCTATGTGGCTGGAGTGCTCCCGCGGCACCGACAAGCCCGACCTGATTCTGTCCGACGCCGTTTACTTCAAGCTGTTCTGGAGTTCGCTGCAAGCAATCCAGCGGATTACGGACACCAAGATGGCGACGGCAGGCTTCCAGAACATTGCCTTCAACACCGCCCCGGTGGTGTACGAGGACAACACGGGTATGCCGGCAAGCCACATGTACTTCCTCAACACGGACTACATCCATTTCCGCTACGCCACAAAACGGCTGTTCAAGCCCCTGGAGCGTGTCCAATCCATCAACCAAGACGCCATTGCTCAGCTCATCACGTTCGCGGGGAATATGACCCTCTCGAACGCGAGCCTGCAAGGTGTGTTCAAAGCCTAAGGAGAAAACATCATGGCATACGGCTTTACTACTCCTCGGGTTGGTCTGCCTGCAATCACCGATCGCGCTATCCCGGCGACGGTGGAGACGGTGGGTTCCACTGTCATCACGAACGTACTGGCTCCTTTGGGTACGATTGTGACCGCGAAAGACCCGGTATACGGCGAAGGCGAATTTATCCGTCTCGTCGGCGTCGCCAGCACGGTTGTTGGCTCACTGGTGAAATACAACGCAACAACCTACCAAACCGCTCTTACTACCGTCACCAACGGTAAGAACAAGGGCGTTCCGGTTGCTGTGGCGATGTCGGCCTGTGTTGCCAATGAACACGGCTGGTATCAAATCAGCGGCAATGCAGTCATGAAGAAAACCACCGTGTCAGTCAATCCCGGTGTGCCGATCTTCTTGGCCGCAGATGCCTCGGCGGGTCGTTTCAAGGTGCTTGCGTCGGCTGGTCAGCAGATTCTCGGCGCCCAAACCGCCAATCTGACCACGGTTGTTACCACGACCTCAACAGTCGTTGTGACGATCAACCGTCCGTTCACCCAGGGCCAGATTACTTAATGGCTCACTGCGCTTCCTGTCAGGGCCGCACCTCCGATGTCATGCACTTCGGGGATGTGGCTTTGGCAGGGGCGTTTTTACGTCAAGAAGAATTCAGGAAAGAGCGGAAATACCCGCTCTCTCTTGAGTTTTGCGAAACGTGCCTGTTATTGCAGGCGGGTCAGGTTGTGAAGCCTGACACCATGTTCGACCACTACTTTTACTTTTCCTCCGCCACCGAGACGATGCGGAAGCACTTTGAGGCGTACGCCAAAAAGATGGTTGACACCTTCCATCCAAAACGTGTGCTGGAAATCGGCTGCAACGATGGAGTTTTACTGAAGCCGCTGCAAAGTCTGGGTGTGAACGTGGTTGGGGTAGACCCCGCGAAGAATGTCACTCAAGGCCCGGTCATCAATGCGTATTGGGGGCTGGATGTGGCAAAGGATTTGGGGCATTTCGATCTGATTCTGGCGAATAACGTCTTTGCTCACATTGCAGATATCAATGACGCCTGCGCGGGAGTGGCGCATTCCCTGACTCCCGATGGTAGTTTTGTGTTCGAGGTGAACCGCCTGGACAGCTTGGTTTCGGAACTGCAGTACGATTGGGTTTATCACGAACACCTGTTTTATTACTCCCTGCTGTCACTTGACCGCTTGCTGGCGCGTCATGGCATGGAGGTCTATCACCTTGAGCGGATCGGCACCCATGCCGGAAGCATTCGGTATTTCGCCGGGAAGAAGGGCGCTCATCCGGTAACAATGGATGTCGGCCGGCAGCGGGAGCGCGAGCGTTGGGGTGGCCTGGATACGATTTCCAGATTCCGCCAATTCGCCAAACAAGCGGAAGAACATCGGCAGTCCATGCGTGAGCTGGTCGCCAACCATGAAAAAGTCGCCGGATACGGCGCCTGCGGGCGCACCAACACGATGCTGCAGTGGTGCGGGTTTGGGCCGGAGCAGATTGATTACATCGTGGATGACGCCCCCGCAAAGCAGGGTTTTTACACACCCGGAAGTCATATTCCCATCGTTTCCAAGTTGGGCGAAGCGGATTGCCTGATTGTCTTTGCGTGGTCGTTCATGCAGGAAATAGAGCCGAAGCTGCGGGGATTCAAAGGTAAGGTGGTGATCCCGCTCCCCCATATCTACGAGCGACAGGAAAGGGTTGCGGCATGATCTCGCTCATCCTTCCCTATTGGTTGCGTCAGGAAGCCGCGGACAGGGCTTTGGCGCTGCTCGACCAGCATTACGCCGGCATGGATCTGGAAGTTGTGGTCGTGGATGACGGTAGCCCAGAGCCTTTCCGCGCGCCACAGACGCGACTCAACATCAAGGTTGTTCGTCTGCCGACAAAGAAATGGCCGAAATCACCCTGCCTGTGCTGGAACGAAGGGGTTAAAGCGGCATCGGGTGAAATCATCGCGTTGTCCTGCATTGAAGTCCTGCACGAACAGCCCGTGTTGACGGAAATGCTGGCGGAACTAGAACGCACGCCGAATGGCTACATCTTGGCTGCAGCTTGGTGTCCTGAGCAACAGGCATGGCATACCCACAGCACAGTTGAAGTGCCGGAGTGTCCGAAAGGCACAGGGTTGGCTTTCCTCGGCTTGATGAAGCGTGAACTCTATGAGCGTGCCGGTGGATGGGATGAGGAATACCGGGATGGGGCAGGGTATGAGGATCGGGATTTCATTCATCGCATGACCCAGGCCGGTGCGGTGTTCGTCAAACGTGATGACCTGGTAGTGACTCATCCAAAAACAGGGGCGTCAATCGCGTGGGGTGAAGCGAAGTTTGCCCGTAACAAAGCCCTGTTTGAGCGCAAGTGGTTGAATCAGCGCAAGGTTACTTTCGCCTGCCTGAACGCAGGGGATTACTGCGGCCGTGGTGCTGAGTACGTCAACAAGCTCTACGGCATGGTGTGCAAACACATGCCGTCGAATGTCGTATTTCGATTTGTCTGCCTGACCGATGATCGCACTGGATTGAATAGTGAGATTGAAACCATCCAGTTGCCCGTCGATATTGAGCGGTGGTACGGCAAGTTATACCTGTTCAAGAAAAACCTGTTCGCTGATGGTGAGCGGGTGATTTATCTGGACTTGGATACCCTGATTATCGGGAGCCTCGCTGATCTGGTGGCCTATGACGGCCCCTTTGCCACGCTGAACGACTTTTACTTCCCGCAACAGGTCGGCCCCGCAATCATGGCGTGGAAGGCCGGAGGCGTGGCGTCAACCATCTGGCAGGAGTGGGATGCCTGTGGTCGCCCTCGGGATGTCATGGGCGATCTGTGGTGGATCAACAGTCTCGAAGAAGGGCGGTTTGCCCATCGCGCGGATAAGTTGCAAGCCCTATATCCAGGCCAGTTTGTCTCGTTCAAAGCGCACTGCAAGCCGAACCCTCCGAAGGGTGCGAGAGTCATCTGCTTCCACGGCAAGCCCAGACCTCACGAAGCGGAACCGGAATGGGTGGGCATGGTGTGGGAAGGGCATGCTCCTGCAGACTTGGAAGTGGTCTGCAATACCGATCGTGAAAAGGTTGCCGCCAATATCCAATCAGCCTGCAGGCGCGATCTGCCATGGTTGCCGCTGAAGGCTGCTCATGGTGGAGAGATTGCCATAGTTGCCGGAGGCCCATCGCTACCGCAATACCTGGACGAGTTAAAGGGTAAGAAAATCGTCGCGGTGAATGGGGCACACGATTACCTGCTCTCCAAAGGCATCACGCCTGACGTTCACCTGATTATCGACGCACGACCGGAAAATGCCTCGTTCATCACGACTCCAGCGAAAGAATACTGGCTGGCCTCCCAATGTGACCCGGCAGTATTCGACAAAGCGAAGAATGTCACCGTTGTTCACATGAACACAGCGGACGTTTTGGACAGCATCCCAATGTCGATGAAGCCCATCAACCTGATTTCGTCAGGATCAACCGTGGGGTTGGCAGGGATGGCGATTGCCTACTGCCTCGGTTATCGGAAACTGTATGTCTACGGCATGGATTCGTCGTACGACAATACGCGACACGCTTACCCACAATCCCTGAATGACGAGGATCGGATGATTGAAGCGATTGTCGGCGGAAGGACTTTCAAATGCGCTCCGTGGATGATCGCCCAGGCGCAACAGTTTCAAACCTTGAGCGCGGAACTGATTGCAGGGGATTGCGAGATTTATGTGCGTTGCAACGGTCTTTTGGGTCACATGGCATGGACGATGATGAACGATGTTAAACACGCCGCCTGAAACCATCCGTTCACAGGTTGAGGCGAATTTAGCCCGCGACTTGCCTTTGTTCGTTGGTCAACTGGCGAATAAAGGGTGTGCATTGATCGTCGGTGGAGGTCCTTCATTGAATGACCGGCTCCCCGGCCTTCGATTCCACCATCGCCGGAAGGGAATCATCTTTGCCTTGAATGGTGCGCATGACTGGCTGATCGAGCGAGGCATTGTTCCTGACTTCCATGTGCTGCTCGATGCCCGTCAGGAAAATACCCGCTTCGTTCAGAAACCTCATCGGGCGGTGACTTACCTGATCGCCTCGCAGTGTCACCCCGAAGTGTTTGATGCGTTGAAAGGTCAAAACGTCATTCAGTGGAACGCCTGCCTTTCAAACCCAGATCACGACTGGGAAGTGGCGGAAACGTTCAAACACAAGCCGGTGATGATGGTCGGTGGTGGGTCTACCGTCGGCCTCAAGACCATCAACCTGACGTATCTGTGGGGCTTCCGGAAGATCCATCTCTACGGCTTCGACTCGTCCTACAAGGACGGAAAAAACCACGCTTACCGGCAGGACATCAACGACGCCGAGTCGCCTACAGAAATCACGGTGAGCGGAAAGACCTTTACCTGTGCGCCGTGGATGACAAGGCAGGCCGAGGAGTTTCAAAGGCAATACGCCCAGCTTCAAGGGCTGGGAGTTTCCATTCATGTTCACGGTGACGGGTTGATTCCGTGGATAACCAAACAACACATGGAGAATGCCGCATGAGCGATGTTGAATCGGATTCGAGCTTTACCAATACTGCCGTTGCCAAGAACTACGCCCGTTTTTACCCAAAATGGATTCGCAACAATTTCCAGAGCAAAGCGCAGGGCATTGAGGTCGGCGAGTATCAGGACTTCGTGATGATTATCTGCCCCGGCCAGAAGGATGAAGTCCACCGGAAGGCGGTTGAGCAGGATCAGCGCGACTACCCGAACGAATACCGCTCCTACAAAGACGGGAAGGAACACAGGATTTCCGGCACCCCGATTGACCTCTTACCCGGTATTGATGTGGGCCGGATTGCCTCCCTGAAGTCGCTCTACATCTATTCCGTGGAGCAGCTTGCCGAACTGTCGGATATGTCCGCGCAGAAGGTCGGCATGGGCGCGGCTGAGTTGCGGAAAAAGGCACAGGATTTCTTGCAACGCCGGCCGAGCGGTGAGGAAACGGAAAAACTGACGCAGAAGATCGCTGAACTCGAAGCGATGGTAAAAGAACTCGCGGCGAACCAGAAGAAAAAGCCGGGTCGTAAAAAGCCTGAGGCTTCGCCGTGAGCCTCCTGACGCTCATTCAGTCGGTGGCGACGGAGTTGAATATCAACTCCCCGTCAACAGTCATTGGCAATACCAACAAGCAGATTATTCAACTGCTGCGGCTTGCCAACAATGAAGGCAAGCAATTAGCCAGCCGTTATCGCTGGCAAGCCCTCAAGAGCGAGTCCACGTTTACCAGCGTGGCGACGGAATCGCAGGGCGCCATGACTACCGTTGCCGGTACAGACTTCGGATGGATTGCCAACGATACGGTATGGAACAGGACTTCCAACCGTCCGATGTATCCGGTTGATGATGTTCAGTGGCAGCAAATGAAATCATCGAACATCACCGGCCCTTACGAGTATTTCCGTATTCGTGGCGGCAATTTCATTGTAATTCCAGTCATGACCGCAGGCCAAACAGTGGCGTTCGAGTGGATTTCAAAGAACTGGTGCCAGTCCTCCGTTGGCACTGCTCAGTCGGCTTGGGCTTCCGATACCGATACCGGAAAACTCGATGAGGACATCATGTCCTCCGGTGTGCTGTGGCGCTGGAAAAAGGCAAAGGGCTTGGATTACGCCGAAGATTTCCAGACCTACGAACGACTGGTCGCCGATGCCTCCACGAGAGACGGCGCGAAAAAGCGCGTTTACATGGGTGGTGGTAACGGCGCTCAGTTTTTGAGTCGCAGAAGTGTCAATCAAGGGAGCTGGTCAGTGTGAGAGTGCCCATGCAACTGAAATCGCCGTATCGCTCGCGGCAGAAGATTTCACGGCAAACCTCCATCTCCGCAGCGGTGGGTGGGTGGAATGCCCGCGACCCCGTTGCGAACATGCCGCCGCAGGACGCGATCTTGATGGACAACCTGTTTCCAACGGCCTCCGATGTCATGTTGCGCAAAGGTGAGGACGAGCATGTCACCGGGATTTCGGGGCAGGTTGAAACCCTGATGGCTTACCTCTCACCCAATGGTACGGAAAAACTGTTTTGCGCGGCTGGAACGGCTTTTTACGATGCGACCACGGCGGGGGCTGTTGGTGCTGCAGTCGTAAGCGCCCTGACAAACGCCCGGTGGAATTCGGATATTTTCACGACCACAGCGGCGACTTACTTGGTCAATTGCAATGGGGCCGATTCCGTCCGGTATTACGATGGATCTGCATGGATCACGATCAACGGGATTTCGACCCCGGCTATTACCGGGGTCACGACCTCCACGCTGATTTACCCTGCTGTCCATAAAAACCGACTGTGGTTTGTTCAGGATGACACCCTGACCGCGTGGTATTTGCCGACTGATGCCGTTGGAGGCGCTGCAACTGCTTTCCGCCTCAATGGTGTGGCCTCAAAGGGCGGCCGGCTGGTGGCGATCGGTACATGGACGCTGGACGCAGGTATTGGGGTGGATGACCATTGGGTTGCCGTGACTTCAGAGGGTCAGGTGATTGTCTACAAAGGCACAGACCCCTCAGACGCGACTAAATGGGGGCTGGTAGGTGTTTGGAACCTCGGCCAACCCATATCAGGCCGTCCGCTGCTCAAGTGGGGTGGCGATCTCCTGCTGGCCCTGAAAGAAGGCGTGTACCCGCTGGCGAAGGCGTTGATTTCAGCGGAACTAGACCCCCGCGTGGCTTTGACGGACAAGATTCGTCAGGCCATGTCCGATGCTGCAACCCTGTACGGCTCGAACTTCGGCTGGCAGATGATTCACTACCCCTCCGCCGATATGCTGCTGTTGAACGTGCCGATTTCCACTGGTGCAGGGCAGCATCAGTACGCCATGAACACGATTACCGGGGCATGGGGAAGATTCAAGGGGGTGGATGCGAACTGCTGGTGCATCTTCGGTGGGGAGCCGTATTTCGGCGGGAATGGGTATGTCGGGAAGTTCTGGGGCACCTTTGATGACAATGGCAACAACATCGAAGCCGATCTGAAGCAAGCCTTCAATTATTTCGGCGCCAGAGGCGTTTTAAAGGACTTCAAGGACATCCGCCCGACCTTTGCATCCAATGGCTCCCCGTCGATCCTGGCCGCGCTGAACGTGGATTATCAGGACGATGACCCCACAGGCACTTTGTCATTTACACCGACCAGTTACGGCCTGTGGAATGCCGCGGTGTGGGATGTGGGGATTTGGGGTGGCGGACTTTCCCCGTTTTCGGAGTGGCAGGGGGTTGGCGGTACGGGAACCTGCGCTGCCTTGCGGATGAAAGTCGCAGCTTCCGGCATTGAAGTTCGTCACCAGGCGACGGATTTTCTGTACGAAAACGGAGGCGTGATAGGTTAATGAAAACCATCATCTGCCAGCCCAAGGAAGCCATTGCCAAGTTCGTTTCATGGGCGAACAAGGAAGAACATTGGCCGTGGGAAAACTTCTCGGCTTTGGGGCTTCTCGGGGATGACGGGGCGTTGGTCGCCGGTGTTTTGTACAACCACTACCACCACCCTTCGATCATGATGCATGTTGGAGCGTTGCAGGGTAGAATGTGGCTGACGCGGGAGTTTCTTTTTGCCGCGTTTGATTACCCCTTCAATCAGTTGAAGGTGAATAGAGTTACCGCCCTTGTTCCGAAAAAGAACAAGGATGCGAGAAAGTTTGACGAGCATTTAGGTTTCAAGCTCGAAGGTGTCATGCGTCAGGCTCTGTCCGACGATAGCATGATGGTTTACGGGATGCTCCGTAGTGAATGCAAATACATCACTCCGGAATTCCGAGCCAGAATGAATCGAAGGAACGCGCATGAACTTGAACACGCTGCTTGATGCCCTAGGCGATACACTCGCTAAATTCTTCTGGCGTCACCCTTTGCTGCGGGCAATATTCGCCCCGCCAGTCTATTACTTCTCAAAGCCTGACCCGCCGCCTCCACCAGACTATGCCGGTGCTGCGACTGCGCAAGGCGCTGCGAACGTCGAGACGGCACGGGCCTCATCGAAGTTATCAAACCCATCATTCAAGAATCCGTTAGGTAGCCGGAATATTCAGTACGGCTACACGTATGATAATAACGGAAACCTCGTCCAGACCGGCGATCAGGACATGGTGGCAATCACCGACTCCCTGACGCCTGCAGGACAAGCGCGTTGGGATCAGGAGCAACGGATTACCGGCAACATAGGGAATGTTGCTGAGGCCGGGCTTGATCGAGTAGGTCAGGCGATGTCCACCCCGTTCTCGCTCGGCTCTGCTGACGCGATTCAGAACAAAGCGGAAGGTGCATTGCTTTCCCGCCTTGAACCGCGTTTGGCGGAAGATAAAGAAGCCCTGCGCACGCAGCTCATCAACACAGGCTTCCGCCCCGGCACTGAGGGTTACGACCGGGCGATGAAGCGGGCCGATGAGCAGTCAACCGACGCTAGGATGCAAGCGGTAATTTCTGCTCTCGGCACTCGCGGACAGTCGATTCAGGAAGAAAACTTCCTCAGAAACATCCCCCTCAACGAACTCAATGCCTTGCGTTCCGGCTCTCAAGTTTCGATGCCACAGTTTCAGGCGTTCCAGGGCCAGAACATTGCGCCTCCGCCGATCATGCAGGGAACCGTGGCCCAGGGCGGCGCAGAGAAGGATATTTTCAACGCTCAGGCGGTACAGCAGGGCGGGTTGACCAGCGGCTTGTTCAGTCTCGGAGGCGCTGGAATGATGGCGATGGCAATGTGATGAATACAGTCCTTTGGTTCTCTGGCGGAAAGGACAGCATGGCCTGTCTGTATCTCATGCGAGATAAATTGCACGAGATTACCGTTCTATGGGCGAACACCGGGAAGAATTACCCGGAACTCCTGCAAACG
>JAAOEI010000060.1_pt1 | contig 39265 bp, 63 predicted proteins | sample 7059261 | NCBI WGS metagenome assembly JAAOEI01 (sample SAMN14008812, study PRJNA610033) | viral metagenome | isolation source: viral particles filtered from seawater | place: China: Hangzhou Bay, Yangshan Deep Water Harbour | collected 2017-10-31 | reverse complement strand
ACCTACCCGAGCGCGGCACGCCTATCGCCAGGATTGCAGCAGGCACAGCAAGAGCTCCAGCAGCGCATGCAGCAGCGTGATCGGCTGGAAGCACTCATGCAGCGCATGACGGGCCTCCCGGGCGGGGAGAAGTACGTCACGCAGGTCCGGCAACAGCTCCAACTCACCGAGCAGCAGATCGGCCGGCTCCAGAAGACGCTGAGCCCTGCGGAGAACAGCGTGGAGCGCTACGCGGCGGACATGTTCGGGAAGGCAGCATACGAACTGACGCCGCGCGAGATTGGCGCGATTAACCAGCGGATACAGCAGGAGAAGGTTGATGTGTCTGCTGCCCAGCAACGCTTGGGGACCCAGGCGGCAGGGGAACGTCAGGCACAAGCGACTGAGGCCGCAGCACAGCGGCAAGCGCAGGCCGTTGAGTTGGCCGCGGAAAAAGCGCGGCAAACCGAACTCGGCAAGCATAGCGCCGAGCGGGAGATTCGCGAAGGAGAAACGCTGCTTGAGCGTGTCAAAGAAGATCGGGCCAAACAATACATCGATGCTCAGACAGGGTTGCCGGTGAAGGCCACAACAAAATGGCGAGCAGTCGAAGCAGGGATTGATGCAGACCGTATTGTCCCCCTTAGTAATGAAACGTACAAGCGCTATGAGCAGCTCCAAGGAACGGCGAAGGGATTACTTTCCCGCTACAAGAAGGCGCTGGACAAGGTGTATGGCCCAGGAGGGATTTACGAAAGCCTGAAGCCCGAAGATCGCATACAAGCTGGGATCAAAGGCAGTATCGCCGCCTTTACCCAGAGCGACCCGGACCTTGTCGCATTGCGACGAGGGATTGCCGGGGATTTGGAGAAGTTCTCGCGCGCCATTGGTGGGGCAGTCGGAACAGGGACAGAGGGGGACATCGAGCGTGCTCGCAAGGCACTGGTGCAGGCCGAAGGCCTCCCGGACAGTGCGGCCGTGGCGTATCGCCTCTACAACCGCTATGTGGATGCGTACAACGAGGCCATGCAGGACATCTTCGAGGGCAAGAATCCCACCTTCACCGACCCGCGTCTGAAGCGCTTTGATGTGGAGGCCATCGAGGCCATCGAGGCATTCCAGCGTTCACAACAGCAGAGGAGGCCATGATGCCTATTGATGTCAAGGCCTTTACGGACAGTGAGCACTTCCAGCGGCTTTCTGAGGAACAGAAAGCCCAGGCGTTGCTGCGCGCGAATGAGATGAATGCTGCGGAGGCGAAGCACGGACGGCCGCCCGTGGAAAGCCCTGTGAACTCGCGCCAGGTTACCACGGTTGGCATCAAGCTCGGGCTGCCCATTGCCCTGGGCGCGACAGGGGCCGCAGTAGGTGGCCCGCTGGGCGGGGCCGCAGGGGGCATTACTGGTGGGGTCATTGCCGATCAACTCAACCGGCTGCGTGGCGTTCAGTCGGAAGGCGTGAGCCTGGAAGGCGCTGGCGCGACAGTCGGGGAAGCCGTAGGCGAGATGATCACCCCTCCCGGAGCAAAGCCGTTAGGCGGCGGGGTAGGCGCCGGGCTGGGCAGCCTGGCGGAAGATGTCGTACGGGGCCGTTCCCCAGATATAGGTCGCGCAGGCACTGAGGCATTGGCCGCTACGACGGGGGGATTGGTCGAGTCTGGGGCGCGCGGGGCGCTGCGCTCGTTTGCTGCTGACAGCCCTGGGGGGCAACAGATACGCTACGACGTGGCGGCACGACGGGCGCGCGAACTCCCACAAGACGTCTTTTCCCCACAGCCAAAAGAGCAAATTAGCCAGGCGTTCGACCTTGTGCGGCAGTCTGGAGTCAGGCTGCGAACTGACCCGTTACAAAGCGAAATCGCCCGGCACAGCGAGGGTGTCTACGGAGATTTGCTGTCGGATATCAAGCGCATTGACGCGGACCATCGCACTGGGGGGCGCTATGCGGCTCTTGTCGAGAGTTTACGCCGTCCGCAAGCCGGCGCGCCACGTGTGACGGCCTGGGATATCGGGGACCTGCAACAATTCAGCTCGTTCCTCCGGCAGCGCGCCGAACGCAACCAGACGCCGCAAGCGCGGCAGCTCCTGGCGGACTTGCGGTCGCGCGTTGACGAAGTGATCTTTCAGGGTGCGGCGGTAGGTCGGCAGGCGGGTAGCGCACAGGAGACACAAGCACTGCTTGGGCAAGCGCGCAAGGACTGGGCACGATTCAGGGCTGCCGAGGACATGGGGCAGTTCGTCGAGAATCACATCAGCAATACGAATAATCCCGCAGACCTCAGGCTGAACTTTCGCCAATTACAGACCGATTTACGACGCGGGAACTCCCCGCTGACCGAGAGCATTAACCGCGCGCTCGACCTGACGCCTGGCGCACGAGAGCGACTGCATGAGGATCTGGAACGTATCGCGCAAGCCTTTCACAGCATTGAGATCAGCGCAGCAGACGTGACAGGGCTGAGCCGCATCCCTGTGGTGGGCCAGGTGCGACAGATGGTCGGGGCAGCGCTGCTGACGCCTGTGGGACGACGGCTCTTTACCCGTGCGCTCGTCGAGGGAAGGGGGCGCCTCTCGGCAAACAACTTGACGATCATTGCCAATGCTGCCCGGCGTGACTTGGCCCCGGAACTCCAAGTGTTCCCCACGCGAGAACAGGAGCCTGAGTAGTGGAGACCATCCATTGGACACCGATTTATCGGGAAGACCTGGCCATCGGAAATAGCACCGCCGACGTGCGACTCCAGGATGGCAGTGTGGAAACGTTGCACGAGATCAACCTCGGGGGGTTGCTTACCGTGCGCACACGCAGTGTCACGCTGACGGCAGGGGCCAGCGTCAGCCTGAGCGCCATGATGCTGGCGGGGGAGCGCATCTTCGGTGTGACCATGAAGAACACGAGTGCCCTCGGGGCGAGCAGCGGGCTTACTGGGGTGGCGATTGGTGACGGGACGCTCGTGGACCGCTGGGGCACACAAACGACACTGACGAACGGGGCGACGACAGGGCCTGCAAACTTTCTGAACGGCGACGTGCCGATCTATGCGACCGATACGGCCGTGATACTCTCGGCGATTGGGGGGAACTTTGATGGGACTGGGACGGTGGATGTCCAGGTGCATGCTTTTCTGCTGGCTCATCGTAGCTAGCGCCACGTCGGCATTGGCGGGCAATACCCACGGGCTGCCGGACCCGGCGAAGGAGTCACAGGCGTGGTGGAAGGACTATAGCGGGGGCTATATCACCAGCGGGTGTGCCCCGGCATTTAGCGCATTGACGTTGACCGCATTTGCCTGTGACGCCTATGTGCAGGATAGTGAGCTGGCGTATTATGTGACGCAAGCGACGGCGGCCGTTGGGCCGCTCAATGCGGGCAACGGCACGTACTGGGTCGCCGTGCACCGCGATACCAGCACGGCCGTCAGCGGGTGGACGCGGCAGACGGGCACGCACTACCTCTGGCAACTCAGCGCGAGCCAGCCAGCCACGGCAGCAGGGACCTACCAGTTTGCAAAGGTCACCGTGGCGGCCGGGGCCATTACGGCCGTGAGCGAGCTGGGAACGAGGCATATCACGGCAAACGAGACTGTCTCAGCAAATCGTACGGTCGACCTAACAGCTCGATGGAGCTTTGGCCAGGGAGGCATTGTCACAGTTGCCGGGGGAGTCACCCTGACATTCTGCGGGGAGGTCGACGCCCCCAAGCGTCCCATTTTTACCGTGACAGGCACGCTCACGTTTTGCGCCAACAATCGCACAGAGGCACTCTATCCGCAGTGGTTTGGTGCTGCGCAGGACGGGACCACGGATGACAGCGCAGCGTTTACGGCAACCCTGGCCGCCGTCCCCGCAACGTCAAGTGGCGCGATGACGGTACGTCTCTTGCCGGGTGTGCATATGATTGGCAGTACGATTACGCTCAATAAGCGCGTGGTTCTCCAGGGAGTTGGGAACCGTCCGGACACCAACACGACCCTTGGGGCAACGATCATCAAAAAGACGGCCGCTATGAACGCGACGGGAATTAACATCACCGTGCCTGGCGTGAAGCTCGAAGGATTCACCCTGGACGGCACCGCAGGAAACGGCGGCATTGGCATTACAGTGCACGCAAACTCCACAGCCATCCGCGACGTCGCCGTTGTGAATCAGGGTGGCTCTGGTATCCGCGTAGGCGACCCGACGACGGCCAACGGGGTCAATGCCAATTCCTGGTATTTCAGCAACGTCGGGGCGATGAACAATGGGGCGGACGGATTCAGGTTCGAGGATAACACTGACGGGGCCGACCGCGACGCCAACGCAGGAACCTGTGTCGGGTGTTTTGCGCGCGGCAATGCGTCGAGCGGGTTTGGCCTCATCAAGGCTTCCGCCAACACGTTTCTCAACATCCTGGCGGAAGCCAATACTGGGCGTGGCGTGTATGTCTCCGATATCAGCGGCACTAATCGGTTTTTTGGCGGAGACCTTGAGGGGAATACCCTCAATGACCTCCACTGTGATACCGCGAATCTCGCAGGGGGCGGGGGATACAACGTCTATGATCTCAACTGCTGCTCTCTGGATGGCTCGGGGAATCAAAAGCTTCAGGCTGACCCAACATATTCATTCTACTACCTGAATGAATATCGCTATGATGGTATTTTTGATAAGATGGCTGGTGCGGCAAGCACGGTGGATATGGCGACATGGTATGCCAATAAGGCGCAAAATGACGCCGCCTACCTGTTTTTGCAAGTGACACGGCACGCCACTGCCGGTAACCGACGCGCAAGTCTCGATGTGAAGGACATCGGGGGCACCGCCCGGCTGCTGGCCCTGAACCCCTCGGGCGGCCCGGTGACCATCGGGGGCACCACGACGCCGGGGGCAGGTGTGGGACTCTCGGTCAATCAGATGACCCTACCTGTGTCACAGACCTGGGCGACTATCAACGCCTTGACGCCCGTGGACGGCATGATGGGCTATTGTAGTGACTGCACCATTGGCGCGTGCGCCACCCCGGGGACGGGTGCGCATGTCCGCCGCAACCCCTCTGGCTGGGTCTGTTACTAGGAGACGAGCGATGGAGAATCCCAAGACCACGTATCTAGGATACGCCAACCTCCTGCTCACCGCTGCTGGCGTGGTGGCCATCCAGGCGTTTCAGGTGCCACCGGAGACGGTGACGCTCGTGGTGGGCGTGATCAACGCCATGGGCCTGGTTGCGGCAAAGGACGGCAGTCGCTAGGAGAGCCACGATGGCTGGTGAACTCACTGCGAAGTGGAAAAGCCTTAGTGTCATGATCGCGAGCCGCGACACGCTCATCCTCTTGCTCCTAGGTGGGGTGATTTACCTGGGCTGGCGCCTCATGGTGCATGACCTAAGCGTCATGAAAGAGGCAAATGCCCGTATGCAAGCGGAGCACCAGGCGTTTCTGGGAGAGATTCGCCTTACGAATTATCTCATTTCCATCCGCGACGGGGAGCGCCCGCGCATCGTCGCGCCTCCTGATCTCCAACAACGACTAGCACCAGGGGCAGAGTAAAACTCCCATGTTTCATGCTGGCCACGGATGGCCCCATGTGTACCCCAGGGAGGGCATCCGATGGTGGTCATCCGTGTCAGCATGGCGTTCATGATCATGACGACCGATTCCCTCGAGGGAGCGGTGTGGCTGGTGGCGTACGTGGCGCTCGGCCTCGCCCTGGCGCGGTCCACCGCGCCAGGTCAATCGTAAAGCCTTCCTCGCCACGAGCGAGACGGCGCAGAATAGCCTGCGCCGTTCTGGCGTGCAGCCCGTGGTGGCGCTCTAGGTGTTGAGTGAACATCGTGCGGTGTGGGTAGCGCTTATCGCAGCAACTAAACATGAGCTGCGTCGAATGCGGCCCCCTGACTAGGGAGACGGCCCGCCCCGGCTCACAACGCGTGTGACGCGATGCCAAGAGCCGATCATGGAGCCCTTGGGACTTCTGCCAGGCGACGCAGGACGGACACGGCAGCCCACGCACATCCTCACAGCGGCACAGCGGCCCGGGACATTCCGGGGACTTCCTCGCTTTCAATGGACATGCCAGGGCCTTCAGCTCGGGGCACCGGCACGGGTCGAGACGCTGCGGGAGGGGACGGGGGCGTAACGCATCTCGCGTCAGGTCTGAGGACAAGTCCTCAGGGAACCCGACAATCGTATCCGCGCGTGGCGGGGTATGGGCGTATTCCCGCGTGATGCGCCGCGAGGGGAGTAGCCCTTTGCCGACAATGCTACGATCTGTCGTCATCCGATAAGCTCCTCCAACTTTTCCATATCTTGCACAGCCATGAGTGTCGCCAGGGCAATACCACATGCGTCCATGTCATGGAGTCCTCGCGTAGTAAATCGTCGCTTAAAGAGTGCTTCCAGGTGCAACTTCCCCGCAGCCTTGTCTGCCCCGGCGCCAATGGTCCGGCGCCATTGGCCAGCATGCCAGAGTGATATAGCCGGGACGCGTGGCCACTGCGCGGCAGTCACGAGAAGAGCGCCAATCAGGTATAGCAGCCGCTCAGTCGTGTGGGCATTGCCTCTCTGGGCATAGGGTACATACCTCTCGATACCCAGTGCCACAAGATCATACGTGTCCGCAAGGCCATTAATGGCCGCAGTCACGGCCACAAGATTTTCCTGAATGGAGTGCCCGCGTGGGCGAATCACGCCCATCGTAAGGATGCCGAGTTCTGGGGCATCCGTAATCACGGCATAACCACACGCCTGCGTCCCAGGGTCTACCCCTAAAATGTGCATGGCATCTCCTTCTCAAACAACGCCCGCTCCCACTGTTCATAGCGCGGCCCAAAGAGGCGGTAGTACTGCACGCGGTCGGCATGACAACGACGGCAACGTCGTTTGCCGTCTGGCGTCCAGTAGGTATTGATGTCCGTGAAGTCATGCCCGCGGGTGCACGTCGTGCGCGCCCGCTTGTTCGCTGCTGCCACTGCAGTTGCTGCGGCGGTGCGTTTCGCCCGGAGCCGTCGCCGATAGCGCGCTTGTTCAGTGGCATGGCATGCGCGACAACGCACCCGGCCATCCCTGGTGACATACCGATTGCCCGCATGGAGGACGTGGCCATGAAAACAGCGATCACGCATAGTCTTCCTCCCGCCGAATCACATTGAGTGTTGCCACAGATTTCACAACTTATCCTCCCACAGTTGTAGCGCACACTCCTGCACGGCAATGGGCTCGTCTTCCGCGACGCTGCCGGTGGGGTCGCAGCGCTGGATGCTATACCAATGCACCCAGTGCCGTATCTGCCTATCCGGCCAATCCTCGTAGCGCCGCCGCACCACACGGTACGGCACGTCGAGCCAGTGCCGACAATCTTCGCGCTCGGGCGTCTCACGCACCCAGCGCACGATATCACCCAAGGCGAACCGGAACGTGGCGCCGTAGCGCTCCCGGTGTAACCAGGCGGCGGCGAGGTACTGCACGCCGTCGAGCTGCTCTTGCAGGGCGTCGGCCAGGTGGTCACGCCCACTGTCGACCTGGAGAGGGGTGCCGTGCTTGCGGCAGCCAAACATGATGCGGGCCTCCAGCATCTCGACGGCGAACTCAGCCACTTCGCGGCTGTCGCCTCTCTTGGGCTCTGGCTGTGGGGTCAATGGGTGGCTCATGCCTGCTCCTCCGTGCGCAATGCCTCTAGGGCTATGAGGGCGTCATAGCGCCGGCGCAACTCCAGAACGTCTTGGTACGCTGGGCTCCATCCGAAATCCCCTGGGCGTGCAATCATCTCCTCACTGGTCCCACCAAGCGCAGCTACGCCACAGCCAGCAAGTTGCACGCGCAACTGCTCGACCTCGTCACGTAATGCCTGCCGTCTTGGTGGGGTATGGCCCCACCAGCATTGGTCACATTGTGCGCAATACCACCCCACCGACTGCTCGGACGCCGGTTGGTTCCGATAGAACCGAGCATTAGCGGGATAAGATGCTCGTCTCGCCTTCATATCACAGACAGGGCACTTCATAGCTCCTCCTCACTCATCTTCATCGGCCCCCCACTCGCGGAGCGCTTCCGTCCCCATGAGGACGGCGAGCGCCTCGCGGAGCGCTTCTTCCCCCTGGTCGTAAGAGACCATCCCTCCCGTGAGGCTGAACGCGCGATACGCTTGTTGCAGGAGCGGGAGCAGTTCCCTAATCAGCCGCTCACGTTCCTCCTGCGCCACGCCGACCATCGCCTGGAACATGTCTGCCATCTCACTCATCTTAGTCCTCCTGCTTCACGAGCCACGCCAGCGCCGCCCGCATGGCCTCGCGGCCGTCCTCGGTCTGGTGATAGGTGTCGGTCGTCCAGGGACGCCCCTGCCCGTCCTGCACGAAATGCCGCAAGCCCAACACCGCATGGCCTAACTCGTGTAAAAAGATCGCCGGGGCCTCGCTGAGCCCCTCGGCATCCTGTCGGCGGGCGCGCATGACGATTACGGGGCGCGGATCGTTGACACGCGTCCGTGTGAAGCCAGCGTAGTCCGTCGTGTATGGGCCGGAGATGATAATGGTCACCATGCCATCGCGTCGGACATCGGGAGATAGCAGCTCAAGCACCATCTCTTGATTGGCATCATACAGGTGGTCGTAGGGCAGATATTCGTCATGAACAATGTCAAAGAGCACGCCGCGCAGCATGTCTTCTGCTGCGCTCAGCATCGCGTCCATCGCCGCAAACGTCCATAAGGCATTGCCCGAACCATCGCCCCGTTGCAAAACAATGACCTGGACAGGCACGATCAAGGAGGCAGGAGGGTCAGCATGCGCCATCTCCTGCTCATGACTAGGAGCCCCGTCACTCCCACAGCCGCCGATCAGCAGTGCTGTCGTCAGGCTAAGTCCGGCATATTGGCGTATTGTGTGCATGCTCATCATGTGGTATCCTCTCTGGTTACCAGTCAACTCACCATTACTGGGGTCAATACCCTGCGGATGGCACAGGGTCATCCGCAGGGCTCTTCCTCTCTCCTACCGCGAATGACTATTCTCGGACACGAATACCTCGACATCCCGCTCGTGCGCACGCAACAAGGTTATCGGGGCCTCTGGCGTGACCTTGACGATGTAACAACGGTCTCCCCCATGCTCACGCATATAGGCCGCACCCATATCCCCAAGCGTTTCGGGCGACGCCTCATCCGCGACATGCACCTGGACCTTCATATACTGCACGCCCTGTTGGTAAATCAGAAATTCAACAAACATTGTTAACCCCTTCAGGGAAGACGTCGCACCTTGCCTGCCTGACTCACCGTCGCAGGTACACGGGCGCACGCGGGATTGCTGGGTTTGCTCTCGTCCTCGCCCGCAATGGCAATCAGTTGGTAGCAGTATTGCTTGCGTGCCACGACTGCCGTATCGGTGTAGGTCGTCTCCGTGGCCGGGATGCGGGCCACCTCCACCGGCCCGACCATGGCCTCCCAGCGCAGCAGCTTGTACTGCTCCGGCGCCGTCTCCCCAGCCCCGACGATTGGGGCATCCCAGGCCAGTGTGATCTTCGTGGGTTCCTGACCCTGGGCCATGCCAGAGGCAAGCGCCAGCATCATCAGGGCTTTGGCAATCATCATGATGGCTCCTTCCCCGCATGAGGCCCCTGGAGATCGTCCAGGATGGCGCGCAAAAGCACAGTGAGTTTGCCTACTATCTGGGTAGTGGTTGGCGCCCACTCTACGGTAATAGTGACTGTGCCCTGCGCAGTCTCTAGCATCCAGTTCTCGTTGTGCGTGAACACCACTCCGCACGGCATATCATTCATTCGCATCACTCCCCCCACCATCCGATTCCCCGCCATCGCTCGATGCCCCACTGCTCTCACTATACCCGCCATGCCCTCCTTGCGAGGGATTACCAACCGAGTTGTCGATGGGGTCACCCATCTGGGCTTCGGTGAAATCCCCCGATTGCGACATCCCATAATCTCCCACCCCGAGTTCACCACCATTGCCTTCCGCATGGGTATGCCCCACCCATGCGAGCATAAGCAGTATCACGCCAAGGACAATGCATGTCATAGGCTCTTTCCTCACTCACTTGTCGCAGTTTCGTACGGCACATACCCTGACTCATCATTTGACGAGGGGCCACCCTCTGGCTCGCTCGTGCCATAGCTGATACTACCTATCCCCTGACTGTCAGACCATGCTGACGCAGGAATGCCTGAGAAATGGGCAGTAATAGGGCCACTCGGGGAATTGGGTGGCCCTGTGCAACAGGTCACATCATAATCCCCATAGGCTTCCCGCCCATCGTAGGCATGACCAAGATCATCATGGCCTGCGGCCTCAAGCCCCTCAGCGCCCCAGTCCTGGATGGCGCGGGTGGTCTCTCCCGTGCAGGCCATGCGAAAATCGCTAAACAAGGCAAACTCATCCCGGCACAGCCGATCACCAGTCACTGACATACAGCAGCGGCCATTATCCACTTCGACGTCTGGCTCACATCCGGCCAGCAGCATGGCCAATGTCACAATGACACATCCCAAGCCCACCACTGAGAGCACCACACTGGCGAGATCAATTACAAACACCGCAAGTCGTTGCATCATATCGTAATATCCTCTTCCTCATCAGGATCATATTGGGGCACGCGTGGCTCAGCCCCTTGCTGACATCCGGCAATGCCCCCACGATAGGCAGACAACAGTCCGAGCCAGTAGCCCTCGTCCATATCGGCATTCCGCGCGCGCAACACCTCCCACCGTCGCGCGTGGTGGCCAGACTCCAGTGCGCCGAAGAACAACTCCATGTCGCCATCAATCTCAAGGTCATCCATCTTTTCGACCCCTGTCTATGTATTGTCGAGGTATTGTCTGCCACACGTCCCACACGTGTGCGGCGTCTGGGTCACAGCCTGCCACTGTCCGCAGCAGGCCAGCAGCACGCGGCCCTCGGCCTGGCGCCGCTGCTCGGCATACTCCTCGGCGTACGCGCGGAAACGCTCACGGTTGCGGCGGTAATATTCACGCTGGTAGACGCGCGCGTGATCGCGGTCGGCAAAGGGCATCACTCCGTCTCCCACGTGTACTGCCCGTCCGCGTCGGGCTGCTCGTCCGTATCGACAGGATGCCCACGGGTGGGGGGAGGCACATTGGGCGTCGGCTCCTCCCCGAAGGCGTCCAGAATCCCCTGTTTCCCCCGTGACGCGCTGAGCAGCGCAGACGCCGGAGTCTCCCCACGGATTTCCCCTGTTACCGGGTCGAAGGCCACCGCCCTGTCAGCGGACTCGTCCTCCGCCATAGGGAAGCCCAGGCCGCACAGGGAGAGCGTCACGCGGCGCTTTGCCTTAGTCTCGCTCTTCATGATAGCGTTGGCCAACTGCTGCCCACTGAGCTGCGCAGTCGGCACCACAGCCATGGCCTCGTCACAGCGCCCGTCCGGGGTCGATGCCTGGACTACCACGGTGTAGACCCGGTTCTCGGTGTCGTGCTCCCGCGAGATGATGCGGATGGAAACGCGGTCGCGCTTGCGGAGTTGCTCTGCCGCGTCCTTGTTGGCGTACAACCTCATTGTGCCGTCCATGGCCTTGAGCACGTCGAAGGGGCGAGAGAGCGGGTTGAGGCCAGCACTCTGGCACGCCGCCAGGTAGTAGGCCACGCGGACTGCAGGGGGCATCTTGCTGATATCGCCGATGGTCATCGCCTGCTCGATGGCGGCGGCGCTGACTTCTGGGAGGGTCACCGGCACAAGGCCGTTGGGGCGAGTCGTCAAGGCGGTAGTCATGGGTTGTCTCTCCCGTAGAGAAGTGTTGCCACTGCCCACGCCGTCCGTGGGCTGATACGTCCAGTGCCGTCGATGGTGGGCCGCCAGAGCAGCCCCAGGAACAACGCGACACGTCGCCAAGCGCGCTTCATGCCGACTCCGTCTTCTTGCCGCGCTGCCGCACAGCCGGGCAGCGCTGACATTGGTTATTCCCCCCGTCCCCATGTGTCCTGGGATACGGGATGTGCTGCCCATCCGGGCAGTAGGTGATCGTCTGGGCCTGCCACTGCCCACCCTGCGGCCTGGTGGCGATGCAGACAATACACACTTCAACGCCATTGGGGCGGGTGTACGCGCGGTCATGCGGACATATCATGGCGCGCCTCCCACCGCTCCTGCTCGGCCCGCAGAATCTCCACACACGTGGGCTTGCGGGCAGTGGCCCAGCGCAGGACCATAGCCCAGAGCGCCTTCCCCTCCTCGCGTGCCAGCGGCGCCATCTGGTGTAGGCGCGCGGCCAACATGTAGCGCTCCTCCTGCGTGAGGAGATAGTTATCACGCAGCATCAGGGCTGCGGCAAACCGCAACACGCTGTCATGGGATGCCTGAGTTAGTTGTCCCATTGAGGCGCCCCACCCTGCCGGAGAAATCCCCAGACGCGCTCAATGAGCCACAGCGGGAGGGTCTGTAGGCTCTCGTAGGGAAGTGCCCCCTCGGGCGTCGTGAAGCACCGCCAGGAGCGCCAGCGTATATGGCCGCCACGCACTTCGACCCAATGCGCCGCTACAAGGTGGGATTCCCCCACGGTCGGGGGCACATCCCATAGGCGTAGCAAGCGGCACTCGGGCGTCTTTCCCACCCATTGCCGGGTGAGGAGAACGGCCTTGTCCATGGGTGTGAGCTGGTCGAGGTAGATGGTGTCGTAGTAGGCGTCAATTGGTAGCATCGAGTACCTCCACCCCATAAGCCGCCTTCATGGTGCAGTCCTCCCACGTCTCCCCTGTGGGCAGCGTCGCCCCAGCCAGGTGCGCCCCGTGCAGATTGGCCCCGGTCAGGGCTGCCCCGTGCAGATTGGCCCTGCATAGCCTTGCCCAGGTCAGCGTCGCCCCGGTCAGGTCGGCCCCGTGCAGGTCGGCCCCGGTCAGGTCGGCCCCGTGCAGATTGGCCCCGGCCAGGGCCGCCCCAGTCAGCGTCGCCCCGGTCAGGTCAATCCAGCGCAGGTCGGCCCCGTGCAGATTGGCCCCGCGCAGATTGGCCCCGCGCAGCGTCGCCCCGGTCAGGTCGGCCCCGTGCAGGTCGGCCTGCCCCCCTCCATATCCCGCGAGCCATGCCTCATGCCTCGCGAGTATCGCCGCCAATTGCTCCTTGTCCATCCTCTTACTCCTTCTCTCTGTGTCATGTGTCGTCACCTGCGAGTAATTGTAGCATATCGGTGACGTTTGTCACGAAAAAAGTAGGAGACGTTACGACACGAGCTCGAAGAGGAACTCACAGCACGCCAGGTGATTCTCTAAGGCACGCAGATAGACGGCGCAGCACGCATCCATCCGTACCACGTCGCTGGCACACAGGGCCATATTGATGCCCTCGATCGCCCGTTGCACCACCGGGCACCCCCTGGCCCGGGCACGGACGTCCGGAGGGTGCGGCGCGAGCAGGTCATCAGCCTGCTGCTCGGTTAAATCCCACAGATGTTGCATGTCCATGGTTACATCCCTTCCCTGCCCCAATGTGGCACATTACGACGCCCTGACAAGGGCCTGCCACTCGTCCCCGCTTTGGCGCACATATACCGTGTCCAGTTCCACCCCGGCATAGGTGAGTATCCGCTGCACCCCAGGGAGCAGCCCTTGCGCTAGGCGGATGGCCCCGCTCATGTCGCAGCACTCCCACGTCCCCAGGTCAAGCGCAAGCGTCGTCTCGTCCACAACGCGCCACGCGCTCCAATGACAGCACAGCTCATCACTCCATACCCCGCGATTGGTCGTCATGCCTTCTCTCCTGATGTGACATTTTGTCAGGTTGAGTCATAGACACTCACCTGCACGTTCACCGTTTGTAAGGCCTTAAAAAGCGTGTCCCAAGTGTCCCGAACGTTGAAACCTTCTATTACAATACGTTGCGTCGGGACACGCTTTTAGCCATGATGTCCCGATGTCCCGAATTGGGACAGCAGCGGACATTCGGGACATCGGGACATATCGGGACACTTGGGACAATTGATTTAGAAGCGCGCTTCTATGTCCGCGTCGTCCGCGTACGGGTACTCATGAGTTGACCGAATAGACGCGGCGTACAACCCGCGGTCCGTGCGATGAATCAAGTCATCTTTTGCCAGGCGAATCAGCATTTTGCGAAATTGTTCATACTGTGCCTCGTCAACGCCGCAGGCCCGCATCAAATCCCTGATGGATAGGGCATGCCCTTCTTCGTGCAGGACGCGGATGACCTTCCTCTGCTGCTGCGTCCCTTTATGCTCCTCCCCCTCCCCGATGTATTCCCAATGCCCCTCGGTGAAATGCAGAGCGTATTCGTGATCCCCGTCATCCTTGTCACGGACGTGTAGAAACGCATAATCATCTTTGGGCTTGCGCTCCAAAACCCAGAGCGCATCCTGGGCGCCTTGGTAGGCGACCGAGCCGTGTAAAGCGTCAAAAACATCGTCCGCATCAGATTTGCGCAGGTGGGTCAGCATGGCCAGACAGAAGGGGTGTTCGCGCCGGAGATCTTGGAGAGGCGAGAACATCTCATAGGCCTCGTGATACCCTTTCTCCCCGTTCTTGCCTTTCGGCTCGACGAGCGTCAGCACGTCGATGACCACAAGCGCATACCCCTTCTGTAAGATCACTTCCCGGAGATTTGCAATACTCTGGGGGCTCAGGGTGGGACTTTCGTGGAGGAAATCCAGCGGCTTCTTCGTCGTCCTTAGGGCTGGCTGGATGAGTTGCCCGCGCTCCTTGATCCGCCGTGCCCCGTCTTCGAGGGCGATATACAGGACAGGACGCGGCGCTTCGCATCTGAAGTGACGCAGGGCATGAATGCCGCATGCCAATGACAGAGCAATATCGAGCATCAGCCATGACTTGCCGCGCTTGCTTTTCCCCCCAAGCAACAGCATGCCTTCATGCATGAGGCCGTCAAAAAGGCGCATGGGGGGAGGAAAGTCTGTCTCAACAAGATCATTGTATGACCTTGTGCGCAAGAACGGATTTGATGCCTGCTGTTTCGTTGGCGCAGGAGTTGCCCGGGCAAGGGCCTCGTCCGCCAGGATCTCTAATTCCTCCCGCGTCCCACCGCCCGTCAGCCAGTCCGACACGTCGCCCTTCTCCGGCAGATGAGGGAGCGGGAGGGCGGCGTGCCGAATCGCAGCGCCCGCCAGGGCTGTCCCCACCCGAGCCATGTGCTGCCGCCCCGCCTGGTCATTGTCCGGGAGCAGCACCACCGTCTTTCCCTGGAGCGCGGCGGTGTACTGCGGCTGCCACTTCCCTGCCCCCATAGGGGCCGTGGTTGCACAGACGCCCAGAGCCGCCAACGCGTCCGCATCCTTCTCCCCCTCGCACAGGTAGACCCGCTCACTCGCGAGGACCTCTGGGAGGCGGTACAAGATCGTCTCGACCCCTTGCAAGCTCCACACCCAGGAGCCGTCAGGTGCCGCATGGCGCTGCCGGAAACGCTTCGGCGCGTACCGTAGGGTCTGGTGCCTGATGACCCCCTGCGCGTCGACGTAGTCATACGTCGCCACCAGCGCCCGCGCCCCATCCCCCTCGCGGCTGGGGGAGGCGTGGACAGGGCGTGCCATACTGGGGGCTGACGCAAGGGTGAGCGCGCTCATGGGGAGCCCAAGGGCGTCGACGACGGCCGCCGCCGAACATCCCGCGTGACAGCGCACGAGAATCTTGTCCCTGGATTCCTTGACCGACAGGGAGGGGTCGTGATCGTCATGGGCCGGGCACCGCGCCATCCAATACCCCTGGCACTGCCGTACCCCAGCCAGACGACCAAGAAACGCAAACACGGAATCCAATTGACGCCCAGCAGACATTGTGGTATCATTTACTGACATTTGTGGTTTCCTTATATCTATCTATGTATCTACGCTATATAGATAGATAGTTGCTAGAGGTGCGCCCGCTCGCTGGTCACGAGTCTGGGCGCATTTTTTTTGTGTGGCGGGGTCTACGCGACCCCTGCCAGCTCCTGTTCCCGTTTGGCCTTCCGCGCCTTCATGCGTGCTAGGCGCGCCGCGCGTACTGCCGCAGGGCGTTTGGCCCGCCACTGCGGGTAGCCCAGTGGCCGACGCTGGGGTGGTGTGCCCCCGAACATGTCCTCCATGGGCACGCCGTATAGCTGGGCGAGTGCATGGGTGACAAATACGCTCGGAATCCGCTCCCCCCGCTCGAAGTCGCTGATGACATTCCTGGCTACTCCAATGCGCTGCGACACCTGCGCCTGCGTGAGGCCCGTCTTCTCGCGCCACTCCCGTCCTCTGAAATACTTATAGGCCATCTCTCTCTCCTCTCGTCACGTAAATTGACATTCTACCATCTCTAGTAACGTTGCGCAACGCGTAGACGGTGAAGTGCCCCTTGTATTTGTGACCCGTGACAAGCCACGCCAGAGGACGTACAATATTCACAGATTGGTGACATATAAACGCGGCGTGTATAGAGAAGGGCGGTAACCATGGCACGAATGCGCGATATACGTGAGCTACAACGGGTGTTTGGGACGCGGGTGTTGTTGCGCAGGCGGGAGCTGGGCATTCGGCAGGACGAGCTGGCACGGCGGGCGGGGTATGCCTCGCACGCCATGCTCTCGGGGGTCGAGCGCTGTCGGCGTCTCCCGGGGTGGGAGCACGCCTTGCGCTTAGCCGACGCGCTCGGCGTGGAGTTGTGGGAACTCCTTGTGCCCACAGGGCCCGCGCTGGCCCGCCCCAGACGCCGCGAGGAGCCCTTGGCTGACAGCCTCCGGCGCGCGGCGTCGCTCCTCGAAGAGGGCCAGTGCGCCTGAGGTGATCCACAGCGGGGCGCAGGCGGGGCACAGGTCTGCCCCGTCACACCCCCACATGGAGCCTTCATGGGGGAAGGGCTGCTCGCAGCAACCGCAGAGATGGTAGTGGATAGTGGATGTGTTGGTCATAGGTCGTGGGGCTCCTCGATGCGCGCATCGTCCGCGTGTCGTGCGTCTCCTGCGCGGACCATCCCCAGGCATCGCGGGATGCACGCCAGACGTAGTGGCCCCTCGCGTTGATACATCTGGAGGGCGAGGGTACATGCCTGTCCAGGCGTATCGGCGGTGACAATCCACCGCCGATGAATGACATTGGGGTGGTCTTGCAGGTGCAGGTTGACATAGAAATCGTTCATGCATGCCTCCCTGCGGGGGCCGGAGCCCCCTAGGCGTACCATACGGCGATATAGCACGCCCCGAACGGCGTGCTGCACGTGTAGAGTTGCAGCCTAGTATAGGCTGGGTTGTCCAGCGGCGCAGGCAGGTCTGCCTCACGGATCGCCTCGCAAGGGTACCCCTCTCCTGCCTCGTCGAGGGCGGCGGTCAGCGTGAAATACCCGTCGTCTACCGCCCCAAGGGATGGGAGCGTGTACTGCCCGTTGCGTGGCCCCAAGAGGGGGAGGGCATACACCCTGCCACTGTGGATCCGCTCCATGTCATTCTCCTTGCAGGGGTCGTCGCCCCCGGGTTAGTGGTGGTGACGGGCTTCAATGGCCGTGCGGACGGCCTCAAAATCAATCCCGGCAGCGACAATGGCAGCCTGCGCTTCCTCAGGAGCATTCAGCGCTGCGTCTTTCGCTCGACTGTGCCGGGCATAGGCCTTCTCATCGCCCCAGACGTGTTGGGCAGACGAGCCATGACCTGTCAGGGGGTGGAAATACCGGGCGAGTGCTGCTGCATAGAGAGCTACCGCTTCGTTAAACATCATTGTCATCTCCTTGTGGGGGGCCGCAGCCCCCCGGGGTGATTGATTAGTCCTCAATTCCTGGCCCTAAGGCCACTTCGTCATACGTCGCGTGCCACCCTCCCGGCACATCATCCGGGAGGAAGAAGAACAATCCCGCCTCCAACACCTCCGCTACGCCATTGCACCGCTGCCAGCCAGTCATCGGCCCCTGGTAGGTGGCCTGGTACCGCTGCCACCCTGGGAAGTCGTACGGGGCAGTGAGCGTCTCGACCTCCACCGGCAGCGCTTCTGCCTGCTGTACTACGTAGGTGAGCGCCCTGGTGTACAAGGCTTTCGCCCAGCGGTGCTTGCAGCGGCCCGCTGGTGCCTGCCCCTTCGCGACATCGTCGCAGCCGCACACGCCATTCACCACCCAATACTGGTCTGGATGCGAATCGCTGCGCACGTCGGCCAGCCCATCCCCGCGCAGGTCCACGCCGCCCGTCAGGGCGATGCGGTAGCCACGCGTGATACGCGCCATCTCCGTGGGGTAGCGCTCCACCGCGCGGCGGTACATCTCGGCGAGGGCGGCCTTGACTTCCGGGGTGATCTCGCGTACTGTACTCATGTCGTTCTCCTGTTCGCCCTCACGGGCGGTTTCACGTGTTGGGGAATGATCGTTCGGCCCCTGGTGCGCTTCCCAGGCTCTCCCAGGGGCCGATCTCCTAGGCATGCCACACGCCGAAATACCCCTCCACGTCCGGCCCGTCGAACCGGTAAATCCGCAACCCCGCGTAGGTGGGGTTGTTCAGCGGGGCGGGCAACTCCGCTTCGTCGATTTCCTCGCAGTGGTAGCCCATCGCTGCCTCAGTGATGAGGTCGCTGGCCACCGCCCAGCCCTCGCTCAGGTCGCCGGGGAAGGGGACCGTCCATTCCCGCCCTGCGTAGAGCGGGATTTCGTAGAAGAGCCCCGCCTTGATCCCTTCAAGGTCTCGCGGCCCCCGCTGCGGGGCCTGGGATTCACGCGCAGCGATATAGGCGTCGGCGTCTCTGTCGTAGCGTTCGTCGTTGCATTTCATCGTCGTCTCCCCCTGTAGGGGCCGGAGCCCCTGGGTGATTGCTGCCTACAATGTCCAGCTCACCAGCCATAATCCTGCGGTGTGACCCTCTGGGTCATCATCCTGCGCACACTCGGGGCACAGGATGAGGCAATACTCGTCCTCGGTGAGGTCTTCCGGGGGTGCATACTCCCCGCACAACATACCGGCAGTTCCGGTGGCCTGCGTCGCACAACGGTCGCACTCAAACTCAAGGACCTGGTGTTTCGGTTCCATATTCATTTCCTTGCGGGGGCTGCGGCCCCCGGATTAGCGATCGTGCTCGCAGGTGGGACAATACGTGTCACGCGTGGGAATCTGCACCTGGCATCCGTGCGCTGCACACGTGTGCAGGTGCGTCCTTGGCGTAGCGGCGAGGCACGCCTCGGCCCGGCCCAGCGCTTCCAGGGCCGCTGTGGGTATCCGCACGCTCCCGCTCTGCCCTTCAGGGATGGCATCCAATCCTTCGATGGTCATCGTGAACCGCGCCACTTCCAGGGCAATGGTTTTCCCCGCCTTGGTATTCGCATTGCGCCCCTGCGTATAGGGGGCCAGGCGATCCATACGCGACTGGAGGGTGGCATCCTCAAGGCGCATCATGCGATGGCTGCCGATGTGTGCAATGGTTTCCATGACTCTCTCCTTGTGAAGGGCTGCGCTTAGCGCAGCCATAGGGTGAGGTAGCCGACCACAATCGCCAGGGCCGGGGCGGCCAGCGCGAGCACGGACAGGGTGAAGAGTGTATTGGTGATGCGGTCAGCGGTCTTAGTGGTTATCATGTGTGCCTCCTTGTTGGGTTCGCCATTCCTGCCTTCTGAGATAACTATACTCCGGATAATTTACCCTGTCAATGGTCTTTCCTTCCTCCTGGCAATTTTTCTGAAAAATTCTCGCAGCGCCTTCTGATTCCTGCGCGTGATTGGGAAGCGACCGTCTTCCCAGTGGCGCACTGTGTCAGTACTGAAGTCCAACAACTGCGCAAGTTCGGCCTGGGTAAGTGCGGCCTCAAGGCGCTTGGTGCGGAGTTCTTCTCGGGTCATGGGATGCCCTCCTTATGGTGGATATTCGTGCCACCACAGAGGATAGCAGGCGGGAGAAATACCCGCAAGAAGAATCGTGGGGAGAAGAAAAAGGTCACGGGGAGTAGACTTTTCTTTTCTCTTTCTCTATAATTGTAGATAAGAGTATATCTCTCAAGGGTGGAAGTGTATCTATCTCTAGAGATAGATATGAGTAACTATACTATAAGTCATAAAATCGCCATGGCACGTGGGAAAAAAACTGGTGGGGGGCCACGTACTGGGTCGCCGAATATCGAGAAGCAGGCTTTCCGGGAGCGCATGGAAGCCTATTGCAAGCGCATCGGCTGCGATCCGTTCCAGTTCATGGCCGATACGATTATTGATGGCGGGGTCGAGTATGGCCTGCGCGTGACCTGCGCCAAAGAGCTGGCGAACTATTTCCAGCCCAAGCTGAAGGCCATCGAGCACACTGGCGAAGTGGCCCACGATGTGACGATCACCTACGAAGTGAGCCTCGACTAATGCCTACCAGGCACATCCGCATCCAGCTTCCACCGCTCAGGCCCTTGCAACGCCTACTCGCCCAGCAGATGCGGCGCTGGAATGTGTGGGTGTGCCACAGGCGGTTCGGCAAGACTGTGCTGTGCCTGTGTTTGGTGTTGCGCGACCTCTTCACACGCACCCTCTCGCACCTGCGCTACGCCTACGTAGCGCCCAGCCTGAAGCAGGCCAAGATGATCGCCTGGGATCAGCTCAAGCGCCTGGCGCACTGCATTCCGGGGAGCACCGCGCATGAGGTCGACCTGCGCGTGGACTTCCCCAATGGCGCGCGCATCTACGTGCTCGGCGCCAACTACCCCGACTCGCTGCGTGGCCCCTACTGGGATGGCGTGATCCTGGACGAGTACGCCCAGATCGACCCGGCGACGTGGAACATGGTGCTGCGGCCTGCGCTGGCTGATCGCGAGGGCTGGGCCATCAAAATTGGCACCCCCTACGGACGGAATCATTTTAAGGCGGACTACGACTACGCCATGGCCGAAGAGCGCGACGGCAACCCCGACTACCACACCTGCTACTATCGTGCCTCCGAGACGGGCGTGCTGCCCCAGGCCGAGCTGGATGCGATGCGCCAGGAGATGCGCTCACGGCGCGGCGCCAGCGCTGGGGATGCCGAGTACCTGCAAGAGCTGGAATGTGCCTGGGATGCGCCGGTGCCCGGGGCCGTGTACGTCGATGAACTCCTCACGCTGGCTGGTGAGGGCCGCATCGGGGTGGTGCCTGTGACCCCTGGCATCCCCGTGGAGACGTGCTGGGACCTGGGCTATGGCGACAGCACGGCCATCTGGTGGTACCAGCAGGTGGGCAGCCAGGTGCATTTTATCGACTACCAGGAGGGCAGCCAGGTATCGCTGATCGACTGGGTCAAGGTGGTGCGCCAGGCCCCCTACGTGTACGATCACGCGGCCTGTGGACTGAGCAAGGCCGCGTACGAGCGCCACTTCGGCCCCCACGACCTCGAGCAGACGGAGTACGGCAGCGGCAAGACGCGCTACGGTATTGCCCTGGAGCAGGGGTTGCGGTTCACCGTGGTGCCGCGTGGGCCGCTGGAAGATGGCATCGAGGCGACGCGCAAGCTGCTCAGGATGGCGCGCTTTGACGCGCAGGGCTGTGCCAAGGGGCTTGAGGCCCTGCGCGCGTATCACTACGCCTGGGATGATCACCGCCAGGCGTATAGCAGCGACCCGTACCACGACTGGTCCTCGCATGGGGCGGATGCCCTACGTACCGGCGCGGTGGGGCTGATGCAAGCCCTGCAGCCGCTGACGCCTGCGCCACCACCGAACAGCTTCGCCTTCTGGCAGAAGCAACTGAAGCGCCACAGGCAGGGCTTGCCCCTACAGAGTTATCACGTCTAAGGGAGACGCTCAATGCCCCGTCGCCGTCGTCGGTCCACAGCTTCTGGGCCAGCCCCCACGCGCATGGAGCGCGTCGAGCAGTGGCGCGCCCGCTTGGACCGTGCCCGGCAACTCCGCGAGACTTGGGAGCAGCGCTTCAGCGTGCGTCGCCTCGAAGAGGCGTACCTGGGGCGCGACCTGCTGCGCACGAGCTACGCGGAGGACGGCGACCCGTTGGGCGTGTGGCTCAACCATTTCTTCGCTACCATCCAGTCCCAGGTGCCCGGGTTGTTGCCGCGCGAGATGAGCTTCTTCGCGCAGCCCCAGCCGGGCGGTCGGCCCTTTGCGCGCCTGACGGGGCGGGCCCTGTCCGGGCTCCTCAGCACGATTGCCATGCAGGACGACGGGCACTTGCGCCGCGCCGCCAAGCTGGCCCTGGCGCAGGCGTTCTTCCGGGTGGGCGTGCTCAAGTGCACCTATGACCCGCGCCTGGAGCCCAACCCGATGGCCGGGCAGCCCATGGTGAATGACCTTGGGGTGCCGCTCAAGGACGAGCAGGGCCGGGATGTGCGCGAGCCGAGCGAGGTGGTCACCGACGAGGTGTACCGCTGGCGGTGGGTGAATGCGGCGCGCATGCTGTTCCCCGATGCGGGGCCGGACATGGACCGCTGGCCCTGGATCGGCGAGGAGATCGAGGTACCGCTGGAAGAAGCCCAGGCCGACACGCGCTTCCCGGCCCATGTGCGGCGCAGCCTGCGGGCCAACTGTTCCATGCAGTTGGGGGAGGTGCACATGCAGCCCCTGACTGAGGAGGACGTGCACGCCGAGCCTATGCTGCGTTACGTGGAGTGCTGGGACCTGCGGCAGAACCGGCTCTACATCTGGGCGGATGGGCAAGATGTCGAGGGCTTTCTGCTGGATACGCCGACGCCGGACGGGGTAGAGGACCATCCGTATGCGATCCTGGCCCCGGTGCCCATCCTGGCGCCCGAGCCTAGCCCCTGGCCGGTGCCCCTGACGTACAACTGGCTGCCGTTGCAGGAGCAGTACAACATGTTGCGGCAGCAGCAGTTGCAGGCCGGGCAGCGGGCGGCGCGCAAGATTCTCTACGACCAGGCGACCTTCGCCGACCCGGAAGAGGCGCGCAAGGCGCTCCAGAGCGCGCGTGACCTGGAAGCCGTAATGGTGCAGGACATTGGCCGTCCGCCCATCGTCGTGGGGGACGGGGCGCAGAGCATCGATGTGAGCCGTAACATTCCGTTCCTTTTGAGTGACTGGCAGCGCATTACCGGGGCAAGCGGCACGCGGTTGGGCGACCCGGACGCGGACACGGCGACTGAGGCGGTCCTCGCCGAGCAGAGCGCCGGAGTGCGGGACGCGGAGGCCCAGACTATGGTGCTCACGTGGCTGGCGAGTGCGGGGCGCAAGATGCTGCACCTGGTGCGGCAGACCCTGACGCTCAACGTGTGGGTGCATCTCAAGACCATGGGCGACAAGGACTTCCGGGAGTTCATGGCTTCCCCAGGGCTGCTCGCCTGGATCGTCGGGCGGGTGGGGGAGGAGCGGGCCCAGGACTACCTACGGCTGCTGCAGAGCCAGCCGCTGTTACAGGAGTCGCTCAAAGAGAGGTTTGGTGACCTGCGGCCCTTGGAGGTGTCGCGGTCACAGTTGGAGTTTGATGCGCTGGTGCAGGTGATGCCCTCGGCAATTCGGCCGGTGCAGCGGGCGCAGCTCTTGCAGCTCCTGCGCATCCTGGGGCCAGCAGCTCTGTTGTCTCCCACCCTGGTGGAGGCGGTCATCGAGTCATTTGATTTGCCGCAGGGCACACAGATTGCCGAGGAGTTGCTAGCCAACCTGCGGCAGCAGGGCGGGCTGCAAGCGTTGCAGGGGCGCCAAGGGGGCCAACGGGCACCGACAGGGACGGCGAACGGGATAAGGCGTACGCCCGTAGCCGCAGCATTAGCGGGGCGAGGAGGGCAATTGTAATGCCGCTGAAAAAGGGTAGGAGTCGCGAGGTAATCAGCGCCAATATTGCGGAGTTGATGCATGCTGGTAAGCCACAAGCACAAGCTGTCGCCATCGCGATGGAAAAAGCGGGGAAGAAGCGCGCGCGCTTGCCCATGAGGAAATCTTGATGCCGTTGTATGAATATGCGTGCGCCGAAGGGCATGTGCGAGAAGTGTATGTCCCTATGGCCTGGATGGCCGAGGACATTCGCGGATGCGAGGACTGTGGGCAGCCGATGGCCAAGTGTTTCCCGCTCACGCGTCCGCTGAACTACTTCAGCGAGTCCAACCCGCGTACGAGCCGGGATATTAGCACGCTCGACCTGAAACCGGGCGAGGAAATTACCAGTGCGGCGCAGCACCGGGCGCTCATGAAGCGCAATGGGGTGGAGCCGCTGAGCGATTGGCACACAAGTATGCGCAAGAGTCGCATGTAGGAGGCGTATGCGGGTATTGGTGACAGGCGGGGCGGGATTTATCGGCGGGCATGTGGTCGAGCACCTGGTGTCTCTGGGGCATGAGGTGGTCATTGCGGACCGCTTCACGTACGCCGCGAAGGCGCGCAACTTGGCGCCCGTGCTGGACCGGGTAGCGCTCCTCTATGGCGACCTCAGCACAGGCGACCTGGCGGACCGTTGTGCGGCCGTGCGCCCGGACTGGGTCGTGCACATGGCGGCCGAGACGCACGTGGACCGCGCCATTGAGGCGCCCGAGTCGTTCATCGTGAGCAACACGGTGGGGACGACACGGCTTTTGCAGGCGTTGTATCGTGAAGGCTGCCGCTACGGGATGCCGGCCAAGATTCTGGTGTATAGCACCGACGAGGTGTACGGGAGCACGCCGCCCGGCGTGGCATTTGACGAGCACGCGCCGTTCAAGCCGAGCAATGCCTACAGTGCGAGCAAGGTGGGGGTGGAAGGCATTACCCATGCCATGTGGGTGACACACCGCATGCCGGTCGTGGTGGTGCGCCCGTGCAACACCTATGGCCCACGGCAGCACCCGGAGAAAGTCATCCCAAAACTCGCGGCCCAGGCGCTGCGTGGCGAGCCGATGACCGTCTACAACGACGGGAAGGGGGTCCGGGATTGGCTGTACTGCACGGACCATGCGCGTGCGGTGGTGACGCTGCTGGAGCGTGGAGAGCCTGGGGAGGCGTACAACCTGGCCGCAGGAGATGAGCATTGCGATATGGAGATTGCCACGCGCATTGCCGAGTTCATCTATGGCAAGGGCATCAATGAAGACCTGGTCCCCCATCGGGTCTTTCAGCCGGGAAGGCCGGGGCATGACCGCTGCTATCGGATGGACGGTGCCAAACTCCGTGCCTTGGGATGGTCGCCAGAGGTGCCATTCAAGCGGGGGTTTCACAAAACGATGTCCTGGTGTTTCTTGTCCCAGGAGGCGCATTGGGCAAGCGACTTGGTGGGGGGAGCGCATGGCTGATTTACGCGGCTGGGAGGCGGTCATGTGTCCGGCGTGCGGGCACGGGGAATTTCATCAGGCGACCACGTTAGCGATGCGTGAGGGCGGCGGCTTGGTGGCGACGGTCAAAGGGTGGAGGTGTGCGCAGTGCCGCGAAGTCCTGAACATGGAACGGGTGAGCGCCGAGCGGGAACTGGAGAGGCTGGAGGAGGAGTTACGCGACAGGAGAGAACGGCTCTCGGCGCGGACCAGGCCGTGATCTACCAGGCCCTCCTGCGGCTTACCAGCCGCGTCGAGTATCTTGCCTATTTGCAGACGTCGCGGCAGATGAGTTTTGCGGCCTTTCGGCAGAGTGTGCATCGTGCGTGCGCCCAGGCGGCGCGCGAACAGCAGGAGACGGACCATGGCGACAGCAGGGTATTGGCACCCCGTGCCGGGGACGAGCGTCGAGGCGGTCAGTAGTACGACGAACCTGCACGCCTGCGTCTCGTACGCAGACAGTCTCTGGTTCGCGGGGGGCTACGGCGCCACGACGGATGACGGGTGCTGGATTTTTCGCTACAGCGAGCACACCAATCTGCTCGAAAAAGCCTTTGAGCAACCGGATGCCTTGCTGACGAACAATACGTTATGGCGGTCCCTCGGGGTGCACAAGGGGGCGCTCCTGGCCGGGCTGGGCAACCAGACAAACGGGGCCTTCAGCGGGCAGATTTACCGCTACGACGGGAGCGCCTGGACGCAAGTGCTGAATGACGGCGCAACCCAGAGTATCTACCGGCTGTTTAGCGCGCCGGACGGGTATGTGTACGCGGGCGGGGGGACGTCAGGCGGTCAGGGGAAGATGTGGCGCAGCCTGGACGGGATTACGTGGGTGGAGCTGGTCAACACCGCAGATTTTGAGTATGTGCGTGCCATCGCCTATTACCAGGGCTCGGTCTATTTTGGCAGTCGCGGCCAGGGGAAGGTGTATCGGTGGGACGGGAGCGTCGGCGCCTACACCGAAGTCCTCGACCCGAGCCGGGGGCAGGTCAAGTTCCTGCACAACCACGGGGGGCTCTGGTACATGGGGACCATCAGTGGCGATGTGAACGTGTGGGATCCTGTGACGGGGGAGACTTGGGAACCGTGGGAGAAAACGTCCGCGACGCCAGCCGCCGCCGAAAACAACGTCGAGGGCTATGATGCGGCGGTCTATAACGGGGAATTGTACAGCAGCATCGAGGTGGATTCCCCCGAAGTGCGGGCGTATGTGCTGCGCTCGCAGGACAACGGGCGGCGCATCGCCGTGGACGGGGAGTTGCAGCCGTTCGGGAAGCCCCAGGCCATGTGCGTGCATAACGGCAGCATGTGGTGCGTCGGCACAGTGAATGCCAACAAGGGCTGGGTCGCATGGCGCAGCTCACAATACAAGGCGGTGGTGCAGCGGCAGCCGCTCTCCCCCATCCGAGTGACGACAACCAGTGTGGGAGTGACCATCCCTGGGCCGCTGGCCATCAAGGGCCTGGTGTGGACACGCAACACGACGAACGGGCATGCCATCACCGTCATTGACCCTGTGACCACGGCCACGCTGTGGCAGTGCACGCGGCGCGGCGGTGCGCAGGCGACGGTCGAGTGGTCGCCGCCCCGGCCGCTCATGGCCCCGAACGGGGTCCAGGTGTCCGTCATGGGGAGTGGGGAGTTGTTCATCTATGTCTAGCATCTACACCATCAGTGCCATTAACACCGTGGTCCCTGGGCCGTTCACGGTCGAGTCCATCACTTGGGACGGCAGCACGGACGATGCGCACGCCTGCCTTGTCGTCGACACCGTCACGGGGCGGGTGCTCTACGACGGCGTGCGTGGGGCGGTGGCGCGCTCCAGGCGGACGTTCACCCCGGCAGGGGGGTGGGCCTGCGCCGGGCTCGTCGCCCTCCGGTTGGGGAGTGGCACCGTGACCGTGGTGACGACGCCATGACGGGCGCCACAGTCATGAGCACGGGGGCCGTGGCGGCCGTCAGGCGCCTGTACGGGCTGTGGTGGACGGGCGCGACCGCAGACGGCCATGCCCTGGTGGTCACCATCGGGGCGACCACGGTCGTGAGCACCACACGGCAGAATGGCGCACAGGTGATGGACTTGTGGTACTTGGACGGCCTGCCGGTCCCCGATGGGAGCGCCTGTACGGTAGGGACGATCACCAGTGGTTCACTAACGCTGTATTACGAATAGGGATGATACGATGGCCGAATTATTCGGGGCAGACGACGAGCAGCCGCTGGATGACCCTGGCGACCAGGGGGCAGAGGCGCCTGCCGACGAGATGACCGAGACGACGACCGAGGGCGAGGCGGCGGAGGACGAGGACACCTTTACGGACGAGCCCCCTCCGGACGACAACGCCCAGGCGAAGGACTACAAATATTGGCAAGCGGCGTACACAAAGACCCGGCAGCGGGATCGTGAGCGCTACGGGAAGTTGGAGCAGGAGCACCAGAAGTACCAGCAGTTGTTGTCCCAGTTCTATCAGGATGACAACGTAGCACTGCAGGTGTTGCGCCAGCGATTCCCCCAACTTGCTGCCCAGTTGTCGAGCGGAACCCCGTCGCAGGGAACCCGTCAGGCGCAGGGTGCGGATGATCTCGAAGAACGGCTCAAGGCGAAGTTGGGCGACGTGGGCTTCTTGGCCCCAGCCATTGTTGACGCGGTGCGTGAGGCGCTCCAGGGCGAGATGGCCCCCTTGCGGCAACAAACCGAGCGGGAGAAGGAAGCGCAGCGGCTGCGCCAGCGTGACACGCTCATGGCCGAACTCGACGCGGAACACCCCGGGTGGGAGGACACCTACGCGACCGAGATGCAGGAACTCGACCAGTTTCTGGCGTCGGACGCGCTCTCGCACCCGAAATACGGCAATAAATATCGGCTGTTGCTCAGTGTCCTCAACAAGGACAAGCCCCGCATCGACGCGGCCCGACAGATGGCCGGGGCGGCGCGCGGGCGGGTGCGTACAGGGAATGCTGGGCGGGCAGCCGCGCCAAACCTGACGGAACGTATCCGGCAAGCGCCAGACGACGCCACGGCTTTTCGGCTGGCCGCCGAAGAGGCGATACGGGAGTTGCAGCGCCAATCCGGGTAGGGAGCATGAGGCATGGCCTCACCATTTAGCGTTACTGACCAATATGATGCGCTGTTGTCGACCACGCTGCGGCACTACATGCCGCGCATGGCGGACAATATCGCGAAGGGCAACAAAGTGCTGGCCTGGCTCAAGGGCCATGGCCGCATGCGGGCGGTGAATGGAGGGTACCAGATTGCGGTACCGCTGATGTTTGGTCTTAATAATACTGCTGATATTTATAGTGGGTTAACTGTAGCCCCCTGTGCAGCTTGAAGGGCATGCCATTGCGGCACATCGACATGCCAAAGCTTCCACGTGTTACAGGTCTGACAGAGCGTCTGGGCGTTCTCGCGATAGCGCCCGCCGCCCATAAAGACGGGGATGATATGGTCCAGCGTCAGGTTCTCGGTGCTCTTGCACCAACGGCACTGCGCTTCCTTCCATTCCCGGCGTTGGGCAGGCGTGAACTCGATCCTGTGGCGGTATTCGATGGGGTGTTTGTGCAGGTGATGTGCTTCGCCACGTGGCATCGAGTCGAGCATCTTCTGACGGTGCTCTTGCCACAGGCGTTTGGAGCGTTCGCTTTGCTTCGCGCGTCGTTCCGGGGTGGGGTGATGGCCCTTGGCATTCTGGTTGCCCATGGCTTTGCCACGGCGCGACTGGGAGACCCGCCAGCGGGTCTCGATGCCGTGGGTTTTGCCCCAGAACGGGTTGTTCTCCCCGCTGAAATAGACGCCGAGGCAGGCTTTGCTACACGTTTTGGTCATGCCGCGCTTGATTTGGGCGCGACTACGATAGAACTGCTGCTGACAAACGAGGCAGGTGAAGTAGTCCCCCAGACGGGGCGGTGCCATACAGGCTCCTTTGTGCTGTAGAGTGAAAACCGGTTTAATTCGGTGGAAAACTTCCATGATTGTAGTCGAAACAACACCGGAAGTCAATACCGAGCCAAGCCCCAGCGGCCTCAAGATTCTGGGGAAGGTGTAACGACTAGGCGGGTGAGTGCCAACGATAATCCTGCCCACGAACAACCGGCCCGAAAGGGAAGATATAGTCTGAGCTGCATGGTGACATGCAGAAGTCAGGATAAAGAGCCTGACGATAACATCACTGACGGATTAATAAACACGACGCCACAGGACGGCATCAGCACAGCCATGTACGACTGGGCGCAGATGGCCGTCACAGTGACCATCAGTCGCAAGGAAGAGCGCCAGAACAGCGGACGCGCCGCGATTCTCAGCCTGCTCGACAGCAAAAAGAAGCAGTCGGAAATCTCGCTCATGGAGTTGTTGAACAACTGTATCGTGTCGGGGCGGATCACGTCGGGGGCGTCGTCGTCCATCGGCGAGTTCTCGCGGCGCGTGGGGGCGATCGATGGCTCAGCGCTGGGGCCATTACCACTGAGCGCTATCATCGACGCGAACCCGAGCCGTAGCCGGACGGACATCGGCGGGATCAATCCGAGCACCTATAGCTGGTGGCGCAACCAGATTGTCAACAGCGCCGCGACTACCTACGCGGGGTTGAAACAAGAAGTGGTCGACCTGTACACGTTGTGCAGCAAGGGGTCGATGGGGGCGCCGGACCTGGGGATTTGCGACCGGCTCTTCTGGACGACCTATTTCAACTCTTTGCAATCGCAAGAGCGCTACATGCGCACGGACGAGCGCACAGTGAGCATGCTGGGTTCCTCCCAGAACCTGGCGGTCTTCAACGCCACGCTGGTGTGGGACGAGGTTGTGCCGGATGTGGACACCAACGCGGACGTGGTCGACGCCATCGGCACGTTCACGAACTCGACGCTGTACTTCATCAACTCCGAGTCGATGGAGTGGATTTACGACGCTGAGACGAATTTTATCAACACGCCCTTCGTTATGCCGGAAAACCAGGACGCCCGGACGAGCAAAATCCTCTGGATGGGCTGTATGGCGACCAACAACCGGCGCAAGAACGGCGTACTCTTTGACGTCTCGCAAGCGATTGTGAGCTAACCGCCTCAGGCAGGCAGGAAGGATGACGACATGGCACTGTTTAAGCGGTTAGCGCCGGAGGCGGCCGAGCAGGTCTACATGATCGGCCGCAACATCGAAGGCGGGAGCATCCCCATGGGCGCCATGGTGCAGCTCTCGGGGGGCAACAGTGATGTCTCGGGGTATGACTTCGTGCAGCCCAACACGAACCAACTCTGGGCCTTTCGCGGGGTGGCCCCGCAGGCGTTCGACGACCAGGAAGTGGGGATGGTACTCGTGCACGGGTATTTTGCGTCGGGCATTGTGCGCCGGGAGACGGTGACGGTTCCCTCGGCTGCGCCGATCGTGCCCATTGCCGGGCAGAATTTCATGGCCTCGGTCGCCAGCACCACGGCGTCTAGCGTGGACGTGACCCAACAGCCCATTGTGGGCTTCTTAATTGGGACGCAAGCCTCCAGTAGTGCAACGGCGACCTTCCAGGCGGGGGTGTTTATTCGTGGGTTATAAGCGCGAGGGGGGAGGGCATTCCGTGGGGCAGCGCTGGCTGTGCTATTGGCACGACGAAGGCCCGCCCCACCTCCCGCAATTCTTCCGGTGCCAGGGCTGCCGTGCGCTGCGGACCTGGCGCCGCATCCGACAGCGCCGCCCGTGCTGCGAGCAGAGTCATGTGGTGGTCGGGGCGCGCCTGACCTGGCTGGAGAAAGGGCGCCTGCTCTTCTTCCCATGGAGTGTGTGATGCGGATTGGCTGGGCACTTGTCAACTATGGTCCGATCTTTTCACCGGTGTACGCCTCACACCTGCGTGCCATCGCGCATGCGTCTCGCACGATGGCGGTCGAGCAGCTCGGTGGGGTGTTTGCGTGCGGAGCGACCGACCGCATGTACCAGCACAGCGCCGCCAACCAGGCGATCAAGGACTTCTTGGCGACCGACTGCACGCACCTGTTCATGACCGAAAGCGACATGCTCCTGCCGGATGACACGCTGTCGCGCCTGGCAGAGGTGAATAAACCCATCGTCTCCGGGGTGTACTTCATCAGGGGCGGTGACGGACAGCCGTGTTTGTACAAACCGGTGGTGCGAGTGAAGGGGCAGTACGGCATGTCCCCTGTCGGACTGTTCCCGGAAGAGGCCCCGTTCCGGCTGAATGGGTGCCCGGGGGTGGGCTGCGTCTTGATCGCGCGTGAGGTGTTTGAGCAGGTCCCCTTCCCCTGGTTCGATCTCAATGCCGTCAAATACGGCAGCGACATGTACTTCTACAGCAACTGCCTGGATGCCGGACTCGAGGTGTGGATTCAGCCTGCGGTCATGTGTGGGCAGATCGAGTACAAGGTGTGGAGCGTGGCGGATTACCATGACCGCTTGCAGCAGCGTGACAACCCTTTGCAGGGCTATATCCTTGGGGTAGGTGCGTGATCAAGCTTAACCTTGGCTGCGGGACGGAGCGCATGGAGGGGTGGGTCAATGTGGATATTCACACGCACGCAGGGGTAGACATCGTTTGGAATGTCGAGCGCCCTTGGCCCTTCCCCGATCATTCCGTCACGTGCATTTATGCGAGCCATCTGCTTGAGCACCTTGTGGACTTCTGGACGTTTTTCCGGGAAGCCTGGCGGGTGCTCACCCCTGGCGGAGAACTCGGGTTGCGCGTCCCCCATGGCGGGAGTAGTGGTGCGTGGGTAGACGTGACGCATGTGCGGGCCTGGTATCCTGGGTCCTTCTGTTTTTTGCAACCCGGCAACGCGACCGAGACGCGCAGCTTGCAACATGCCGCATGGGACGCCCCGTTCTTGGTGCAAAGCGTGCAGGTGCTCCTGATGCCCTGGATTGTCAAGAAGCTGCGCCGCCCGTGGTGGAGGTGGGCACTTGGGGCCTTTGTCTCACACATGCACGACGTTGCAGGCGAGATGTGGGTACGACTTACCCCGCTCTCGCTGGCCTACGCCGCCCAACTGACAGCGGATTCTGCGTGGCGCGGCAATAGAATTTTTGTGGAATATGGGTGCTGGGAGCATGAATGGAGCGCGAAAGCGTCGCATCTCCCGCATTTTGTCTTTCACCCAATCCCTGGGGTGCTCGCATGACGCGCCTGGAGATGGAAACCCGCATCCTGCGCTCCCTGAACGACCCGGACGCGGTGTTCCATACACGCGAGGACGTGCAGCAGTACCTTGTCGAGGCCATGGAGGTCTTCGCCGAGGAAATCCCGGCCCTGAAGCGCACGTTCACCGTGCCGCGGCGGGCTGGGTGCGGCGTGTACTACCTGCGCGGCATCGGCCCCAACATCATGGCGCCGTACCGCATCTGGCTGCCGGACTTGCACCGCGAGCTGGAATGGAAAAGCCTCACGGACCTGGACGGGCAGCATGAGACCTGGCTCACCGTCCAGGGGGACCCCTGGTGGGTGGTGCCGATCGGGTGGGACAAATTCTTGACCTGGCCCATTACCGGCAATGGCGGTGGCACCATGGTGGTCGACTGCTACGTGTGGCCCGAGCCGCTTCCTGACGATGCGCGTTCCCCGGAGTGGCAACCTGCGACCCACGAGGCCCTTACGGCCTACGGGGAGCACCTGGGGTACCTCAAGGAAGGCCAAACGGAGCGGGCGGTAGACCTGTTCGGTGCCTGGACGGCCCGATGGCGCATGGCGAAGGCCGGCGAGGGCATCAAACAGATGCAGTCTCGCCTCTGGGGACGTGGGAGGGAGCGCGATGTTGACCGATAGGTCTACTATTGGCGATGACCTCGACTGGTGCCAGGGTTTCTTGCACGACGCCGTTGCCACCGAGACAGACGGCAGCATTTGGACGCGCGCCGAACTCCTTGACTACTACCGCGAGGGCTACCAGCAGCTCCTGGCGGCGGCCGAGAGCGTACAGCGGTTCTGGGCACTCGACATGCCCAGCTTGCTCCCGGAAATATTCACCTTCAACGAGGACCGCGACTTTACGCGCGACGGCCCCGGGTGGCAGTTCGGGTGGCTGGGGCCGGGCGGGTACGTGGCGACCACGCTGGGGGAGATTACGGCACTGGAGGGGTATACGGCCTCAGGGGGCACCGGCATTACGTTCCAGTGGGAGCGGGAGTACGTGAATCCCACGGAGGTGCACTACCGCATCGCCCTGCCGCGTGACCAGAAGCGCCTGGTGAAGGTCTGGTACGACAATGAGTTGTTGCTGCCCGTGAGTGTGCGTGAGCTGGACAACACGTGGCAACACTGGATGAGCCGTGAGGGCGAGCCGCAGGCGTGGACGCTGGGGACCGGGCCGCTGCAAACGATGGAGGTCTACGAGATCGTGACCGACAGCAACCCATCCTACACGCATGACGGACAAGAGTTTGGTCGCCATGGCATTCCCCGCAGCTTCAGCGGCAGCCGCACATACGCGTCGGTCCTGGAGCATGGGCTGACGAGTGAGCGCGGCATCCCACGGGCCATCTGGTCGAGCCAGCGGCAATATCACAACACCAATCTGCCCATAGGCCGCCCGTTCCGGTGGGGCAGCAGTGATGGCCAGCTCATGCTGCTGGAAGTGATCACCCCGGATGTGCCGTACTTGCGCGAGTCGGACCGCCCCTGGCTCATCCCGAAGCAGATGCAGAAATACCTGTGCTATTACGTGCTGTCGCAGGCTTTCAACCGGCAGGGAGAAGGCTATCAGTCGGGCATGGCGGCGTTCTGCGGGCAGCGGGCACAACGCGGGGTGGCGCTCCTGAGGCAGTTGGGGTGGCTCGGGCGCTACGCGCAGCAGTTCGCCCGGCAGGGCATTATTCAATACGTGGGGCGGCCGCCCCGTCCGCGACTCCCGAGTGCGTATCCTCGTGACCGGTGGAGCTAACTATGCCACTCGTGCGTCCTAGTGCCCCCTTCGGCGGTGAAACGCAGGCCGGGTTTCTCGGTGTGAACCTGCGGACTGATCGCCTCAATATGCAAGACGGGGACGTGGTGCGTGCGATCAACGCGGACTTCCATACGATGCCCGGGAGCATCCTGCGTCGCAAGGGGTTTACGCGGATTTTTGGCTTCCCCACCGGGGTGCGCATCAGTCAGTTGTGGAAGATCAGCGGGGCGTTGTACGCCTCCCAGGGCGATACGCTGTACCGCGACAGCACGGCACTCGTGAGCAGTGGCATGGCGGGGCACACGAGCCTGGTGCCCTACCAGCCGCTCAACGACCCTGGGACGTGGGTGTTTGTGGCCAACGCCGGGGTGGGGGGCACCGTCAAGGCGGACCTGGCCAGCAGCACGGTACGCAACTGGGGCATCAGCCCGCCCACGGCGGCGCCGACGATTGCCGCAGGGGCGGCGGGGAGCATCAGCGGTGCCTACCGGGCGGTGTACACCTACGCGCGCGTAGTGGGGAGCGCGATTGCCCACGAGAGCGACCCGTCCCCCGTGCCGAGCGCGGCCATCAGCCTCTTGAGCCAGCAACTGAACGTGGCCGTGGTGGCCAGTAGTGACCCGCAGGTGACGCACATCCGCATCTACCGCACAGCCGCCAGCGGCACGAGCTACTTCTTTGATCAACAGGTGGCCAATGCCAGCGCCACTATCGCCAGCACGCAGGCCGACACCGCCTTGGGGACGGAGGTCGAGAGCGACAACGAGGTGCCTCCGGACGCGTCGTGGGCCGGGTTGTTCCAGGACCACGTGTTCCTGTGCGGGGTGGCCGACACGCCGAACGGGCTCTTCTACAGCAAGCGCTTCCGCCCGGAGTCGTTCCCCACGGACCAGTATCTACTCATCGGGCCACCGACCGACCCGCTGCTTGCCGGGGTGCCGAGCGCGGCGTTCCTCGGGGTGTTCACCCGGACGACGAAGTACCGGGTATTTGGGAATGACGTCAGCGGGTTCAACTACCTCGAGGCCATGAGCACGCGCGGCACGTTGGCCGCCCATACGATCACGCCCGTCTCGCAGGGGGCGTTGTTTATCGCACGCGACGGCATCTTTGCGACGAGTTTTGTGGCGGCGGACACGGAGCTCTCGCAGGCGATCCAGAGCCTCTTCTTTGGGGAGACGCGCAACGGCTACGCACCGATTGACTTCAACGAGTTGGGTGTTATGGCGTTGGCAGAGTACAAGCGCCGGTGGTACTTCAGCTATCAGGATACGGCGGGTGCCCGCATGCTGGCGGTGTACAGCCAGGATACGGGTAAGTGGTATTTTTACCAGCTTCCCGTGCGTGCCCTCTTCGATGATGAGGCGACTGACCAGTTGTTGATGGGGGCAGACAGCGGCGACGTCTACACGCTGGAGACGGGGACAAGCGACAACGGTACGGCCATTGCCCTCACGGTGGAATTGCCCCTGCGCACGGGTGGGGAGCGCTTTCGGCAGAAACGCTTCGCCTGGGTACGCACGGATATTGATACGGCCGGGGACACGGTGCATGTGGACATCTACGTTGACGAGCGCTTGGTCCAGACATTGACCATCACTGGCGCGCGGCAGCGGCGGCTGCATCGCCTGCCCAATGCCCTGGGCTATACGTATCATTGCGTGGTGCGAGCGACGGGGGACTGTACGATTCATGCGATTCAGGTCCTTGGGCAGCCATGGGAGGCCGTATGAGCACCAATCGCGGGCGGGGGGCGGTGCAGATCGCCAGTGTGGACATTGCGAGCATCAATACCGCGCTCATCCAACTCCAACAATTGATAGACACGGCGTCTGGGTTGCACGGGCGCGTGCCGATCTATGATCGGGCCTTTGCGGATGATCCGCTTGCCCCTTCGGATGTTGTGACGTTGCGGAAGCTAGAAAGCATGACGACCGACCCGCAGTCCGAGACCGTATGGCTCCTCGGGGGGCAGGGTGGGGCACCTGGGGTGGCAGGGGAGGACGCAGACCGTGCGGTGCCCCTGGCCTGGGATGTGCAACGCCTGGACGATCCGTATGCGGACGTGCTGCCGTTCGTGCTTGGGCCATCTGTGCCACGGCAGGACAGCATTACGGCACTGACCGACAGCACGAGCGGCACGGCAAACGATACGCTTGAGGCCATCCCTGACCCGGCAGACACCCCAATTACGGCGGACGCTCTGCGCGACGACTTGGTGGCCAACGCCCTCCCGGCCATTCGCAATGATTTCGCGGACCTGGCCGCGAAAGTCAATCAACTACTGGCCGCCCTGGCGCGGTGTGGAGTCTTGAGTTAGTCGTAGGAGGATTATACTTTGCCAAACACACCAACCAAGGTGGCGCAGGGCCAGCTCAGTAATGTCGACAGCGCCGTCTATACCCCGTCATCCGGCGTGCTGTACTCAACCATTACGGCGATCTACTTCGCCAACACCAACACGTCAGATCACACGTTCAGACTGCATTACGTGGACAGTGGCGGGAGTACGGCGGCGAACAACGCCCTGTACTACGATCAGGGGTTGGCCGCCAAGCGCACGTTCAAAGACGGCCCGGGGATTGTCGTAAAGGCCGGAGATAGTCTGCGAGGGCTCGCCTCAACAGCAAGCGTGCTCACGTACACCATTTTCGCGATTGAGACCCGATGAGTCAGGACTTTGATCATCTGTTGATCGGGGAGAAAATCCGCATCGTGCCCTACAAGCGGGGGCTGTGGCCCCCGGCCACCCTGGCGCACCTGTGGGCACTCATGGCCGAAGAACATGCCCTGGCGCGGGTGTTCTACGCGCAGGAATGCCAGTCCCCGAGTGAGCGTGGCGACCTGCATGCCTTCATGAGTTATTTCAGCACGGCGGTACTCTTCCTCGTGCACGACCCGGTACAGATTGCCGGGGCGGTGTGGTTCACCGACGTGACGGCCTACAAGGGGAACATCGGGATTTACCACAGCCGCAGGATTCAGGGCCCGCTGGCGCGCGAGGCGACGGATAGGGTCTGCCGGTTTGCCTTTGCGGCCTACCTCTGGGAAGCCATCTGGGGATTCACGCCCTGGAAGGCGGCGGCGAGGCACGGGGAACTCATCGGGTTCGAGCGGGTAGCAACGCTGGAGCGCTTTGTGCGCATCGGGGCACGGATGGCCCCCATGCATATCGTAAGGAGACTGGCGCCATGCCAGCAACAACCGGGAAATTTGGACTTAAGGACGATATCACGCCCTCAGGCCGCCGCAAAGAGCGCACCCTCGGCCTTGCCGAGGACTACACGCGCGAAGCCATAGCCGCCGCACAGGCCCAGCGGGAAACCGGCGAGCTGACGCGCAACATCGCTAGCCAGCTCTTCACCGAGAGTACTGGACTGCGGCGCGCGGGCATTGACGAGATCGGGCGGTCGCTGGTCGCCGGCATTCCCCCGACACTGCTTGATCAGACGCTTGTCGATGCGCGGAGCACGATTGCCGAACTCCCGACAGGCATCTACGCCCGCGGGCGGGAAGAGCTCGAGGACCAGTACAACGTGGCACGCGAGAATGTGCTGTCGCGCATCCCAACGCGCGGCGGCGAACTGAACGAGCGGCTGACGGACCTGGAATCTGCGCGTGCCGGGGCTGTGGGGCGTTTAGAGACTGACATCTCTGCGCAAGAGCAGCAGCAGCGCCTAGGGTTCCTGACGGGCACGGAAATCCCCTTGCGGTCGCAGATTTTTAGTGCGGCGCTGAGCTTGGGGCAAGGCGTCGCCCCGCAGGTGATCAGCGGCTTTGGCACGGCAGGGGCGCTCCAGGGCGGCGCGGCGGGCAATCTCAACACGAGCGCGGGCGGCTTTACACGTCTCGGGCAGGTGGCCCTGGCGGAGCAGCTCGAACGTGAGAAGCGCAGCAAGGAAGAAGTCCAGCAGATTGCACAGGCAGTGGGCACGAAAGGTGTCGGGGCGGGGAAATAACCATGCCATCACGCACATTACTTGACGACGAGTTTGATATTGAAGCCTTCCTGGCCGAGCAAGAGGAGGAAGAGACGCAGGGCAAGAAAGGGCAACGCCAGGGCTTACCGCTGCGCCAGCTCACGTCGGTTGCAGGGCAATTTACCGGCGCGGGCGGCGGTGGCGGGCTGGCAAGCCTTGCGGGGCAGGCAGGCCCCCCGGCGACTCCTGGCGCGGCAGTGGCGCTCCCCGAGCCGACGTCTGGCGCAGATGCGCTAGCACAAAGCGGCCGTCTCCCCACACGGCAAGGGCCGTCTCCCGCATCCGGGACGGGCGGGATCGACCTGGACAGCATCAAGAATCGCCTGATCGAATCGATTATGACGCCCCAGGAGCCGGCGACGGGGGAGCGGTCTGCCACGCCACAACTCGGCGGCGTAGGGAAAGCCCTGGCCCTGGTGCCTGGCTACCTGGAAGGCGTTGCGCAACGCCAGCGACTCCTCAAAGACAAAGAAGCCCTCGACCTCCGCAAGCGCCAACTCCAGGGGCAAGAGGCGACCCAGAAGCTGCAGCAGCTCCAGCTCCTGGAAAAGATACAGGGGCAGCGGCGGCTGACGGAGGCCGGGCAAGCCCTTGGCGGGTTGCAGCGGCACGCGGACCTGCTCGACCCGCAGGCGAAGGCCGAGCTGGAGAGCACCTACCTGGGCAAGCTCGCAGAGGCCGGGGAGTTCGAAGCCATCCAGCAGTACCGCAAGTTTCAGCAGGAGCAGCGGGTGGCAGACGAGTTTGCGAAGGCCTCACAAGACGCCCTGGAACCCGCCGCCCTCGGCGATACCCCATCACAGACCCCTGCTTTCCCTCGCGGGACGCTGCGCCCGCAACAAACCGCCCCTGCGGAACCCGCGTTGCGCGCCGGACAAGCCGGCGTCTTCCAGCGCATGGTGCGAGCTGAGGCGGAGCGCCAGGGCGTTGACCCGGACCTGGCGGATACCGTGGTCGCCCTGGAGAGCAATTACAACCCACGTGCCACGTCGCCGAAGGGGGCGCAGGGCTTGGGGCAGCTCATGCCGGCGACGGCGCAACGGTTTGGCGTGCAGGATGCCTACGACCCGCAGCAGAACATTCGCGGCGCCGTCGCCTACCTGAAGTTTTTGCAGGGGCGCTACCCGGGGCGCAGGGACTTGCAGCTCGCGGCCTACAACGCGGGCGAGGGGGCAGTGGATCAATACAAGGGCGTTCCCCCGTTCCAGGAGACCCGCGCCTACGTGCAGAAAGGCACGGCGCTGCTGGGACAACGCGGGGTAATCCAGGCGCCACAGGTGGACGACGCCGGACAGCTTCCCACCTACCCGAGCGCGGCACGCCTATCGCCAGGATTGCAGCAGGCACAGCAAGAGC
>JAAOEI010000059.1_pt1 | contig 39428 bp, 60 predicted proteins | sample 7059261 | NCBI WGS metagenome assembly JAAOEI01 (sample SAMN14008812, study PRJNA610033) | viral metagenome | isolation source: viral particles filtered from seawater | place: China: Hangzhou Bay, Yangshan Deep Water Harbour | collected 2017-10-31 | reverse complement strand
AAAATCAGAGACGCAAGAAAATATCTAGATAAATACCAACAGCCTGAGGATGTGGTGTTAGTTAAAATTTATGATGTTATTGCCATACACAATAAAGCCAAGTCGGATCATTGTGTGATTAGACAGATCTTGCGTAAAGATGATCAGTTGCTTACTCATATTGCAACGATGTATGTTGACAGTCTGAATGGATACAAGCGCAATAAAACGGGTTATATCATAGACGTCAAACAGCATCTCAAGGGCTATAAGCGAGGAGTTGATGGTAAGGTGTGGGATTTGTCACAAGTATTGCGTAAAGTTAGGCTTTACGCACGAAACGAAATAATAAAGCGCGGAAACAGATTTAAGTCAGAACAAGTGAAAATAGAGCGTAGAAAAGAAATTGAATCAGTCAAAGAGGCGAATAGGAAAAACTTGGATTTTGCCAAGTCTGTATATACAAGCCTTCCTGATGACGAGAAGAAGGAAATAGATCGAGAAGCTAGGGAGTTGTATTATCAGGAGGTGTCTTTTTATCCAAGGGATAAAGAGGAGAGAAGGGACCTTTATGTTTCAAACTATGTATTTAGGGTTATCGAGCGTAATATGTTCTCAGAGGATAAATTAACACCCACTGATAAAGTTGTGGTAGGATGATGGTATGCCAATGCCACCAAGAAATAAGAAATACTATTTACCGGCATCGAAAGGTGCTGGATTAACCAAAGCAGGTGTTGCTTGGTATAGAGCTAATAATCCTGGTTCTAAGTTGCAAGGTGCTGTAACTGAGAAAAAACCAAGTGAAGCTAGAAAAAAGCGGCGGGCGTCATTTTGTGCAAGAATGAAGGGGCTCAGAAAAAGATTCCCAAAATCTGCAAAAGACCCCGATTCAAGAATTAATGCGAGTTTAAAAAGATGGAGATGTAGATGAAAATAGAGAATATGAACGAAGGTGTAATTTTTCAAAATGATAAGGATCATGACAAGCAGCCTGATATGACAGGTCATTTGAATGTATTTGGCAAGCAGGTTCGCATTGCTTGTTGGACTAAGGTCAGCAAAAAAACTGATAAGAATTTCTTATCGTGTAAGATAAGCGATACTGATTACAACAAGGGTGATGTCACGCCACAAGAAGTATACCAAAATAAGATCGAAGATTCATCTATGCCGTTTTAAAATGGAGCAGATCAAAATAAGTGAAGTAGAGAAAATTGAAGATGACGTCTTTGATGAGAAGATAACTAAAGATATTCAATTTATGAAGGATATGTACAGAAATCTTACTTGTGGACTATCTAGAAGGGCGCAGATGATGCTCAATACGCAGTTGTTGGCTTATCTAGACAGTCTTATTTTCCTTAAGGATAATGATTTCGTAGGAGATATCTTAACCAAGATGTCTGAATCTAAAACATCTTATAAGATGACGGTAGACTCTATAAAGCGAAAGAAAACAGTAGAGAACGATACAACTGAATCTATCGTAACAAAATACAATGCTTTAAAGAAGTCTTACGAAAAGTAGTTTATAAACCGAAATATATCGTTTATACTCAATATATGGATCGAAAAGATGAGATTAATGAAAGTTCTTGTGATTGCTGTGGTATTAACACTAAAATAACCTACATTCTTGACAGTGAGAGGGTTTGTGGTTATTGTTTTATTGTGCAATTTAAGGAGAGAGAGGAAAGTCTCGAATTAGTTCGCGGGTGATATCTAGGTGTAATTTAAGTGTTAAACTCTATTTCAACAATTATGGCATTGTCTATATCAGCATTGTTCTGTAGTTATTTTATCGAACATTTGTTGATCAGATTCATTTTTTTGTGTGTGATGTTTTTGCCTTTTTCATCATACATTTTTACTTCTTTCCGAAAAAAAAATGGGGGACAATGTGGATCGTAGCTTCCAAATGACTATTTACGAGCAGCCTCTATACTCTCCCACAAAAAAAAGGCCATCACACAATTCTATAACAAAGAATGGTGTGAAAAAGATGTTCGTTCTATCTGATGAGGTATACAGTGAGCTTGAAAATTACATGTATAGCAGAAAAATAGATGGTGAGAATTTGCGTTATAGCGACATTGCCAATGCCGCTTTTAGTAGCTTTTTCAAAAAAAATGTTTAATTTTAATCAATAAAGGGAATATACTATAAGTAGTATAGTATATTAGGAGACCTTAAAATGGCTGTTACTAAAGTTAGACAGAACCAAATTAAGAAATCAGGGAGTTATCTCGATAACATAGCCGTCGGAGAGGCCGCTATGGAGACTGCTTCGACAGACAATCAATTCGATCTGAACGCACTGCGTTCTCAGATAAAAAGAATCACAGGTGCAACGAATTATTATGACGACTTAATCACAGTTAATTCAAAGAAACGAAGTGTAGGTGATCTAAACACTGCTCTTAACACAATCGAAACTAAGAGTATAATCACGTTCCGTGAGCTTTTAACTAATATCACAGTTGGCTCAGGTAATAACTATGTGACTCTGTCAGTTGCTGCATCAGAAGTTCCTTCGCAGACAGCAGGTGTGACAGGTAATGGTGCCGTTGTTGCAGTTCTAGCAGATACAGAATACGGTTCCAACAGACTTACCGTTGTTACAGGATCGACAGCTCTCACCCCAAAAAACATGGTCCGTATCGTAGATGCTAGCACTAAAGATCCAATAAAATCTGGAGAGCATGAGATCTTTGGCCTAATTCAAGCAGAATTTGGTACAGGACAAGGGGATACATTCAATGACACTGATAAGCGAGTACAGATTTCGTTTGTTATTAATGACGGTACAGATGCATTAACGGCATGTCCATTAGCTGATATTCAAAACAAGACGATTGAGTATATGTATCCAGATCGTGTCAATTTTGAAGATTTGCCTGAAGACACATCATTTCCTTTTATTCGATTCACAGAGTCGGGAACTATCAATGATCTAACGTTATCGCAAGCAATGTCTAATCAAGGTGCTACAGCAGTAACGCAAAGTACTGATATTCAGATTAACGTTAATGACACCCAGAGCTGGCGATTTAAGGATTCTACAGGAACAAGTGATATTTTTAGAGTTAGAGCTGAGGCGGCAGGTGACTCCGTTGAGATTACAGGTGCCCTAAACCAAACAGGTGATGCTGATGTTACAGGTAGTATTATAGCTGATTCTGGAACTCAGTCCATAAATATAGGGGTTACAACAGGTCAGATTGACAGTGCAGGATCTTTGACTTTGGCTTCTACTGGCGCAAATAACCTTAGTGTTTCAGCTGGTTCTAGCTTAATTGTGTCAGATGGTAATAAGGCTGGATCTACTTTTACAACAGACTTAGTATTGTCTGATAATGCACAGGAATTTAGTGACTTTGAAGCCAATTTTGGTGAAGTTTCTATATTGAATGCCATAAATCAGGCACGCGAAGCATCGGGGGTGAGAGATATGGTTGTATATGAAGTAGATTCAGATATTGCGGCCGATGGTAACTTTTCTCCTGCTAGTCATACTACAATTTCGGGGACGACACCAGACTGGACATCGGATAGTCTGCCAGATGCTTACATCTATGTTAATGGTATTAGATTAATATATGGAACAACCCGTGATTATGAAGCTGGTACCACTCCCGCCAGTGGTGACATGCAATTCAATTTTGCTCTTAACACAGATGACACTATAATTGTAGAATACGGTTAGTGTGATATAATTTCTGTGGGAGTGTATAGAGGGTTAGTTTTACTAGCCCTCTATCTTCGTTTTAAAGATACGGTAAGAATTAAGGGTTCATATGAGCGAAAAAACAGAAGAGAAGAAACAGTTAATTAACAGCGTAGAGTCTAAGTACATCGAACAGGTGAAGTATTATGAAGATGATGTTAAAGCGGCTCGTAAGACACATAAGAGTTTAGATTCCCTAATCAAGTCATTAGCCAAGGTGTATGATTCATCATATTCTGATGAGTCTATGGAAGAGAGAGGGCTTGAAGATGATCAAATAGAGGTCATTAGAGAATGTATTAATTTAACGCTCAATTACCTAATTAACACCCTGAGCGAGTTTGAGAAGGATATTTATAGGACTGAGGGGCGTATGAATCAGATTCAGAGCAGTATTAAAACGCTCCACATAGCTCATGATGAGCTAATCAAAAAAGAGGAAAGGTCTGAAGTTACAAAGGACAAGGTCGTTACAGCTAAAAAAGAAATGGATAAACGACGTCGAGGGCGACCCAAAAAAAACAAGGAATCCGATAAAAAATGAGTACAGTAGTCGAGAATTTAACGGGGCAGATAGACGGTGTTGAACAGACATTTACCACAGTTAATTCGATATTAGATGGTGTTTATATAACCCTAAACGGTATTGCTCAGTCTGGCGAAGATTACGCAGTAGATGACGCAAATAACTTCACTATGCAAATTTCACCAGATATTGGTGATGAGTTGTTGGTGTTTATCACGCCTACTATGTATGATATATCTGGTCAAATACAGCCAGGAAGACGAATATTTGATAAGGTAGATGCAGATACATCAAATGCAGATTTTCTAGCCATACTTAATGGCGTTTTATACAACACAACAAAAATCAGTGATACTCAATTCGATTTAGGATTCGTACCAGAGGCTACTGATGAGCTATTATATATGAGAGGTCTATTCGTTATCTCAGTTCAGGGTCAAGATAAGGCCTTTAGCGTTTCTGGAACAATAAGTACCAATACATTCCTAGGTGATGTCGACCAAAACATACTAACTGGTGTAATAGACTAAAAAAAAGGATATAATACTATTATGAGTTGTAATTCAGTAAATTATTTGGAATATTACCCAGGTGACAACAATACAATAAGTGTTACGGTCACTAATGATGATGGTACACGAATAGCTGATCTTGCAGATTATCTATCTAATGCCTTTTTAAGGGCCAAAGATTCTTCTGGAACAACTGTTATTGACCTTTATTACGCAGGTGCTACACCTAAGATAACGTATGCAGAAGTAGACAATAAGGATGTTTTTACGATATCCCCTGCTACAACTGATACACAAATAGCGGTAGGTGAGTATGATTTGTATTTTAAGTTGGTATTAACTGGTCTAGACCGCACAATGCACGTAAAGATGTCCAAAGGTGGGGTATCATTAACCAAACTTAAGATTCTAGCAGGTGGTGCTTAATTGACACTATAATAACTATAGGGTATCGTTAAAATATGATATTCGATTGTGATGGATTCAAGAAAGACCTGAAGAAGGCGTATGAAAATTCTGAGGTTATAAGCCTAGACGAATTAAGCTGGGCAATATCAACGAAATTCAAAATGAACAAAGAGCAGAAGATAACTCGAAATCACATGAAGCGATTATTCAACGACCCAGACAAGTCTCGCTTAAGTTTTAGCCAGATATTCCTGATATGTGAATTCTTTGATATTGACATATACGACTACGTAAACACATAGTTTTTAAATCACCCATTGTAATTATAATAACAATGGGTTATACTAATAGCATAGTAATAAGGGAGTATTAATATGCTATCTAATGTAAAAGATCGGTTATTCGATATAAAAAGTTGTATGAGCTCTAGGGAGTCGTTGGATACACACGATAATAAAATGCTTCAAGAGTTCGATAGAGAGGTGTCACTAAGGTGTGCATTAAGAAGAATGACAGTTGTGCATTCTAGCGACGATCATGGTGGTATGAGCCGATGAATATGGGTTTGTTGATATTAGTGTTGATTTTGGTGGTGTATAATTCCATAATGTTGACCTTAATTCATAGGTCACAGATGCTTCAGGGATATAATACCGATATTGTGTTGGGTCCAGTGGACTTATAGGATGAGATAATGAAAACAAGTGAAAAGATAGATATGTTGGCGTCTTCGCTGGTTAAGGCGCAAAAAGAAATGGTTGGAGCTGTTAAGGATTCTAGTAATCCTTTTCATAAGAGTAAGTATGCCGATATCGCATCAGTAATAGACGCAATAAAAGATCCATTGAACAATAATGGCTTGTCCTACATGCAATTACCAGTTAGTGAAGATGGCAAGGTTGGTGTTTCTACTAGACTTATGCATGAATCAGGTCAATGGATCGAAGATGAGTTTCTCATTTCTACAGGATCGTCAAAGAACTTGGCGCAAGAGGCTGGGTCTATCATTACCTATGCTAGACGATATGCCCTTCAGTCTTTATGCGGAATACCGACCATAGACGATGACGCACAGAGCCTAACTAGCGAAAAGGTTCAAAGTCCTAATTCTGGTAAGAAAAAGATTAGTTCAGATCAGTTAAAGGTTTTGTCTAGTCTAGTGGATAATATAAGCGCAAGAGATGGTTTCCTCACCTATTACTCAATAAAAGAGTATAGTGAGTTGCCAGAAATGAATTACTATCAGGCCCTTAAGTTTTTGCATGAGAAGTATGTTAATGCTGGACGTGAGCTTGAGTATGATGAGATAGTTGGTGATGTCTAAAATAAGACAATACGAACCAAAGATATTCAACGTGCCACAACGATCCCAAGAATGGTATGATCTACGTATGGGATGCGTCACCGCCTCACAGATATCACGTGTCATGGGTACTAGAGGCGGTGACATTACATACATGAACGAACTGATAGCTCAGAAGCTTACATATCAGTACAAAGAGATTTATCTAACTGATTCTGTAGATCATGGTGTTGAATACGAAGATAGTGCTATACAGGCGTACGAGTATGCGTCTGACAACTCCGTTGAACGGGTTGGGTTTGTTAAGTGTCATGACCTGTTGGGGGTTAGCCCCGACGGGTTCGTTGGCCAGGATGGGATTGTTGAGGTAAAATGTCCTGATTCCAATACGCATGTTGGGTATATACTGGATGATGTTGTGCCAAGCAAGTATCTGTACCAGATGTTATTTCAGATGATGGTTACAGGGCGTTCTTGGTGTGACTTTGTGTCTTATGACCCTAGGATGCCTCATCCTCATAACATATTCGTCAAGCGTGTGTTTATGCAGGACTATTTGGAAGAATGGGGTAAGCTGTCTGATAAGTTATCGGCGTTTTTGGAATTGTATCAAGAAAAAATGGAGAGGTTTAAATGAGTGAAATACATAAATCGTTTTTTAAGGATAAATTAGAAATGATAAATATCGATATGCCAATAGCATATCATCCGTATGATAGTGAATTCAGTGAGGATCATAAATTTATCGAAAAATCACTAAATCTTTACCTTGAATATTTGAAATACGATATCAACATTCAAAAAGATATGATGAAAAATACTATATACAGCAACCCAACAAAAATAAACAAAAAAGCCGACGATATAGATAAAATGAGTAGGTTGATACTAAAATTTAGCAGAAATCAAAGGATAGGATCATACATCATGATAAAGTTAGATTCACCTTTAGCAATAGTTTTTTATGTTCTTTCTATGACTTTGTTTGTTTTTTTCTTGGTAGATCAATTGTTTGTTATTGTATAGAAATTGGAGTTTTTTAAATGACAGAAAATAGAGAAATTGGGGATAATGATCTTGCACCTCCTGATCCAGATTTATGTCGAATTAAATTCAACACTTTAGGCTACACGGGTGATGAAATGGTAGGGAAACATGTAGGGCCCCACCAAGACGGGGGTATTCGCATAGATTGGTTTAACCCAAACATTAGTTCTATCACCCCTAGACAATTCTACGCAGGAATAGCTTTACACGCCTTAATAATGCAGGGTGGTGACGCTCCTAGTGATGATCTAATATCTAAAGAGGCGTTCAGGTATTCTGATTTTATGTTGGAAGAGGAAGATATTGGTGGATGAATAAGATCGAAAAGCTGAATATCAACTTAGAGAAGATAAGAAGTGATTCTTTGTCAATTTTAAGGGAGTTGGAAGACTTACATTCGGTTGCCTTTGACCCATTAGATAGAAGCATTTTTTTCGAATTGGAATGCACAGTATATGGATTGGATGGATACATCGAAGAGGATTTTGAAATTGAGTTTTGGATAAGTTTTCGAAAAAAACAGGTTAGGAATTTGTATAGCTGTAAACAGGCTGAAGATATATATGGTTTATTTAGGGATTACATTTTTTTTGGTGAGTATGGTAGCCTGATATTCGATAAATCTGAGAATTCCAAGTGTAAATCCGACCAAAATGGATTATCCTATAATGGAGAAATAATACCTGATTTGGTAGTTATAGATATAATAACTTGGTTTGATTTAGTTTGGGATTTTTTTTATGAATAAAAAAGCCTACTTAAAAACAATTACAGAGTCAGCAATACTACAGAACTGCCTGTATTACCTAAAAACTAAGGGGTACACAGTATGGCGAAACAACACAGGCGCAAGCAAGTATCAGAACAAAGACGGCTCCTACCGAACAGTTAAATTCGGAATTAAGGGACAACCAGATATCCTTGGTTATACTGATAAAGGTCAGTTCGTATTCTGGGAGTGTAAACGATATGGTAAGAAGCCTACAGTCGATCAGCAATGTTTCATTAATGACGCATTGCAGTGTGGCGCTATAGGCGGGTGGGGTACAGATGAAGATTGTTTTGCTTATTTTGATAGATTATAATTAATTTAGTAATAAATAAGGGGTAAATAATGACTCAGACTACATACGGTGAAACGTTTGATACAGTAGAAGAAATCGAAATGAAGAGGGGTGAACTCAACGAGTTTCGTAGAATTTTAGCAGGTATAAGATCCAGCTTATCTAATTCATCACATGCCGACATATATCGCAACTTGGCAGTTAATAGGTTAACAGATTGCATATTGCTTCTCACAGAGAGCCTTAGTGCACTTGGTCAGCCTACAGACTATTCAGCAGACAATTATCTTGATCCTTACTCTACACATGACGATGGTGTAGAATATATGCCTTAATATCAAATATGTTGGGATGTAGCTCAGTGGCAGAGCCGTAGGCTGTTAACCTATTGGTCGCTGGTTCGAATCCAGCCATCCCAGCCATAAAAAAAATAATTTAAAAAAGTGCTAAAGTTTCCTAAATAACTATCGATAATAAGGGTAGAGTAAAATGAAAAGGAGACGAAAATGAACCAAGTACTCTTAGAACGTATCAAAGTTTTGTTAACACAGAACGACGAGCTTATGAAGCGCGTTATCACACTAAAAGTTGAAAACGCAGCCCTAAAAACCATGAATAAATCTGAAAAAGACTCATAGCTCCGTTTTTTATAGGGATTGATGATGTATATAGATGCCCTTGGTTTCCCCTCCTGTACCCAAGGGCATTACCCTTTTTTTAAATACCTCATTGACATTATAATAACAATGAGATACTATAATAACCATAGTGTTGAAGGGAGTAATAATCATGTTGTGTTATGCTACTAGTGTGTTGGAACCAAAGTCGACAAGTTCGTCTATGGCAGATGAGTATGTTGATGATCTTCTTGGTCGCCTATATTCTTGGGATATGAGCGATATTAACGATCTTTTGGACATGTTGGAAGAATATGAGGCAGAGGCCTCTTGGTACTTCGATAACAGGCTTATCCTGTTTCCTCCTGTAGACTATGATAGGATTCCTAGTATGAACAAGTCGTGTTATCCCGGACTTCATCCTTCTAGAGTGATAGCTGTAGATATGAGTAAGCGAATTGCTTACCGTGGTAATGGTATTGAGTACATCACAGACTATGAGGTAGTGTCATGAATATTACACAGGATAAGCTAGAGTATCTACGTGATCAGATTAACGATGCGTTTATGGAAAATAGGAAGGTCAAAGAGGTTCAGGTTAAGATAATTGATATCTGTGAGGATGGAGATTTATTATCTTGTAAGATTAACGGACATATTATCCAGTATCGATGGATTCAGAGCGATCACTGTACACTGTACTTGCTGGGTGAGACGTTGTACGCGGATCATGATAGGTATGGAATTGTTAATTGTATTGTTGAGGGGTCTACGGAGAGGCCATATTTAACGGTCAGTTATTGTGAATAAAGAAAAAACAAAACTAAAAGCGAAGTTCTGCGAGTTCCAAAATGGTCTTGCTATGCAGGTGGAGTATTTGGATGAGCGATTTTCACATGTTAATAACAAAATGTTTACATATGATCACCAAAAAGTGGAGGTATCGAATCGTGTGTCTAGTCTAATGATAGGGTACAAATCAGACGATTGGCATTTGATCTTGTGTTTAGGATCGGAAGATGTATGTTCAGGTAAAAACCACATATCTGATAAATATTTTGAATTTATCACGATTATCGAAGCCCTAAAAGACTGGGCCAAAAACTGGGAGGGCTGGAAAGACGAGCCAGCGATAGAGCCTGTTATTACTCGGTATGAGGGAGGGGTTACTTATGTTGAGGTTTGATAATTTGAAGAGTAGATTAAATGATTTAATTTATGATGTAGAAAAATTAAATGACGATTTGAAAAGACACAACAGGTTTATCAAAGTTGTCGATAAAGAATACAAATTCACATGTAGGGCATATCTTGAAATGGGGGATATAACAACTGATTCAATAGTTTTTTTTTCACGCTTTGGTCGGTGTGGTGTCAAACTTGACAGTCTAGAAGGATTATTTGAATCGGCCAAACAATATCTGGCTGGAATACATGGGGGTAGTCAAGAGGGTAATCGTTGGCGATACAGCCATGAAAATACTGAAAATGGGTTTTTTGTTGAGTCTGATCTAATACCAGACGAAGTAGTAAAATCAGGCGTAGAGTGGTTCGAGAAGGTTCAGAAGGTTTTGGAGGGCGAGTGATGTTTAAAGGAATGAATTGGACGTTAGTAGATGATAATAGATTATGTAGCATAATGATGTTCGCATTTAGATATGGAGAAACTCGAAATACTGGAGCCCCACTTATGATTGCCAACTTCATTAAGTCTAACTACGAAATATTAGACGAAAATGCAATTCGAGAGATACACCAACACGCCAAAGGGCAAGGGATGTCTGATTATATCAAACATGATACAAAACATCTAAAAGAGTTACTTAAGGTTTTATTTTGTGAATTAACTGGCAATTATTACCAAGAAGATTACCTGGAATATTACCTGAAATATCACCCAGGGGATACGTGGCCTTACGATTCAGCGAGGTGTGTTTTTTGGTTTGATAATTAGATTTAAGGCGCTTAGTAGGCATTGGAGGAATAGAATGAAGGCTGAAATAAATGCGAAAAAATTTTTGCCCCTAAATTTTTTTGAAAAGGTTGAAGATCTCGAAAAAAAAGGTTATATCTCTATACGTAAGCACCCAAAAAAAGATTTGTGGATATATAACTACACCAAAGCTTTACAGTACGATAGAAAATGGTGTGAGATCACAAAAATGTGTAGGGGTCTTATATTAGATGGTGCAGGCAATATAGTCGCGCGACCGTTCCCAAAATTCTTTAACCTAGGAGAGAATGAAGTATCTTTACCGAACGAAGGATTTGAAGTTTATGAAAAAATGGACGGTTCTCTTGGTATCTTATATTGGATTGATAAAGTCCCTTACATTGCTACAAGGGGAAGCTTTGAAAGTTCTCAGGCAATAGCAGGAACAAAAATCCTTCACAAAAAGTACGCAGATATCCCCTATGAGTCAGGGGTTACATATCTATTCGAAATAATTCATCCATCGACTAGAGTTGTGGTTGATTACGATGGTTTAGAAGATCTAATTCTCATAGCAAAGATAGACAATAAGACAGGGAAAGACTTATCGATGAGAGTAAAAAACGCCTATAGAAATTTCCCAATTGTTAAACAATATAACGATATTGTAGATTATAAGTCCTTAAGTAAAATTAACTGCAAAAACCGTGAAGGATTTGTAATAAGGTTTGATTGCGGTCTAAGAATCAAAATCAAGTTCGAAGAATATGTCCGAATACATCGACTTCTAATGAAAACATCAGAAAAAGATATATGGAGGATTCTATATGAGGGAAAAGACCCATATAAACTATTAGATGATGTCCCAGATGAATTTTTTAAATGGTTTAAGTCTACAGTTGATAATCTCAATCTAAGATATAAATCTATATTGAATCAAGCAAGAGAAAACCTAATGCATTCCACAATACAGAATTATATTAATAGAAATTCTCCCGTTGATTTAAGGCGGCATGTAGCTAAGTACTTATTGTCAAAAAAATATGGGAATATTTCATTTCTCATATTAGATGGGAAAGATTTTAGAAATGCTATCTGGAGACTATGTAAACCTATAGGCGGGAAAAAATGAAAACAACACAAGAGAAACGTGAAAAATGATACTAACAACAGAAGAAAAAAAGTATTTGTCCGAGTACCTAAGATTATCTATTCGAGATCTTAAGTCTATTCCTAATGATAGGATTGCTAATGGTGTAGTGACTACAATCGAAGGGATACGATCTAAAATTGACCTTGACATAAGAATGAATCAAGATGACGTTGAATTATGCCCCAACATGCAGAAAACAATTACTGACAACTATTGGAAGCTAATAGAATGAAATCAACAACACAAGAACAACGCGAAGAATGGTATAACAACAAGGTTACTTATGGGTAAGCATAATATCGCTATATTCGTGTTCTTAGTGATTCCAATATTATTTTTCATAAGTACCTTGAATTTAAACATCTACATAGAGGGATCTCTTTATTTTTTATTGGGGGTAGCGCATTCGATTTTGAATGGAAATTACAATAAAAATTGAAGAAGGTGTTTTCGCTTTATTATCGTGAGTATAATTATTTGGATAATAAAAACTATGTGTGCAAGTTGCACGCTTTTGCACACATTTTGCATAGATCCATTGGTGGCCACCTGGCCGCGATGAAGCGGTCAAATCCTTATTTGTAATTTACTTATGGAAAAATCAAGTTACAAATAAAAACAAAGGGTTTGCAAATAAATTTGAGGCTAATTCTTCTTGTAATTTATAAGAAAAGTATAAGTAAACTATAAGTAAGTTACATAGTTAACATCTTTTCTCAAAAGCTAACCAATTTTATATCTAATTAACTTTGACCAACATAATTTCAAAAATATCTACATCAAGCGATTTGATGCAAATGAAAAAACAATAAAACACCTCGACTAATAATAAAATATATCGGGGTATAGCAAGAATACGATTTAAAATCACATTTTCCCCACATTAAATGTGGTGATTATCACATTATCTTCACCAGTTAAAATAATTAATAAAACACCCCAAATAATAATAAATCCAGCCATTTTCATGCCTGTCTAATAAATAATAAATTCGGCAAATATAATAAACTATAGTGGGGTATATCGTTTTTAATCGCTGAGAGGCTTGGCGGGTGTGTTAAAGGTGTCGAATTCGACCGGTTTAGATGTCCATGGCTCGAAGGAACTAATCACGAGTAACAACCCTTACTACTTTACCAGTTCCCTTAAAACTATCCAATACATACCAATCAGACGCACTTTCGATGTAGATATCTAGATCCCAATCGTCTTTGGGCGGGTCGTCCTTTATCCCGTTCGTGTAGGTCACTACAGAGGCCATAACAGTTTTTCCAAAATTAGTGTATGGGGCTTTTTTCATTTCTCACTCCTCAACTGCTCAACCCTTCGATCATAAGGCGCATAATTGCTATACCCGAACTTCCGATATATCCAGACCTTGCTCTTGCCCTCAGATTCCCACTGGTCTATTTTTTTTAGGTCTTCTTTTGTCATTTTTGGTTTAGTCATGAGGTTTATCCCCATATTCTAAAACCTCAACCTTTCGTCCGTATTTTTTCCATAAATCATATATAATGCGCTCTACATGTTCATATGCTTCCTTTTGTCCGATCATCCTATATGTAGATAAGGCTAGTTTTTGCATTTCTATATCTTCACCCATATCCAGATAAATAGGATCACATTCTTGTTGTGCATCCCATATCTTGTTATTTAATTCATTCCTGAATTTAGATGTCCATATGTTATTGTTGGCCCAAGCATACATTTCTTCTTTTATTGTCATTTTTTCTCTTTTTCTATCACGCATTAACAGTATATACCGTTAATGTGTGTATGTCAAGTGTGTTTTTGTTTTACAGAGCGATTATGTTCTTTATGAGATTGTCTCCTTTATGAGATTGTCTCGTGTTTACTGTCTTATTCATGTAGATATTATATATTGATTATAATTCATGTTAAAATGTGAATATGGTAAATAAGAAAATATGGGAAATACATTATATTAAGCCGATTGATCTAATCGAGCATGATTACAATCCAAGAATAATTACAGATGATCGATTTGATAAACTAAAGAGTAGGATTAAATCTCAAGGCTTCAGGGTACCGCCAACAGTTGACCAAAACAAAATATTGTTAGCGGGACATCAAAGAGTTAAGGCTCTTATTGATATTGGTCTGGGAGAAACTCCTATTCCTGTATCTGTACCTAGATTTGAATTAACTGAAAAATCCAGGAAAGAAATACTCGCATCCGATAATATTTCATGGGGTGATTTTGACTATGATATATTATTTCAAGAATTCGAAATGGAAGATCTTATAGAATGGGGATTTGATAAGATGGATTTTGGGGTAATTGAACTTGAGACTGAAGAAACTAAAGGTGATGATGAGGTTCCAGAATCGGTACCTGCTATTACAGTTAATGGTGATTTGTATGAGTTAGGGGAACATCGATTGCTTTGTGGTGATTCTACCATGATTGATGATGTTCATAGGTTAATAGATGGGGATAATGTTGACATAACATTCACTAGCCCTCCTTACAATGCGGACAAAAATTCTGGCGGATTAATTCCTAAAAAATATAATAATCATAATGATAATATGGATGATGATGACTATTTCAAATTTTTAGTCGAATTTACACAAAATAGCTTAATGAAAAGTAGGTTTGTTTTTGTAAACATACAAATGTTATCGCATAATAAAATTCCATTATTTAACTACCAAAACCAATTTAAGAATAATATAAAAGATATTTTGATATGGAATAAAAATATATGTCCACCACAAATAAACAAGGGGACATTTAATTCTAAGTGGGAATATATATATTGTTTTTCAAATGAAAAAGATGCGAAATCTAGATCATTCCCTTGCGATTGGAGAGGGCAGTATTCAAATGTGTTGGATATAGAAAACAATTCAAGAAATGAATTTGCAAAAGAACATAAAGCTGGGTTCCCGTTAGCATTCCCACTATGGATTATTGAAAAAATGGATTTTTTAAAAAGTTGCTACGACCCATTTCTAGGTACAGGAACAACCCTAATCGCATGCGAAAAAACAAACCGCAAATGCTACGGTATGGAATTGGATGAAAAATATTGTGATGTTATTGTGAAAAGATACATAGATTTTTGCAAAAAAAACAACAGAAAAATACATGTTAAAAGAAATGGTGTAGATTGCCTTTCTGATTTTGAAAGGAGTGAAAATGACCGAAAAGAAAAAATATAAAAAAAAAATGGGCCGAAAGTCGGTTATGAACAAAATCACCCTCGAAAAACTCGAGAAGGCATTCATGATGGGGTGCACAGTTGATGAAGCATCTATTTACGCCGAAATTGATCACTCAACTTACTATAATTACATAAAAAAACACCCAGAATATAAAGAGAAAATCGAGAATCTAAGGCACAGGCCAAGATTAAGAGCTAGAATGAATGTCGTCAGAGATATCGAAAGGGGAAATCTAGATACTTCAAAATGGTACCTAGAGAGGAAATCTAAATCGGAATTTGGCACTAGAGTCGAAATGAATACTCAATCAACCATACATCAGTTCAATCACGATCTATCTCGAGAAGAGGCAAAATCTGTCATTAAGTCATTATCAGAGACCCTAAATGAATCAAAAACAAACAAATCAAATATACACAATACAGAGTGCGATTGAGAATAATTTAATATCGCCATACGATGCAATAATATTAGTAAAATCAAGTGGGGTGTTATCTGATCTAGAGAAAGACCCATTAGTTTGGGGCAAGTTCTTTTTCCCTGACAAGTTTACATTGCCATTTTGTTATGAACTTCATAGCTATTTTGTCGAAATCAAAGATTATCCTCTTACAGATACATTGGCCCCTAGAGGTTATGCTAAAACAACAATAAAGTGCTTTTTGTTGCCTATATATATGGCATTGACATCACCAGATAGGTATAGACACTATCTGAACATACAGGCAACTAGTAGTAAGGCCGTTGCTGTTAATATAGCAATCAAAGAAGAGATAGAGAATAATGAGTTAATAAGATTGTTCTACGGTAATCAAATCGGCGACAAGTGGACTGAAAAGCAGTTTGTTCTAAGGAATGGTGTCGTTTTTACCGCAGTCGGGGCTGGGGATAGTGTAAGGGGGATACAGTATAAGAATACTAGGCCAGATTATTGTGTTATTGATGATCTGTATGACGATGATGACGCGTATAACCCTATGAGAATAGAAAAGAAAAATAGCTGGTTCTGGTCTAGTATCTATAAGGCTATGGCTAAGACGACAAAAGATAAAAAGGTATGTATACACATACAGGGCACAGCTATACATACTAAGGACCTTATGCATGAGCTAAGTCAGCGAGATAAATGGGTATTTAAGAAATTCCAAGCAATAAAATCAGAAGATAAAAAAATAGTCCTTTGGCCTGAGGCAGAAACCTATGAAAAACTAATGGAAGATAAGATTCAGATGGGATCTTACACATTCAACAGAGAGATGATGAACGATGTGAATGACGATGAGAATGCAACCATTAAGAGACAATGGATAAAAAGGTACAGGCATATCCCCCCTAAGTTCACAAGGACATGCATATCGGTAGATGCAGCATTCAAGGACGAAAAGTCGTCTGATTATGTTGTGTTACAGGCTTGGGGGGTGTACGAAGAGAATTTTTACCTTATCGATCAAATAAGGGGCAAGCTTAGCTTTACAAATACAGTATCAGAGCTTACTATATTTATGAATTTCTATGACTATATAAGTGCAAAACTAATTGAGGAAAAGGCAAATGGAGCAGCGATTATAGACGTACTAAAGGATAAGGTATCGGGAATAATCCCGATAAACCCTAAAAGCAGTAAGAATGCAAGGCTTGAATCAGTATCACCATTATTCGAGGCTGGAAATGTGTACATACCACATAGCGAAGATTGCCCTTGGGTTGATGACTTTATTGAAGAGGTAGTTTCTTTTCCTTTTTCTAATCATGATGATCAAGTTGATGCCATGACACAAGCTCTCACCTACCTAAGGTCTAAGAAAATAACTAAAATTGTACTATAATGTTTGATACAGCCAAATAAAATAGTACAATGTATGTATGTTTACTAAAATATCACAGTATATCAAGATGGTATCATGTGAACATGATTATGTAAGATTCATAACATACAGAGGCATATTCCTAAGATGTAGGAAGTGCAATAAGAAGGTAAAAGCAAAGGTCAAAAATGGCAAATTTAATCACCAGAGTAGCAGATGGATGGCGTAACGTAATTAACTCAGTTAACTTCAATGAGATGTTTAGCAATCCAAGTCTCACTGTAACTAGCTATAGCGATATTCAGAGAACGAACGCCTATCAAGACGCACTTATACGAAAGATCGTAGACAGATTACCTAAGGATGGAATGAAGAAGGGGTTTCGATTCGAAAACTTAGACTCAGAGATCGTTGAATTTATAGAAGCGAAGTTAAAATCCTTGAATTTTGATAAGATTTTACTAGATCAATGGATCGACAGTAGAATCTTTGGAGAATCTTACATATTCATGTTTTCTAATGAAGAATCTAAAGAATATGTGAATCCAATTGGTTCAGAAGAGATATTGACAATAAGTGGTTTCTCGTCTGAGGTCAATCCAGGGATGATTGATAAAGACATTATATTACAGGATGGCAAGACAAATCCGAATTTTGGATTACCCAAGTCATACACGGTAAGTCAGACATTGCAGTTAAGCGGTGTTCATAATAGCCGAGTTATTCGTGTAGATGGTGAGCGGGTACCTAAGGAGGTATTCGAAAGAAATCAATACAGAAATGGAAGTGTCATTGATAAGGTGTATGATAAGGCCGCTCAATACGATCTTGCACATACAGCAATAGCTCCCCTTATATATTCCTTCAATACCAAGATATTGAAGATGAATAACGTTCCTGAATTGCAAGCTGGCCCTTCAGATGCAGAAGATAACTTGAAAAAGAAGTTGCAGCTGGTTCAAGAGTCTATTGCAAAGAATAATCTCATGATCTTATTCGAAGATGATGAATACATTAATAACAGCATATCAGTTAGCGGTGTTTCTGATCTTGTAACACAGATCAAAGATCAGTTGGTGTCTGTATCTGGATACCCTCGTACTATACTATTGGGTGAGAGCCCCAAAGGTATGCAGTCATCGGGGAAGTCAGAGCTTACTGATTACTACGATACTGTAAGTCAAGAGCAAAAGCGTGTCGCAGTGCCTGTTATCAGAAAGCTCGTGAATCAGATCATGTTATCAGAATATGGTATGGTCCATGATTACGATATATACTTTCCGCCAATAGATGAGATGACTGAATTAGAAGATGCTGAGTATCGACTTAAAGTAGCGCAGCAAATGCAGATTATGCTTGATTCAGGTATTCTATCAGAAGAAGAAGTTAGAGAATCACTATTCCGAAATAAGTTCAGTGCGAACATTGAGCTTATTGAGGGTGCAGATTTAGAGCCAATAGAAGATGAACCTATTTGAAGTAGCTAAAGAGCTGAAGCAGAAAAGTAAAAGATTCAAGATAAAAAAAGCCCCTAAACAACTATACCCTATGGCCATCGAGAGGCAATATCAGCTTAGCCTTTTGAAGATCGTAAGACAGCAGCATGATTTGTTAAAACAATACCTCTATCCAGAGTTACCCAAATTTGCTCGTGAATACAATATAGATACCTATGCCGATGACACGCAAGATATAACTAATTTTGTTGATCAGATCATGAATGGAGAGCTCAATAGCATGCTCACAAGAAATATGGTCTACAGTACTGCACTTTCTATCAGTACATTCAATAAAAAGCAAATCGATAAGGTATTTCGTAAAATGATTGGAATCGATATATTTGCAGGTGATATAGATCTTCAGAAGGCAATATCACCTTTTGTAACTGAGAATGTATCTCTAATAAAGACTATCCCCCAAGAATATTCTAAGAGAGTTCGGAACGTTATATCTGTTGGTGCAAGAAATGGATTCACTTCTACTGAAGTAGCTAATCTACTAGAAAAAGAGTTTAAGATTACAAAGAATAGAGCCCGTCTTATTGCTAGGGACCAAGTTGGGAAGTTTAATGGACAATTAACAAGACTAAGGCAGTCGCGTGTTGGTGTAACAGAATATATTTGGAGAACATCTTTAGACGAACGTGTAAGGGGTAATCCATCAGGACTTTACCCTAGCGCTAGTCCAAGCCACTGGATTAGAGAAGGAAAAAAGTTTAAATATAAAAAACCCCCTTCTGATGGTAATCCTGGTGAGCCAATACAATGTCGATGTACAGCAGAGCCAGTAATAGATCTATAAGAAAATAAAGGATAAAGAAATGAAAATAATAACAACTAAAGACGAATGCTATAGATGTAAGGTGGGGCAGAGTATTGACTCCCTAACACCTAAGAAGATCTTTTTATGGGATGATGAAGCGACTGATATAGAGGTTCAAAAAGAAAACCCAGATATTACATGGATACAGTACGAGTCTTATCTTCTGACTAGATTCCAACCAAACCAATCGAAGGTAATTAAAATACAAAAAAGAGACACGGATTATCAAAATAAATACATTAAAGAAAAATAAATTTAGTAAAATGTTGCGTTATTCAATTCAGTAAGGATATAATTTAAATATGTCGGACAAAAATAATCAAATTACACATAAAAACGTAGATGTATTCGAAGTTGATTCAAAAGGATTTGAGTTGACTGATGAAGGATACCTAATTATTGATAGCTATGCCACAAGAACTGGCGTTTTCAAATATAAATTAGCTGACGGTACTACACTTCGTCAGTACAGGCCATCTGATGAGGTTTTTAGTGAGGACAGTTACATGTCTTTGGCAAATAAGCCTGTAACTAATGATCATCCCCCAGAGTTTGTTAATTCTAGCAATGCCAAGAAATACAAGATTGGTCATGTTAGAGATGCCATTGAGGTGGTAGATAATAAATACCTCAAAGCGAGTCTCGTTATCGACGACGCGGAAACCATAGAAGAGATCAAGCAAAAAAATAAGGTTCAGGTCTCTTGTGGTTACACATGTGTTCACGACGAACAAGATGGTGTAGATGGTAACGAGCGATATGACGTTATACAGCGTAATATACGCTACAACCATATATCCCTAGTGGATAAAGGGCGGGCTGGCGAGTCTGTCCGATTATTAACGGATTCAAAAGACGAAGTCTACTATATGGTAGATTCGGAATCAGAAGAAAAAGAAGAGCAACCGCTCGAAGATAATAACGATTGTATTGTAAATGAGAGGTCAAAAATGGAGAAAATCACTATTGACGGCGTAACTCAAGAAGTCTCTGCTGAATTCAAGGCAGCTTTCGACGAGTTGCAAAATTCAAAACAAATTGCTGATGCGGTAGCAAAAGCAGAAGAAATAAAAAAGGAATTGGACGGCAAAGTTGCTGAGTGCGATTCTTTAAAAGAGAAAGTAGAGAAGCTTGAGAGCGAAGTTAAAGAGTATGATTCTCTTATTTCTGAGCGTAACAAACTTGACTTAGTTGCTGAGGCTGTTGCTAAAGGACTAGCAGAGGAAGGTTCAATCGTTATCGATGGTCTTTCTGAAGTTGAAATCAAAAAAGCTATTCTAGAAAAGAATGAAGTTCACATGTCACTTGACTCAGAAGAGTATATTACAGGTCGTTATTCTGACTTTGTAGTAGATTCTGAGAAATCGAAAGAGTCTGAAATCAAGTTAGATAGTAAAAGTATTGTAAAAGAAGAGGATTCTGAAAAATTACCTCAAGTAAATGAGGATAGCTACTCTTACCAAAAAAGACGTAAGGCAAGAATCGCAAGTAAAGGAGTTAAATAATGTCAGTACAAACATCAGTTGATTTAGATCCAGCATTAGCAGTAGCAGGTATGGAGGCCGATAATGGTCCTAAAGATGTAGTTACTATGACATCTTTAGAGCTTATCCCTTACGGTAACTTTGTATGCAGAGATGAGCAGTTAACATCATCAGACCGAGCATGTCGATTACCTAACCAAGCCACAGATATTACTGATAATATTGCACAGATGGGTATCGCAAGAGCTGCCTTCGATGTAGAGTCACAGAATGATGGATTAGTACCTAACTATCCATCACAATCACTTGTTAGCGTAGCTTCTTCTGGTCGATATTGGGTGAAGGTTGATGGTGCGGTATCTACAGGAAGTGCTGTTTTTGTTCGTTTCCAAAATAAGCCAACAATCATCACAATAACATATGATGCCGATTTTGACGCTGGTGATAACATCATTATCACTGTTAACGGTGTTGCTGTTACTACAGCTTATAACACTTCCAATGCGCAAACATTCACAGATATTGACACAAATTTAACTGCTGCGTTTGGTGGAATTCTTCAAGACGTAGCTGTTGACGCTGGTGCTAACACTGTAACTGTAACAAGTGTTCTTAATACAGCAATTACAGTTACATCTAATGAGCCAGCAAGTAGTACTGCCCCTCCAACAGTTGTAACTACACAAGCTGGTACCCCAACTACTGATAGAGGATTATTTCGTTCTGATGATGATACAGCTACAGCTGCACAGTGGTCAGAAGCAAGATGGGCATCTGACGCTGTAGCAGGTGGATATGCCATTCTGGATATACAACAATAAGGAAGGAGAACAATAATATGAGCGTAGAACAAAAAGTTGTAGATCAATTCGTAGAAGATGCAAATGAATCTACATTTCAATCCAAACAATTAACATACGTAGACCCGACACAAAGAGAGGTTCTTTATCCTGATGCGGTATTTGCTAATGGTACTTTACCTATTTCACGTCGTGCGGCTGCTGGTGACGTTTCAATCGCATACTATGTGTATGACAAGCAAGGTCTTGCTAAAGCTCGTGCTACATACGCTAAAGATGCACCTAAAGTTAATGTTTCTGGTAAGGAAGTAATCACAAAGATCATTCCAATCCAAGGTTCAATGGACTATAACATTAATGAGCTAAATGCTTCAGCAAAGGCTAATGTTGATCTTATCGGACGTAAACGTCGTGCTTTAGAATCTTCGTTTGTTCGTGAGTTAGATCGGTTAGTGGCACTAGGTGAATCTGATCTAGGCATTACTGGTATGACTAATCATCCAAACATGACTACATACACTATTCCAAACGGTGCAGCTGCTGCTTCTGAGTGGTCTACTAAAACACCACAAGAGATTATTGCAGATGTTAATGGAATGGTTCAAGCTATGGTAACTGCTTCTAAAGGTGTTCATAAGCCAAACATGATTATGTTACCTTCAGCACAGTACGAGCTTATTGCTGGTCTTCAACTTGCACCAGAATCAGGTACTAGCGTTCTTCAGTTCTTGGAGAATCGTTATGCTTCTCGTGGTATTGAGTTCGTAGAGTCTGCACGTCTAATTGACGCCGGTGCTGGTAACGATGATATGATCATTGCGCTTGAAGCAGATCCAGATAACTTTGAAATTGAGATTTCTCAAGATTTCGAAACTTTCCCGGTTAATCAAGATGGTGCTTTATTCGAGCAACAAGCTCACATGAGAACACCAGGCATAATGGTATATCGTCCATTAGCATTTGTTCGCGGAGAAGGAATCTAGAAAGGAATTAATATGAGATTACAAGGAACTACCCCTAACATAATTGTTTTACAAGCTGACAAGAAGACCATTACTCTTGCAGAAGATCCAGTAAGTGTATCTGATGAAGATTTGGATTTTCTTAGAGCTCAAAATCAATTTCAAAAAAAGCTTGATTCAGGAATTATTATTCTTGTAGCTGATGAGGTTGAGTCTTCAGAAGAAGCTGTATCTCAAGAAGAAGTTGTAGAAGAACCTAAAGAAGAAGAGGTTTCTGAAGAGAAATCAGAAGAATCACCTCGTCGTCGAGGTCGCAACAAAAAATAAGGAGTAGAAAGTGGCTGTAACATATGCAACGTTTAAAATAAGATTCCCTGAGTTGGCTAGTACAACTGAAGCTTATTACAACGCAGCTTATGTCGCAGCCACTAACCTTATTAGTGCTGCAAACTTTGGAGCAAAGGCCGATGAGGCAACTCATCTTCTAGTAGCGCACTATGTCACACTTGCAAAAAGAGGTGGTACTTCAGGTCAGATAACAAGTGAGAAAGTCGGGGATCTAATGAGATCCTACGCACAAGGTGGTACTAAGTTTATGGATACTACTTTGTATGGTCAAATGTATCAATCGTTGAGCAATCATACCTTTTTCAAGGTGATAACGATATGATTGAAGATAAGGACTTTGGTTACAAGGCCTTAAAAAAAGAGCTAATGAAGCTCAAAAAAAAACCTTACGTTAAGACAGGCATATTAACAGGTAAGGCAAACAAAATGTATGAGGATGGACAGCAGGTCATTGATGTTGCTGTTATTAACGAGCTTGGCGCTACTACATCTAATGGTGTTAAGATACCAGCACGTCCATTCTTAAGGGTTCCATTTGATGAGAACCTAAAAAAGTACAAGTCTATTATTGACAGACAATTTAAATTGATTATAGAAGGCAAACAGAGTGTTAAGCCTTTCTTAGACGCGCTTGGAATTGTATCTGAGACAGACGTAAAAAAACGATTTCGATCGGGCCCTTGGGTTCCTAACTCGCCTGTAACCGTGTCAAAAAAGAAGTCTTCACGACCTTTAATCGATACGGGCCAATTAATTAACAGCATCGTTTCAAAATCAGTAATGAACGGGGTGAAATAATGGGGTTCTCGCCAGATTTTTACACAGACTTACAGGTGGATTTCAAAAGAAATACATCACCAGCTGATGTCAATTATTCCGATACAACTGGTGAGTATCAAACGGGTCAATTCGAGATCGTTAAGATCGATTGCTGTATTAGATCTAAAGGGTCTATTTCAGAGAATAGAATTAATGGCCGTATCGAGAACCATGACCTTATCGTATACACGAAAGATCCTGTATACACAGATAGGGGAGACCTCGTAGCTGATTGCATGATCTGGAACGGTTGTAATTACGCTGTCACTGAGGTTGTTGATAATAATAATTCATTCATACCTCACTATCGCGCGATATGCGTTAAAGAGGAGGTTCCTAGATGATTGCTAACATAGAAGGTATAATTAATAAGTGGGTCGCTGATAGCTCAGAGCTAGGTCACGGAAAAGTTTTTTTAAGTTACTCTAATTACCGAGCCCCTAGCACTCCCTATATTGTCATTGAGACTATCAGTGGTCCCACACCTATTTCAACAGGTAGAACTAAATACAATGCCGTATCGGATAAGTTCGATTCTACATTAACCTATAATATACGGTTTCAATTAAGCATATATTCTAAAAATCCAAGCCCACTTGTAATAAGTGATCGTATATTCCACGCGCTTGGTTCTACGGCAAGTAGATTATATTTTGACACAAATAATGTTGTGAACACGGACTTCTTTAATTTTGGTATAATTAACGAAGCAACTGTGCAAAACACAAATTATTTAAGAAGAGCAGTGCTTGAATTAGAGTTTCTTTTTGAATCAACTAAATTGAGTGCAGAAGACAGAATAGCTACTCTCGAGGTAGACGCAGAAGGAGAATTAGTAGATAAGATGCAAAATATTGTTGTTAATTTATAGGAGTAATTAAATGAATATTAACAAAATTGCACAGGTAAATGTTAGTCTTCAGACAGCAGCATTATCACGTGCTGGATTCGGGACCATAATGGTTTTTGGCGATTCCACAGTTTTAACAGGTACTAGACAGGTACAAACTTTAACATTTTCAGATGTATTGGTTACTGCCAATACATTTAACATGGATATCAACGGTACTGGAATAGCTGCGCAGACATTCGATACAGATAATGATACAACATTAGATAATATCGCTACTGCTATTCAGGCGTCTGCTGATATATTCCGTGCTGAGAGAACTTCTAATCGAGTGATTACTATTACAACTTCGGCGTATAAAGAAGCTTCTCTAACTAATGCTGTTGTTGCAAATGGTGCAAGTCAGGCAACAACAGCTATAGCAGAGACAGTAGAGCAACGTGATGAGGTTCGTACTTACACTTCTATTGAAGGTGTAGCTGAAGATTTCGCTACTACTGCAATCGAATACAAGAAGGCTTTAGCGGCATTTTCTCAAAGTCCTCGTATTTCTGAGCTTAAGATAGCTCGAAGACGACCAGCGGTAGCTCAAGTCATTACTGTTAATGTACCTACTGTATCGGATGATACAGATTATGTAGTGACACTAAATGGTAATCCATATACTTATTCATCTGGTGCAGGTGCAACAGCGGCTAATATCGTTGACGGATTAATCACTGCAATTAATGCTGGTAGCGAACCAGTAACACTAGTTGATAATGGTGATACATTCACTATTACAGCAGATATTCCAGGTGAATCTATCTCAATTTCAGTTACTACCAACCTATCTTATGTGAATACTAACCCAGGTCAGGGTATGGCTGATGATATTTTACGTGCCAAGCAGGTAGATAATAACTTCTACTTTATCGTTATTAACACTGAGCTTTCATTAGATATTCGTGAGGCAGCTAAGACTACGCAAGCCTTAGAAAAGTTATTCTTCTGTCAGACATCTGATGCAGACGTTAAAAATAACGTTGCAAATAATTTGGCCGCAGTTCTTAAAGGCAAGAACTACACACGTACTATCTTGTCATTCACAGACGATACTACAGAGAATAGAGACGCCACTTATGCAGCGGCAGGAGCTACTTCTGATCCAGGATCAATTACTTGGGTATACAAGAAGGAAACTGGCGTTACTGCTCCAGTATTGACTGCTACACAAGAAGACAACCTAACAAACTTGAATGTTAATTACCAAGTAGTTGTTAAAGGTCAAACTTTCAGCTTCACTGGTAAGGTTATCGGAGGTGACTTCATCGACACTATTCGAGGTATCGACTTCTTCACAATTCGATTACAAGAAGATTTCCTTGAGACACAGCTAAACGTCAAAAAGATCCCTTATACCGATAAAGGTATTCAGGTTGTTGCATCTGTTGTCCAAAATAGAGCCCAGCAATGTGCTGATCAAGGCATCTTTGACGAAACAAGCTTGCTTGTAACCGCTCCTAAACTTTCTGAAACACAACAGGCAGATCGGTTAGCTCGTAAGCTGACTGTAAAATTTAGTGCTAGATTGCAAGGTGCCATTCACACAATGGTTCTTAATGCGAATGTAACGGTATAAGGATAGGAGAATACAATGGCAACACATTCACTCAATGACGTAACCTTAGTAGTAGACGGTAATAACATTACCGATCTATTGCCAGAAGGTGTTGTTATCACTTTTGATAACGATATTTTCGAGCATGTTCCAGGAGTTAACAGCTCAACTCGTCGTCGTAATGTCGATGAGTCAGGGACTGTTGAGATCAACGTAATGCGTACCTCTACTCAAAATGGTGTTTTAAACGCTATTATCGATGAGGACATGCTTACCAATAACAAACGATTTGGTTTTAGTTGTGTAGATAACATTAATGGAGAGGCTTACTCAGGCGTTAACTGCTACTTCACACGACGCGCAGATGGTTCGTTCACCGAAGATGGCGTAGGGCGTGTTTACACGATCAAAGTTCCAAAGCTTAAGATTGATAAGTCAGTAGTAGCAGAATAAGAAATAAACAGAATATAAATAAGGAAATAAGTCAAAGATGAGAGAGAAAGAGATCAGTATACAGGATGTGCAAGTTACTATGTTCAAGATGTCGGTTGTGCAAGCATTAGAGCTATGGGATCACCTTGTTAAAGTTGTTTCAAAATCAACAAAAGATTTATCATTAGATGTAGATGATCTAAAGAATATTGGAAATTTAGATGTCGATATTGCAAAGATTATCTCAGGTGCTATGGAGGCTTTAGGTAACGGTAATATACTCGCTATCGCTAAGCACGCTATAAAGCATATTCATATCGAAGGTAAAAAAGTAGATTCTGTCGATCAAATATCTGTACGTATAGGAGAGGCTACTGATGTCTTATCTTTCATCGATGACTTAATTATTGAGTTCATCCGATTTCAGTTTGAAAAAAAAATTCTAAACCTCGTTTCAAAGGTAGGTCTCGTAGGCATAAGCAAAGAGACTCTAGAGAGCAACAGCCCTCCTTTGACTGGCGAATCTGGAGAATAGTTTCATCTGAAGAAATCCAATGTACTCTAATCGAAATAAAAAGTTATTGGGAGTTGGAAGATTTGATGGACGCACATGAACTTCTAGATGTTATTGACGACAATAAAGAAAAGCAAAAAAAGGAATTGGATAGGCAGGTTAAATAATGAAGTTAAGAGAAATTGTTACTAAGCTTGGTTTTGATGTTGATCAAAAAAAGATAGATCAATACGATAAGTCTATTGATAGAACTAAAGATAAGCTAGAGCGCTTATCTAAGGTATCAAGAGATCTAGGTGGTAGGCTAACATTAGGATTCTCTCTTCCTGCTATAGCTCTGGGATCATTTGCTGTTAAGCTTAGCTCCGATGCTGAAGAGATACAATCCAAATTTAACGTTATCTTTAGCGATTTGCGTGATCAGTCTGATTCGACTGCCAAGCAATTGGCTAAAGATTATGGTCTTAGTATAACCAAGTCCAAGGAGTTGCTAGGAAATACTGCTGATTTGCTTACTGGTTTTGGTTTTGCACAGGGGTCTGCACTAGATCTAGCCAAGCAAGTAAATGAGTTATCTGTAGACTTAGCCAGTTTTACCAACTTCGCAGGTGGTGCAGAGGGAGCAAGTGCTGCCCTAACAAAGGCCTTACTAGGAGAGAGGGAGTCTGTAAAAAGCTTAGGGATTTCTATTCTAGAAGAAGATGTTAAGAAGCAGGTAGCTATAAATACCACTAAGGGTCTAACATTTGAAACTGAAAGACAGGCAAAGGCGTATGCAACATTACAAATAGCACAAAGACAATCTTTAAATGCAATTGGTGACTATGCAAGGACATCAGATAGCTTTGCTAATAAGTTGAGAGTATTTCGTGCAAGAGTTCAAGATCTTGGTGAGGCGTTTGGTAATATACTTCTTCCATTTGCTAATCAACTCTTAGATATTACAACAAGAATAGTAGAAGGATTTACGAATCTTTCGCCTACAATGCAAAAAGCTATTATTGCAATAACTGGTCTAGGAATAGCTATTTCAACGGGTCTTTTAGCCTTTGGGTTTTTGTCTAGTGCTATATTATCAATTGTGAAAGTTGTTGGCCTTTTAAGCACAGCATATAAATCCGTAGCGGTTTCAGCGGCAGTTGCTCAAGGATCTATTTTTGCGGTGCCATTAGCGATATCAGCAGCTATAGCAGGAACAATACTCGCAATTGAAGATTTGTTTGCATTTTTTCAAGGCAAAGAGTCTGTATTTGGTAAAATATTCCAGTTTATTGAAGATATGGGTCTAAGAATGGTTCAGAAGTTCGATGATTTTATTGTGATGATAATTGATAAGGTTAAATCAATACCTTCAAAGATATCAGGATCTTTAGGGAGTTTTGGTTCGTTTCTACTTGATTCTATAGGAACATTACCTATACAACCTGCTTTAGATATGGGAAAAAGGATGGGCAATCAAAGCAATAATATTAACGTTAGCATCGATTCTCCAATAACCGTAAATGGGGCTGATGATCCAGAGAAAACAGGTGGTATAATTAAAGATAAGATAGCAACAGAGTTGCAATCAGAAATATACAAGGCTAGTGCTAATAATAGGCTAGTAATGGAGTACTAATGGCTTTAATATCAGCTTTCTTTCCAACAAATAAATTAGTGAGCATGGAGTCTCAGGCTTCGGATAATTCGCTAATTTATCTTGAGATAGACTCATGCCGATCTGTAGGACATTCAAGGGCCGCTACCGTTACCTCATTTCCTCTAGAAACAGGTTCTAACATATCAGATCATGCTGTTCTTTCCAATAATCAGCTAGAGTTGCAGTGTGTGGTTAGTGGTAATCCATTTGAGTTCATTAACACAACAAGGCAGTTGTTTGATATCGACGAGATACGAAATCCTCTCTCATATGCTGAGAAATCAAAGAGAGTATTTAGACAATTAGGATCAGTTGGCAATATTCTTCAAACAAATGAATCTCGTGTAGAGAATGCTTTTAGGTATATAACAGAAATCCACAAGAACCGTAACCCTGTCAGAATCGTAACTGATTACGAATTATATGAAGATATGATCATGACTAATCTTACAATCAATCAGAATACATCTACAGGTGATACACTAGAATTTGTTGCTAAGTTCGAGCAAGTAAACATAGTATCTAATCAGTTAGTCATTGTATCTGATATTAAGTCGTTTACAGAGCCGTATAAATCAGGTCAGACTAATAAGAATTTAGGAAGTCAAAATGTAGAAACTCCTCAAGAGTCCGTTAAGGATAGAGGTGCTAGTGTATTGGTCAAGTTATCGAGGTACCTATAATGGCGATAGTTCAAATACCCGTTAAATCTGATGTGGAAGGTCCACAAGAGTATGATATCACTGTTGATGGTATAGCCTATCACTTTCAGTTTTCTTATAATAAGAGAGCAGAGAGATGGAAACTAAGCATATTTGATATTAATCGAAATGCAATACTTCAAAACTTGGTTCTTCTTGCAGATGTGGATATTTTCAGAAGTTTTAGGCATATGAACATACCTAAAGGTGTGTTTATGGTCATAGATTCATTAAATCAAGCGCATAACCCTACTGAATATGATTGGGGTGACCGTAATTACTTTCTCTATAATGAGGTTATATAATGGGATTTAATAGAATAGTTAAGCTTATAATCGTAAATAAAGAAGGAACAGCTATTGAGGTTAGTAATCTAAGAACTACTTTTAATATCGATAAAACCTCTGGATCAGAGCCTAATAGTGCCGAGATATCAGTGTATAATATGAACCCTACATCGACAGCATTTCTACAACAAAATGATCTTAAGATAGCTTTGTTTTGCGGTTATAAACAACGCGGAAAAGATTTAAGATTGATATTCGAGGGTGAGGTATTAGACGCAATGAGTGCCAAATCAGGATCCGATAAAATTATTACAATGATATGTGGTGATGCCAATACTGGTATTAATCTTAACCACTACGAAAAAACATACTCACCTGGAACACCTATCAAGGTTATTATTACTGATATTGCTAAATCAATGAATGTCGTCATATCCGAAGAGAATATAGAGGATATTCCTACCGATAAGTTTATAAGTAGTTATATTGCTTTGGGATCCACTAAGGATATTTTAGATGACCTTTTCAAAAAGTTGGATCTTGAATGGTATGTTCAGAACAATGTATTCTACGCAAAAAAGAGAATCGATATTAAGTCTACAAATGCTATTCTAATTTCTAGCGAGACAGGGATGATCGGATCACCTATACGTAAAAAGGAAAAAGATGTTAAGTTTGGTGAAGTAGAGTCTGGTGTCACATTTAATTCTGTCCTTAATGCAGACCTTAATGTTGGATCAACTGTCAAGATTGAATCGAAGTTCGCCGATATCGATACTCTTGGTTTGTATGTTATCAAGGAAATCAAGGTGACAGGCGATACTCATAGTAGTAATTGGTATAGTAAATGCCTATGTCTTGGGGAGAAGACTCGTGCTTAATATAATAGAGAACCCAACATTAGATAAAGCAATTAAACAGGCTATTGATAAGGAATTATACGAAACTCATACTTGCATACCTGGTATCGTTGATAGTGTTGACCATGCAACTAAAAAAGTATCGGTTAGGTTATCACTTAAGCGTAAATATCTCGATGAAAAAGAAGCGAGGGAGATGCCTATTATTCAAGATATTCCACTTTGCACTATGCAGACAGCTAATACAATAATTAGCCTCCCAGTCGCTAAGGGTGATGATTGTCTGGTTTTCTTCACAGAGCGGTCATTAGATATTTGGAAAACGAACTCAGAATCATCACTTGATTTAAGGATAATCGATCCAAAAGATCCTCGAAAGCATCATATAAGCGATGCTCTATGTTTACCTATAGCAAAACCTTTTGGAACAGGAATTACAGGGGATTCTGGAAAAATAAAGATAGCATACACAGAAAATAACAAGCTAACATTAGATATCAATGGTAATTTAAAATATGTAAATTCAGATGGGTCTATCTGGGAAATCGATCGTAATTCAATGAAGTTTACAAATTCTGATGGATCGAACTTCAAGATAGAAAACGGCGAGCTTCGTTATACTAATGCAACAGGAGCTGTATTTACAGTAGAAAATTCAGCGATGAGATATACTAACACTTCTGGTGCAGATTTAAGTATTGATTCGGCAGGAAAATTTGAGTTTAGTAATGGCGAAAATGATGCATTGTCGGCAATATCTAGCTTCATGTCTCAAGCGATATCGGCATTTACACAAATGAATCCAATAGTATTCCCCCCTCCTAGCTCAGGGATTCAATCACAAATAACTGCAATGGGATCTGCACAGACAGAATTAAATGGAGTTAAGCAATAATGGATTTAAAAACACTAAATAACGATCTCGTATTTGAAAATAATAAGCTTGTATTTGTTACAGGAAAGGAATTCGTTAGACAAAATTTACAGCAAAGACTTCAAACATTACTTGGTGAATGTCATTTAGACACAGAGCTAGGTGTACCTTACATAGAAGAGATATTAGGTAAAAGACGTCAGCAAAGTGTCGTGGAAAACATACTAAAAGACGTTATACTTTCAACTCCAGGTGTAGTCAAATTGGATAGTTTTGAAATGAGTTTTGTTACCGAAACGAGAGTCTTGACTGTCGACTTTGAAGTGAAATCTTTGGATGGTACAATTATAATTAACAATGAGGTAGAACTATGACATACGGCGTAACACCAACAGGATTTTCAAGACCAACTATTGCACAGATAAAATCAGATCGAGTATCTCGTTACAGAGAGTTATTTGGTGATCAGGTAAATACTGAGAGTAATAGCCCACTTGGGGTTATTATTGATGTTGAATCTATCAAAGAAAATGAAGTTTGGGATGCTATGGAAGATGAGTACAACTCACAGTATGCCCAGCTTTCTGAAGGGGTTAGCCTAGATAATGCGGCTCAAAATACAGGCCTTGTACGATTAGGTGCCGCTAAATCTACAGTTACAGGTAGAATATTTGCAGATATCGCAACCACAGTTCCTATTGGTTTTAGAGCTAGTGTTACAGGTGATACTACCGCGGTATTCGAGACAGTAGAAGAAGGAACTGTAACAACTGGTATAGATGAGGTTCAAACAGTAACTTTTAGCGGTACTCCTACTAGCGGATCATTTAAATTAGTTCACAACACAAACCAAACAGTAGCTATTGATTGGGATGATACAGCTACAGAAGTTCAAACAGCTTTAAATAACTTAGCAAGCCTAAGCGCTGTTACGGTTACTGGCACTTATGCTGCTGGTTTCGTTGTTACATTTACTGGTGCTGACGGAGATCAGAATCAGCCATTACTAACCACTGCCGATAACTCATTAGATGATGGCGGTGCAGTAACAATTACGGTAACAGAAACAACAAAAGGATATGCGCCTTTCGTAGATCTTTCTATGACATCTGTTAATACAGGTCCAGTTGTAGCGAATGCAGGATCTCTCACAGTTATAGATACACCCACTGCTGGCGTTAATGGGGTTACTAACTTATCTAACGCTGTATTGGGTAGAAATCAAGAAACTGACGCAGAATTTAAACTAAGGCGTATAGAGAACCTTCAGACAACACAAAACGGCACTGATGCAGGAATACGTAGTAAGATATTAAATGTTACTAACGTATTAGCGGCAAGAGTAACCTCAAATAGACAGTCTACAACAGTAGGTGGTGTTCCTCCTCATAATATACAGGCTGTTGTTTTAGGTGGTACCGATGCAGATGTTGCAAATGCTATTATAGAAGCTCAGCCATGTGGTATTGATACGTTTGGTACTACTACAGTTCCGACAATCGACTCTCAAGGCGAGACAATCGATATAAGCTTTAGTCGACCAACTGAGGTAGATATCTATTTTGTTATTGATATCACAGATAACACTGATGCTTCGGAGGGCCCCGTATTCCCTGCTGATGGAGCACAGCAAATAAAAGACAAGATACTTGCCTATGTGGCTAACTTCTCTATTGGTAACGATGTCGTTATGAATCAGTTCTACACACCAATAAATCAAGTTGCAGGAGTTATTGGAGCGGATATCTATTTAGGAACAGCACCAGCACCAGCTACACAAGATAATATCGCGATATCAAATACGCAAATAGCTGCTTTTGCAGATGCGAGAATAACGGTTAACATACTATGATTAACATTGATCCTAATATTGTATCTGATGGCCTTAATTTATTGCCTACTCAATATACCAGTTCTACTAACCTGAAAAATGTTATAACTGGCAACCTTGAGCGAGTTCAATTGCTCGAAAATGCGCGTGTAACTTTGCAGAATAGAACCTTAGAGAATTCTGTGGGAACTCAATTAGATAATTTTGGTAATGACTTAAATCAGCCAAGAAATGGAATGTCAGATACAGATTACAGAATACGAATTAAAGCTAAGATTGCAGAGAATAACAGTGAGGGTACTAGAGAGGAGATAATTCAGGTAGCTCGATTATTGCTTCAAGATGCAGATATTGCAATCAATGCAGGACAGGCGTCGTATACACTAACTTTTGCTCATGCTACACAGTTTACAGGCGTTTGGGCAGATATCGTTGCCGCTCTTACCAATTCCACATGTTCAGGTGTGGAAGTTAATGTTCAGGAATCTACATCTACACCCTTTGGTTTTGTTACAACTACTGGATCTCCTAATATCAATCGTCTTGGATTCGATCAAGGTGAACTTGCAAGTGGGAAACCATAGTTTGAGATTATGTAATAATTTTATTAAAATATATTTAGGAGTATACAAAAATGCCATTACCAACCAAACCAACAAATAATTCAGATTTCGCTACAGATGGAGCCGCACCAAAAACAAGGCCTCCAGCAACCCTTCGTACTGACGGTTACGCGCAGGACGATATACCAACACATCAAAACTTCAATTGGATTTTTAACAACTTCTATCTATGGGAAGCTTTTTTTGAAGCTTTTTTTGATTTCCTTACAACTAATCATTTCGTATTCGATGAAGCAGGAGACACTATAACAATAGGTAACTCGAGTACAGATTACTCTCTAGTAAGATATCTTAATGATGAAGGTAATATCATGATCAGATCTCGTGATAGAGCTGTTACTAACACCGCGATTAATCAGATTGATTTCAATAGAAACAAGACTATGCAAAAGGTATATGCATTTACTTCTCCTACCGATATGGATGATAATGGTTCAAGGTCTGCCATTATGGAATGGTTGGCACTAAAAGATGGTTACGCTTTTGCTTGTGCTTTAAGAAAAGAAATTAATGATGCTCAGGGATATAGCCAGGCAAATAAAGACACAATAAATGGTTGGCTTAATTCAGTTGTTACAGGCTCTCTTTCTATATCTAACTATAACGACAACATAGATTTAGGTGTTCCTTCTATTTACCCGCAGTCAACTGCTGACCTACTTTACTTAACGGATACGGATGATCAATCTTATTTCGGGAATACGATATCACTAAATGCGCTAAAGATTTCATCCGATAGATCTGGAGGTAGTGGTACACCTGGACTTTATGAGTACGCAGACGATGCATTTATAGGGGTTAATGCATCGTATTCAGGTAGTAATGTTAATCCTTTTGTTCAGGATAGGAAGTGCCAAGGTTTATCTTCTGATGGTGGTAGAATGTGTGGGTTTCAGTTTCTTCCAGGTGGTACTGGTGTTCGGGTTGTTACTCAACAAACGGCACAGGTTCATGCCACTGTATTAACAGCAGGAACAAATTATACCAATGGGCCATACGTGTCTATGAATGGAACTACATGGACAGACGCGTCGGATGCTCGACTTAAAGATATCGTATCCGATGTTGATGATGAGGCACTTGATCTAATCCAAAAGATTGACTGTAAGATCGCAATATACAAGAGCGATGAAGATAGGAAAGAAGTTCCTGTTTACATTGCTCAAAATATTCAAGAGTATTTACCAAACATTGTAGTAGAAGATGATCAGGGTATGTTAGGTGTTGGTTACAATCACATGATTACCGTCAACACAGCAGGAATAAAGTCATTAATAAAAGAAAATAGAGAGTTGAAAGAATGTATATCTAACATGGAGGAGCGGTTGCTCAAACTTGAAAATGGCTGATACAGAGTTGACTAAGAAGCAATATACCGAGGTCCAGGAAATGATAAAAGAAGCGGCAGATAAAATCAAAGAAGAACTTTCGGAAAGGCTTGAAAAAATTTCAACAGACTTGGAAAACTATTTAGATAGGATGAAGGAGCTTGAGCGAACATTGATGAAGCTCGAGTCTCAATTGTCATGGAGGCAAGCAGTAATTACTTCTCTAGCAAGCGCTACGCCAATAGCTGTAGCGATTATCTTGCAGGTAATGTTTGATATCCTATGAGAATCATAGTAGACGGTAGAGAAACGAACTTTATAACTCAGGAATGGATTCCTCGTGAGGTTCACCATTACCTAGTTAATAAGTATGGTTACAACAACGATCTCTATATGTCTGCATTCTTTAGGTATATTCACATAGATACAATTAGAGCTGCACAAAGGATTAGGGAATTTTTAGGGGTTCCTATGTACTTTAATACATGGCATATGGGCGGCAAATTTAATTATAGGGGCTATAGGCCTGTGAATTACTATTTAAAACAATCAGGACGAGAGAACTATATATCTCAACATCAGCGAGGGCTTGCTGGCGATTTTCATACCAATGAATACACTCCCGATCAGATAAGAGATAAAATTATGCCAGCTTACAAAGAGTTAGGCTTCTGGCGAGTAGAAATGGGCGTTAACTGGGTCCATTTTGATCTGGCTAAAGGCAATTCTGATGAGCTAGTAAAATTTTATCCCTGATGTAATTGAAAAGCACACATATGTGTGCCATAATGAGGAGTGAATATGAGATATATCAACGTTTTTCTACAATATCTTAAAGGAATTATTAAGTGGGCTTTCGGTAATGAGAGCTTGCGTCGTGCGTTATTTGAAATTTCGGCCAACAAATGGATTTACGGAAATGATCAGTTTAAGGACTGGGTGAGTAACAAAGAAATTGTAGAAATGTTGGATTATATGCAAGATCAGTTAGACAGAGTTGAGAAATTAAAACCAAACAGCGAGACCGAAAAGACAGTAAAGGCAATCAATGAATCCAAAGAAGGGCCTCTCAAAAACTTTGTGGCGAAAGTTCATAAGAATAAGCACGGGTGCTCAAATCATGGAATCGATCTTGGATTTAGAACAGAAATTGGCGGTAGACCAGTCCAATTTGGAATTGGTTTTGATGGAAATGCATCAATTAAAGCAGGCCCTCTCTCAATTGAACTCTGAAAGCGACGACCAAACAAACACTAACAGCACCTACACCTAGTTTTGCTGTGTATCCTAGAAATGTGTTTTAGGGTACACAGCAAACGCCCCTAAAATTAAATCGTCACCCATCAGATGCGTCGGGAAAAAAGATGCATTATAATTTGGGGTGGATGACGTTGAGATTATAACTCACACATAGCCATTTCGGCAAAGCGCTCCGTATCTAGCAGCATCTTATATTCGTAACCTTTTAGCTGTAATCTCAACTGAACTTCGATTATCTCGTCTTCTGTATTGTCGTTAGGGTTTAGTTTATCGTTTATAACATAGCTAATACACTGTTTTGTGATATCATCTAATTCCTCAGGGTCGATCCATTCATGGTTGCAGTTAAGACAGCTATTTTTTACCTCGAAGTTAACACATAGTCTATGTACGTGGTAACGTTCATCTACAAGTTTTTCGTAGTGATCTGCATTTCCAACATAACCACATGATTTACACTCATGCTTGTATTTTCTTAGAGTGCTCAAGGCCAGCTTACTAAACTCATAGTCCATATGATCACCTAAGTCTAAAACGTGTTCGTCTGATTCTGAAAAAATCATGTCACTTACTTCGTATCCCATTTACCACTCCTAAGCTATTTGTAGTTGTTCATTATTCTTAAAATAATGATTAACCATCTCTACAATTACATCCCCTGGATCGCTGTAACGGTCCTTATTAGCGTTATAATGCTCTTTAATCGCCATCCTGGTTGGAAAGGGTATGTAATCATACATTTTCACTCTACTGTTAGTATAAGCTAGGTTATATAGAGGTTTCCACTTATAAATGCTTATTCTTTCGAAATTTTGTGCGTCTTTTATTTCGTTAAATAGCTTTATGCTTATTTGGTCGACTTTTTTTGTCTCTAATAGCGTTTCTATAAAATGGCTATGTGAGTATAGCCTTTGCTGTAGATTCGTAGAATACCCTATGTATAATGGTATTCCTTTGTTCATTACAAAATAAACACCAATCATTTGTTTGAGGTTAATTCCATCAATGTTAGTTAGAAGGTCTCTGTAGTCAGATAGGCCCTGCATCTTTTTTGTTATTTTCATACTTAATTTCCCAAGTCGGTTTGGCTCTTTCGAATTTGATACCGTTTCGTCTTTCATAGCTATACAAACCAGATCTAGTAACCCCGAAGTGGTCACATAGAGCTTTTTTTGTCTTAAGCTTATTTAAAGACTGCAAAATTTGATTTGCATCGTCTGGTAATTTAGCCATGAATAACTCAACAACAACACTTGTTGAATTTTAAACAAAATATTTATTTTTTACAAGAATTCAGATAGGGAAATTTTATGTTAGATATCTTGAAAGACTTCTTCAGTCTTATTTTTGACTTCAAGTCTTTATTTAAAACATCAAGATGCTTTTTGTCTTTCTTGTTTGTGTAAATGTTCGTTAATATCATTTTAAGTATGGGTGCGATAGATGAATGGCCAAATTCATCTATCGCACCCGCTTCATGGTGATAACATGCTTGGATGAGTCATGTATCTAAGTGTTGTAACAATTATTTGCATAATACATGCCAAAACAACTGTACTTACAGTATACATGTATATGCTTTTATTTTGCAATTATTGCAAGATCTTCTTGTAAAAAGCACAACCCAGGAGCTTAACCCTGGGTTGCATATAGTGGGAGCTTAATACACGTATGTATAAAGCATGGGCTTCAATTATCATATGAAGCTTATTGGTATTATAATTTATACAGTTATAAAAGTAAACCGGACCTATTATGACTTAGGTCCGGTTTTGATTGGGTTCCAAAGATTGATTGGCATCTTTGGTGTGATTTGGATAGGGCTTGGAGTCCTAATCCTGACAATTGTCATGACATTGGAGTAGTCATGAATGCTTTTGCAAGTATTTTATCAGTATATGCACTGTAAATCAAATTTATAGCGGTGTATAATCATACTGGTCAGTTACTATCTTCTTCGGATTTTGCTTATGAGTAGCTGGCCATAAATAAACACATATCGCTTTTTAAGTGGCGCCCCCTGCAATTTATCAGTCATAAAATTGTGAAAAGGAACTCATTATGAAAAGGGGGCGCCTATGCATACTGCATCGTATAAATGCATTATTATTTTAACATTTATTTATCATAAAAAAACCCCCTGACGGCTATGAAAGGGGGTTTTTCACATTGTTTATCTCTCGAATAGAAGAGGTACTCTAATTTTATCAGTTGTTTATCTTCTTATCAAGAGTTATAATGTTTTTCACATTGTTTAAATAGGAGATGAAAATAAATGAATGATGGCTATATAACGATCAAAAGATCGGAAAAAGACGAGGGTTGGTATAAAGACCCCATACTAAAGCATGTCTATTTGCATTTGCGTATGAATGCTAATTACAAGAGGTCTGAGTACCGAGGGTTAGTCATTGGTAGGGGGCAGTTAGTGACTGGCAGGAAATCGCTGGCAAAAGAACTGGGAATAGGTGAGCAAGTATTAAGAACGGCGATGTCAAAGCTGGTACGTCAAAATTATATAAAAATACACCCAACCAGCAAATTTTCAATAGTTGAAATAGTTTTCTCAAATCCAGAAAATTTATATTTTTTGACTCACAATGTTTACAGTAATTCACGCCGCGC
>JAAOEI010000058.1_pt1 | contig 39530 bp, 59 predicted proteins | sample 7059261 | NCBI WGS metagenome assembly JAAOEI01 (sample SAMN14008812, study PRJNA610033) | viral metagenome | isolation source: viral particles filtered from seawater | place: China: Hangzhou Bay, Yangshan Deep Water Harbour | collected 2017-10-31 | reverse complement strand
GGTCCTGCTCGCCGTCGACGCTGACACGCTGGCGGGCGCGGATCTGGCTGGCGCGAAGCTGCAGGGCGCGAATCTGGAGGGCGCGATTCTGCGGTACGCGATCCTCACCCACCCACTGGCCCGCCGTCTCTGTAACTGTGAGTTTGAGCACGTCCGCGATTCGTGGATGACGCGCTTCGGAGGTGAGTCGTGAGCGCCGAGGTGATCGATTTCGCTGCTGAGCGCGAGCGGCGACAACGGCCGAGAATCCGTCCCGAGCGCTTCGAGCGAGGCTACTCGCTGCGCCCCACACCGTGCGCTCGAGCCAGCTGCCAGCGCATGATCCTATCGCTCATGCCGATCGTGCAGGAGCGCGACGGGCACCGCCACTGGCACCCGCGCTGTCTGCTCGAGGACCTGCGAGAGGGGCGTATCGTCCCCACCTAACCGAGAGTTTGGCCGGCAATGGTGCCGCGCCGAATCTGTGAGTCGGTGTCAATAACATGGGGCGCCGGCCCGCGGTCCCTCCTGGGCCCCCGGGGAGTCACTGAAGAGCACCTCCCCGGGGGCTCCACGCTAACGCTACGTGTCAGTTACTAACTGACACCTCGATTTACCGGACAACCTAACTGGGAGTCAGAAATGTCATTGTTTCGCAAGGCAACGAAAACGCAGAGTCGGGCTCGGGTAGCCCTGGTGGGCCCCAGCGGCTCTGGCAAAACGTGGACGGCGCTAACCATCGCTCAGGAGCTGGGCGCGCGCGTCGCCGTGATTGACACAGAGCGCGGCAGCGCGAGCAAATACGCAGATCATTTCGCGTTCGACGTGGCGGAGCTCGATAGCTACGAGCCGGATCGGTTCCGGCAGACGATCTACGAGGCTGGCGCCGCTGGCTACGACGTGATCGTGATCGACTCCCTGTCTCACGCCTGGAGCGGAACCGGCGGCGCATTGGAGCAGGTGGACAAGGCCGCAGCGCGGAGCAAGAGCAAAAACTCGTTTGCGGCCTGGCGCGAGGTGACGCCGCAGCACAATGCGATGGTCGAGGCGATCATGGGTAGCCCGGCACACGTGATCGTCACGATGCGATCGAAAACGGCCTACGAGATCCAGGAGGACACCCGAGGGCGCAAAGCGCCTGTGAAGATCGGCCTAGCGCCTGTGCAGCGCGATGGCGTCGAGTATGAATTCGACATTGTCTGCGACATCGATCACGAGCATCAACTGGTAGTTACCAAGAGTCGCTGCCATGCGCTCGCTGACGCGGTGATACGCAAGCCGGGCCCGGAGCTGGGGCAGCAGATCAGCGAGTGGCTGAGCGATGGCGAGGCGCCTCGGCCGCACAACGCGCCAGACGTGCCGACGTTCCAGAAGGGCCCGCACAAGGGGCAGCTCGTGAGCGACGAGCGGGTATCTGCTCAGTACCTCGCCAAGACCCTCGAGGCGCTCAACAAACAGCGCTCGAGCAAGCCGGATGCCGAGCGACTCGCTGTTGCTATCGAGCGGGAGATCCAGAGGCGCCTAACGAGCGAGGGCGACGCGGTAGCAGACAAGCTCCGCGCACACGTAGACGCCACCCCGCAGATCGACGAATCGGCTGAGGACGAGGGCGACGCATGGGGCCTGGCCCCGCCGCCGGAGAACCTGGGCGAGCAGCAGCGTGCGGAGGCTGGGGAGTGACGTGGGGCCCGCCGATGGATCCGCCCGCGGACGACTGTCCGCCGCCGGAGCACTGCGAGCGCTGCGACAACGCGCCGTGCTGCTGCTGCGACTACTGCGGGGCGCCCACGGTGTGGTGCACGGCGAGCTATACAAGCGTGTGCGTGCGCTGCGAGGCGCACGTGGATGATCGAGGACTGATGTCGGGGTGCTGCAGGGATGCGCTCCAGGAGGCGAGCTAGAAATGGACGAAGGAATGGGATTGATGCTCGCGGTCGCGCTGGCCGTGATCATCGTGTGGCTGGCGAGCGTGGTGGAATCTCAACCAGCAGTTAGCGACGCGCACCACCTCGCACGCGTCTGCAAGCTCGAGGCCGAGGGCAGTGCCGCAGACTGCGATGCGATCTACTGGATCGGCCGCAAGCGCTTTCGGGGCAGCTGGCTCGACGGACTACTGCTCTACTCCCGGCTCTACAGCCGAGACAACGATCGAGCACAGCGGATCGCTAGGCTGCCCTGGGGGCCGATCCCTGGCGCCAGCAAGCGCGAGAACCGACAGTGGGCACGGATACGAGCACGCGCCGCGGCACTCGTGGCAGGTAAGCGCCCCGATCCGTGCCCACGAGCGGTGCACTGGGGAGGCACTGTCGATTCGCCACGGGGACGACAGATACCTGCGACCTGCGCGGCGCAGGGACGCACGAAAAACACCCTCTACGTCGTAGGAGACTGATAATGGCTGAAGGACTCAACAAAGTTATGCTGATCGGAAACCTCGGGCAGGAGCCGGAGCTCCGCACTACTCAGAGCGGGACTCCGATCCTGAGCATGAGGCTGGCGACTAACGAGCGCTGGAAGGATCAATCCGGCGAGTGGAAGGATCGCACCGAGTGGCACACCGTGATCGTGTGGGGCAAGCGCGGCGAGGCGCTCAACAAGATCCTTGCCAAGGGCCGCTCGGTCTACGTCGAGGGCCGGCTGCAAACGCGCAGCTGGGAGGTGGATGACGGCAGCAAGCGCTACGCCACCGAGGTGGTAGCCAACAACGTGCTGCTGCTGGGTGGCCGAGGCGATAACCAAGGTCGAGACGATGGGGCCGAGTCATACAAGAGTGAGCCACGGGGCTCGAGGTATGACGGCGACGATAGCGACATCCCCTTCTGATGCCACGCCAGATGCAGAGTTACCTCGGCACAATCGAGTGCCGTAGCTGTAGCAGAACGCCTGCACGTCGGGACACGTGGCTGTGTCCCGAGTGCCAGGCGGATGCCGAGGATATGGCGCGGCGCCTGGACGAGGGCGAGGAGTCCGGCGTGGGCGCCTTCTTCGGCCAGTGGCCAGGCGATGAAACTGACAAAGAGTTGATCGACGCGCTAGACGAGGTTCGGGGAAACGACAGTGCAACAGACTAACAGGAGATAGGCGATGGCAAACGGCAGGATCACAGTAGACGGTGTGGAGTACGTGCGAGCGGATAGTCAACCCACGGGCAAGCGGGCAATCATCGTGGTGGATCGCGGCTGGGTGTACGCAGGTGACGTGCACGAGGAAAATGGGCGTATCCGGCTAACGAAGTGCGTCTGGGTATTCAACTGGAGGGAAATCGCGTTTAACGGCCTCGTAGCAAACCCGGGCGACGAACGGGCTGACGTGCGCCCATTCCCAAACGGTGTGGACCTCCCGGCCGACGCTGAGATTTACCGCGTGCCAGTGCACGATAGCTGGGGGCTAGAGTGACGCGGCGGCCACAGCCGTTGGTTGGCAATGGCAATGGCAATGGCAATGGCAGTGGCTATGGCAATGGCGACGGCTATGGCAATGGCTATGGCTATGGCTATGGCCATGGCCATGGCTATGGCAATGGCGATGGCGATGGCTATGGCTATGGCCATGGCTATGGCCCCGGCTATGGCAATGGCGATGGCTATGGCTATGGCCACGGCTATGGCAATGGCGATGGCGATGGCAATGGCAATGGCTATGGCACAGTGCGATCACGGCGCAGGCTGCGTCAGTGACTGACATCCGAGAGATTCTCCGCGAGCTACGCCAGGAGATACGCGCCGAACGTCGCCGTCAGGATGCCGTGCTCCGGCGACTGGAGCGCCAGCTCGATGAAGCCGAGGCGAGCGAGAAACCGCAGGCCATCGATCCCGAGGCGGTGATCGAGGCTATCAGCCGAGCGGGGCTAGGCTAACCCGTGGTTAGGCCGCTCAAGGGACACGTGCACAAGATCGCCAGCGGCTGGGCGGTCGAGGTACGCAACAAGCGTGTGGGGGTACTGCCGACTAAGCAGGCCGCGCGCGAGTTTGCCAGCGCGGTGATCGCGCAGCTCAAGGCGATCGATAGCGCACCTATGACATTGGCGCGCTTCGCCGATGCGTGGTTTCTCGAGCGGCAAACATCAGGCGTGGTGGGCGTGCATAAGGAGCGCAACCGATGGGACAAGCACGTCAAGCCATACAAGATCGCGCATCGGCCGATTGCGAAGATCACGGCCAACCACGTACACACGTGGGTGATGGGGCTCACCGCGGTCGAGGCTACGCATCCAACGAAGGGCTCGCTAGGCCGCACGCTATCGCGACAGACGATCAAACACTCGTTGAAGCTGGTCCAGCTCGCGTTTGACTCGGCGATCGTACAGGGGCATTGCGACGACAACCCTGCGGCTAGGGTGCGAGTGCCGCGCATGCGCACGCGCGTCGACGATGGTGACGTAAGTGATCAGCTCGTGCCGTGCCTGACGCAAGAGGAAATTGATCGGCTACTCGAGATCACGCCGCCCGGACCACGCGCATGGTTTGCGGTGGCCATCTACTGCGGTCTACGCAAAGGCGAACTCTCCGGGCTGCGGTGGAGTGACGTGGTGCTGCGCGGTCGAGATCCGCATCTCAGGGTGAGGCGGAGCTATCGCAACCCGAACAAGTCGAGCACCTCCAGGCGTGACGTGCCGCTGCTACCCGTCCCGTTGCAAGCGCTGCGAGCATGGCGCAAGTCGAGCGAGGGCATTGACCTGGTGTTCCCAACTTCGACCGGCGGCATGAGGACAGACACATGGCGATGGAATGACAAGCCCGAGCGGCGCAGGGACGGGAGCCTGAGGATAACTGAGGGTTGGAAAACGAAAGCCGGCATACGGCCATGGCTGCGGTTCCATGACCTCCGGCACACGTGCTGCTCACACTTAGTAATGGGCAGCTGGATGGATCCGCTCCCGATCATGCAGGTACGCGACTGGGCGGGGCATGCGTCGCTATCAGTGACAGAGCGCTATGCGCACCTCGCTCCGGACTCGATCCGGGGCGCGGTTAGGCGGACGCGGGGCAAGACCGAAAAATGATCGTTTTACGATCGCTGATTTGGCCATACACGTAACCGCCCGAAATCATGGCGCGCCCGGCAGGATTCGAACCTGCGACCGTCGGCTTAGAAGGCCGCTGCGTTTCTGAATGATAACCGGAGGTTAGGAATGAAAAGCACCGATGGCCGTAAAACAAATCATGCAGCCTGGACATGCACATGGGGAGATGATCATCGCGCGGAGGTTGTGCACGCGATGGACGCTGACTCGGCGCGCCGCTCGTGCGATGGCTACGCGGACGGGTATGGCGATATCGCGGTCAAGCGATCTCCGCAATTTGACGGTTTGTCCGGGGCTGAGCTGACTCGCGCGCAGATGGCCGACGGATGGCAAATGCCGTGCACAGATTGTGAGCATGAGCTGTACGGATGGGGCCGGTACGACGGCGACGACGAAATCCACGCCGAGCCATTCGTCCGGCCGTGCGGCGCGGTGTACTGTGATCGCTCGTGCTATCTCGCCCATGCCCGGCGTCTGGGGCGCTACGCAGGCAACAGAGTGGGCGTGATGATCGACGCGACAGAGCGCTGGCCTGGAATTGAGATCGTACACGTGATCGGATCGGCCTACAGCGGCGAGCGCCCCGGTGGGCCGGTGGGTCAAGTGCGGCTCCGCTTCCCAGGCGGGCGATATCCCGCTACGTGGGGGCGCGGAGATCGACATGTGTACGTAGCGCAATGCGACGCTGCGGCGTGGCGGGAGTACGCAGCGTCGATTCCCACGAAAGACGCCCCGTAAAGGCGTGTTTTGCGGGGATTGCCCCGCGGTGGACACTGCACCTAGCGCCGAGTGCAGAAGATTTTTGCCCCTCCCACCCTCAAATCCCTTGACGTGGTAGTCACCGGCAACTACAGTAGAGTTATCAGGTCGCGGGTAACGCGACGGAGGGAGAGAGACAATGACTGCTGAAATCACCCATGTAGCACTTAGGTGCGCGCGCGAAGCTGCTGAAATGGCGCTGCAGTGTGCGAGCGACAGCGATCTTGAAGACGCGGACTACCCCCATGCCGGGTGGGAACCCCTGGACGGCGACTGGGAGGATCTTGAGATCGCACTGGGGCGAGCGCCCACGGAGGACGAACGCGCGGAGTTTGAGGAGAGTTACGCCTCCTCGTGCTGCCACATCGTCCTGGCGCGCGTGGATCAGCACGAGGAGGCGGAGCGGGCTCGCCTGGGGGGACATTATGCCTTCGAGTTTTTTGATGGGCGCCACACCACCACGGGCGATCATCCGCACTACCGCATCGCTGGCACGCTACTCCGGTTTGGCTCGTGCGAGGCCCGAGACGCCTGGGTAGATGGCTCGAGCACAAAAACGCGGGAACCCATCGGCGACGGCGATGCGCTGCCGAGCGGCTGGCGCGTATGGGACGCAGATGTCCACGATCTAGCGCCCGCAGAAGGGGACTACGGCACGCTCTGTGATTACCAATCGGGCGAAGCGCTCCGCCCAGCCACGACTGAGGAGCGCGCGAGCAGCCTGGATGCCGCCAAGAGCGACGGGGGGAGCGGCGTGATCGTGGTAGACGGCCGCTCCTGCTACGTGGAGAGCTGATGCCGACGAGGGCTGAGACCTACCCGGTGTCGATCCGTCTCGAGCGCAGCCAGCTTGAGCGGATCGACGCTGCGGCGGCCGAGGCAGGGCTGTCACGCCATCAGTGGTGCAAGATCGTGCTGGAGTGTGCCGCTGGCAACTCGGCGCTCCTGGATGCGCTCGAGCGCGTTCGCGATTCGCGAATCGGCTAGTCGCACCAGTGCCAGTCGATCACGCATAGCTCCGGCGCTCGGTGGCGGTGATCGAGCGTGCCGCGACATACCCCGTGCGCGTAGTGCCCAGACTCGTGTCGCGCGATCCGCTCGCGAGACTGTCCTGGGGCCACGACCACCACCAGCTCGTCACGCCCGAGCATCGTGTCCCAAAAGCTGCCCGTGGGCGTGAGGCACCCGCCCAGGTTGCACCCGTCCGGGCGGCCGCAGGCGTCGCAGGCGCCGTCCTGGGTGCCCGGGGTGACGATCTCGAGGTTGTCAGCCCAGCCCGTGTCTACTGAGCACCCGAGGGCCGCCCCGGCCTCCAGCACCCCTTGACGCGCAGCCTCGCGCACTGAGCGCGGCGCAGACTCGTGGGGCAGGCCGCAGCCGGTGAAAATCAGGAGCACGACTCCTACATCGCAAATTGAAAGCGCCGCTTTAGATTTGCGCGGCTGGACCAAACTACGACTGCCCGTCAAACAGCCTCCTCGTCTCCATCTGGGGCGAGCGTCACGTCCCACCGGTGCTGCACCAGCACTGTCGGGATCGTGATCGTGTCGCCGGCATCAGGCTCCCCCTCACCCCCAGCCCAGCAATTCAAACTCTGAGCTAGGACGAGCCGATCTTCGTCCTCGTGAATCAGAAAACCACTGCTGAAGCACACGCCAAATTCACCCACGACATCGCTCGCAGGCGTCCAGCTCGTGTGCCCCGTGCAGGCGTCTAGCCATTGAACAGCGACTAGCGTGTAGTCGTAGCCCGTCATCGGCGATCTAGCTCCAGCTCGAGGGCCATGATCAGGCGCATCAGCGCGTGCGCGAGGTGCAGCTGGCCGGTCTCCGCATCCTCCTCGTGCCAGCGGCGGAGGTGCCCCCGCGCTTTGCGGATGTGGTCCCCGGGCGGGATCGATTTCCACCGCGCGTTAGGCGCCCCTGGGGGCGGATATTTCGCGTCTGCGGCGTGGGTGACGCGGAGCGCTGAGTAGAGGGCTGCACGAAACGAGGCGAGCCTGCCCCAGTCGACAGGCAACTCGGACACGGCAGACTCGCACAGAGCGCACACTGGGCACGCCCGCATGTCGGGCATGCGTTCCCCAGCTCCGCCCTCGTCATCCCGCAGCCCACACACAGCCGTTTCGCATTCACTCATGCCACCTCGCTCTCAACTCTGAGTTGTTCCACACCCACGGTATGCCGCAGGATATCGCCGTATTCCGCATCCCATACGTCACAGATCATCGTGCGCCGCGAGCGGTAGCCGCCCGCCTGGGCCCATGCATCCCTGGCCGCTAGCGTGCGCAGCGTCTCGACCGAGCAGCCGGGGAATTCTTTGCGACTCTCGTGGTGAACGTGGCCGGTGTACCAGTGGCGGTAGCGCGTGCGGCCCCAGGCCTCGGCCTGATCCGTCGCCATGATCCCAGGCAGCGCCTCCGGCTTCACGCTGTGGCCGTGCGTCACGCCAAGCAGGCAGTTTCCAAATTCTAGAAAACGGAACGGGGCCGGTGTGGTGTCGATCTGCACCCGAGGCTGCCCACGGTAGTGCTCCGCTAGGCACAACGACAGCATCAGGCTCGTGTGATCGTCATGGTTGCCGATCGCGTTGAACACCGTCACCCTGCGATGCTTCCGTAGTGCCATGCCTACCGCCCGGCGCATCGCATGGATTCCGGCCTGCATCACCTTGCACCAGCGGCTATCGACGTCCAGTGCATGGCCGCTGCGAGCCGTGCGATTCTCGCTGTTATCCGCGTGGAAGAAGTCGCCAGCGTTGATGATCAGCGCCTGCTCGGTGAATGGCGCGAGGTTCACCAGCCTGTCCACCGCGCTAACTAATAGTTGACACGCGGTGTCGAGATCGAAATTCTCTCCCGCCTCCGGAGCATGGGCATACAGGCCAAGGTGAGGATCGCCCATCGCATAGACAGCCAGACGCCGGCTATTGTGCTCGCTGTGGCCGCACTCGATCGGCTCCGCCTCCGGCAGCTCCGCGGAATCCACAGCCTCACGAAACGCCGCTAGCAGCGCCTCGGGGCGGCTGTCGTTCTCCGGCGCCGTCTTGACCCACTGCTGCCGCACCTCACCGTTGCTACCCAGCAGGGTGGACACACCGCGCAGCTTGTAGCCCTCGGGCGCCTCGAGCGCGTGCGCCGAGGGCTCGCGCTTGGCGCGCTTGCGCTGTAGCCGCTGGATAGCACCCAGCACCGTGCCACGGCTCACACCCAGCGCATCGGCGGCCGCTTGCTTGCCGCCGTGTTTGATCACCGCGTCCAGGTACTCAGCCTGGCGCTTGGTGGCATAGGGGCGGAGCGCTTCTAACTCAGAGCTCACCCAAGTCGCCCCCGCAAAGCATCCATGTCTACCTGACTGCCAGGACAACTCTTGCGGGCGCGGTTCCGTGCTGACACATGCTCGTTCACCTCTCGGTGCCCGATCACGTGCTCAGACGGAATGCCAAAGGACGCCATCAGCGCTCTGAGTAGTGCCGCCAGTGCGGTGTACTGCGTGTCGTTGAAATCGGCCTCGTTGCCGTTGCCAACCACGCACACGCCAAGGGTGCGGCGATTGAAACCGCGCGCATGGGCACCGGTGCGGCCTACTGCACGCCCGACATGCACACTGCCATCCTCGTGCACAACGAAGTGATAGCCGATGTCGATCCACCCGAAGCCGCGGTGAGAGCGGCGGATATCGTCAATGGTGCGTCCTGGGTGGCCGTTGTGATGCACCACGATGTGGGTAATCGTCCTCATCGCCGATTGGCTCAGTTGGCGGAGACCACTTGCGGCGCCTGCGACGCTCTTCCCACATCTCTGACGCCAGCGTCTTCGTCAGAATCCACACCAGCTCGAGAATCACTTTCGCCTGCTTCACGGACTGCCTCCAGTATCGCCCCCAGGCGCTCCTTCAACGTCTCAACACCGAGTTTGAAGCTATTCACAGACGCCCTAGCAGCGTCCAGGTGCTCGCCGGTAACGTCGTACAGATCTACCGCTGCGCGCGCCGCATGCAGCCCCGCCACAGAGGCGTTGAAGGCGCCTCGTAGGATGGCGGCAGCAGTGTCCTGTCGACGCATACGCAGATACTGGATCGCAACCGTCACGTCTCCGCGCATCCCGTCTAGCATGCGCTTAGCCTGCTCCACCTCGGCTGCCAGCTCATTGCTGCGGGCATCAATCTGGCCCCAGTCCTTGCCGAATAGGCCGCACCCAGCGAGCACAACCGCAATAGCCGCCACACCCCTCACAGCGTGTACTCCTGATTCGGCTGCTTTAATCCCAGCCACCCGAACACGGTGCCACCGAGCACGCGCAGCATGTCCGATGCCCCCTGCGCCCAGGGCAGCTCAGCGATCAGAAAGAGCGCGGCGCAAAGCACTACGGCGGTAATCCGCGTGATCGTGATGGGCCGAATCATTCTACAACTCTTAGCATGGGTTAGCTGCGTGTTGAGTAAAAACCGGCACTCCCATTGCCCGTCACCGCTCGCAGGCTGCTCTCGATGACAGCGATCCGCTCCCCGTGGTTAACTAGCCGTTCGTCCAACTTCTTCACGGAATCCGACAAGTCCTTCACTGCGTTCGCGAGGCTATCGATCTTTGACGTGAATTTCCCCCACGCCACTAGGCCGAGAACAGCAAACGGGGCGACGGCCGTGGCCATGGCGAGAGCATGTGGAATCACCTCGGGCATTAGTCCGGCTCCTTTGGCTGGAGGCGCGCGTCTATGGGGAACGTGCGCGGCTTTGGGCGCATAGGATCAATAGACCTTTGCGCGCGCTCCTTTCTGTCCACTCCCTCCAGATCCTCGATTGCCGGCAGTGAAACGTTAGTGCGGTCAAGTCGAGCCAAAATTGCCTCGCACTTAGAGTTGAGTTGCGCCACCCAATCCGCTCCATCAGGCTCGATTGGAGCGATCTGGACCGTAACCCAAGGCCGCTCCCCGGTTGGCTGTCCGTTCACGTATCGCTCGTCTAGCGACACGCCCGCGGATAGCCCCCGCTCTGCGATCTGCTCGTGGTAGTACGCGGCGAAACTCGCGTCCTGGAACGCCTCCGCCATCTGTTGCGGGTCGCGATAACCCGCAGCCTGGGCCATGGCCGCTGTGAATCGAATTTTGCTCATGGTGAATACCCGTAGCGATCAGTATGGTACGCCTGGATCGATGCGAGCTCCGCGCTAGTGATCTCACCTCGTATAATGATCACCTCCACAAGATCACCGTCGTAGGCTGCAGCAGATCCATTGCTCGTGCCGATGAACCACTGTTCAACGGTATCAGCCAGTGCATCCTCAGATGTGCCGTCCCCACCCTCAGTCGCGCCCACGATATATCGGTTCGGATCAGCAGGGTAGTCGGCTGTGTTTGTGAATACCCCATGCAACGTCCAGCTGGGATCAGCGGCATAACTACCAGTGTTAGTGTTGTCCTGGCTCGGGCCCCACCGAACTCCGCACGTCCCACTGATGCCGTTGATCCTCAGGTGCGTGGTAGTCGCCACGGGTGAAACAGTGATATTGACGACATTATGACTCGCGCCCACGCCGCCAGTTTGCGGGCGCATGAGAGCAAAGATGCAGAGGTTTTCTCCCGAGACGCCGAGGTTAGAAAGCCCTGAAACGCCCGAGTCGAGCGATTGCCCGGTGTTTCTCTCCAGATTCAGATACGCGCCGCTACCACTGAGGCCGCTGCCACTACTGTTATACGTCGGCTGCTTACTCGCTGTCCCTTGGGTGCAGTCGTTGCCCTGGGTAGACTGATCATTCCACGAACTCACGTCTCCAACATTCAACGTGACGTCGTCCTCACGGTACCAGCCCATAAGGCGGCTGGCGCCGAAGATCTCGAGCGGCGTCTGGACAGCGCTTGACCCCGCTTCGGCAAGGTTGCCCGTTGCCGAGCCGGAGAGTGCGCTAGCGGTATTCCCTGCGATGCTCATACTGATGCCAATCCATAATAGTCCTGCACCAGCTGGCGCACCGTCGTCCAAAACGCAGGGGCCCCGCTGGCGTACCAGTGAACAGAGTCATCCAGGGTGTAGCTGCTAATATCCACGAACGTGCAGTTGGAGCGTGCTGCACATACCGTCTGCGTTGCCGTCCGCACGGTGGCCCGGTACGTTGGTGAGCCGTCCGGGTGGGGCCCAGTCATGATCCAATAGATGTCACTTCGCCCCGTATCGAGCTCCACGTCGTCAATGAATGAACCAAGATTCGTTTCATAGGCATTTGCATCAGCCTCGACTGCGGCATCTGCCTCCCCTTGAATCCACAAAGCGACAACCCGCGCGCCGGCGGGGTACTGACTGATCTCCGTGATCAAATTGTTGCGGTTGGTGCTCCCGTCGTACCAGTCCACAGCCAGGCTCGAGGCGCCATGAGCCTGATCCTCCAAGTCGAACCCAAAGTTGAGCGCGTTGGGAGCATTGGCGCGCTCCGTGAAGAGGCCCTCTCCGTTGCTCTGTCCCGTACAGACACAGTAGCCCTGCAGGCTGTACGTCCACGGAACGGCGATGGATGAGCCGTACCGATCGTTGAGGTAGTTGGTGAGGTCTCGGCTCTCCCCCACAGTGAGCCCACCGTTCACTACCAGGATCTCCCCGATGGTGGCGTTTACGTGCCCATCAGACAGCGTCCTGCATGCAACCGTGAGGCGATCGAGCCCCGCCGGGGTAGTTGGCGCTTCGTCGCGGTTGCCATCGAAGAACACTGCATCGTTCGGCTGTGACCCGTCAACGCTCCGATACACTCCCGCCGGGCTATACCCCAGGCAGAACAGGTGCGGGTTGTTATCGAGCGCTGGCCCTGATGGCTGTAGTCGATTGGTGGTATCGCCACCGCTAAAGCTCGCGCCAAATTGATAGTCAGACGCAGCCACGTGCCCGACGTAGCTGAGATTGCCGCCACTCGAGTTTGACAGCGCAGTCATATAGCGCACGCCCGTTGGGCTCTCATCATCTATCGAGCCGTAGACGAACAGGTGGATGTCCTCACTCGCTAGCTGGGTGAAGCTGGTGACACGCAGTCCGTCCGTCCCCGGCTCGTCGAAGACGAGGCCGCCCGCGCCACCCAGCGCATCGGCATCGAACGTTGGCGCCGTGTTGCTGCCAAATGGCGCGGGGCTGTGCCCATTCCCCGTCTTGTCCGTCCACGAAAAGCTCGGGCTCGTCTCGTACGTATCCGCTCGCAGCCAGCACAGTAGCCGGTTGCCCAGTAGCGCATCGGGCTGAACTATCAGCCCTGGGCTCGCGAGGCTGGACGCCAGGGCGCCAGTCAGCGGCCGCGTTATGGACCCCGTCGCAGACATCTCAACTGTATGTTACCCGCAGGACTTTCGCCACGAGTTGATCAGCCCCGCCGCCGCCAGTGCGAGTGTATACCAGCCGCGTATGATCTGACGGGTTCTCGATCGCAATCGTGAGTTCCACCGTACCAGCTGCGATGGTTGCGCTGTTGCTGTTGCCGTGGATCACAGCTTTGGACATATCGATATCCACAGCGCTGCCGTCAAAGCCATCCACCTTTTCCTGGAGCTTGAATGTCCCAGCAGTGGACGCCACCGAGGCGATATCGAGCGCAAAGCGCACCGTTTGCCAACCTCGAGTATCTACCCAGCCATACGTGCGACTCGCAGCCAGGCTACTGCCACTGGTTACACTGTCTTCGTAGTCGTCTTGTAGGGATCTCCAGTATCGACGTGCCATTATTCTTGCTCCTGCTCTTGCTGCTCTATTTCACGCAAACGCGCCTGATAATCTGGATCGCTCTGAGCCAGCACCGAGTGCTGGACGGCGAAGGATTGTCCCGTGGGATCGCTCTCAGCTGCGTGGGCCAGCTGGTGCCCGTAGGGTCCCAGTTGTTCGGGATCTGCCTGGGCGAGCGCCCTAACGCGATCGGCTAGGGTGCCCACAGTAATGCCAGCCGACTCCGCTGCCGCCGCCATTTGTGGGGCAGGCGGATCGATCGTCTTGCCTGCCAGAGAGCCGAGCTTTTCGTAAAGGCGAGCTTGTGCCTCTTTCCGCCCGGCATCCATTGCGTGCTCTCTGCCGCGCAGCAGTTGGTTGCCGCGCCGTGCAGCCATGCCTACCGCAACTCCAGTGCCGAGATCGGCGCCGAGGGCCACGGAGCCGCCACCGGCGGTGAGCGCGGATCCGTAGTCGCTCGCTGACGTCTGGCGATTCTGTGCTGCCTTGTCCAGGAAGCCCTCGCCTTCCTTGACAAGGGTGTGCGTCAAGGACCGCACCTCGTTGGCCTCGGCCCAGGCCGCGCCGGCATCTGGATCTGCAGCCTCTATAGCCTCCTGCATGCGACGCCGCAGTAGGCCGTACATGCGACGCCGTTGCTCAGGCCCGATCTTCTCTGAAGCCATTGCGAGCTTGGTGCCTAGGCCCTCAAGCTGCGTCTTGGCTTGAGAGAAGAGCATCGCGCCCTGGCGCTCGATGGTGTCGGCGCGCTTGAGGATCTCCGGCGCCAAATCTTCCATGCCCGCCGTGTTGGCTGCCTCGTTTGCCAGCTTGCGGAAATCGCCTGCCACCGCGGCGCCGTCTACAGTGATGCCGGCGTCATCTGCATAATCTACGATCTCACTCAAGCGCTGGCCCGCGGCCTCGTGCACAGCAACGGCATCATCGAGGTGCCCCTCAACAGTCGAGGCTAACCTTCGCCGGGTGCCCCCGAGATCTTGCCCGCCAAACTGCGGTTTTCCGGTACCGATACCAGTCTCGCGCATGATCTCCCCTGCGCGCTCCTTACCCGGCGATCTCGCAATTTCCTTCATCGGCCTAGTGTTGCGCACGCCAGCAGCGCGCAACCTTAGCGGGGCGGCCTCATCATAGAGTTGCTTCGCCTTACTCGTGGCAGCCTTGAGGCCCTTCTGTACGATCGGCTGGGAGAACAGTGCGTTGGCTCCGTGCCGCACACCATCGCCTATAATCTCTCCACCCATGGCACCGGCTGCGCCGAGTGCGGCTCCCGCAGCGCCACCAGCAGCGGTTATAAGCGGATCGTTGCTGTCTGCACGCCCTACGCCCTCCATTGCTCCCATGGCTGCACCGGGCCCTCTTGCAAGCGCCATGCGCTCAAGCAACGGAGCGCCCGGCGGCGCGGACTTGACGGGCATCGCACCAGCTAGCGCGAGCGTTCCAGCGGTGTCCCCTGCGAGTGCGGCGCGCGGGTTGTCCTCCTTAAGCTCACCGTATTGGCCACGGAGATCGTCCGCGTACTCGCCGTAGGAGAGCGGGCGCCCGCCGATCCCGCGAGTGACACGGCCGCGTGGGTCTCCGTACTGGCTCCCAGACTCCACCAACTCACGGTTATCAGCAGATTGCTCACGAGCGGCGAGTTCATCTGCCGTGCCGGCGCTCAGCCCCTGCAGTCCCCAGCGGCCAAAGGCCTCCACAGGGCCACCTGGATCGAAGGTGCCCTGCTCGCGCGTTGTCTGCTGAGGCGTGCGCTGCTTCTGTGCGCGGTACTCCGCAAGGCGCTTCCGCTCCTCGGACGACAAATCCTTGACCTTGAGTGGCTTCTCGCTCATCGGCCGATCGCCTCCATTTCGTCTGGCGTCAGATCGTCCTCGGGATCGAGCGTGGCATCCAATCGCAAGCGCTCCTTCTCCGACTCATACAGCTGGGCCCCCTCGGGGTAGGCCGCCTGGAAGGTGCGCTTGTTGTTCGCGATGTGTTCGCGGATAAGCCCCAGTGAGGTGCGAAACTGTTCGTCACTGGCACCGGGCCTCAGGCCCGCCATGATTTTGAAGCGCACCTCCTCGTCCATGCCAATGGCGGCACCAGACTGGCTGCGCCCGAAGGCCTCTGTAAGCAGCGTGAGTTGGCTCTTAATCTTCTGCCCGGTGGGCGACAGCATTTGCTCTGCCAGAGCTGTGCCCATATCGCCCGGCACCATCTCCGTCAGTGTGCCAGTCCAGCCAACCCCTGGAATGTCGCCCTCCCTGCTGACGCCGGCCTCGGCTATCGAATCGTCGATCACCCGGATGGCATCGGCCACCTTGTCCAAGGGCGCCACCTTGCCCGCGTACTCCTCTCGAGAGTCACGCAGATTCTTCGCCTCCTCGCGCACGAGATCAGCCTGGCGCTTCCTGTCTCGCGGATTGGAGCGCATGATCTGGGCGATGCGCTGCTCGGCATCCGGGGGCGCGTTGGAACCATACAGGCGCAGTAGGCTGGCCGCCTCGGCGTCGTCAGGGGTTGCGATGTCTGCGCCCTGGGGGACGGTGCCGGGCGCCCCAGATAGGCCCGGGCGAATGCCGCCCATGGCCATGGCCCGCTTCAGCTTGGCGTCTCGCTCGTAATCCGTCTTGTGCTTCCAATCCTCCATCTTCTCAGTGCGATGCTGCTGGTGCTGCGCCTCCGCCTTGCGCGCCTTGGCGTCTGCTAGGAGCACGTCCACAGGCACGCGATCGCCCACCTGGGAGGCCGTTAGCCCGCCCTCTCCGCCGTACTCGGCCTCGAACATCTCCGGATCCTGGCCGAGGGCCATGGCGAGGTGCCGCCGGGCCGCAACACTCTCCTGGCTCAGTGAATCGGACAGCCTAGCGCTACGCGCCTGCTCATCCTGAAACATGGCGTCCTGCATGCGCTGGCGGTTTTCTTCGAGCGAGAGCTGACGCTCCGCACGGGCATCCCTCCGCAAATCGAGCTCGCTAGGCCCCTGGGGCGGCGGGTGCGGGTACGGATCCACGCCACCGGCGCCCATGAGAAACAGCTCCAGGGCGTTGTAATCCCGCATCTGCGGGCGCTGCTGCGCCGGCTCATCCGGGATAACGGCAATGTCTCTACGCGCCCCCTGAGCCTCGCTCTCAAGCCATACGTTGGTTGGATCCTGCGCTTGCTCCAGCGCCTGGAGTTCGGGTGCAGGCTGCCGTGGTTCCGGCGGCGCCACCGCCGCCGCAAGGGGCTCCTGGAGGCTGTACCCGCTTGGCCCATGGCCCACCTCGAGCGCCGGAGACTGCCGGCGTATCTCGCTGGGGCGCGGAGCGCGATCGGCAAAGTACGCGAATGCGTGCCGCCGCCGCTCCTCATCGTCTGCGTGTGCGAACGGATTAGCCACCTGCGCCCCCGTTTCCGTACGGGTTGCCGCGCACAGCCGTGCCGGCACCCTTCAACACGTAGTCAACCATGGGCTTCTGCGGAGTCTGCTGGGCATTCCAAACACCGGCCTCACCGAGCCGCGCGTTGCTCTCGGCCTGCCGACGCTTCATTTCGTTGTCCCATACCTGCTGCTGCGCAGCGCCCTCGCCATGCAAGGCCTGGTTATATTGATCCACGTTTGCGTCGCCCACCTGGTTGGCGCGACTCCAGTTCTCGTAACGGGCCGCATTCGCTGCGTCCGTGTTGTATATTGCCGTGTCGTACCAGGCGTCCCACTGGGCCTGACTCTGATCCAACCCCTGCTGCCAGGTGTTCTTGCCGATATCGGCCACACCCTGGGCCGCAGCGTCCCGGCGCTCCGCTTCACTCATAGTCTGGGCGTGTCGCTGCGAGCCGATATCCGCCATGCGCGAGGCAGCATCATCCCTGCGTCGCTGCATGTCCGCCGCCGCCTGGAAGCCCGCCATGTTCTGTGCTGTTGCGGCCTGCTGTCCGGCCGTGAGATCCGCTAGCAGCCCCGCACCGCTGCCGCCTGCGCCGCGCATCTCTGCGGCCTGCAGTGCCGCCTCTCGCTGCCCCCTAGCGAATTGCTCGGCCTGCTGCGTGCGCCGCTGATACTCGGCCTCGGCCGCCGCATCCAACCCACCGTTAGCCCGCAGGTTGTTGAAGTAGCCGGCCGCCTTGTCCTGGTAGGCCATGGCAGTGGGATCCAGTGGACTGCCGTCGAGCGCTACCCCACCAAAATAGTTGACGGCTCCGCCCTGCGCATCGCGCCCGAGTTGATCGCCTTGGATGATCTGCCCGTTGTGCCCGATGGTGGCGTGCCTCAGTGGATCGCCAACCGAATACTCCATCTGCTCATAGGGCGATACCCAGAGATCGTCCTTGGTGGGGGCGACGTTGTTCCCCATGTGCATGTCGGGAGACATGATGCGGGGATCAGCCCACAACTCCGCCGCTTCCTCGGCGGCACGGCCAGCCTTCTTCTGCTCACCCTCGTTGGGGTTAATCATATCTTCAAGCCAATCGTACCCCTGCTTTATTACGCCCCAAACCATCAGTCAGCCTCCCCGATGATCACCAGGTTGATTTTGTAGCAACCGGATCCAGTAACGGAGTCGATGTAGAGCCCCGGTTGATCGGGATCGTCGCTCTTGCGCCATGCCAGCGTACTCGCAGCCACTGCGCCAGTTTCTATGTCCACCATCCAGCCGATCGACACCGACTGCGGCTCGAGCTCAGTCTCTACGTACAACGGGAGATCGGCCGTAACGAGCTCGTCAATCGTACGCACCTCATAGCGCGGCTGGCTCTTGAGCCAGTTCACCACGTCGCTGCAGAACCTATACATCTCAGCGCCGACAGCACCAGCACTGGGCAGCTTAGGCAGGCCAGTAGGCGCACTCATCGCCGCACCCTCCCTCCGACGGACTCGTAATCAAGAGTCACCCCCGTCAGCTTCCAGCGCCCACCAGCCTGGCGGATCACAACCTGAGGGAATAGCTGTGTTGTCTGTGCGTGGTTACGCGGAACCAACGCGCGCCGCTCTGTGACGCGAGTTGCGTCCGTCTGGTATGTTTCGCTGTACGCCGTGGAACTCGCAACAGAACTTAGCTCAGAGTCAAACTTCGCCGTCCACTCGGCTACGCCTGCCAGGTCCTCGAAATGATAGAGCGCCTGGCGGAAGCGCTTCAGCTCACCCGGGCCGCTCCCCACCTTAGGCGTCCAACGAATCGTGCAAGGAAACGACTGGTAGATCGTAACCGCAGCGCTGGTGCCCGTAGTCCAGTCCTGTGTGCCTGTGAACGCAAGCGTCTTGGTTTGCGCCGAGGTGCCGGCCGATACCGCCGTAATCACGTCGTACCAGGTGCGGTGGTGCACCATGTCCCCAGCCTGCACCGTCCAAGTCGAGTTGGTTACGCCAACTAGGATCGTGTTGGTGCTCGCCTGAGACACGACATGTGTCGTGGAGAACTCACGATCGCAATGGTACTGCTCAGCCACAAGCGTCGACCCGTCGGGCTCGGCCGTATAGAACGTCTCGCGCTCGACATATGCCGTCGAGATGGCGGTGTTCTCTATTGGAGTCGTCTCCTCCAGGATCACAAGACGATTTGATTCGTCCGTAATCATGTGCCGGAGATCCCACTCAGCATCAGGGAACCAGCGAACCCACGCCCCTGTGGAGGTGTTGTAGACCCAGACGTTGCGGGCCCACTCATCGTTAATGGCCCTAACACCCACGTTCTCATTAGTATCGGGCAGCCCAAAAAGCACTTCATGCGCCTTGGGGTTGGCGCACGCCCATGCTCCGACAAACGCAGTGCTACCAGCCGAGTCGGCCCCTAGGTACTCGACGAAACGCCGTATCTCGTTGGCGATCGTCGGCTCGCTAATGAGCTGCACGCCACCATCGCTCACTGCAACGAGTCCTCGATCACTGATCGTGTAGATCGTGTCATCCATCACGGCGTAGGCGTCATGCGCCACAGCACGATGGGATAGATCGAATTCGTCCACACGCCATCCGGAGCGCTCGCCAAAGCCGCTTAGCCGCCAAATGCCATCGGGCTTGAAGATGAAGAGCGCATCACGGGTTGGCACCAGCTTGTAGATGGGCAGCTGAGCGTTTCCAACAGACTGCCAGCCGGCCAGTAACCAGTGTTCCGGTTCATGGCGCTTCGTCCATGCCAGACCGTTTGCGTAGGCTGTCTGGATCGAGGACGTGCCGGTAGACGTGAGGGTGCCACCTGTCGCAGCGGTGAACGGCTCGGGGATTTTTGGCTCGTACTCGCTGCCGTGCGTTGCGAAGGTCTCAAAAACAGCGGCACTCGGCTCCCGGCCCTGGAGGACAAAATCAGCCGTCACGGTGCCCGTAACGGTGTTGTCCTCCATCTCCACGTAGGTACCGACTGGTACCGCTCGCAGGTTGAGCGTGGTATTGGCATCAATGTCCGCGATTAGATCCGTGCCCACCGCAAAGAAGGCTGAGCTGCCACCCTGCTTGATCCGGATCGAGTCCCAAAACTGCTGTGCGATCGGTGCGCCATCCGTTGACCCGCCCCAGGAATGCGACATGACGACGGTGTTGGTGAACACCTCAGTCACCCACGGTTGGCTAGTGCCAGTCCATGAGGATTGCTGCAGCACCGCCCCGGGCTTGATCCCGGTGGTCCCGGACATATTGGTGATCTGATTGCTGGCGTTCGTGCGCACGCCCGTGCGAGAGCGCATCCCCGTCCCGTCGGCCCCGAGGCTGCCACCAGTCTCTGCAAAGCTGTTGGAGAGCCGCAGGCTGTGCGGATAGGTGACTCGAGCCGCAAACAGCGAACCCTGAAACTCCACGATGTCCTCGGCCAACGGGGGCATCTCGTTGGCGCGCGCAATCCCCTCGCGACTTGGATTCGTGTATAGCGCAGCGCCGAGATCAGACGGATCGACACCGTCGCCATCCTGTAGCGATACGCTCCCGGTGGTGGCATCGGTGGACGTGAGCTCGTACTCCACCGCCAGGAACAGCTCATCACTAGGAGTCTGAGTGCTTGCCACAGCCCGAGAGCGGTAGAACTCGAGCACATCCCCGGCCCGGACATCGTCCAGCACGTGCCAGTTAGCGCGCAATGTGACTGTGAGCGAGCTGCCCGCAGTAGTCCTATTCAGCAGCGCCCGAGCACCAGGCGCAGAACGCACGATCACGCCGTTATCGTCAGTGCGGCGCAGGACAGGCCGGTATGCGAGCTTCTGGTTTGACGCGATCGTGCTGCCGCCGCCCGTCCCGAGCTGGATCTTCCCCATCTGGACACGAGGCAGGCCAGCCACATCCGCTGTGGCATCGGTGGAGCTCGTCAGCTTCCGAACGCGATCGGACGCAGTAATGTACAGGTTGTCTCGCGAGGCCGCCGCCCTAGCCCCAGAGGTGGAAAAAGTCACTGCCGCGCTGCTCTCGGCGGTGAGTACGTCGGTGCCGTCGCTCCACTCGGTTTTGTTCGGCCCCATAAACAGGATGTCGCCATCCCAGGCGTGCATCCGGTTGGGGTAATCCGTCTGACTGTAGCCGGCGGCCTTGAACCCGGGCCGGGGCTCAGCCACCCCAGCACGGCGGATCACGATGTTATCCGCTTGCTTCAGGCCGCCGTTGCTGGTTTTGGTGTGCGGATTAGGATCAGTCTGCAGCCCGTCAATGCTGAGGTGCTGACTCCTCATCGCGTCCACCGTCGCCAGGGATCGTCACTCGAGCGCAACGGACTGTGGCGCGGCACAATCACCTTGGCCTCGCCATCACTGCGAGGTGCCAGCGTATCGTCAAGGCGCCGCTCCATCGGCCCTAGCTCAGCCATGGCAAACTGCAAGTTCTCTTTGTCACCTACAGCCGCCAGTGCCCGGACAGCTGCCCTCTGAGCGAGGTATGGATGCACCACCTCGGGGACCTGGGGGATCGGCGACTCGCCAGCCAGCGCAACCCAGTCGCCAACCTCTATCCCTGTATCGAGGGTTGAGCTGAACGTGATCGCCCCCGTCGTCACCGTGGCTACCGTCAAATCCTTAGCAATCGTCCGGAACGTGCCGGTGTTGCTGATCACGTCGAACGTGTTAGCCGTGGTCCACGCAGCAGGGATGGTGCCGCTCGTAAACGACAGCTGCACGGTGCTCGCAACGGCCGTCACCTGGGCTGCCGAGGCCTCAGTGACTAGAGTACCCGGCCGCATGTAGTGGCGCTGGCGCAGCGTGCCCGTCGCGTTTGTGGGCACCGGGTGCAGGCCGATCGAGTCGTCCTTGTAGTAATAGGAGAGATCCCGATACCCCTCAGCATTCAGCCCACTGAGGTGGCCGAGTTCCTCGATATTCACGAGTGGCAGAGAGAACTCATCCCCGTTGCCGTCCACAAACAGAACATCCTTGTGGCGGCCGCCGTGGGCTCGCTTCGGAGTGCGATACGTGGCCTGGTTCGCCACGATCGAATCATCCTGATCGGTAACACGAAAGTCCCCCTGGCTCGCGAGCACCAGGGGGAACACCTCGCTTACTAGCTCGTCATAGGCGAGCCGGAGCCACTCTGCGTCCGTAAAGTGCCCATTGCTGTCAGGCTCGAAGGCCCGCAGCTTCGCGCTACTCAGGAGATCCGCAGTTGTCCAGCCCATCCAATCACGTCAGCCCGAAGTCAAATTCGTCGCACTCCTCGGAAGCGCCCGAGGCCAGCGTGGCGGCGCCTAGCGTAAACGTGTCGCCAGTCTCAGCCAGGGTTACAAAGTTGCCCACCGGCCCAGGCAACCGGGCGGTGACGGTCACGGTGTCGCTCGAAGCAGTAGCCACCAGGATCTTGTTGGTGGTGGTGTTGGTGTTGATCGCGCTCGCTGTGTTTGTTGCAAGCGCGGCATCGCTGGCGCCGATCGCAATCTGCGTGGCTGACTGCGTGGCCGCCGTGAGAGCGAACGCCACACCCGCAACCGTCAGATTGTCTACACCAGCCGTTGCGGCGCTCTGATCGCAGGTGATCGTCTGGCTGGCGATAGCCGAGGCAACCTGAAACCGCACAATTCCACGGTGCTGGCCGCTCGCAACGCCCTTGAGGTGGTTGATCACCCGGCGCAGGACCCGGTGGCGCTCGTCTTTGTCCAGCCGGTTGTTGAACTCGGCGGCCGTCCAGTCCGTGTCCGTCTCGAGTACTAGCGTGAAGTAGGCTGCCATTGTTAGCTCCTAGTTGGAGAGGGTGGGCGGCAGCCGGGAGAGGAATGCTACCGCCCACCCTCAGCCCTATCAGTTAGTGATGCCAGTCCAGAGGATGAGATCCCTCACCTGGGTGGTCCAGAGCGCCTGATCGGAGTAGGCGCGGAGCTCGACACCAGCGGCGTCGGTGAGGTGGCGGAAATACTGCCCGCCCTTGTCCGGTAGCTCGAACGTGATATTCGTGCTGCCGATGCGCTGCATGTCGCCGTTCTTGGGGAACGCAACTGCCTCGCCGTTCTTTACGAAGCGACTCGGAACCACAGCGACCTTGCCGGTTACAGAGTGGTACTCGATCGCCTCAGTGCCAATGCTTTGCTTGCTCTTGCTATAGCCGCTATCGATGGCCCGCAGTGCTGAGACATCGCTGTTGAGGTTGCTCCACGCCGGCAGCGGCACCAGCAAGCAAAGCTCACCCTCGCAGCCCCGGCCCGCAGCCTCTTCCAGGCCGTCCTGGATCTTGTCCCAGGTGAGGTTGCCGCTGACGGTTACTTGATTGCCGCGCCAGAGATCCGGGTACGTGGTGCCGGAGATCCCGAGATACGTGCCGGTGGTGAGATTGGCAATCGATCGCAGGCCGGTGCCCTCGTTGCCGTTGGCGCCATTCCAGAAGATCGTGTCAGTCGCCGCTACGTTGGTGAAGTCCGCGGCCAGGCCCGACAGGACGAGCTGGCGGTTAGCCATGTCCACCGAGGTAATGGAGAAGCCCGCCGAGGTAGTCATGCGGGTAGTGCCGGCCGAGGTGTAGACGTCGATGGTGGCGTTCTTGGAGCCGGTCCAGAACCCGTACGCCCAGCTGGCCTCAGTGAGGGTAATGGTGCGCGAGGTGCCGGATCCGCTGATTGCACTCACCGCACCCAACCCGCCGGAGTCGCCACCGTACATCATGGTGATCTCAAGACGCTTGTCGAAGCTCCGGCGCATATTCGCCACAAGTCGCGAGTAGGTGCGCCCAAACGCCGCCTTATCGCTGTTTACGGCCGCGGCCAGGAACTTGTAGCTCGTGCGCGAGCGCAGCACGATCTCCGCGCCGCTCAGGGTGGCCTCGTCAGACTCGGCGGCAACGGAGGCCTTCAGGGTAAAGGCAGAGCCCGCGCCTGAGTCATAGGTGAAGCCGTGCTCATCGGTGAGCCACACCGGCTCGCTAAACTTTTCACCGAGCTTCTTCTTCGAAGCGAAATCAACCATATTGAGGAACGGCGTACCCTCTGGGCGCGCATCGTTCATCGTCCCGAACATGTCCTTAAACCAGCCGTCAGCGGTGGTAAGGGTATTATTTGCAGCCATTGCGAATCTCCGCGGCGCCGATCATTCGACGCTGTTGCGGGCTTCCTCGCGTTGGCGGGGCCAGCTCTGACTTTCAGGGTAGGGGGCAACTAATAGTTACCCGGCATCCCTACTAGCCAGCGGCCCGGGGACTGTCCTCGGGAGCCACTTGGTTTAGTGGTTACAGGGACCCTACTCGACTGCTACTTAGGTGTCAAGCGCGATACTGACTCACGAGAATCGCTTGGCCCACTCACTGAGACTAACTGGCTGTTTACCTGGCTTCCCACGGGCGGCTTTTTCGTCCTTGCTCATCGGCTCTGCGTTGTCGTTGGCGGGCCTCGCTTTGCCGGCCTGCTTGAGTGCAGCCACCTCGAGTTTGCGCAGGCGCTCGCGCATCTTGTCGCCTAGGTGCGCGGGAAGGCGTTCGTCGTCCATCCCCTCGAGGTAACTACGGTGCATGGAATCCCACTGCTCGCGAGCCATCTGGGCCACATGCTGGGGCGGCAGTGGGTTGCCTACCTCGTGGTACTCCCGGCCGATGGAGTAGAACAGGCTGCGCGTCATGGCGTTGTCAGGCAACCCAGCCTCCTTGAAGTGCCCGGGGATCGCCTCCTCGAACTCCTGCTTGACCCGTGCGCGCTCCGCGGCATCTCGCTCGGCCTTCTCTCGTGTCTGGCGGGCAGCCTCCTCGCGCCGCACCTTCTCGCGCTCCAACTCCTGCATACGCTGGATGGCAGCCGCCGGGTTCTTCTGCTGCAGCTCCTGTAACTCCTGGTTGCGGCGCATCTCCTCGTACACGAGATCGGACGCCCACTTATTTGGGTCCTGGCCGAGGTGCTCACGCAGGAACCAGGCGGGATCTTCCTTCGCCTGGGCCATGAGGCCCTCCACTTCCTTCCGCTTGGTGGCGGCCTCTCGCATGCGGGTTAGTGCCCCGTCGCTGAGCTCCACAGCGCGTTGGATGTCGTTCCACCGGAGCTTCCGCTCGGCCTCGCCGACCTTGAAGGTATGCTCGTAATCGTCGCTGATCATGCTCATCAGCTCGTCCTGGGTGCCCTCCCAGTCTCGACCGAATGCCCGGGCACTGATCTTCTCGACCTTGGGCGCGGGCTTGTCGCTGCTGCCCTCAGTCGGGGCGCTGCCCTCTCCCGTTGCCGGGCTCGCATCACCATGCAGTGGCGTTGCTGCGCCGCCGTCGCTCGTGCTCGCTGCTGGCGCACTACTAGCGCCGCTCTCGCCCCCGCTATCAGGGGCCGCTCCCTCGCTCTCCATACATCAGCCTCCCATTGCCGGCTTGTCTGGTACCGGCGCGTCTACTCGCTCGCCCGTGGCCGGATTGACCGGCGGCCTGGGCATCTCCGGCATGCCATCACTGGGCTTGCCGTTATCGTTTGCCGGAGGCGGGCCGCCACCAGGGCCGCCAGGAGGGCCACCAGCGCCAGGCATAGGCAGCGGGGCCTGGCCTGTCGCCACGAGCCAGGGGCCAGCGAAGCGCGGCGCACCAGGCGTGACGCTCTCGAGGTGCCAGGCCATATGCGCCTGGATACGGGCCACGATCTGGGGATCACGGCGCACAGCGGGATCAGCCAGCTTCGCCTTGTGCTCATCCATGTGCGTGGCGTGATTGTCGGTGGGTGCCACCATCGGCTCGGGCGCCTCGGGATCTACTAGATCCTCGTTCTCGCGCCGCACGAGCATCACCTCCATCAGGCCGCCCTCGAGCATCGGCTCACGCCTGCCCGTACGGAGGAACATCTCGTACTGATCGGCTGTGGCTAGGCCGTCCGGGAACTGCATCAGCTTATCGGCCAACTCCATCTTACCGGCCAACGTGTCCTTGAGCGGGTTTGCCTGGTGCACGATCACCCGACTCACGTTCTCCAGATCCGCGCCCATGAACTCCTTGGAGGCGTACGAGTTGAACTTCCCGGCGATGGTAGCGACGCGCTTGGTGTGGGCGTGGCTTCGCAGAGTGAACAGCAGGTGAGTTGCAAGCGCTGATTCACTGTCAGCCAAGGCCCCGGCAAAACCGGTGGAGAACTGCTGCGCGGTGCTGTGGATGAGGGCAGCTTTGCTGCCACTATCGCCCTTGGTGGCCTCGGGATCGCCACGCACTGCAGCGTTGATTACGCTGAGCGTCTCCATCTCGCGCCTGAGGATATCCAGGTAGGTGAACACCTCGGGCGGCGTGTACGTGAAATTGATCGGCTGCGGGACCTGATCGCCGCTGTACTCGATCAAGCTGAGGCCACGCCCCAACTGATGTGGTTTGACGTTGGAGCCCTTCTGGGCCGCGATGTGCTGCACACCAAATGCGGTGTGGTTGCTGAGGATGGTGCTGTGCTGCGCGTGATAGGCCTGCACCACCGGAAGCAGATCGAAGTTATTGGTGTAGCCGCCCGACGCCATCACGACGGGCGACGGCGCGAGCCGGAACACTGGCGCACGCTCGTATGGGAGATCCCCGTCAAACAACACCGTCTCCCCGTCAAGCACGCAGGCCATACGGCCGTTAGGCAGCGCCGGGGAGCGCTCCATGTAGATCCAATACACGGCCACCCAGTCGTCATGCTGGTAGCCCTTGGATACGTAGTCCCACTCGCTCAGGCCATCAGAGAGTGAGGAGAGCTCGCGAATCTGCTGCTCTGCGTGCGGGTACTGGGCGATCAGGTCCCAGCGGTTCGCAGGCTCGCGCACGATCAACCAGCGTGGCTGGTTCTTGTTGGGGGAGAGGGGATCGTACGCCACGTCGTAGGGCGTGGAGACACGGAACGTGAAATCGCCCTCGTACACCGGGCGCTGCTCGGTGGAGCCGTCCTCCAGCTCGCGATCTTCTACCGCTACCACGTCCCCCGCGGACGGATCCCAACGGGCGCTGATCCAGGACTCGCCAAACAGAAGCGCGATCTCGGCGCGCTCCTTGCGGTACTCATCCAGGGCGTTAACCTTGTGATAATAGTCCAGGATGCCGTTGCCTAGCAGGGCCTGGGACAGGCTCTCACTGTCGGAGTTAGTCGCCACTACCTCGAACGAGGGCTTAGCCTGCGTCACGAGGTTCAGCTGGTGCTGGATGAGATTGCGGTAATGGTTCGGCTTGATGAGGGTGAGTTCACCCTGCACGCCGCCCTGCTCTACCTCGGTGCCATCACCCGCCCACGAGCCATCAGAGGCCAATGAGTAGTACATCAGCCAGGAGCGCCGCATGCGGTTGTGCCGGCGCGTAGAGCGCAGCCCATCGGCGTGGCTCTCGAACCGCTCCATAGCCGCCGAGGCGAACTCCTCACCGTGTAGGTGGCCCCAGAACTCACGGGCGCCAGACTCGCTGACGTGTGGATTAGCGGCCATCAGGTGAGCTTCGGAGTGAAGATCTCAGCCCACTCCTCACCGGCAGCCGGCTCGAGCTTCTCTGTGCGGATCCAGTGGGTGTCTTCACGTGCGTCAGGTGGCAGTGGTGGGTACGGATTCAACTCACAGTCTGTGTTTCGCACTTGATACACCAATGCTGCAATAAAGTCAAAGTGCCCGAAACCCTCAATCCGCTCCCAGTCCGTGCGCCTTTCGTTCCAGATCCCCGCCTTGAGGTGGGCGATCAGGCGTCTACACCGTGGGTTGATCTCGACTTTGCCCTGCTGCACCCACAGCCGGCACTCGTTGATAGCAGCCTCCCGATTGTCCTTACGCGTCTGCACAAACGACAGCCCGTGGAGCACGTCCAGATCGGCCCGCAGCCTGGGCTCGCAGTCCACCCAGCGGTAGAGCTCGAAATCCGGCGAGTGCATCTCCCGGGCCATGCGCCCCTTGACCTCCCCCCATGACTGCGCCTCTAACCTCTTGAGTGCGTCTGCCAGTTGATCGGTGCGGGCGTGGGCCAGCTCTAGCTCATCCCACACCACCAGTTTGGCCCGGCGGAGGTCCCAGTAACTCAGGAGCACCGCAGTGAGATCGCGCTCAAACCCGCAGTCCATCGTGGTGTACGCCACCAGGTAGGGCGGGGGCTCGCTCTCCCGGACGATATTGTTCACCTGGTAGATGAACTCAGGGATGATAGCGCGCGACTCGTCTACCACGTCCTCGGCCAGCGCCTCACGCCGCCACTCGGTGGTGGTTTCCCCTCCACACTCCCGGGCCAGCTCCTCTAGCAGCTCCTGATTCCACCCAGAATCGTAGACGGTGCGGCACGCATACCCGCCCTCCCCAGCCTCAGCGAGGTGGCAGTAGGCCGTGAAATCATGCGCCGGGGTCTTGGCCGGCGAGCTCGGCATGATGATTCGGCCACCGGAGCGGCTCACCATCCACAACGCGATCGAGCGATAGACGTAGCGCAACGGCTTGATGCTCCCGGCCTCGTCCAGGATGAAAAGCTCCGCACCATCACCACGCAGCCTATCGGCCTTCTCCTCGTCCTCGCAGCCAGCTATGTGGATCTTGGCCCCGTTAGGGAAGGCCCACACGCCCTCTGCCATCTTCCAGGTGGGGCGCAGATCCTCGGGGCACGTGGCCAGGAGGATCCGGAGATTGGGCAGGATGATCTGCCTCACCTGCTTGCCAGTCTCCGCCGCCCAGTAGACACGAGCATGCGGCACCGCGAGGCATAGCTCTACGGCCAGCACGCCCGACAAGAACGACTTCCCGAAGCGCCGGTGGCACTTGAGGATATAGCGCCTCTCAGGCCCATCCGGAGCGCGGTAGCCACCCTGCCCCCACAGCTGGGCGCGCATGTCGCGGTAGATCGCAACCTGCTGGGGCTCGAGCAGAAATTCCAGGTGCCCCGCACGCCAGGCGAGCTCTATGCCGCTGGGCTCAGGTACCGCCACCCATAGCTACTCTTTCTCTCCCCCGGCCAGCAGCTCCTGCCTGGCCCTCTCAGTGATGGCCGCAGCGTCCAGCACCACAGCGTTAGGCGGAGGGGATTGCCCCGGCACCAGCACATATACACGAGTCTCCCCGCTCACCGCCTGGCCCTCGCTGTCCACCGTCAGTTGAGCCAGTTGCAGCAGCCTATCCCAGGCGCCCAGAGACGCGCTGTCATTGCGCCCGGGGGCTGCCATGATGCTGCGCAGCCGCGCCACCGCTGAGCCGTCCTGAAGTGCCTCGAGCGCGTCCTCACGAGCACGAGCCAGAGCCGGATGGAGCCCCCCTCCCCCGGATACCGTCAGGCCTGACTGTTTCTTATCACCCATCTGCTTTAATCTCCAGTCGGGGCTGTGTAGGGGGCGCGCATCCGCGGCACCTCGCGATCGAGGCCTGCTGCCTGATTCAGCAGTGCCACGGTGTGGGCCGCTACGGAGTAGTCCGGGACGTGCGGCACTGGCTCGATGGGATGGCACTCCACCACTCCGTATTCCACGCCTCGGCAGCTAAGCCCGGCGGCAGCGCAGGCGGCTCGCAGGGTGGTGATCGTAAAATGCCAGCAGTGGGCTATCTGCACGTACTGGCGTAGCCCGTGGTACGTCTGCACCGTGCTCACGAGGGCAGGGACGTTGATCACCAGCACCCCGCCCGGCGCGAGCTTGGCCCGGTGGGCACGTAGCGCCCCGAGTAGATCGGGGCGGTGTTCGATAGTGTCGAGTGCGAGCACGAGATCGGCCTCGCCATCGGGGAGATCGTCCTCAGTGCCACAGATCAGCTCTGCCCTCGGGAGGCGCTTGCGCCCGTAGGCTAGATACTCCTCGCCGAGATCCACCCCCGAGACGGTGCGCCCCGCCTCGTGGAATGCGTGGAGTGCCCCACCGGTACCGGTCCCGACATCGTACACCCGCTCAAAATGTTTGTAGCGCGTAGCCAGCTGGGCGCCTACCTGCCTGGCGCGATCCCAGACGGGGCCCGGGCCACCTGGCGCGTACAGCGCGCGATAGTCCTCACGATAGAAACGCACGAGCGACTCCTCGGTGGGGTATGGATCCGTCCGCGCAGTTCCGCACGCCAGACACACCCTGAGCGTGAGCCCAAACCCGTGGCGATCCTCCTGAGGCAGGCTGTACCCCACGCTCTCGCCACACCAGCACGGCAGCGCCCGAGGTTCTAGGTAGCTATGTGCCCGATCCCTGGCGGCCTTATTAGTCACCGTGGCCCCCCATAGTAGGTGGCCGACATAGTTCCCACAGGAACGCCCGTGCAAGCGGCCAGGAAGCGTCTATCCGGCGGCCGCCTCGTGACAGTCACCGGACGAATCTCGGCACGGCAATAATCGCAGTGCGTCCCGTCTCCTGGCGGGGCTCCACAATGGCCACAGCGGCAGCGAATACTTTCAACCACGAGGCCTGCACCCCCAGCCGCTCACCCGCCACAATTCGCGCAGGGACAACACGATCCAGAGCGCACCAACAACGAGCAACACCGTTTCGCCCATCAGCTATCGATCCCATCCCCCACCCCGAGGCGAATCTCGAGCCGGGTTAGACGCCTATCGTATTCCTGGCTGATGTCATTCAGCGTGCTGAGATCCTCGTTCACCGAGCTGAGCCCCTCAGCATGCGTGAGCCCGGCCCCCTTGATCTCATCCACCTCGCCTCGCAGTTGCATGTAGTTGAATGCCCGCATGTCCAACAACATGTTGATTGCCCTGGCAGCCCACAGCGCTGTAGCACCCATCAGCACGCCCACAATCAGAGTTACCCAGTCCATTTCAGCGCCTCCGGCGGGATCGTGCCCCCGCTCTCGATGTATTGAGCCGTCCAGCCACGATGCCGCAGGCTGTGCATGTTGAATTCCCGCTTGCTCACCGGGCCACTCGAGATGGATCTAAACTCCCCGTTAGTCCGGTAGACAAACGTGCTTTGCCATGTGCTCGGGCCGAGCTGGCCCATTAGGTGCCCCACCTCGTGCTGATCTGGCGCCGCCTGCTGCTGCGCGCGTGCGCCCACTTTGCGCCTACCCATCCAACGTCTCCTTGATTACCTCGCAGCCTGTGTCCACAGCTGCCGTGATCGCGTCCAGAAAGTCTTGCCCTGTCAGCCCCTCCTTGCGCGCGATAAGCGCTGCGGGGGTGACGAACAGCCCTAGTAGAGGGGCAGGCACACCCGTGCACCGCTGGCCGTGGTAGCGTTTGGCCTCGGCCAGGAGACGCTCCCTAACCCTGCCAGCGTCGGCCATGGGGGGCGGCTCGATGAGTGGCACCCCGGTGCGCGTCAATGAGTTCAGAACGCGCGCGAGCGGGAGTTCGATACTCCCATCGATTCGCACGCCACCCTCGGTATTGATGATGCAGTGCGTGCGGGATGCCACCTCGAACCAGTGGGCGAACTGGACGAAATTGTAGGTCGACAAGCACTCACCCTCACCGCCCCAGGCGGGCGCCATCGTGCCCCAAGTGCTGTTCATGCGCTTGGACTCGCCCTTGAAATGGATGAGCTGCACACCGTTCCGCTCCTCCACCTCGGCCGTGATGTCGCCAAAGGGCGTGTGCTGCCCGTATACCCGGCCGCCGGGGTATCCGAGATCCTGCCCCACGAGCACCACCGGGTTGGCGCCCCACTGGATGGCGAGGGCGGCTGCCGCACACGCCACCGAGCCGAGGTACACCGTAGGCTCCACGCCCATGTCCAGCAGGTATGGCAGCAGGTAGGGCTCGGATGTGGAGATACACCAGCGATCGGCGCAGGCCTCCCAGTTGTGCGGGTGGGCCACGATATCGAGCACGCACTGCGTGGAGCTGGCCACCCCGTCAAAGTGGCTGCGCGCTGTACTCTCGGCGTCGGCGCCTGTGAGATCACGAGATTCGACACTCACGAGGTAGTCAGGCTCCACGCTAAAAGCCTGGCAAGCCTTGAGACTGGTGTTCGTGGCGATGACAGGGCCTAGCTCCTGCGCCTGGGCGAGCAGTGGGCCTGTCAAGTCTAGGCTAGGGCCAGCGGCTACGACAAACGCCGGACGCCCACGTAGCGGGTTGCGATGCGTAGTGGCGAACCGCATCTCTCGATCCCGGATGGCGCGCAGAAAGTACTGCGCCACCTGCGAGGCCTTCTCGATCACTGTGAGTTGATCCACCTCGAGCTTCATCATGTGCTGATCAACCACCCGGTGGATCTCGGGGTAGTCCGGGCAGCCCTCCTCCGGCTCGGCTACTGCTACGCGTAGGCCGCCAGTGCGGATCGTGGCCTTGAGAAACTCCTTGGCTGCTGTGGCGCGCGCATCCGGTTCAAACGCGTCCACAGGCAGCCAGGGGCTCCCCTCGTCCAGGGCAACGCCTAGCTCCTGCGGGTCGATGCCGCACGCTAGGATCGCGTCCACCTCAACGCTCAAGGGGCTTCCTCGTTGGATTGCATCGTGGCTCTGTTCAAAACATTCAGCAGCGTCTCGTGAGCCTTCTTGTGCCCCGCATACTGCCCGGCTGCATAACCTGCGGCGTAGGCCTCGTCTGGCCCGTGGGGCTCCTCGAGCTTGTTGGTGTGCATCTCCTGGCCGATCTCATCGGCAGCCGTCTCAAGCTCCTGGGCAATGGACGAGCGCCATCGGATGAGGCGCACCATCTCCTGACGAATGAGTATGAGTGTCGCCTTGTCCGGCTTGTCTCCGCGTTTTAGCCAATCGGCCATTCGCTTCTGCTCGTGAGATTGCTCCTTCACGCTATTCATCCCCTGCCCATAGATCGTCAGATGGGGCATAGCATCTCGCTGTAGTGGGATGCCTCAGCTAGGCGCGCGTGAAGCTCATCACTCTGCCTCGGCCATGGAGCACATGGGTGCAGTACATCGGCAGAGTTCGGCGTGATGGTGCGGCAGCCGTAGAACAGCTGGGAATGCAGATCGAAGGCCTTGCGCTTCAAGGCTGTCAGTTGATCCGGCGTGGCCTGGACCCTCCCAGCGTAGATCCGGCGAATAGCCTCTCTTGCCTCTCGGTACTCCACGTATCTCGCTCGATCGACTAGCATCCCTGCACCTCTCCGCACGCCGCACACTGGCGGCCCATCTCGTGACTTACAACATGTGTTGACCGGCACCTCCCGCACCTGGTGCCAATGTCTCGGGCGAGGATGCGCGCTATGCGCAGATCCTCTGGTGTATCGATATCCACGCTGCGCGCCTTGGGCATCTCCAGTAGCTCCACCGGATGGAAGAAGCGGTGTCGCGCCCTACGTAGATCATCCACCTTCATCCCATACAGCGCGCCATTCTCCACCCACGTGGGCGAGCTCGCCTGCCTGGTGAGCCGAGGCGCGGTGTAATTGAAATTCTGGCCGTGGGTGATCCCGGCTGTCTGCGTCCACGTATAGAGCTGCTCGCGGTAGACGCTCACCACGCAGCGTGAGCCGGCCTCGAGCATACGCACCATGCCATTGATATCGCTCGCGTTCGTAAACGGCGAGGTGCATTGCATCAAGATCACGTTGTCGTATGTGGTGTCTCCCGACATCCAATCGAGTGCAGCAAGGACCGCCTCCTCACTGGGGGAGCTGTCCTCACACAGGTGCGGCTGGCGCTTGTGTGCCCAGGCCCCCCGATCCTTGGGCGTAGTGTGGAGCGCAAGGATTTCCTCATCGTCGGACGACAGGATCACTTGATCGGCGATGGATACACATGCGCTCTCGAGTGCGCGTTGCACCAAGGGCACGCCGCCTACGTGCTCGAGGTTCTTACGCGGGATGCCACGGCTCCCAATGCGTGCGGGAATGACGACAGCGGTGCTCACAGAGGACGCCTCCGGTTGCGTGGATGATTGGGATCGAGATGTAGCCAGCGGTGAAACAGCGCGCCGCCAACAAACCCGGCGCTGCTACCGAGCAGGAAAAACAACAGGTAGTGCCCAATCAAGACGACATACCTTCCGCCCACCATGCCTGCTCCAGCTTGACCGCCAACTCCGCTGGAGGGCAGTTCACCACCGACGCTGGGAGGCTCACCGATTGGCGCGTTGCAGGCGGCCTACCCCTCGCAGATATAATCCACGCCGCACGCGAGGCGGACTCTCTCACGCGCACATCCCTCAGTCCCGCCGCCGCCGCCGCCCACTCGATATGAGCCTGCCATTCGCGGGAAGTCTTCGGGATCTCCCACGATAGTTGTGCATACCCAGTAATTTTCATCGCTCTCCCTGCTCCCTGTGTGCGAATGCGGCCAGCTCAAGAAAATCGTCCATGTCGAGGATCGCGATCGGCGCTTTGCGATCGACCTTTGCAAACACCACCGGCGTGAGCTCGGTGCCATGCGCTGCGCGTGCGGCCTGGGCGAGCGCCGCTATCGCATTGATGCCACGGCCCGACGCCTTGCACTCCGGCCAATAGCCCGGCATCCCGATCACGTCTGGCGTGTCGGCGCCGTCTCGGCACTGGGCACCGCGTCTAGCGTCCTCGCCAAAATACTCGCGCACATGGCGAGCCACCTCGCGCTCCCAGCGCGCCCCCTTGTCGCGCTCAGCCCTGCCCATCGCTAGGCTCCAGTCGCTCGAGCACGGTGCTCAGCGCCTCAGTACGCCGCGCACGATCGGTTAGGGCTAGGCTGCGCTGGCCCTCAGGCCGCACGAGATACCCTAACTTGAACAGCCGCTTGAGGCTGCATTCCACCTGGCGCCTGGAGCGGCCGCTGCGCTCTGCTATGTCGCGGCATGTCGGCCACACCCCGCGCCCCCGGGCCAGTAGTTCGGTGGCTGCGTCTAGCACCACACGATCACCCGGCAGCATCGATTTCCTCCTGCCGCCTACGGTACGCCGCGTCGATGTGCGCCGCGCTAAACCGCGACTGGAGGTTGACGCACTTGTTGCAGCCCGTGATCCCGCGCGCCCAGTTGCTGAGCTCCACCCGGACGGGATCAGCCCCACACTCGCAGCGCACAACCAGCTTGTTCCCCGTCCACTTCTGCGCCCTGGTGTTGTAGATCGCCACCGCTGATTCCACGTGCCTCGAGCCCACCCTGGCCGGAATGTCGCGGTGCTTGGCACCGTGGCCGTGGCCTCGGTAGTGCACACGCAGCTGGCCGCCTGGCAGCTCCTCAAGCCGGAGCGTGGAAAACTCGAGATGACTGCTGGGGCGCGGAGCCCTGCTCTCGGGGCGATAGATCCAGTGCGGGGTGAGTACCCGTTTCTCCGTGTGCACGTACCGCTCCGTGCACAGCCCGTCGCTAGGCGCCCTCTCCACTACCGTCTTGTATGCATAGTGCCTTAGCTCTGAGTCAATAGACATTCACCACCTCCCTGTTTGTTCCGCGCACCATGCGCACCTAGCCTCGCCTGATCTTGGATCTCGATAAGTCTGATGCCCCTCCGGGCATCGGGCTGGGAGTTGGATTGACTCCCAGACTGAGCGCCTCACCCGGCCTCGAGCCGGCGCTCCAGTTCGCGAATCTGCCCGACCACCTGCAGCCCGTCCTCGGACATTTTTCGGAGCGTTTCCAACTCGCGATTGAGTCGCGATTTTTCGTCCGCCGACATTTTGCTGATCACTTTCGAGCTCGAATAGCGGTGCATCTGCGCCGCTAGGTGGCTTAGTCCTGCCTGGTTTTTCTGCACCCATTCGTCCTCACTCCAGCGCTCCACGAGATCCTTGACTCGCTCCTCAGACTCTCCACAGGCCTGCCAGATGGCTTTTGCGTGGGGTTTTTGGTGTGCCACCGACTGGCAGCCAGCCAGCCAGGGGGCTGACTCCTCCGAAATCCGAATCACACACACCCAGCTCGGGCGGAGAGGCTCCGGTGGTGTGTGGGTTGGGATCGGGACGGGACGGGACGGGTAGGGATCCAGAACTTCGCTCACCGTTCGTTCTTTGTTCGCGCGAACAGGAGGCGCACGCTCGCTACCAGGTTGGGACGCACGCTTGGCTGCCATGCGCTCCCGCGCTGATGCGCGTTTTGATTCAACTGACTGTCTAGTCGGCTGGTAGCCATGCCACTCGTGATAGCGGTAGTCGCCCTCTCTGATCTCCCAGAGGCCAGCCTCCACCAGGGCCTTGGCGTGCTTGGGTTTCCATCCGAGGCGCTTCACTACGGCGAGATCGAGCTCACCGTCGGTTAGGTTATCGGCGCACCAGGAGCCAGCCACCGCCCACAGGCCGATAGCCGCTCGGCCAAGCTCAGTGGCCGAGAGGGTGATCACCTTGCGGTTTGAATGGAACGTGTCGCACACCTTAAACCAAGTCACGCAGCCCTCCTGATGGCGTCTAGGCGCGCCCAGCGGGGGATCTCGAGCCACGGCCAAAACACCATCCCGCCACGGCACATGCGGGGGCCGGTGTACTCGTGGGAGACATGCCCCTTGAGCCAGTCGAGCGAGGCGCCTCGCGCTTCCTGCTCGCGCTCGTGGAGGAACAGCAGGTAGACGGGGGAGCCGGTGACACTCTCCACCTGGAGGTAGTGGCGCCACAGTCGGCGGCTGATGCCGGTAACGAGGTACTGCCCTTTTTTGTACCAGTTGGCTCGGCTCTTGAGCTTCACCTCGACCCAAAAGGAGCCCTTATCTCCCCAGCACTGGAGATCGGGCAGCACGAGATCCTCAAACCCCTGGAGGCCTAACGGGGCCAGGAGCTTGGGCGCCTTGTCGTTGTCCTGTCCGGAGAAATCGTAGGTAGCCAGCGCATAAACGCGCCGGACGGTGCGGATCCAATCCGCGGTGGCGATTTCGTATCGCCGTGAACGCTCGTACTCGCGAACGAAACGACTCACAGTCGGATCCTCCCGTACGGTGCGAAAATATCGGCGAATAGATACGGTCGCGGGCCCCAGTAGGCGAGCGCACTCGGGAAGGGCGCGGGGTGGGGCGCGCCCCTGAACGTCACGCGCCCGCGCCATTCACACAGCGCGTCACACGACGTTGCGAGCGCGTCATACCAGCCGGTATCAGTGCGCGCGGGCGTGAGTGTGATCAGGTGCCCCAGCTCTTTTGCGATTAGCGGGCCCTGGAAAACAAACTGCACAGACCACGGCGCGAGCGCGCGACCGTAAGGCGGATTGGCATAGACCACGTCTCCCTCGCACCGGAGAAAATCCGGCCAATGGAAGCCCAGCCCATCCTGCTCTTCTGTGAAAAACATCCGCGCGCCCGTCGGGTTGTCAGCACTCGTGCAGGGGTCGAGCGCAATCGGGCCCACTTGACGCACGAGCTCTAGGATTTCGCCCGGGGTTTGCCAGTCGTGCCTGGCGCTGCTCAGCAGCGGGGCGAGACTCACTCTGCAGCCTCGAGCGCCTCAGCCTCAGCGCGGTACCATGCGTCGTAATCGATCAGCCGCTGAACGGCATCCTGCTCGCGCACTGCGCGCAGATAGCGCTCTAACTCAGCGTTGAGGGCCTGGACACCGCGAAGATGGCCCGCGCGTGTCGCGGGCGGAGGCGCCCTGCGAGTCGGTGCCACTACTCCACCTCCAGTGCGCTAGCGATCTCGCTGAGTACGTCGGCAGCCTCGCGAGCCTCCCTAGCAGCGTCCCGACGAGCGCCGGGGGTTGGCGCCTGGGAGTAGTGCAGGAGCGCCTGCACAGCCTCTGAGGACTCCCTCGTGACCTCGGCCGCCTGGGTGACTGGGCAGCCCTGGTGCGGGTTAGGGGCGTCGATTACGTGCGGGGCGCAGTAGGCCCTCATCGCAGCCAGCCACAGATCCTCCCGAGCCGTTCGCAGGCCCTCGAGGTGATCGAGCCTGGGCGTTTGATGGCCGCACGCCCACAGGCTCACGCGCTGTGGTGTTACCCCACAGGCCTCGGCAATCTCGCGCTGCGTTGTGCCGTAGCCGCCGGGGTTACGGAACACGGTGCGCCAGGCTGGGGCGCTCGTGTGTGCAGGTGTTGCCGAGGTGTGCGTCACGCCTCCCCCTCGGCGCTATCGGCGCCTACGTTGTCGTCATAGCCACCGAACAACAGCCATGCCGGAGACACCTTCAACAGGCGGGCGAGCTGCGTCAGCCGCTCGAGCCGAGGGCACCCCTTGCCAGTTTCCCACCGAGATACACACACCTGCCCCGTATCCAGTGCCTCAGCTACCTTCCGCTGGGACAGCCCCACTGCGCGGCGCGCATGCGCGATCCGTGAACCCATCGTATTCATGGTAGTGAGAATACGGCACATCGTTTAGTGACGTCAAGATGCGAATGTTGCCCTTGCGCGTGCCGCTGGTAGAGCCGAAAAGACTAGCTGTGCCGAGCGAGAGCCAGAGGAGCCCTGCGAAGCCGGGAGCGCCTGGCCTGCGGGGGGAGCGTGGGAAGCGCCTAGCGTTAGCGCGTCAGCAGGCCGGGCTCACCCAGCGAGAGGTAGCGAGGGAGCTCGGCGTAGAGCAAAACAACGTGTACCGCTGGGAACACGGGAAGACATGGCCGCGTGATGCTATGATGGGGCAGCTCCTAGCCCTGTATGGCGTGAGCGAAAAATGGGTGCTCTTTGGGGGCGGGCAGACGGAAGAGCCCCCTTATGCCGCGTGGCGAGAGTTCAAATCGTGGCTGGAGCGCCGTCCAGAGGGGAAACTGGCAGAGGAGTGGATGATCGAGTCCCTCCGGCGGTTTCGCACGCCTGATCACCTGGTGCCCACGCTCGAGACCTACCAGCGACTCCTGTACGCCATGCTGTCTATAGAGGGGGATAGCGATGAATAGGATCGCACTGATGACAGTGCTGGTAATCGGCTGCGCCAGCAGCGAGGGCTCAACCGACGCGGACGCCACCGAATGCGAACCCCCGGAGGGGCTATACCGAGCCACCTACACGCCCACCGACGACGGGTGTGAGCTCGGGATTTATGACGAACTCGAGGTGTTCGGCGGCAACTCTAGCGGCGACGTGCCGCCGCCAGGGTGCATAGATGCCTCGGTACCAGTGGACGGGTGCCGCGTGGATTTTGAGCGCGCATGTACTGACGCAGACACGGGGCAGACGCTCACGCTGGTGGGCTCCGTCCGATGGGAGATGGGGGACGGGGCTGGGTTTGTCGTCCTGACGCTCGATTCAGCCGCCGGAGATGAATTGTGCATGACGGAGGCGGATGTCATGTATGTGCGGCAGTAGCGCCCTGCCGCACACCAAAATGCCCCCCCCCCCCGTGGGTGGGACGAAAATGCGCCTGACATATGTTAGCCCTGTGACCATCGGGACTGGATGGGGCGACGACGCGACACGTGGGTGCAGTTCCTAGCCTCGCCGGCTGCCGCTCGCACCGAGCCTTGGCAGCTGCACATTCTCCGTACGTGGTACTGGGGGCAGCACGCCGAGCCGCGCATTGGCACCCTGCGAGCCATGGCTGCCGCTCTAGATAGTTGCGTCGGGTGTGATGACGAAAAAAAAGGCTCTGCCTGACGTCGTTTTTTCATTAGTCGGTTGACGACGTCAACCGCCTAGCCTACAACTGGCCTTGTCAGCGCAACACAGCGCGCTGGGAGGGACAGCGGACATGGCGACAGGCGAATGGAGGGAGCACTCTGGAGAGTGCGATCACTGCGACGGGCGAGGCAGCGTCCACCGCAGACTGCTGGGCGACACGGCCTCTCGCTGGCTGTCGTGCACACCGTGCGGTGGCACGGGTGTCGTGCCTTGTGCCCACTGCTGCGAGCCGCTGCGAGACGGTGGCTGGGCGATCCCGCACCCCTATCGTCCTGACGAGGATCTAGGCGTCTACTGCGTCGCGTGCGTGGGTGAGGGGGTGCTCGCGAGCAGTGATCTGCAGGCTGCGCACGAAGCGCCAACCAACGAGGTTGGGTGCGCGCTGTGATCGAGATTCGTCACCGGCACACCGGCGCGGTCCTGCTCGCCGTCGACGCTGACACGCTGGCGGGCGCGGATCTGGCTGGCGCG
>JAAOEI010000057.1_pt1 | contig 39688 bp, 65 predicted proteins | sample 7059261 | NCBI WGS metagenome assembly JAAOEI01 (sample SAMN14008812, study PRJNA610033) | viral metagenome | isolation source: viral particles filtered from seawater | place: China: Hangzhou Bay, Yangshan Deep Water Harbour | collected 2017-10-31 | reverse complement strand
CGCCAACCTCTCCGGCGCCAACCTCTCCGGCGCCAACCTCTCCGGCGCCAACCTCTCCGGCGCCAACCTCGACGGCGCCAACCTCTCCGGCGCCAACCTCTCCGGCGCCAACCTTTCCAGCGCCAACCTCGACGGGGCCAACCTCGACGGGGAGGTCGCATGACCGACCTATCCAAGCTCGCCGACTCCGAGCTCCACGCCGAGGTTGCGCGGCGTCGCCAGGCGAAGCGCAAGGTCCGGCGCGGCGGCCGCAAGCCAATTTTGACCGCGTGCGCTTGCGGCCAGATGGTCAACGCTCGCCAGCGCTGGGGCGGGTGTCCGGCGTGCGGGAAAACGGATCGCCAGAAGCGAATGTCAAGGATTCTTTGACCGTTCGCCTTTCCCCGCGGGAGGCTCGTCTAGCGCGTCGTGCCAGCAGGGCTGCGCGTGCGTCTACCGCTGGCCGGTCAAGGGTCGATAGGCGACTGGCGCGGCCAGCGCCCGCGACAATTTAGCGCCGCCAGATTCCCTGGGCGGCTGACTGCTTCGCCTTGCGGGAGTTTCCGCCGTGCATTTTCGTGGTCCACTAGCACGGTATGAGCGAAAGTTCAGCGTCAGTCAGCCGTTCGGATGGCCGCGCCAGATCGAAGCACCGCCAACAGTTCGCGCCGTCGTGCGAGATGTCCTCCGGCGGGTAGGGCGTCTTACAGGTCGCGCAGGGCTTAATTTTCACGAATGGTTTCGGTCGCGCCATCGTCTCCCCTTTCGTCGAGATCGTCCAGCATCCCGCGCCGCATCATGGCCGCGAGAATTTCCGCCGTGGATCGCATCGGCAGCGGTGGCCCGTCGCTGGCTTCGAGTTCCAGCACGGCCCGCCAATTTTCAGTTTTCTGGTTCATATCCAGCCTCTCTAAAAATGCAGGTTTTCGGATCGAATAGGAGTCGGCAATCGCCGATAGGCCCTAATCGTTGCTTGGCCAGGATGAGTTCGATGAACGGTCGTTCGGCGCGGTGGAGGAACATCACGATATCGGCGTCCTGCTCGATGCTTCCGCTGTCGCGGAGATCGTCCAGTCGCGGCCGTCGGCCTTCTTTTGCCGAACTTCTCGATAGCTGGCTGAGGGCGATCACCGGCACGTCAAGCTCCATGGCCATCAGCTTTAAGCTGCGTGTGATCTCGGAAACGTCGTCCGTGCGATTGTTCGACGAGCGGCCCGCTGGCGTGAGAAGTTGCAGGTAGTCGATCACGACAAGCCGCGTCTCGTGCTCGGCCATGTGCCGCACCAGCGCCGCATGGATGCCCGGAACCGTGGCGCGGGCCTCATCGTCGAGGAACACGTTCGCGTCCTTGATCGCGTTCGCTGCGCTGGCGACGGCCCGCCGCTCTGCGGCGTTGAGTTCGCCCGCCGTCCACTCGGCCATCGATACGCCCGCGAAGCTCGCGACAATTTTGCGCGTGATGTCGGTTTTCGGCATTTCGAGGGTCACAAACACAGCCCCTACGCCCGCCGTGATCTGATGCGCGACGATCTGGACAGCCGCCGAAGTCTTGCCGACCGAAGGCCTCGCCGCCAGGATGACGAGATTCCCGCCCTTAAAGCCGCCCGTGGAGCGATTTAGGTGCGGCCAAGGGGTTTGGATACCCCCGGAGCTATTCGACGCATCCAGGAACGCCGTAGCGCGATTCTCGGCCAATTCTCCGCCCCCGCCGCGCATTACATCACCGATGGATACCAGCCGCCGCTTCTTGGTCTGGCTTTCGGCCACGCGGCGAATCATCCGCTCGGCCTCTTGCACCTCCGCCGCCCCGGCGCCTGGAGCCGAAAGCATTTCCGTGATAGCTTGGCAGGCGAGAATACCGCGCCGTAGCGAAGACTTTTCGACCAGCCGCGCGGCGTAGGCGCTCAAGTTCGGCATCGGCGGCAGTCCCTCGTCCAGGTCGATCAGGTACGATAGCCCGCCCACCGCTTCGACCTCGTCGCGCTCGGCCAGCCGCTTGAACACCGTCACGCGGTCAACCGGCACGCCCTCTTTCATCAGCGATTCCGCCGCCGCCCATATCAGCCGATGCTTTTCCACGCTAAAGTCCGCCGCCGCGACGACATCCGCCACCTGGTACCAGCTCTGCGCATAGTCGCGCAAAACGCCGCCCAGCACGAATATCTCGCAGTCCAGATCGACCGGAAGCCCGCGCGTTTCAAGGTTGCCGTGATGGCCGTTCTTCACGATTTGTCCTCGTTCGGCCTCTTACCGTCGAGCGCACGAAGTCTCGCGCCATAATCGCGCTCGTAAGCTATCGCCTGCTCAATCTGGCCGCGGCGCAATGACTGCTTAGCCGAGTTGTAGCGCCGAAAGCGCTCCCGGTTATCCGCTATCCAGTCTTTCACCCTCGCCTTCGCTTCGTCCGTCATGATCGAGTCGAAAGCTATACAGCCATCGCAGCGCTTGGCCTTGATATTCTTAGCGGCTTCGATCTGTTTCCCGCATCGAATGCAATCGATTACTGCCGCACCGTCCATTGCCTGTTCGATGCGCTCTCTACGTTGCTCCAGTACTGCTTTTTGTGTCGGTCTATACTCGCCTCCACCATTAGCCAGCTTAAACTCCCGCGCTTGATTGATTCGCGCCCGCAACGATTCAACATCGAAGGTGGATTTGATTGATTCGCTCATCTTCTGGCTGGTCTCTTCTCCGACAAGGCCATAGGTCCACGGGATTCCGAACTTCTCCTTGTAGTCATCGCCGCTCATGAAGTGAATCTTTTTCAGGTGATAGCCTATGGCTTTCAACATCCGCCCGCATAGCAGGCACTGGACTCTATCGCCAGATAGGTACTCGCGGACATCTTCGATTGACTCAAAAGGCTTGTCTTTCGGGAATCCCGGAGCGGTTCGGCGTCGTCGCTCCCTTCGTTGCTCCTGAGTGCTCAAGTGATCTCCCACGATGCGTCGATGGCCTCTTGGCGCAACCGGGCCGCCTCTTGTTTCGTCAGCGCCGTTTTTCTCTCAGGCGGCGCTTTCTTCCAGCCGCCAGCGTTGAGCCACTTGTCGAGCGCCATGGCGAAGCGGTTGCCGTCGTCGGCCCAGTAGCGGCAATGCTCCTCAAGCCCTTCGTATACCGTCTCCATGAAGAACTCGTACTTGTCCGCGTCTTCGCCCAGCCGGTGCCAGTTGTTGAAGCAGAACTCGTGGATGAATCGCGGCTCACACGGCGTCGGATGGAGGTCGCGCAGTTTCTCCACCCACAGGCCGATAGGCGTGCTTGCGCTCGGCGTAGCCGGTAAAGGGGAAAGGGGTTTCTTCTCTGAGGAAGAGGAAGAGGGAGAGGAAGAGGAAGAGGAAGAGGGGGGTTGAAACGAAACCGATTTTTCGTTGGAACGTCCGTTCAACGGCTGTTCTAACGTCCGTTGACGTTTCGCTGCAACGCTCGCTCGACCAGCGTTGCTCTTCTGTTCGCGCCACTTAAGCAAATCAGGCCGTTTTTCGTCAACTTTGGGGTGATGCAGCCGCCCATCGACCTCTATGAATCTATCGGATACGTGGCTCCAAAGTTTTGCGAACTCGGCAAGGGACGTACCAGCCAATCCGGCTAGCACGCGATGGTCTGTAGGCAGGTCGCCCTGCATCCAACAGTGGTCTAGGAGATCGCGGTACACGGATCGCGCGGCCAAACTGAGGCGTAGACGAGTTTCCGAATTAAGCCAGTCGCTTGGATACCAAGGGTAGGAGTGGATCATTACGTCCTGCCTGATTCACCGTGCTCGAATCTCGCAGAACGGGCGGCTTTGATTCCTTCGTCCGCCCCTGAAAAAGCATCATCCAGGCTCTGTCTAAATATCCAGATTGGTCCAGTCTTCGCGACAGTCATGACGCTTGCGAAGATGAATATTTCACCAGGAATACCACAGAGCAAATAAGCTATGGGGGATTTGCGTCCCACTTTCAGTAGAAGTTCATGCAAGTTTCTGAATCCGATATCAACTTCGTCTTTAGTCCGTGACTTGACTTCCGCGTATGCCCAAATCTCGCCGTCTTCTCCGATCAGAGCAAAATCTGGCAAGTAGGTCTTGCCGCCGCAAACCTCAAACCGCTCCGGCTCGTACTCCCAACGCTGACCAATAGCATCAAAGAACACGGCCCAACGCGCCTCTAACAGACTCCTGAATTGGTAGCCCTTGTAGAGTGTCGGAATTTGCGCAATTCCGCCTTGCAAAGAGTTGCTCATTGAGTTCTCCTGAAATGTTGTGTCTTCGTTCTCCGTCGCGGACTGAAGGGCCGGAGGACCGGCCCACCAGGACACGTTTCAGAGAACGGCGGGAGATCAACCCCGCACCTCTATTTTACGGCAGTTCGGCGGGAGGGGCAAGTGTCATCATAGGTACTCGTACCCCTTCGCTATCGCCCCGCAAGCGTCGGCGGCTTTGCGAGCATCGCCTCGTTGTACAGGGCAAGGCCGCATTGCCGGAACGATTCGATTGTATCGCTGACGAAGTTGCGGTAATGGCCATTTTCGTCGCGGAAGTCGCCCACGACGAAGCACGCGAAGCGGTCCTGCTTTAACCGCCCGCAAGCCCGTAGAATGATGCGCCGGTACGCGCCCATGAATGCGTGGTATTCCATCGTGCTAATGTCGCGCGGATCGTTCGAGTACTGCTCTAAATCGCCGTATGGTGGGCATGAGAAAATAAAGTCCGCCTCGGGCGCGGTTTCAAGCGTTTCCATTGAATCGCCGCATTCCCAGAACGGCATCGGTTCGGCGCAAATGTCCGCGCCTTGTACGCGGTTTGCTTCCACCTGCTCGGCCCGAAGCTCGCCGCCCCAATAGCGACGGCCCAGAATTGACGCCACGATGCCGCGAACTGAACCACCAGCAAACGGGTCAACTACTTGCCCGCCTTCGGGCGAGAACCAGCGGTAAGCGAGTTCGCACAGAACGGGGTCGAAGATCGAAGTACCGCTCGAAGCGTTAGCCGCAAGAATCTTGCGGCTAACTTCGTCCAATTCTGATTCAGCGCGTTCGCCAGGAACCCATGTAAGCCGCTGCCCTACGGTATGCTCGCCCCGCATAAGATCCTGCCCGAAACATCGGGCAGGATCTTTCAACGGCTTGCCGCTACCATCGCCGCGCTCTCTCTTTGAGTAATCCATCGCCGGGCGCGGAGAACCGCCCGGCGATGGATCGGCATAGTTGCCCGTTCGCGTCCGATATTCCTCCGCTTGGGCAGACAGCCCAAGCGTGTTTTCACCGCGCCCAAGCTCGCTTTTTATGCCAAGCGATAACCAGCGCCGCTTGCGATCTTGCCATGCGCCGTCGCGGGCCGAAAGAACGCTGAACGGCGGCATGATAAAGTCGTCGGCCAATTTGCAATGACCGCGATCCTCTATTTGATTGCCGAATAGGTCGACCCCGAATAAAGTGCTCATGGTTTTCCTCTTTCCATCACCAAGCCGCCCCGCTCTTAGTGCTGCGCTGATACGGCCGCGCGTCCGCCCCGCCGATGTAGTCGCGGAAGGTTGGCGCAATCGGTGCGTAGACGGTCACGCGGATCGACGGCGGCACGGCTACCACTTCGGCGTGTGGCTCCTTCTCCCGGCGCAACTTCTCGGCGCGGCCGACGACTGGCAGGAGCATCTGATTCGCGTATGCTCGATTAGCGCTTCGTGCTTGCGTCGCGTGGACGGCGCAGTATCGCGCGTAGGGCGTCGCTACCTTGCTCTCGCACCCTTCAGACTTGCAGCGGCGTTCGGCGGCTCTACGGGCGTTCTGGTACTCATTCTTGGCCTTCCGCCCGCATGGCTCGCAGGCTTTCCACTTGCGGTATTTCGCCGTGATCGGCTGGTTGCAGAATTTGCAGAGGTCGCTCACTTCACAACCTCCCTGATCTCGACGCGGGCGATGCGCTCGTGCTTTATTGGTGCGGATGCGTCCGAGAGAGCTTTCTCTGCGATCTTCCGCGTCTCGTACATGCGTGGTCTACGGTCCTTTGTTGATCGTCCCACCGATCCGTCGCTGTGGACCAGCGCCCACGCCTTCACCGGCTTCATTGGTTTGTGGGTCATACCATTCGCTCCGCCATCTTCTTTGAACCCCCGCCCGCCCGTACCCACGAACTCAAGCACGCCTCAATACCGAGGTTTTCGGGGTCCGTGTCTCGCTCTAACTTCTCGTGGTGAGCATCGCAGAGCGAAGCCCATACGACGCCGAGATTGTCCTTGTGGTCATGCGTCCCGTCCAGCGAGCATCGCTTGTCTGGCGGGTCCTGCCATGTGCATTGTGGTTTCACGCTCCCATCCTTTCCGCTTCTTCCATTGCTTCAACCGCGCTGTCTCTATTTGTGCCGACAAGTTGCCCGTCGCGGTACAGGTCCCACAGTCCCGTCGCCCAGTCCTTCTGTACGCGCCATGCGCCGAGTTCGAACGCGCCTGGTCCGGCTGGCTTCCAGTACTTCACCGCTCCCACCCCCTCAGCACCCACCGGGCGCACGCCTGCGAGTCGATGCCGCCACTGAAGCCGACGATGTGCTTTGTGCCTTTGCTCATACCCCGCCTCGCTTCGCCAATCCGTTCATATCTGCCTCCATTATTCGTCGCCCGATCCACTCGGCGACTTGAGGGACGACGGCGTTGCCGCCTGATTTAAGTCGCTCCATCCGATAGGAAACCCCATCAGTGCTTCGATCCACTCTGGATTGAGTTCGCCACCAGTCCGCAAGTGTTCCCTGATGAACTCCCGGCACCAACGCAATGAGCTTCCGATTGATGCCCCACTCTTGCGCTTCCCGGTGTTCTCTTTGTTCCACCATGAAGTTGTATCCATCGACGCGGTATCTGTTCCGAACCCACCTAGGCTCGCATCGGGAGTAGGCAAGTATGAAAACTCGATCTCGTATGTGGGGGGGCGCCAACGGAGGCCGCTGGTATGCAATCCCATTCCGCGTCATACCCGCTCTCGGCCAAGTCCCCGAGTACGATTGAAATTCCCCCGTCAAGCAGACCTGGGACGTTTTCCACGAGTGCGAATCGTGGTCGTACTTCGCCAATAAGCCTAAGATATTCGAACCACAGGCCGCTCCTGGTTCCGCGCCGGATTCCTGCCATATTGCCCGCGTAACTGACGTCCTGGCAAGGGAATCCACCTGCGATGAGGTCGACTCGCTCAAGCTCATCTCCTCGCACGGTTCTGATGTCTCCATACTTCGGCACCTCCGGCCAGTGTTTCGTTAAGACCTTCCGGCAGAACGGGTCAATCTCCACCTGCCACTTGCAAATCATCCCGGCGCGCTCAAGGCCGAGATCCATACCGCCTATGCCGGCGAAGAGGCTGCCGAACGTCATGACTTCACCAATCCCTTCACCCGTCTGGGCGCGCAAACGCCGGCGTTACGGTCGGGCGCGGTGGTGCGTGTCTTGGTCATCGTTTGTATCCTTTGAAAACCATCGCGCCGCCTTCGATCACATACTCAACGTGGTCGTTCCATTCGGAAATCGGCGTCTTGGCGAAATGACCGTGCCACTTGCCGATCTCTGGATCGCACTCCGAGCAGAGCGGCGGTTGCTTCTCAAGCATCGTTCTGCACCAGAATCCAGTCACCGCCGTATTTTCGACGCAGTGGCATTTAGAGCACTCAAAGAGAGGCATGCTGGCCCTCCTGGAAGTTGCAGCGGGCATCGGGAAGATTGTACACCTGGGTCATCGCGGAACCTCGGCGGGGAACGTCTTGTACTTGGCGTATGCCTTGTCCCAGCAGTCGTCGCAAACAGTGAAGATCATGCCGCCTTCTTTTTCTGAGCGCATCACGCCACAGTCCGCGCATGGATAGATGCGAGCGTCTTTGTCGCACGCCTTCACCGGCTTCATCTTCGTGGTCTTCAAAGCTTCATCTCCATCAATTCCTGGCCAAGTTCTTTCATGAACACTTCTTGCTCGGCGTCCGATAGATCCGCGCCAATATTGAGCATTCCAATCGTCGCCGCGCATCCAGCCATGAACGCCATGCGGCACTCCTTGCGCTGTATCGGCGGCGCGTTTTTCGGCAGCACGTTGCGCGAGTAGCTGTTCCATTCTTCTTCGAGTCGTCGTCTGTTCACGCCTTCCTCCACCCGGTAATCACCACGTCATCAGGAACCGCTACGGCCCACTCCGGCACGATAGCCGTGTACTCGCCAGCTTCGCGGTTGTCGCACCACGCTTGCCATTCGTCCTCGCGGCCCACTGGTACCAGGTAGTTCTGGCCGCGATAGTGGCCGGCCCTCCACGCCCCCTGCGCTTCGAGCGCTTCGGCTCCGGCGAGTTCGATGGCTTGATCGAGCAATGCGAATGCTTGGCCTTCGGACCGCGTGAGGGACGCTGGATCGGCGTTCCAATCATATCCGCTGCGATGCCCTCTGGTTGCCACGTGGACGACGTGTTGCTTTATTTCTTGTAGCATCTTCCGCAGCCTCGCCGCGTGCTGTGCGTCGGTCATTTGGTCAGTCCTTTCCATTTGCGCCACTTTCCCAACAGCTTCTCTTTTGCTGGTGCGGTCAGCGCATCCCAGCATTCGCCCGCCATTTTCAAGTCGGTCATTGACTCGGACAGAACGTCCCACATGCCTCCGAATGGCTGCGTCTCTCCACACGAAAACACTGCACGAATCTCGGCGCATGTCGAGCATGTGTACTGAAGCTGCTCCTCTTCGTCATCCATCCAACGGGATTCTTGACAGACATGCCCTGCTGGTATCGCGCACCCGCATTCAAGGCACTTTAAGTCTTCGGTCGCGGAAACATCTTCCACGTCGTAGACCATGTAATCGTAGTCGCCGCCGCCAATACAAACGCTACAATCAGCCATTCTTTCTCTCCTTAAAACTCGCCTCGCAGAAGGCGTGGAAGGGTCTTTTTACCGCTCCGGTAGACGCCCATTCGCGGCGCAAGTCTTCGATTCCATAGAAGAACAGCCACTCCAGCAACTCCAGGGCGTCGGCTCCGCGCTCCATTTCTTGTCGCAGGTAGTTAAAACCGGGGTAGGCTGCATGTGTTCGCAGCATTGCCGCCGCTTGCTTGTTATCCACGTTCCCCTACTTTCGTCGGCCCCTTACAGGGCTTGTTCTTTCCATCGGCTCGTTTCACGATGCCGCAAACTTTGCAAAACTGCCACGTCCAGCGGAGATCGGTTGTCCAGATGTGGTTAGGCACGGCCACCTCAGTCACACCGCGCCGCCTTTCTCAATCACATACTCCCGCCCGTTGTCGCTCACGGTCGCGGTCGGGAGCTTGCGGGCCGCGCGGCGGTCTTCGCGTACCAGCGCTGCCTCTTTGTTGTCAGCGCCCCAGTCCTCGACCATGCGCCAGAGTTCCGAGCGCTTCGGCCCGCAGAACCAAGCGATGACGTAGACGATGAAGCCGATGGACAGGAATGCTTTCAGGTCGATCATACATACTCCCCGTTTCTTAGCTTCTGGTAAGCGATCTCTTCTGTACTCTCGATGGACTCGTAGGCTTTCTCGGCGATGTCCTTGACGGCCTTATCGACGGCCTCTTTGAGCTTCGGCTCGATGATCTCGCGGAAATTGTCGGCGGCTTCGTTTGTTGCAGCTACGTGCTGTTCGTCGTGTGGCGTGCCAGCGAAGTTCATCGCTTCACCTCCACGCGGCGGTAATGCAACTGCTTCGGGTATTCACCAGGGCCGCACTCAATAAAGCGGCGAAACCTACCTTTGTCAAAAATGAACTCCTCATTGCGGCTGTCGCAAGCCTTTAATTCCCCGTCTGTCACATACTCGTACTCCACCGGCGGGGCGAGGCGCCAGAACCATACCGTTCGGCATATCCATGCTCCATCGGTGGCTCTGTCGTAGTGATCGTAGGCCTCGTACTCATACCCCTCCGGCGTGATCGCGGCCACAATCTCGGCGGCACGGATGAGTTCGGAGACTTCGTAGAAGTTTTGCACTCCTGGAGTTTGTGCCCACCCGGTTTTCACTCGCTCGCTCGACAGTGATATCAACGCAAATTCGCCAGACACAAGAATTACCAACAGTTGTTTATTCAACGGAGCCTCGCTCATTGGTCGCATCTTCAGGTTTATCGGCGATGCGGGCTTAGGCTCCTCGCAGTAGCGCCGCATGGCCTCGCGGATGATATCGGCTTCTTGCCCATCGACGATCAGCGAGAACCCGCGTCCAGTCCTACCATCCATGATCGCCGAGTATATGTCAGTCTTCGTGTAGGCCACGGCGATTGCTAGCTCCCCGGCCATAATCGTTGCGCTCATGATATTTTCTCCAGTTCTGATTTCAGTTGGTCGAGTGCGTCGATAATCAACACGATGGCCCCTCTTTCCCGCTCCACGTCGCGCCAGACGCGCTGCAACTTCGAGAGGGTCCCTTTCTTGCATCCCCGCCCGCCCGGACGCTTAAACTCGATCCAAACGACAAGCGCGGAGGCTCCGTGGTCGGTGTAGAAGATGGCCAGGTAGTCAGGCATGCCCTCTTCGCCGTAGTGCTCGACCGCTTTTCCGTCGCGGTGGATCGCGCCGTAGCCTGTGCGAATGCAGCGCCAGCCGTGGATTTCAAGCCAGTCGATGCACTGCCGAACCACGTCGGCCTCGGAGAGCAACAGCTTCCCGGTCTTGTCGATGCGTAGGCTATTCCTCGGCATAGAGCGCCTTCACCTTGCGAAGTTCTTCCATCAGGGAATCGTAGGACCGTCGCGCGGCCGGATGCTCAGATAACCACGGCGGACACCACTGGTCAAGGTCCTGCATCGCATCCCGCAACTCAATACGCATCTCGGCGTCACTCATGAGGCTGCTCCAGTCCGGCGTCAACTTGTCCAGCGATGCGCTTGTTCTCTTCATGGCCCAAGGCCAGCGCGGCTCGCTGGTCCTTCGTGATCCCGGCCCAAAACTTTTTGTACTCTTCGACGCCATCGCTTGCCGCCGCTCGCGCCATGCGCTTCAAGCGTTCGATCTCGTCGACCGACTTCGCGCCTTCGTTCCATCGGCGGATCGCTTCGCCGTCGGCCTTCGTAAGTAATCTCGGAGCGGAGAACATCGCGGCGAACTGCTCCGGCACCTTGACGGGCCGCGCGAAATGCGTATCGGCCTCGCACATGAACGACAAAACCATTTCGAATACGAAATTCTTCTCGGCTACCGGCTGCATACCGAGCGGTATGTGATGTTCCTTGCCGTCCGGCGAATCCTTCGGCGCGATGATCTTCTCTTTTTCGCGAGCGCGAAGGCAGACGATGATCGACATGCGCGAGAATAACAGCCGGTTGACGAACCGCTTGTGAAGCCGCTTCGCCCGGTTCCATTTGTTCTTGTCCTGCTCGGCGATCTCGGAAACAGAACCTTGACCTTCCCACTCGTGCGAGCCGCTATCGATCACGAGAACCGAACAGCCGTCCTTCTCGAAAGCGTCGATGGCCTCAATGTACCGATCCGGCGAGAACGGCGCTGACAGTTCGCCGTACTGGTAGCCTTGCGGCAACGCATTCACGATCCCCGGCGAATCAGCGTACATGCAGCCGCGCCCGTTCTCCGTGTCCAGAAACCCGACCTTCCCGCCATCTGGCGCAAGGCCAGCGGCGAGCAGTAGCGCCGAGTAGGTCTTTCCGCTGCCAGACGGCCCGGAGATCGATATGATCTGAGGAACCGCGAACCGTTGTGCTTTTCTGATTTCCATGTGATTCCTAATAGGCGAACTGCTTCACGTCTTCGTCGGTCAATGCTTCGATCTTTTGCTCTTCGCGCCACGGCTTCTCGCCGTAGATGCGCAGGCATTCGGCATACGTGCGAATGGCGTGCTTGACTTCGATTCGCGCCCGATCCCAGTACACATTGACCTCACCGCCGAACGTCGGAGCGAGCGACTTTAGGCGCACTTCGTAGGGCGGCTCGTTTTCGACGAATGCAAAGATGAACCGCGTGTCGCCGTCACCAACCAGGGCGCGCAGGTGCGTGTAAAAGTAAGCCTGCACGTAATAGCGGTTGTAGAAGATGGCGTCCGCGATGGCCTTTTCAACGGTCTTGCCAACCGTGGCGAAGGTCTTGATATCGAGCGCCATTTTCGGCCCGCGCCAATCGAGCTTCCCCTTCAGCTTGATTCCGGTTTCCGGGTCGATGGCCGATAGCGGAACTTCCGGCTCGCCTTCGCTGAGGATTTTCTGGACCTCCGGCTCATCGCGCAGCGCTTCCGACATACCAACCACCTTCGCCCATTCGTCCAGTGCAAGCACCGTTTTACCGGCGTTCGCTGCGGCGAACTTGCGCTCTTCTTCGGCCAAGATCGGCACATAAACGCCGTTGCGCTCCATCAGCGCGAGTGCTTGTTGGATCACTTCGTCCTTGCGCGTGCCCTTCGGCTTCTCGCCTTGATCGGTGATCCACTGGCGCAGTTCGCCAATCGTATCGAGGCATACCGGCCATTTCGCCGGGTCGAGAGCGCAGGCGTAGCGGTCCATGAATACCTCATCGGATTCGAGCACGGCGCAATGGAGGGCTGTTCCTAACCGCATCGCGGCGGTTTCTTCTCGCTCTGGTCGCTCCGGGTTGATATGCAGATACCAGTAGCGCATCGGCGAGACGGCGAGATCCTTCATGCCGCTTTGGGATAATCCAGGCGCGGCGAAGTAGTCTTCGGTTTCGGCTTTCGACGGTGTGACTTCGACGGTCATTTCGCCCTCTTCACTCGGTGCTCCGCGCGGTGTACGTCAACGGCGTCGATGATTGATTCGGCGGCGATACAGGCATCTCTACCCGCCAGTTTTCCGAGTTCGGTTTTCACGCCGAACTGTGCCGTTTCATCGGCGATGTTGGATAGCAGTTTTTCGGACTGCGCTATCGTGATTCTTTTGATTGCCATGCTTGCTTTCCTTTCGACACACAAATAGCCCGCCGCTCGTTTGACACGGCGGGCTGGAGTTATTGGCAGGTTCCTTCGGAGGGAACATTTCGGGGCGGGAAGCGATCCCCCGCTTCTGCTTTGGATTTCGCCCCGGCGAAGCGATCAACCTTGGCGAAGTCTGAACCTGTCAACTCTTCGCCCTCAGCCAACCGCTTCGCCGGAGGCCCTGCTCTCATACAAGGCGATCCGACTATCAGCAATTCTCTTGGTTGCTTTCTTGCCCGATGTATGCCCGTTCGGTGCTTCCGGTTCGGGGCTGCGTTCCCCGGTTGGCGGCTCAGTTGCTTTCGTGCGGGTTCGATACTGCTAACGATAGGCCGCTAAGAATTGTAAGCCGCCGACCGGAGGCACTCTGCACGAGTGCGCCCGGTTGACATCCTCAATGCTCTGGCTTGTGTTTCTCACATACCCTACCCTTCTTTCTGGTCTTTGGTGCGTCAGGCTTGTGCCCTCGCTGGTTCACAGTTTTCGGAAAGCACACCTCCTTCCTGTCGTTGAAAATGTTTCGGCTTTCTGATGGCTTTCGTTGCTGTCCACTGACCACGGTTCTAGCTCGTGTCCGCAAGCTGCTCATCCGGTCTGCGTCAACCGTCCCCGTCTGTCCGCGAGTGTTCAGAGCCGCGTTGATAGCGGTTGGCCGAAAATCAAACCCTAGGGCGGAGGGAGGACCGGATTTCACGGTCGTTCCGATGCCCTGCCGGGCGATTCGTCTATCGGTCGATGTAATTTGCATCGCTCTCCTCCCTCCTGTATCGTGTTGTAGGGTTATCTTGTAGTCGGCGCGGCTGGATTCGAACCAGCGACCCGGCGACGGAAGCCGCCGACTCTGACCACTGAGCTACGCGCCGTTAAACTCATACTGGCCACCGAGCCGCCGCCATGACACCAGCGGCCACAAGTAGCGCCGTGCCGACAATGGCCTTCGGCCAATCGACCGCTATCTCAGGGTCACCATCGAATGTCTCGATGAAGTCAATGGAGAAGCTGACAGAAAACGCTCCGATCAAAACGCAAGCGATGATGGCTGAAATGAGTAAGTCGCTCATCGCCGCGCCCCCTCGATGGCGTCCTCGGCCACTAGAGTAGCCACGCCATTTTGAAAAGCGATGAGCTGCCCTTTCGCGTCTCTTGCCGTGAGTCGTGCGCTTCCGGCTTGCTCGTCGCGCCAATTGAGGCAGATGGCTTGTAGAAAACCGTGCCCATGGGTGGAGGAAGGGCCGGATTTCACGTCGTTCCGCTGCTCGCTGGGAGACATGCGTCTATCGGCATCCGTAATACGAACGGGCTCGCTCCTTCCTCCATTCTCGTGTGGTTGGGTTATCTTTGTGTCGCCCCAGTTCGACGGATCGAACCAGCGCCGCATTTCCTCGGGCGTGCCGATCTCCGGCCCCTTCGCGCCATTCTCGACCGCGTGGAGCATCAGACGTTCCGCGAGATGGTACTGATCCTGGTAGCGTTCTCCGATAGTGGCGCGCAGGATGTCGATGGCGAGGGATATTGCTTCGTTGCTCATCGCGCCCCCCAGAACAGCCACAGAATGACCCAGAGGCCCACGGCTCCGGCGCTGATCGCATACGTGATGCGGTTGTGCTGTGTGGTGGTCATAGGCTCTCTGCTTTCGCTAGGGCTTCGTCAACGAGTCGCAAGGCATTCACCGATTTCGCGTGCGCGTCTACTGCGAGCTCGTGCTTTTCGCTGTACTCAGCCGCGTAGGTGCACCAGTCGCCCAGATCTTCTTTTGCCGCCTTGAGCGCCGCTTCCATTTCGTTGAACGCTTCCACGAGTTCGGAAATGCGCTCGGAGAGCTGGTTGCGGTTGACGATCCTCACCGCTTTATCTCCCAGGCACCTAGACGCCAAGCGGCAACGCTCGCGGCCAGATGTTCGGCCATGGAACTTGCTTCGTGGCTCATCGCACAGTCTCCTCTACTTCGGTCCTCATAACTCGATAGCTCGCCGGGCGGTTTTCCTGAAACCACTCCTCGCACCGCCGCCTGACTTCCGCCGTGATCCTCGCATCCCTGCGGGCTGCTTGCTCAGCGGCCAATCTCTCTCTTAATACGACATTGGATTTCTCTCGCCGGGCCTTCACGTTCGGCGGATAGTGCGCGCCGCAGTAGGGTTTACCATCGTGGTGATGGACTACGCGGCCCATGCAGCGAGACGCCTGAAAATCACCGGTCCTGTATATAAGCCTGCAGCATTGTTCGGTCATCGCGCTGCCCTCCATTCGACCGACGCCAGCACCAGCGCAACCACAGCCACGATCAGAAACCCGGCGAGGAGGGCGGAGAGTTGCGTGGCGGTCATCGACCCGGACTCCCCGCGAAGTGTCGCAGCGCGTTTTCCGCGTACTGGCCGAGCGTGATGCCTTGCTTTGCCGCCAGCATCTTCGCCCGCGTATGCACAGCGCTCGATACATGGATCGGCTTCGTGGCTACCCGCGCGTTGAGTTCCGTTTTGACGTTTTTACTTTTTTCCGTACTCACGAAAACAAGCGTAACCGATGCGCGAACCGATTGCAAGAACTTTGTTCAAATTTTTTTCGGCCCCTGAAAACCGAAACGCCGAGGACCAGTAATGGCTCTCGGCGTTTGAAGGTTTGCGCGGAAGGGGGTGAAGTCCTTCTAGCGCATTGTCTCTCAGGGCATGAGGTGACGTTTTTAGTATTCCATCTTTCCGCTTGCGCGTCAATTGCGAACGGCGTATTATATGATTGTTGAGTCCTTACCGGGAGGGTGAACCGCTGGCGGTAAGGCGTCGAATGGGAAGCTACCAGCTAAGAGCTTCCGCCCCAGGGCTAACGCTGGAAGGGGTTAGGGCGGCAACCTGTATTGTCGAAATTCCCAGCAACCGAGGAAGCAGGAATACTCGGGCCAATCGACCGACCGACCTCAAGAGTTTTGGATCGAATCGAAAGGCAGCCCGATCAACAGTTAGCTTCGCGCTCGCTGGGATCGGGCTTTGCCTTCTCTCCCTCGCGAGTTCCTAAGAGTTTTGGAAGATACGGGAGTTTGGATTGAAAACTATCACTCGATACGCGAAGCAAAATAGAAAGCGTATGACGCCAGCCGAGAGCCGCCTGAAGGGGATGCTCTTGCGATGGAAGATCAAATTTAGAAGCCAGCGCCCAATCGATTTCTACATCGCTGATTTCATCGTTCCTGACCGACGTTTGGTTATCGAGGTCGATGGCCCTTCTCACGATAATCGCCGCGTTTACGATGCCAAGCGAACAGCCTACATGCAACGCAAGGGCTTCACGGTGTTACGATTCACCAACGCTGATGTCATGAGCAGCGATTGCGAGCATATCAGGACCTCGATTCTGGCGCTTCCGCTATTTCCGCTGAGTAGAACCGTAGATGACATGGAATGGCACGGGATCGCAGCGTATTAGTCTGACTCTGCCCGCTCGCTCCCTTTCCTAACCGATCTAAGACACGACGCTGGACGATCAGCGTTGCGGCCCGCTGAAACAGATGGATTGCAGGATTCGAACCTGCGGACTCCGTAGCTTGGTCATCGGTTAGAGTCACCATTTTACGCGGGCTCTCGTCTCCCGTCGGTCGCTTTTGTCCACTCAGCCAAACCTATACGATCCAAGTCTACCAACGAAAAAAGCCCCCCGCGTTGGCAGGGGGCGTTGTCGAAGGAAAGAATCTACTATCCTAACCGAGTTCTGACTTTATTCTGGCAAGCGCTAGCCGAATGACCCTCGGCAGTGGAACGCCGAGTTTAGATGCATTTTCGAGTATTGAGATGAATTCCGTCGTGCAGAAGAAACCGGCGACAGCACTAGCCGCGTCGAAACCGAGCGGCTGCGTAGCATTGTACGTGGCGGTCGCACCAACCAGTAACAGCATCGTCGCTTTTTTCGAGATGCCTTGGAACGAGATGTCAGAACAAATTGTCTTCATCGACCAAGCGATCAATATACCGGTGGAGAAATCTAAGGCAATCAAAATACATAAAGTTTGTGTCAGCACATGGAGGCTCCCCCAGACCCCTGTAATAACAGCAATCAGAGAGCCTTGTTTTAGTTTTTCGATCACAGCCCTTCTCCCTTCATTTTAACCACGGCGATTTGCACGGCCAGGTCTATAATTCGGTCGACCGAGTCCGGCGAGATTCGCTTTAGCTGAATTGCGGCTACGTTCATCAACGCGCGGCCACGTTGACTAGGTGACAACTGAAGCCATGTCTGCACTCCTGGAATGGAGAACTGCTCAAATAGACGAATTAACTCATCATCCGATCTAGTCGGCGTCATGGCTGCAATCGAACGAACGATAGGCATAGCCGATTCGACAATCCGCAGCGCCGTTCCTATATCGCGAGTCGTGCGATCGCTCAAGTAAGCGAACAACCGAGATAACCATTTCATTTTATCGCTCCGAACACCGCTCCGCTTGCGACCGGAGCGGCTAGTCTGAGGACGCGCCACTTAAGCGAGTCCGGTTTCGTTAGCCGCGCCACATTCGCGGTAGTCTGGTCGATGTTCACGACGATTCGCGGGGTTGCTTCTCGAATCTCCCGCATCGTGCGCGATGTCTCGCCTACTGTGACGCGAGACGCACCCAACAGCGCTGTCGCCTGTGATTGCCAGCACGCGCCGTTACCCCTGCAATCAGTCCAACTATCGAGCCGTTGGCCAACGGCTAAAGGGATACGCCGATATTCATCAAGAAGTGCCATTACAGAATCATTCGTTTCGTTGAACTTAGATACCGCAACATCAACTTGTCTCATCGAATCTGAGCGTATGGCCGTCAGCTCTCCGCGCCATAACCTAGACTCGGCCTCTACTAACTCTCTCGACGCACCAGCCTCGGAACCTAACATCTTCTGTATGAGCTCCGTGCGCCTATCAAGCATAACCCTGGTTAGAGACAGCTCATCCTTCACCATCCGTCGCGACTCCGACAACTCGCTACGAACGGCCTCGCCTATTGCCGGAATTGCGGCCCGCGTCTCGCGAACAATCAACGCTAACTCAATCGCGGCCCACGCGAGACAACTAAATGCAATGGCCGCTATTGCGTTTCTGGCCGTCTGCATATTATTCCTCTCTCGTTTCCAGTGATTCGATGCCGCCGTAAGTTTTCGCCAGAGCGTGTAACTCGCGCATCGTCGATTCGTGAACCCTGATACAACCATAGGTTACTCGAAGGCCGGAGGACTTCGTTAGATCGCCGGAGTGTATCCAGATTCCGCTTCGACGGTTGATCGGTGAATGCGACAGCAAGGCATCTCCATCTGTCGGCCACAGAGTAAACGGCGGGAGACAGCCATATGTCGATTCGTCTTCCTGTTTTTTCCCGACACTCACTTTCCAGGTTCCGCACGGTGTATCTCCGAATTGCTTTAGCGGATCTCGGTTATGGTTTTTCATCGCGATAGCTTTTGCGTTGTCGGACTTGCCCAAACAGGGCCATTGTCCAAGCGCGGCGCCGTCACTGGAAACCGCTTTGATTGTTCCGGTTTGAGATCGATCGATATGAAATGTAGCGATTAAGCGGACCACGGTGCCACCTTATTTATCACCGGCGGGTTGCGCTGCCGATCAATATCGGCGGCAAGACTAGCGTCATAGGCGTCCACCTGCGCTTGCGTCAGCGCAGCTATCACCCATCCCTCAACCTGCGGTTTCGTGAGATCCTCATAGGGCGTGAAGTTAGACGGATCGACCGGGCCTACCGATACCTGCCCGTAGCAGCTCGCCGAATACTCTCCGTCAGCCGCTGACCGTACCCAATTAACCAAGATCACCACGTCAGCTAGTGGTCCATCTTGCGGTTTCACAATCAGTGAGTTAAAGGTCCAGCTATAAGTTATTGACATTAGTTTCTCGCTTTCAGTTTTTCGATTTCGGCCTTTAGCTCTTTGATCGCATTGATGAGCGCGAAGGTGATCGCGTGGCCGTTGTAGTTGTAGAGGTCGATCTCCTCACTATCTCCCGACAACCTACCTTTGAACGTATCGACGCACTCAGGGAAGACTTGCATTAGTTCTTGCGCCAAGATCGAAACCTGTTCTTTTCCGTCTGCCGCGAAGCCGCCGAGTCCGTTGTACTCGTATCGTACGGGCCGGATCTTACATATCTCAGACAGGCCTTTTTGATACTCGCCCTTCACGGTTTTCAACCTCGCGTCTGAAGCGATAGTCCACGTATTAGTGGATGGTTTTGCCGCGCTGTCGGCGGAGAGATGGAGCTGATACGAAGGCGTAGGTGTACCGATCCCCACATTGCCGCTGGATGTGATACGCATCTTCTCGCCCGAGCTAAGGTACACGACTAAAGGAGCAGACTCATAAGCAAAAATCTGGAACTCCCCAGTCCCATGATGCTGTAAGCTCGTTGTCGTATTCGCCCCACCACTGCCGCGAATAAGGCGAGTGCCGAATGAAGAGTAGGTTGTATCTCCGACTAGATCGATATACGAGAACCCGCTGCCGGATCTTCCGTATCCGATAATGAGATATTGATTCCCAGTGCTCTGACCGGAGAGTAGAAGGTTCCCATTGACATCCAGTTTTGCCACGGGACTCGCTGTTCCGACCCCAACATTGCCGCCGGATGTGATGCGCATTTGCTCGGTGAGCGCTGTAGCGCCACTGCTGGCGCGTGTCGAAAAGGCTAGATCCGCTAGACCGTTTGCTGTTCCGTCGGTCAGGAGGCTCTTGATTGCGCACTGGGCGGTATGCCCGTTATTGGCCGATGCCCCAAATATTAGTGCTCCTCCATTGCCCGCCAAATTTCCAGAATCTGTCGCTAGCAGCGATCCACCAGTGTTCCCTGAGTCTGTCAGAGCAGCGGTCGTCTGCCCCGCGCCGACGATCTGCATCTGCCGAGTTGGACTTGACGTTCCAATACCGACATTGCCGCCGGTCGTGATACGCAACCGTTCCACTTGAGATGCCGTCTTGAACACGATGTAGTCGCTCGTGCCAGTGCCGCTCGTCGATTGCATCGTAAGGCTCGACGATGCCCCTGTTCCGCCGGAAATCGAGGAAATCGAGCCAAAAACGACATTGGACAGGCTGTAGCCGCCGCCGTTTACATTGCCTCCCCACGAGCGAATATCGTTGCCGACGTTATTCATGTCGGTATATGAAAGCACATCGGCCGCAGTGAAGTTGACGCGCGAGAGCCAGGCCATATTACGACTCCTTCGGTGGTGCAGTAACTAACTCAAGCGATGTCGCATCGTTCGATAGCGCATACTGCGCAGACTCCGGCACGTCGTGAAATTCCAGCACCGTCGCCAGCATCGCCTGAATCGACATCTGGAATGATTTCCGCAAATCTTCGAGCGGGCCTATTTTGGCCTCGACGATTTGGAGTTCGCGCACTAGTTGCTTGATGCGCATCTGTTGTTTTTCTGATAGTGCAATGTTTGTGTGCATGTTAGACCCTGATCCCGCCGCTGAAAGTAAGCGTCGTGGTAGTAGTGCTGGAAAACGCCAGGAAACTGACTGTCTGGTTATTGCCGGCATGATCTTTGTAGTAGATCGTGACCAGATTCGTGTTAATTCCGGTAACTGGATACAAACTGCCAGACACACCGGCGCTTCCGCCGACTCGATACCCTCCGGCATCGACATAACCGCCTGATAGCAGTGCTAGCGTAGTGTCATTTAGTGATGCAAATGATGACCCTGACCCATAAACCCTGATCGCTCCGTTACTTGTCGATGTAGATAGTCTGATACGCTCGGCGGTGGTTGAATCATACAGCGACATTGTTGCATTAGATCCATACGCCGCGTTCAGATAGAATTTCGTGCCGGACGTGAGCGTATTGCCAATTGTGATGCCGCCAGGAGTAATCATTACGGGGCTTTCTTGTCCGCTCGTCGTGCTGTATACCCGAATGCCGTTATACACGCCATAGGCGAGATCGTTGGAAACCGTGGCGACCACTCCATTAAGATTTAGCGTCAGGGTTGCGTCGTTGATCGTAACACCGCCGCTGCTATCTGCCTTCAGCTTCCCGTTCGCGTAACTACTGCCGCCGACGGATAAAGTTTTAAACCATCCGCCCTCATTGCCCGACTCCGTGCCGATGAAGCCTATTTGCGTCCCCGACGAATTGTAGACCCCAAACTTCCCCGGCTTCGATCCGCCGCCGCCCACCTGTATTTCGGTGGAATTTAGCGATACCGTCGAAACCGACGAAACCGTTAATTTCGCGCCGTCGAGCGTCCCGCTGGCCGATCCAATCGCAAGCGTTCCCTGCGGCGTCCCCGCCTGCTCGGTATTCGTCCTCCCGTTTACGTCGAACGAAACCAACTTTGCCGTCACCGTAACGGCAGACGACGGATTCGGGAAAACGACCGCCACCGGCGACGGCGTGGCACTCGTTGAGGCAAGTAGGGTTGACCCGTCGTACACCCGCAACTCGACGCCGCCCCAGGTAACATCAGACGGCGCTGTGAATGTCGCCGTGACCCGCTTTTGCGTTGTCCCATCGCTGGCCGAAACGGTGGCTCCGCTGAAATTCACACTCGTCGCGTGAGACGTATATTCAGTCCCCGACGCCCCGGCTGTCGGAGGCGACACCGACAGGGTAGCCGATGGCGTACCGGAAATTGGATTCTGGCCGTCCGCGTTCGGGTTAGCGTTGTTGTCGACGCTCACTCCGTAAAATGTCCATGTCTCCGTTGCCTGCGGAAACGCCCCGATTTCGCACGTAATCGTAGCGCCGGTTTCCGGGCCGGTCAACTGGAACTTCGCCCCGCCGCTTGGCAAATGCAGCCACACGATTACGCCGCCCCAGCGCGCGAGCGCCGCAGCTGTTGATGGCTTCGTCCAGGCAAAATCAATCAGGAGTACCTTTAGCCCTTGGCCATTGGTCGCGTACCTCGCGTTCGACGCCGCGAAGCCGGTCACGTTGTCCGCGTATGGACTCACACCGCCCCGGCTGGCCAGCGGCCAGGTAACTGTTGCAGATGCCGATGGCGTCAAATTTTCAATGATCGAATTTAGCCTCGGTTCCGCCGACGCATCCATCGACACAAACCAACATTTGACCACCGCCGAACCCACGAAAAGCTCGTACCAATCGCTGTACCGGCTGGTTTCGTTAACCGCCAGTATAGGCCCGTTCGCCCGGTTTCCGTCGGCGTACTCATAGACTATCTGGACCCCGCCAAAGGCCAGCTGCCACGCCGCCGGAGGGTCAGTAGGAGCGGTCCAGGCGAAGAGAAATCTGTATTTAGGGCTCGACACCTGCGAATCGTCGTAGGCGACCGTAGCACCCACCCCAGTCACCAGCCGCGCGTACTCCTCGCCGGATTGGTATTCGTTGGCCGATACCGACAGCGTTATGTTTGGCGTCGAATTCGTTTCTGTCGCCCGCGCCAGTTCGTTTTCCGCCGTCTCGCTATAGGACGCCAGGTAGAAACGTTTGGTCGCCGTCTCCGTTGGACGCGGAATGTAAAACGCCGCCGGACTGGTTAAATGACGCCCACGATCAATCGGCGCAAACGTCCCGCCGAGATTCGCCGACCCGTTTAATGCGACCGTCCCGTTTAGCGGTATCGCCGCGCTTGCGCTTTGGTCGACCGGCTCCTCCCAGACATGGACCCCGACAAACGACCCGACCGGCGATGGCTGCGTGTAGGCAATTTGTACCCGTACCGTTTCAGCGTCCGCATACTCGTATGTGGCCGACAGCCCGGAAACATTATCCGGTGCAGCCGGAGAGGACGCGCCAAAAAGATAGATTTCGCGCCGTGGATTGAAAGTCTCGAAAGACTCGTGATCGCCGCCGTCAACCATGACGGCTTCAACCAGAACGACGCTCTGAAGGTAGTTCGAGACTTCTGTCGATAGGTATAGCGTTTCCGCCGTGTCCGCGTTGTTCAACGAATCGCCGGTAATGTTCACCTGCCAGTCAGGCTCTTCGATAATGTATCGCGATGTTGAGTCGGGCGGCGAAAGCCAAGAGCCTTCGATGTAGACTTTCGTCGCGGTGTTAGAAATGATCCGGTAGGCTTGCCCAGCGCCAGGTCCGGTAATAATCCGAAGCATCCGCCCGACTTCTTCATTTACAGTCAGCCCAGCGCCGCCCGCTTCGAGCGTGTTCTGCCACAGGGCATCGCTCAGATAGTTCCCGCCGCCGTCAACGCCTACCGTAGGCTTCGAGCGCATAATGAGCGCATCGCCAGCGGCGACGATCCCGTTCGGGTCCGGCGTTACCGTCAGAACGTCCGCCGTATTGGACGACACGCGGTAGTTTAGGACGCCGAGGTTCCCGCCAGCCGCAATGCCGAGTACCGAAATATCGTAACCGGACCATTGGTTTACCGTCCAGCCAGCGCCGGTGATCTCGAATGTTCCGGCCCCTACCACATCAACCGCACGGCCCCAGACGCCGCTATGGGCTACGCGCTTGACCTTCAACCGCACGCGGTCAAACTCGGGGTCCGGTATCCCCTCGGCGCGTTCCTTGAACGCCGTCAACGTGACGCTCGATGGCGTCGTAGCGCTCGTCGTGTGCTTAGTCAACGTCTGTGGAGAGTTGCCGCAATAGGCGATGTACCCGGTCGCACCAGACGGCCAGCCGGTAATGCCAACCGTCACCGTGTTCGCGGTCGATGCGTTCGTGACGACGATCTCACAGAGCGTTGACGGAGCGGAAGCCCCGCCCGAGGAGTTCGTCGCGACGATGGCAACGTAGTAGGTTCGCCCGCTACCGAGGAAGTTACCTCCGCTTGATGCCGTAGTCCCTTGCCGCGCGACAATGGGCGGCGCAAGATCGGCGAAGATGTTGACCGGCCAGTTGCCGGAGAGATCGAGCCGCGTGATAACCGTTCCATCCGCCGCCGTCTCGTGAACCTCGGCGAGCGTAAATGTCTGGTCGGTTTCGTCCAAGATAGGATCGCTGGCGTGCGGCGTCGCACCAGCCGGTCCCCATGGATACGGCGGCCTTTCCAGACGGTTGCGCGCCGCCGTACTTGTCGCCGGGTCCGCCTCTTGTCCGTAGGAATCGACGTACCAGCTATCGGAGTGCCGTTGCGCTACTATCGTCGCCGTCTCAAAGTCCTTCGATGGGCGGATTTGAAGCACACGGGCGAGTACATTGGAGATCCCGTAATGCGCGTTAGAGATCCGCACGATATGTCCGGCGCGGACCTTAACGGCGCGGAACGAATCTCGCCATTCGAAAAGCTCTGTCCCCTTCGAATCGCCGCGCGCGTTGCCGTAGAGGTTTCGCGCCAAACGCCGCTTGCTGATACGCTTCGCCTGGTCAAATGTGTTGATCCCGTCGGCGTCCAACCGCTCGACGACTTCCGCCGACGCCAGCGCCGAAGCGTTCACGTCAAGCCGCGATATCGAATCCGCCGCGTGGTCTCGCTCGCTGTTCACGAATCCGAACTCGACGCGGTTGGCCGATTGCGACATCGGCGGCGTCGAAACCTTGAAGCTTGACCGCCCGCTGTCCGTCAGAAACTTCGTGAAGTCGTAGGCCGCATACCCATTCGTCGCGCCGCCCGTGAGAGCAAGGCTCGATATCGCCGTGTTATAGTTCGATCCGTCCACAGCGCTCGGCTGCTGGCTGGCCAGCGTGCCCTCGACGTAGAGATCGATCAAGCCGGTCGATGAGTTCGGAATCAGCACGCCGCCGAAACCTTGCCGGACGGCGCGGATTGCGTCCGCCGCCGAACGTCGCTGATTGATGACGAGCGAGCAAGAATAGCGGGCGTGGGAAGACGACGCGCCGAACTGATCCGTATAGGAGATCGAGGTATCGCAGATCGCGGCGGCGTCGATGAACGATTGAATCCCGAGGTCTGCGTATTTCAACCCGGACCAGATAAGCAGATCCATGAGCACCCAAACGGGATTAGCCGAATACGCCGAGGAGTACGTCGATACGCCGGTGTAGACGCGGACCTTCGGACCCTGCAAAAGCACCCGCACGCGCGGGGAGCCGGAGGCTTCGACGACACGGCGCTGAACTACGCAGAGGATCGCGCACATGGAGCCGTAGGGGTCGCCGTTGCCGCCGTAGAACGTGTCTGCATTCGGCGCTCCATCACGGTCGCCGCGATTGATGACGTTGTAGCGCAGGAGCGGGTCGTGGACAATATAGTTCGTCCCGCCCGTGATATCGTTCGCCGGTTGCAGTTCCACGTCGTTGACCACAACGCGGTGGATGTAGTTCACCTCGCCGAGACAAACGATAGCTTCAAACCGCGTGGAGTTGCCGTCGCCGAAGATGGGCATAACGATGGGATCGACCCATGCGGTACCGTAGACCATCGGGATCGGGCTTCCGTACCGCGCCTCGTTCGGGTTGCCTTGAATGTCGAGCCATTTCCCGCTAGTGTATTCGCGACTTCGGTTCGGCTGTTGTGCCTCGTACTGCGAGCCGCCGAACCGTCCCGTTACGCGGGACAGGGAATCGAGCTTGTACATGCCACGCGCCACGCAAGCGGCCTTGGTATAGTCACACGTCGTGTATCCGCTATTGCCGCGAGCGTTGCCGCCACTGGCGTCGTGCGAATAGCCGCAGGCGTAGTACGGGGAGTCTTCGTTATCCGCCGCTTCTTGGCGTTGCGCCGCCGTCGATGGGAATAACCACGGACAGCGCCGCTGCAACGGCACGGCGGGCAGCGTGCGCCGCTGCAATGCCAGTTTGTTCGTCGCCGTCAAAGTCAGCGTCTTTTCGTCGCATTGCGCGGCATCACAGATGCCGGAAAACTTGGCGATTGAATCGCTGGAGAAAGTCGCCGAGTCCGCGTCCCACAAAAGGAACGTCAGCGCCAGCGTTGCGTAGCCGAATCCCTTCACGTCCTCGTACCCCGTCTTGATCGCCTTGTCGGGATCGGCAATGGTGATCGACGCGCGCGGAACGATATCGATGCCGCCGGGGTCGTTGCCCTGGATCGAGCCGAGGTCGTAATCGAGTATGCGCCCATCATAGTTTTGCCCGCCGTACTGGTAGCCGCCTTGCGCGGTCGATAGAGGTTTCGTGCAGAGCCGCAACACGCTCGCATCGGTGAACGTGATAACCGCCAATAGAAGCGGCTGGTACGTCTCGGTTGAGTCCTTCGCCGCGTTGATTGTGGTTAGTGGCAAGCTATGCGTACTCCTGAATCGTCACTGTTATCAAATGCTCGTTCGGCCCAACGGTCTGGAACGAGGCCGCGTCCATGTCGAACCGGCATTTCGTGTGTGTGACGCCGGTATGTGGGTCCGTGAAGTCGAAGACCGAATAGTTACCCTTCTGCGCGTCCCAGAACGTTTGAAAAGTTGTGCGGTCGGTATCGCTGAAACTGTACTGAATCACCCATCGCTTCAGGCTTGTGGCAATCAGATTGTAGGCGTAGCGCCAGCCGTGCGGCATGTCCTGCACGACGTTGGCGAACTCCTGCCCCTGTTGGAAGGGGAGGTGTGCCGTCTCGCCCGCCGCAAATGTCGGATACGCCGCCACGTCAGTTCTTCCTCGTCTGAGTAATCGGCAGCGTCATCGACCACGTTCTATCGATTCCTTCAGTCGCCGTAATTGTGTCTTCGGCGAAACAGAGGTAGCTGTACAGCACTCCAGCCAGCGTGATATCCCAGGTGGAATCGAATCCGCCCTTCATCGTCTGGTAGAAACTCATGATTGAGTCGCGCTCCGCGCCGGTCAAGTTGTCAAGCTGCAGGACGAACTTTCGTACCGCCGCCGACTCGCGCCAGCGCTGCTCCGTCCGATCAGTGAATTGAAGGACTGTTACGGGGTACCGCTGCGCGTTCGTCACCGGATAGAGCGCCGCAACGCCGCCGAATGGTGTCGGGAAGGATGCCATTACGCCCCCAGTACCATCTCGCGCGCGGTTCGGTTCAGCCCGTGTCCGTCGATCATCGCCTGCCGCACCGCATCGCTAATGTCCTCGCGCCTGTCCATGAACGATTTGGCGTCCACCGCGCTGATGTTGACCACGATGGATCGATACCCGCCACCGCGCCCAATATCGAAGCCGTAGCCGTTTTCGTCGATTCCGTAGATGGTCGACGTCGGCTCGTTGTACACCGACGAGTTCAGAATCGAGTCGATTTCGCGGCTTCGACGTTCTTTTGGGCTCCCAATGAGACTCGCCGCCGCCGCCAGAACAAGGCCGACCCCGGCGATAATCGGAGCCGCCGGCCCGGCCGCCGCCGAAGAACCGAGCAGCCCAGCCGCTATTGCCGTCGCCGCGCCGCCAGCGATGGAAGCCGCGCCTGTCAGGTTGCCCTGTAGCCCGCCCGACTTGAAGCCGTTGACCGCGCCGAAGGCAGCGCCGCTAAGCGCAACAGCCGGCCCTATCAACGCGCCGAGCGTCGTCGCCTTGCCGTTGCCGAGCGAGATCGATCGGTCGAACCTGCCGAGAGCATTTGCGGACAGCGGCCCTCGCCCGGTGATTCCGTTCGTATCGCTGCCGAACACGCGAATGGCCCCGTCGATACCTTGCGTCAAACCGGGGAATCCGGGAATCGCCAAGCCGCCGCCAACCACACCGCCGCCCGTCAACGCCGCCGTGTTCGCGACGGTTGCCGCCGTATTCGCATCGAGCGCCCGGTTTTGCGGATCGAACAGCGTGCCCTTCAGAAGCCCGCCAAAGCCACTTGCCGCACCTAGACTACCAAATCTGGACAACAGCCCGTTTACCGGCCCCGCAAGCGCATTGGTGCCTATCTGGTTGAGTAGCCGCCCTCCCTCGTTGCGTAAGAACCCACCGACGTTGCCGGATTGCAGGGAGCCTACGAAGCCAGATGCGAGGGAGCGGGCCTCATCACGCTTGCGGCGCTGCAGTTCGATGATTCGCAATTCGCGATCCTCTTCGATCTGAAGCCGCCGCTCGTTGAGGTCGAAGATTTCCGCGCCGAGGTCGAGTTCTTGCTGGAGAGCCGCGCGCCGAAGGTCCGCAATCTTCTCGATTGCCGCGAGTTCGCCGCCGGGTCCGGTCAACAGATCGACCTTGCGCTCCTGGTGCGAAAGTTCCGCCGAGACGAATTGCAGGTTTCGTGCCCGGTCTCGTCGGTCCTTCTCGAATTGAAGTGCGCCGGTCGTTCCCCCTGGGTCGAATCCGGGAATAGCGTTCGCCGCCGCGATGTCAACCGTGTTGGCCTGAAACACGCTCGATGTGACGCCGCCAAGCCGCGCTGACGTGCCGAGGAGCGACGGGATACGAAGTGTTGGCCGCACCTCCGCGCCGAAAGCCGGAACGCCTAAGCTCTCCCCTCTATCTCCCAGCAATCCAGGGATTACGAGAAAGCGGCCAGCCTGCGCTCGGTCGATGAACTTCAACCGCGTTTCGAGTTCGAACTGCTCTGCTTCGAGCCGGTCGAGTTCCTTGCGCTTCGCTTGGAACGCCGAAGCACCAAGATTGCGACTACTCAAGAGCTGCTGGATAACCCCACGCTCTTGCGCAAGTTTTTCAAGCCGCGATTTGATCCCGGTTTCCGTTCCGGCTTGACCGGCGCGGAAGGCATCGGAGAGCCGCTGGCCAGCCGTGATGTCGTTCAACAGAGGGTTGTCAAACGAGAGGATCGACTCGGCTATGCCTTTTGGGGCAGTTGGCACAAAGTCGCCTAGCGGCGCTCCGAATCTCGAAGCTGGCGGGCCTTTGCCAATCGACTGAATAGACTCGTTGATGAACCGCAGCGGAATCGTCAACCCGCTCGCCAGCCGCCCCTTCAGCGCTTCCCACTGAAGATCGAACTTCCGCATCTCGGCGTTTGCTTCGATGATCGAATTGACTAACGCCTCGCGCGAACCAAACCCGAGTTTTTGTGCCTCCGCGTTCAACTTCGCGTACTGCGCTAGTAATGGCTGTACGGACTTCGCGGCATCCTCTCCGCCAAGCACCCGAGAGAGATTGACGCGCGTCGAAACATCCTTGATCTTCGAGAGCGCATCGAACGTATCAAGAAGAACATCGGCCAGCGGTCGCGTGCCGCCTTCGGCGGTATACGCCGCAACTCCGAGCTTCTGAAGTAGATCGCGAACACGCTGACCTTCTCCGCTTGTGTCTTTCAACGCCTGAGAGAGATCGAGCGCCGCTTCTTTGAGATTGCGGATATCGAACCCGGCGAGTACAGATGCCGCGCGGAGCTTATCCGATTGGTTAATCGAAAGGCCCGTCGCCAGCGAAAGCGATTGAATCTCGCGCGCGGATTCCGAAGCCGCTTGCGTGAAGTTCTTCAGCCCAATGGCCGCGCCGCCAAGGCCGACCGCCGCCCCGATAGCCGCGCCGCCGAACTTGCCGAGTCCAGCCGCGCTCGACAGCAAGGCGTCCGACATACTCGAAAGCGGCGCGACAAGAAACCGGCTGATACTTTGCCCGAGGTTATGCGCGCCAGATTCGGTACGCTTGAAGGCGTCCGTGGTACGCTTCGTCGATGCTTCCGTGCTTCGTGCCGTTTTCTCGTTTGTGGCGGCAACAACGGCGGATAGCTTCGCCAGCGTATCGTTAAGCCTGTTGATCGACGCCTCGCCGCGCGTTTGCGACTCGACCAGTAGCGAGAATTTGTCGGTAGGTTGCATCGTTAAGTAGCTTGAATCTCGGCTATTTCATATTGCGAGCGGACGTGAGAGACAACGCGCAAGGCGTCATAGAACCAGGCCGGATGAACACTAGAATCCAGCCCGAATAAGCACGCGCCAGTTGCTGGCTCGCCTTCGACCAGCGCCAGCATTTCCAGCGTTTCCGGTGCGATCATCGAAACCGGGCATTCCGAAACGCGATACCCGGCAACGGCGAACCGCTTCGTTTTATCCTTCGACCTAATGCTGAAATGCGCCGTCCACGAGGGACGGCGCATGATGTCGATGAGTTCCGGGTAGTGCTTTGCGCAGTTTCGTTCCTTGTAGAAGCCCCTCAGCTTGCACTCGGAACAGTGGAACTTTCTATCGTTCCATCCTCCTGCTTGGCGGAAGAGCCAAGCGATTGCAAGTTTTTTTCCTGTTCCGCCGTTAGTCCTGATGCCGATACGCAAGCCGCGTGAATCTCGATAATCAGTTCGTCTGGCGCAGACGCGATGACGGATTCGACCGTTGCCGGTACGCCGTCGCACTCAAGCCCAGTGATGCTTATCAGTGCCGCCCGGATCTCTGCCGGAACGATCTGCGCGGAATGAACTATATCGGCTTCTTCCTTCAGCGCGAACAGCCGCTCTTTGTCGGCCAGTGGTAACGCCATCACACGCTCGTTCGCCGCCACAGCGCCGGAGCTTGATTCAAAGTCCGCGCCAGGAATCAACGACCGCAATAACGCTGCGCGCTCGCGCTCCAGTCTGGAGAACTCGGCCCGGTGTGCGGCAATCCCCGCATCGCGGCGCGCTCGTTCGATGCGATTCAGAACACGGACGGTAAAGGAAACCTCAGGGAAGGTGGCGCTGTTGAATGTCTTCGTAGATGTGAGAATCATTAAGTCTGTGCGTACCCGATTTCATCGTTTGCGGCCGTGTTCGTAATCGACGCTGTGCCGGTAAACGGCAGGATCGATTCTGCCCCGCCGCTATTGGCTTCCGGCGCGTCGATGGCTGCGTTATTCACAGTAAAGGTGTGGATGTTGCCCGCCACGTTGCCGAGGACCAGGGTAGAGTCGAACGTGCCTTTCGTGCGCGATAGGTAGCGGAGCGCCGCCTGATTCGCCGTGTCCTCTTCATAGAGCGAAAAGTCAAAGCCGAGCGTGCGTTCAACGTTAATCGGGACGCTAGCCGAGTAACTGTTGAAGGCGTAACGCGCCGAGCGCCCCATGGTGCCATAGATGCGCCCGCTTTGGATCGGGAACGTGGACACGCCGTTGATCGTGATAGCGCCGATGAAGGCCAACGCCGGAGTACCCAGGAACGTTGGCGCGGACGGTTCGGACGGAAACGAGGTCAGGCCGAAGTTTTCGCCAGCCGTTACGAGCGAGGCTAGGTTCGGTTTATCGACCACATCGACGCACGGGCCGCTTACGGTCAACTCCGTCTCTTGCTCTTCGCCAAACGTGATCTCCCAGGAATCGACAAGCCCGCCAACGCATACCTCGTTCCAAATGTTCGTGCCAGCCGGATCGCGGAACTTCCAAATCGTCAGGCCGAAGTTGGTAGCGGTAAGCGCAAAGGTAATACTCGTAGAGGCGACAACCGTACCGGCGTGCCCGAAGATCGCCGAGATAAGCGCGTCGGCATCACAGCGCGTGCCAGCCGTCCCGGAGCCTTGCAGAGGGACTGTGACGCTGAACCGGCCCGTCCGGCGGCCCCGCCGCGCGGCAAGCCGTCCGAGCGTTCCGCTCTTGACGCGCGAGACGATGGAGTTTGAGTTCGCCGATAGCGAACACGCGATGTGCTGTAGGCCGTCCGTTGTGGCAACAGTTGCCGTACCGGAGGAGTTCGGGATCGTGGCGGCCCACGGATTCGTGGCTTGAATGAAAATTCGCTCGCCGAGTGTGTTTACGATGCTCATTGTACGTGTACCGTTGTCCCTAGAGTGAAAGTCAAGATTTGAACATGCCCATCGCCGAGCGTTTGAATCGGATCTCGATCCGCCCGGTATTCGATGTAGTTGACGCCGAGCGCGGCCATGATCGACCGCCCGTTGTAGAGCGCCTCGTTGACGGCATCCTCAACCGCGTCGGCGTACTTCTCGAAGTTGCTGCCGTGGTCCGGCGCGTTGCCGGAGTTTACGATATCGTCGAGTTCCCGATAGCGGAGGTAGAAGACGATAACGGTGTTGACGAAGCCGGAGAACTTGGCCGGTTTGAGCGCATGCTCGTCGACCGATTCCGTCGAATACATGATCATGCCAGGGAACTCGAAAACGCGCGAGACTTCAACTTCTTCCGGGTCCAGATAGCCGTAGACCACATTCACCGATTGCGGGGTGAAGTCGAGCGTGAACGGCGGGATATCGTAGGTTGAGGCAACCGCGCCGAGCGCCGCGTTGAAACCCGTCGTGCCGTTCGATAACGCCGCTACGAACGCCTCGCGGACGCGCTTCTTGTACCCTGCCATTACGCCGCCTGCCGTCCGAAATACGTCTTGCGAGAACTGATCTCGGCGCGGTTTGAATCCGCCGCCCGCGGGCGAACGCCGCCGCGTACTTCTTGCGTGACGCCTTCGCGGAATAGCTTGGTGGCGAGTTCGAGCATTTTCTTCTGGTCCGCCGGACTGAATAGCAGCAGCTTTCTATGAACGCGGGCCTTCATTCGGTCCTTGCGCGCGCCCTTGCCCATACCGGCGTCAGCAATAGCGATCCTATCGTCGGCGTAGCGCGTCCTCAGGCCGTTTAGCAAGCTGCCGGTCAAGTTGAGATCGCGGATCGCCTTACGGCCCGTCCGCTTCGATTTGAACCGCGCGTACCGCTTCTTGAGCGGGTCCGTTGGCGCGTCCGTTTCGCCGATCCCTTTCGCCAGCCGCTCCTTGATCGACTTCAACCCGAGATCCATGATCTTGAGGTTATGGAACTTGCGGAAACCGAAACTACGGAGCCGGACGTTGACGCCGTTCCATTTAATCCGAACATCGATGGTCATGGATTCGTCACCACAAGCCTCAGCCTCCGACTATCAAGATGCTGCTTTTCGACATCCGCTACGCGATATGTCGTCGATCCGATCACGATACGGTCTGCCTTCGTAGGCTCGCCGTGCGTGAAGTTTGCGAGCGGTGCCCAGAACGTCTGATACGCCCGCTCGCCCTGTTGAACCGCCTCGCCGGAATCGAGCACGCCGGTGATGGCGTAATCGGTCCCGGCTGCGGGGTAGTATTGAACCGCATCGCCGTAGACCGTTTCGATCACGGAGTCCATTCGGCCTACGCACCCCGAGAAGATGGACATCTATTTCTTCGCTTGTACCGATTCGACGGGCGGCTTGACCGCCGACGCAATCGGTACGGGAGTTGGCGTTGCGCCCGTCGCAACGCCAACCTTCACATGATTCGCGGCCATCATGCCGCGCAGCTTCTTTTCGGAAACCGACGGCGGAACTCGGTCGCCAGCGAGATACTGGACGCCGTTATAAAGGATAGGCCGCGCAAAGAGATGAGCGGCCCCTGTATTGATCGTCATGGGCGCTCCTTACGCGACGGCGCTGGTGAAGAAATAGCCGAGTTCGGAAGCGACAAGCTCGTATCCGTATGCCATGTTGATTTCGACGCGATCCGAGCGGAGGTGTTCCATTCGGAAGCGAGAAATCGAAGTGCCGAGCGCCGCCTGCTCGTACTGGTTCCACGTAAACGTGTATCCAGAGGCAGGCGTCATCAGACCGGGCGAAGGCGGAACGTAGCAGAGTAACGCACGCTTGCCTAGAATGAACGAATGGGAGGCCGTCTGAGCCTCATTCGCCGTGTTCTGGATTGCCTCGGCAACGAGAACGCGGTCAACTTCGAACAGCGCCGCCAACGTCTGCTTGTTGACCATCGCCGGTTGCGAGTTGTTCCCGCCGTAGACGACGCGCCCAGTGATGTCCGGGTGATCGACGAGCTTATCGTAGACCTGCTGGCCGATGACGAGCGTATTCGGACGGAAGCCGGTTGACTGTAGTACGGTTGTCTTGCCGAGCCGCACGTCTTCAATCGGATTGGAGGCGGCATCGTTCCATTGAAGAAACTGGTTGCCCGTTGGGCCAGACGAAACGCCGGTCATATCGGTGCCCCATACGGAGGTCGTGAAGAACGTCGAACCCCAGAGGATCTCCTTTGCCAGCAGACCTTGGTGGGTCAAGAATAGAGCGGCCTCGGAGTCGAGCTTGAACTGGCTGTCGGCGTTGGCGCGAATCGCGTCATCGATGTCTTTGTGAAGCGCGAATATTTCGGCGCGGTACGTGTCCGTCTCGGCCTTGTAGTCAGCGCCCATCGATTCGGTCGAAAGACCGCGCTTAGCCATCTGGGATTTGTTGAAGTACCCGCGCGGGTACTTGTAGTAGATGTCCGTCTGTTTGGACACCGGAATGACCGGGAATACCTGGTCAGCGACGAAGGCCGAAGGGCTTTGGATCATCGCGACGGAAAGATTCGTCAACGGCGTGTTGACATGAACTTGGGCGAGAGTCGGTTGCATTTCTGTGTGTTCTCCTTACGTGTTGGGATGACCCTGGACTTTAAGCAGGATGCTGATAACGTCCCCGTCGGCGGCGGCCGCTTCAAGGGCAACTCCGAGCACGCGATTCCCGGTTGCCGAGGTTTTCGCCTTGCCCGCTGCGCCGCTTGCGACGTTCGCGCCCCGCGCGATAGCGGCTCCGGCGACGACTTTCGTGCGTCCCGAGATTGCGATTGTCGCCGGATAACCAGCTGCGCTCGGTGCGTCTTGGAGAACGCCGTCGGCGCTGAGTCCGTCGCCGGTCGGGTCAACTTGACCGTCCGATGCCATAGTCACGAAGTAGTACTGTTTCGCGCTAAGGTCTTGGCCAGCCTCAAGATTAATGCAAACCATCGATTGATCGGTCGCCATATTAGCGCCCCCCAGTCTGGGCCGGATTGGCCGCAAGGTATTGGTCGTATAGCGCCGGATTCTCTTGAATCGCGGCGGCATACGCCTGTTGTTTGGTTAGCGCCGGATTGGATGCGGCGAACCGCGCGGCTGCCGAATTGATCGCCCCGGTAATCGTTTGCGCGAGGCCGCCGTGGTTGCTAACAATGCTGGCGGCATCGCTTGCTTCGGCGCGCAAGGCGAGAAGCCTCTCGCGAGCCTGATCGACGGTGAGATCGGCGCGGAGGAACTCCCCGAGCCGGTTGTCCATGCCCGCAATCGCGCAGAGATCGGCGATTTGCTTGGCGGTATTGATCGGTGGCGACGGCACGGTTGCCGCCGGAACCGGCGTAACGGAAGTTTCCATAACGCTTGCCTCCAGTATGGTTGTGATCTCCGCAGGGTTGTCCATGCGGGAGCTTGATGGAGCGTGCTTTGCGTCCGGCGAACCGGCGAGCAAAGACATAACGCCCCGAAAATTGAGAACTTCGTCGGCAAGACCGGCTTTCACCGCGTCCGCGCCGTAGTATAGACCGGCTTCGGTCGCCTTGACCGCCGCAACCGACATCCCCCGCGCCGTCGCAACGGCCTCGGCGAACATGCCATAAATGCGGTCTATTTCGGCCTGTAGAACTTCGCGTGCTTCGTCGGCCAGCGGTTCGTCCGGAGATAGATCATTCTTCCGCGCGCCCGCGAAGATAGTCGTTGGCTTGACGCCCATCTTTTCATTCATAGCGCTGTAGTCAACGTGCATCGCCCGAACGCCAATAGAGCCTACACCAGCCGTTTGCGAGACGAACACCTTATCGCAAGCCGAAGCGAGCAGATAGGCCGCCGAGAACGCAAAGTCATCGACCGCCGCGTAAACCGGCTTTTGTTGGCGAACGTCGGCAATCAGAGCTGCGAGGTCGAAACAGCCGGATACTTCGCCGCCAAATGAATCGAAGCGGAGTACGACAGCCCCGATCTTCGAATTGGTCCCGGCTTCGAGTAGTTCGTCGCCGAGCTGCTCGTAATTTGTCATCGCCGAAAGCGCGTCTGCGTCCATGCGATTGACAAGCGAACCGGAAACGTCGATAACGGCGGTCTTGCCCTCGACTTTGTACGCGGCGCGTTCCTTTGGGTCCATATGCGGCCCCGCTACAACAAGCGGCGCGTCAATGCCAATACGCGGCGCGAGGACAGCCATGATAGCGTCGAGCTTGCGCCCTTCGACCATCAATGGACATCCGATGACGCGCTGCGCTAATCGCGTGAGTTTCTTCATTTGCGTTTCACCACGGCCTTTTCTTCCTTCTCCTCTACGAACGATCCCGGAGGCGGTATAAACTGCGTTGAGAATTGAAGCCCGAGCCGTTCGGCGCGTGCGTTGTCCTCGGCGATTTGCGCGTCAACCACTTCTGGGTCTTCGCCCATCTCGTTGATGACAGTGCCGCGCGATTTGAAGCCCGCCAAGACCTGTAATTGCTCGGCCTGAACTTCCTTGAGCGGATCAACCCATGCCCACTTCGGCGTATGCCATTGGACGGCCATGTAATCGGCCCAGTTCGCGGAGAGATCACCCGCCGAGATACTGCCGTTCATCGCCGCCGCGCGGCAGAACCACGCCCAGCAAGGGCGGCAGAACTGGAAGATAAACACGGACCACTGAATCATTTCGCAGCGCCGCCTGAACTCAAGCAAGCCTGCGCGAATCGACGAAAAGTTGACGCCCTCAAGGTCGCCAGTCAGCATTTCGTAGGTGATCCCCATGGCCGCTGCGACTTCATGAAGCTGGTGCTTCATGTAATCCGAGTACCCGGCGTCTGATTTCGCCGGTTCGGACGTATTGACCTGCTCGCCCGGTTTCAACCGTACCACTTGCCCTGCCTGAATCTCCAATTGCGCCACGTCGTCACCATCGGTTTCCGTAGTCGCTAGAATCGGGTCGTTCGGGTCGGTTTCAGTCAACCACCAGACCACCATCGACGCCATTTTCTTCCGCACGAGTTCGGCATCGTCGTACTTGTCGAGGTCTCGGAGCTTGATGATCGCCTGCGTGAGCCACGTCGTACCGCGCCGCTGCCCAGGCCGCGATTGTCGGAACAAGTGCGCGATGTTTTCAGCAGGCACGCGGACCGTATCCGTCTTGCCTCGGCTGAAGTTGTAATCTTCCGGGTGATCGGCGTACATGTGGTATGCCGCCACGCGCCCGATACCATCGATCTCCAGGCCCATAACTACCCGGTTGCGATCTATCTCGGTTTTATTGAGCCAGTACGGAACGTGTTCGGATTCGAGGAGCTGTATCTGCATCGGCACGGTCAAACCGTCCGATAGCCGCCGGTCGCGGCGTCGAATAAAGCACTCACCGGCTTCCACCATTGCGGCAAAGGCTAGCGATTGCTGCCCATAGAAATCCGTCCGCCCATCAGCATCTGATTCCGCGCACCATCGAGCGAATAGGTAATTGAGCGTTTCGCGAATCCGCCGGTCGGGATGAAGCGATTGCGGCTTGATCCCCGTTCCGATTGCCGACGCCACCCAGGATTCAACGCCGTTAGCCGCCGCCCAGTTCTGACGAACGAGATCCCGCGCACGTTTGCGCAGCATGTCGCCGTCTTGGAAGATAGCCGTGTTTATAGCGTCCGCGCGGGCGTTCCATCCAGCAGTCCGCCGCCCGTTCGACGCGCCATCAAATACCGCCGAGCGCTTCTTCGGCGCGAACGCAACGGCGTCAACGCCGCCGCTTCGCCGCGTGCTGTCTTCGATCAGGGTCACGTATCGCTTCCGTTGTAGAGCCGAATGATTCGCGAGCTTGCCGACTGCGATGCCCGCGCAATCGCCAGGGCCTTCGTCAGTTCATCGACCGAACGCCATGTAACCTCGCGGTCATTGAATCGCGTGCGCAGTTCGCCTGAATAGAGAGCCGCTTCCATCGCCGCGATTTGTTCATCAGTTGCCGCCATGGGATCTCCTCTCTAAAAAGTGACGCCCCCAACCACGCCGTACCGTTTTGACTTCGGCGGCGCCGCGATTGGCTTTTGCTCTACCGCTTGGTGTGCTGGTACTTCCGCCGCCGCGCCTTCCTTGACCGGAATCCGATCCGGCGACATGCTCACCTCGAACTTCCGCCAGATGGCTTCGTTGAACTTCGATATCCCGACGTGCTCAGCCGCCGCCCGCGCGTAGTTCGCGCAATCCAGCGCCTCGTTGCGCCCCGTCTTGTGCCAGCGCCCTACGAGCACCCCGCGGCGGTCTTTCGCTTGCAAGAACCGCTCGTTGACCAGTTGACGGTAGAACGAATCCTCTTCGCGGTAGTGGTGGAACCAGCCCTGCGGGTAGTCTTCGCTTGCCTCCGGCTTCACCGCCCGAAGTTGCCCGTAAAGCTCGGCCTTCGCCATCGAGACGTTGATCGGATAGACCAAGACTCCTCGCCGCTTGCGCTTCGTTACCGTCTCCGTCGTCTTCGGCTGCCCTACGAGCGCCACGCCGCTATCGTAGCCCTTGATGACGATGACTCGCCCGGGCGCTTGCCGCCGCGCCCAGTCGTAGACCTGTGTAGTCTGATCGCCGCTATCAATTGCCGCGCGCATCAGAGACATATCCGCGCCCGACTCATGCGGCCACGTCTCGCCCATCATTGCCGTCAGCGCCGCCCATGCGGTTCCGTCCAACGTATTTGTCGGACCCCAGAGTATCCGGTGATCTACGAGCCAGCGCTGCTTGTTGCGGCCCCAGCCGTAGACCGATACCTCAATGCGGTCCGTCTGGATGTCGATACCCGCCGTCAGCATCAGCGCCCCATACGGCACGTTTCCTTTGTGGTACGTTTCCGCGCGCCCGGCGATCACTTCCCAGTCTGGCGCGTCGCCCGATAGCTTCCAGAGTTCGGCGAGCTTTGTGTTGATGAACGCCTTCAACTCGCCGGGATCGTCTTTGGCCGCGATAAACTCCTCGGCCAGATCGCCCCAGGGCGTAATTAGCGAGTAGGTCCGTGGCAGGTGAAACCCGGCTATCTTAGATTTCGGGTTGCCCTTCCGCCATTCGCCGCGATCAATCATCCAAGGCTTGCGCCAGTTCGGAATCAGTTGCTCGCACGCCTCGCAGCGGTAATGAGCATCGGCCGGCGCGACAAACTCGCCGGTCTCTTGTTGGCCCCAAACCACTCCGCCTTTAGTCGGCCATGGTGCATGTTCCGCGGACCAGACGAGCACCTGGAAATGTTCGCAGAACGGACACGGCACGTAGAACCGCCGCTGATCACTCCGCAACCACCAATCCCAGATAACCGAATCGCCTTCAAGCGTCGGCGTCGACGCCAGCGCCACTTTCCGTATCAGCCGGAAGTTCGCCGTCCGCATGACGAACAGCCTGACCGTCGATCCTTCTTTGCCGACTTCGCGCGGCCAGCGGTCTACCTCGTCACCGAAAGCGTACCGGATCGACCGCATTTGGAAGTTTTCCGGCGTCTGCGCCCCGAGCATCGTCAGCGAACCGCCGATAAAATGCTTCTCGTTGATCGTGTTCCCCGCATCGCGCGACTTCTTGCGCGTAAACCGCTCGGCCAAACACGCCGTGTCCCGGATCATCGGGTCGATAAACTTCTTAGAGCACTCCTCAACGTCCGACTCACGCGGCTGAATCAGCAGGATCGGCCCAGGATCGTTCGTAGCGGCGCAACCGATAGCGTTTTCAAACGCCGTCGTCTTGAGCATCTGCGAAGCACAGACGAACACCGAGAACTCCGTCGGATCATGCGGCGAGAGCACATCCATCGGCTCGCGCTGAAACGGCCACGCACGGAACATGCCCGGCTGCGCCGTCCGCTCGCTACTCAGTACCCGGTTCTTCTCCGCCCACTCCGTCACCGTCTGTAACCTCGGTGGCGTCATCGCCGTTATCGCCGCTTCCCAGAGCCTCGCTTGCTGCCGTCCTGAAGTCATCCGTTAAATGGCCGAGCCTGTCGGCGATCTCCTTAGCAAGGAACGTTCGCGCTTCCACCGGATCAGTGATCGCCGCTAGCCTGTCCGCGCAAGCCGTCGCCAGCGTCGTGATCCGCACCCTGGCCATCGAAAGCAACTGGCCCCACATCTGGACCGCTTCGCCAACCGGGATCAGTTCGCCGCGCTTCTGCGCGAGTTCTAACTCCCTCATGCTCGCCACCGCTGTTTCCTTGCGTGACTGGGCCGCCAACAGCGTTTCGCCAGACTTGCTATCGCGCTTGTTCGGCAAGCGCCCGGTGGCGATGATTTGCTCATCCGTCTCACCGCGCTTACGCCGAGCGTACACCGCAGCAGGGGTTACGCCGATAGTATTAGCAACTTCAATAGCAGTGCGCTGCATTATTAGCCTTATTGATAGTTAACTATCGCTAACTACCGACCGCGTGCAATAAGTCAGCCA
>JAAOEI010000056.1_pt1 | contig 39975 bp, 47 predicted proteins | sample 7059261 | NCBI WGS metagenome assembly JAAOEI01 (sample SAMN14008812, study PRJNA610033) | viral metagenome | isolation source: viral particles filtered from seawater | place: China: Hangzhou Bay, Yangshan Deep Water Harbour | collected 2017-10-31 | reverse complement strand
TATATATTATATTATTATTATATTACTTATATTATATATTACTTATATTATATATTAATTATATATTATATTATTAGACAACTAAAAAGACAATAAGTTCAATCTATTTCATTTTCTATCATAACAACCAGTCTGCTGGTTTGTAAAGTTTTGTAACCAAGAGCAGAAAGTGCTTGACATTTGCATAAAAGTATGGTATACTATTAGGGTATACAGTGAAAACTCGTCTGGAGAAAACGCAATATGTCAAGTGCAGTACGACACGAATATCAAGTAATCACAGGCGATACGACCGTCACGACGAAGCCTGCCATCTTAGTAGGCTACTGGACAACCACAGCAGCTGTTGCTGGCGAAATCTGGTTTGAGGACGGCAACGGAGGAACGGTAGTAATCAATATTCCGTCGGGCACAGGTCAGAACACAGGCAAGACTGGGCATCACATCTACATGCACAACGGCATCCATGTAGACTATCAAGGTACTGCGACCGGTACAATTCGCGTAGACTACCATCTTGCTTGATTACGGAGTAATCTATTGATTAACGCAATTATGAGCGCTCTCGGTGGCGGACTCATCGAGCAGGTAGGCAATGTAGTTGACAAGTTCGTCACTACGGATGCTGAGAAAGCAGCACTGAAGCTAGAAGCTGAGAAGGTAATCCTCAGCCATATACAGGCTTCAGAGAAGTCCATCCAGACAGAAATGGAACAGAAGGCTTCCATCATACGAGCAGAGATGGAGTCGGGCGACGACTACACAAGGCGAGCTAGACCGTCTGTCGTCTATGTAGGTCTTGCTGCCATCGTCCTGAACCACGTCATTGCTCCTTGGGTATCGCACCTATCTGGTGCAGGCGTACCTGAGATTGTCCTGCCTACGGAGTTCTGGTGGGCATGGACGGGAACAGTGAGCATTTGGTTTATCGGCAGGTCAGCAGAGCGCCGAGGACAACAGAGCAAGTTCATCAAATCAATCACGGGAGGGAGCTGATTGGACATACTTGTAAAAGTAGGTGACCAGCCCGTTCCCGGCGGCTTTAAGGACGGAGACATCATCCAGACCGCTTCCGACTTTACGATTGGCTGGACTCACGGACAGCTAATAAACCATCCGGCTAAGTCGCATTTTAACAGCGACGGGCTACGAGCTGACGAACACAGCGAAAAGTTCTACGAGATGATGGTGCAATGGAAGTTTGAACGAGTAGGCCCAACTACGTTCCACAAGATTGACCTGTTTAACGACAAGACTGAGGTACACGAATTGCCGCATCTGGATGCTTGGATTAGAGAACGGACTAGCTTCCCAAGGCACCGCTTCTTTGGGACAGCAGGTGCAGAGCGTTGGTATCAGACCCCGTGGACCTTATCTGACGCAGCTCTGGACTCAGCATGGCAGGAGATAGAAGCACGGCGCGGGATACTGCGAGCAGACCGAGACTGGTATCCGTACGGCGCAGTAGACCGTTGCGTCCATCTGCCCATGAAGGTAAACGGCACCCGAAAAGACGCTAAGGCATGGGAGAGAAAGCCCGAGGACACTCCCGGCAATCGGAGAGAGCACTTCGTCCCTTGGCGAGATATTGGGGGTATTGATGTAGACAAGGCGCTGACTACGTATGTGCAGTACGATATGAGAACTGCTCCCATTGACCGTACAGTTGTAGGACGCCGCTAATGGCTGATTACCTTGTAAGCCTCGGCACACGCTCGGCAGAGAACAATACCATCTCTAGCGTATCCGGAGCAAGCGCACCTTGGACTGTAACGCTGGCAAGTGCTCCGTCAGCTGGTACACAGATTGGAGATGTCCTGACAGACGAACATGCTACGCCGCGTAGCTATGTCATTACAGGTATTAGCGGTAACGACCTCACTGTCAATGACCAGCTAGGCGTAGGCTCCGCACCTGATAACTCGGGTACGTCTCAGGCTACTACGGCACGAGCATACGCGACTGTCGCATCGTTTGAAGCAGGCGGCTGGGCAGGTGCAGGCGTACCAGACACCATTACAGGCGAGTGCTGGGACGACGGTGACTTTGCTAGAGCTGCGTGGGACTTGAACGACTCGACCGTTGACGGATTGACTATCACCTCCAGTTCCTCCGACCGACATACTGGAGTAAAGAATACGGGCGTTACTTTTACTCCCCTGACCGCAGAGTCGCTGGCTACGAACTTTGATATGGGTACAGGCGGATCCTCCAATACGAGGGACACTCGCTTTAGCTGGATAGAATTCAACTGTGCAGGCGCAGGCTACGCTCGAATGATTGGTCTTGAGGAGGCCGACCAAGGCAATTTCGACCATAACTTGATATACGACTATCAGTGCAGTAGGGTCGGTGCGAATCCTCGACTGATTACCAGCGTGTCCAGCGCTCAAGCAAATCACTGGTTTGTCCACAATAACATCATTTGGAATACGACGTACAACGCATCTAGCGCTAACACGCTCCATGCTATAAGCCTCACCGGCACCATTGCTGACGACGATGTAGACATTCTCAATAATACGATAGTGGACACGGTGAATACGAACGTCACGAGCGGCAGCGCTTACGGAATACTGCCTCGCGACCGCGCAGACCACATCTGCAAGAACAACCTTGTCTACGGCACTGCGTCTGATTCGGGAGGCACCGCAGAGGACTTTGACAATACGGACGGCATTACAAACATTGATTTCGACTACAACCTGTCGGAGGACGCTACGGCAGACGACTGGGGCGTAAACAATAACGTCGTCAATGCGACCATCACGTTTGAAAATGCCGGAGCTAACGACTACCGGCTTGCCTCAGGAGATACGGATGCCATAGACGCTGGAGTAGATTTATCAGCTAGCACTGCGGCAGATATTGAGGTAGACATTCTTGGCGTTACGCGGACGGGGACATGGGACATCGGCGCACACTTCCTCTCAGCGGTAGACCCGAATGACTACGGAAATCTGCCCAGCATTGGGGCGTCAACGGGGCGCGAGCGATTGCGAAGACTACGGAATAGAAGGTTCAGGTACTTGGCACAAGACTCATGATAGCAGTAGTAACCATACCAAAGAGTTACAGCAGTGCGTTCATGGCACGAGCAGCGAACCACGGTCTGTACATTGGGCCTACTGAAGTGCCTAACGACAGGGAACGGTATCCTGAAGGTGACCTAGAACATCGTTACCTTCACTACTACATCATGGAAGAGTATCAGAACCGCTTGACATGGGCAGATATGCTGAAGATGGGAGTACTTCCTAACGTAGACCTGCGAGAAAAGGTGAACTTGGACAAGATTGATATTGTAAAATTGCCGGTACACTACTTCCAAGTGCTAGAATACTACGAGCCGACGACTTGGGTAATCACGAAACGCGACCCTGAAGTAGTCAAAGAGCGCTTATCAAGGGACGACAATGGAGAAAGCATGGACGGAGCATACGAATCAGCAGTGAATATCATGGAAACCTTCAAGAAGAAGCATCCTGAAGCTCTCGAAGTGGACATGGACAGGTACATGGCAGGTGATACTGCCGCAGTTGATGAGGTATTGAGGCATGGAAGAAATAGGGAAGAACTACATGGCAACTAAAAAAGATTCAAGGTTAGAGCGAGTCGGCGTTAGCGGATATAACAAACCTAAACGCACGCCTAAGCATCCTACTAAATCTCATGTAGTAGTTGCTAAAGGCAAGGGTTGCGAAAACGGAAAGGTTATTCGGTTTGGACAGCAAGGCGTTTCAGGAGCCGGTAAGAATCCTTCATCGGCTAAAGAAAAGGCGCGACGTAAATCTTTTAAGGCAAGACACGCTAAAAATATTGCTAAGGGCGTATGCTCTGCTGCTTATTGGGCTGACAAAGTTAAATGGTAAAGCCCGGTAATCCAAATATGGTAAAGGGGCAGCCTTCGGTCAATCCCGCAGGCAAGCCTAAAGGCCACCGTAAGGCGATTACGCAGCTTCAGGAACGCCTTATCGAAACATTTGCTAAAGAAATGGAGCCTGAGTTCAAGAATATTGTGCAAGCTATGGTCCAGAAGGCCATTAAGGGCGACGTACAGGCAGCTAAACTAATACTAGAAAGGGCTTTACCGGCCCGAAAAGCGGTCGAACACTATGGTAAGACCGAGGGAGCAGGTGGAGTCACCATTGTTGTCAAGGGGATGGACAATCTCATTGAGGATAAGGATAAAGACGAAGCCGTGGAGGGTGAATTCAAGGAAATTAATGAAGGAGAAGACGATGAAAGACCGACAATGCAGTGATGCAGCCAATTCTGGCAAGTCCGGCGGTTGTAATATGCAGGGCGAGAACGCCTCGGTAGACCGACATAAGTGCGGTACTCTGGGTGGCTCTGGCGATGCACCGGCCAAAGGCACTTCCAACGGCGGAAAATAAATGGCAGACCTTACATTTGAGTTGCATCCGGCTCAACAGCTGATATATGCCTCAGATGCGAGGTTCAAAGTTGTTGGAGCAGGGAGGAGGTTCGGGAAGAGTTGGTTTGCCCGGACTGACCTCCTTGTGAAGACACTGATGGAGACTAATGCCTACGGTTATGACCTTACTGGCAGACACTCGTACTACATTGCACCTACCTTTCAGCAGGCTAAGGACATTATGTGGGACGATTTGAAGAGAATGGCTCAACCTGTGACTAAAAAGATAAGGGAGAACGAATGTATACTGACCCTTGTGAACGACAGACAGATTCATCTGAAAGGGAGCGACCGTCCCGACAGTCTACGAGGAGTGGGCTTGGGGCATGTAGTCATGGACGAGTATGCTTTCATGAAGCCGGACGTTTGGACGGCTATTGTCCGACCTATCCTTGCCGATGTGAAAGGGTCCGCGCTATTCATAGGGACTCCGGCGGGTAAGAACCACTTTTATGACCTGTTTGTGTCCGCACAGACTACACCAGACTGGGAAGCGTTCACATTTAGGTCACTTGACAATCCATTCTTGGACCCAGATGAGATTAAAGCGGCAGCAGTGGACATGCCGATGGAATTTGTACGGCAAGAGTTCGAGGCTAGCTTCAGTAGCTTCGGCGGAACCGTCTTCAAGGAAGAGTTTGTGACAATTGAGGACAAGAAGGCGCAAGGTTCGGTCTATATTGCCGTAGACCCTGCCGGATATGAGGATGTACAGTCCGTATCGATGGGTAAGAAGTCCAAATTGGACGAAACAGCCATCGCTATCGTGGATGTGTCGCCTCAAGGCTGGCACGTACTGGATTTACTGCACGGTAGGTGGGATGTACGCGAAACTTCGCTACGAATCCTGCGAGCAGCGCAGAAGTACCGCCCAGTAGCCGTAGGAATCGAGAAAGGTGCGCTGAAGAACGCCCTGATGCCCTTTCTACACGACAATATGAAGCGACTGAACGTATTTCCGTACATTAAGGAAGTAAGTCACGGCAATAAGAAGAAAACTGACCGCATTGTATGGGCATTGCAGGGCAGATTGGAGCAGGGCAGGCTGACTATGCAGCCGGGAGAGTACACCAAGCCATTAGTGGAGCAGATGACGGATTTTCCTAACCCGACAGTCCACGACGACATGCTCGATGCCTTGGCCTACATAGACCAGATAGCAGTCACTAGCTACTACGATGCGTCTGACTGCGTACAGGATACATTTTTTGAAATGGATGAGCTAACAGCACTATGATGCCAGAATCAATACCACCGCTACCTTGGGACGTTCTAATGGAGACTCCGGCCCCCGGCTGGGTTCCGCCTCCGTCGCCCGTACACCCTGTGCCGATTCCTAGCGTACTGATTCCGGTCATACTTGCTGTAGGATTTCTCGCCACTAGAAGGAAAAGTAAATGAGCGGACTCCAAGACAGCGATATGCAAGGCAGCGAACGGTCTAACACTGACCCCGGTAGCGAGGTAGTGGGCTGGATTATGCCCCGTGTTGAGCGCTGGGAACGTGCCAGAGAGCAGGCATACGACCAGAGCTGGAACGAATACTACCGCCTATGGCGCGGTATATGGTCGCCTGAGGACCGTACTCGTAACGCTGAGCGGTCTCGTATCATCAGCCCTGCCTTGACGCAGGCCATTGAGGGTGCCGTAGCAGAGATGGAGGAGTCTATCTTCCACCGCAAGAACTGGGTAGACATTGAGCAGGATGTCTCGGATACAGCTATAGGGCAGGTAGCACAAGGGCTTTCTCCGCAGCAGATGCAGAGCAATGAGCAGATAGCTCAGGCAGTCATGGACGATATGGCAGATGTCAAGGCCAAGCTGCTTGAAGACTTGGACCTGTACAACGTAGAGGACTCCTTGCGAGAGATTATCCTTAACGCTGCACTGTATGGCACAGGCATTGGCAAGCTGGTAGTGGAGCGCAAGAAGGACTTTGTGAGTACGCCAGACGGTGTAGAGGTAGAGGCAGAGAGGAACGTCGTCAGCCTTGTGGGTATCGACCCTCGCGAATTCGTCATAGACACGGCTGCAATCAACCTAGACGAGGCTTTGGGCATGGCGCACATCTACCATACCCCTACCCACGAAGTCCTCAGGAAACAGATTCAGGGCGTCTACAGGGACGATATTGTGATAGGCACTTCCCCGTACATGGACGAGGAGAACAGCGACAAGCTGAACCAAGACCAGATAGCACAGGACAGCCAGAAGGATAACACAGAGATTATTGAGTATCACGGCTATGTACCTCGTGACCTGTTCAACAAGGCTAGCAATCCGAAGCAGGACAATCCGCTGGAGTCCGTAGCTATCGATGAACAGACAGAAGAAGACTGGCGTGCTAGGTTTGAGTACGTCGAGGTGATTGCTTGGATTGGTAACCGAGGACACCTGTTAAAGATTGTCGAGAACCCCTTTACTTGCAAGGACCGCAGCTTTGTTGCAGTGCAATGGGAAACTGTACCGAATCGCTTCTGGGGCAGGGGCGTAGCAGAGAAAGGCTACAATCCTCAGAAGGCTCTCGACGCTGAGATGCGAGCTAGGGTAGATGCTCTTGGGCTTAGTACCTATCCGATGATGATTGTCAACGGTGGCTTGATGCCACGAGGCGGCGACTTTAGTGTAAGACCGGGGCGCAACATCATTACACAGGGTCCGCCTAACGAGTCCCTAGCTCCTTTTAAATTTCCACCTCCAGACCCGCAGTCCTATAAACAGTCTGCTGAGCTGGAGAGAATGGTGACTATGGCAACAGGCACAATGGATACGGCTGCACCGTTAGGAGTTAATCCTCGTAACGAGACAGCAGGCGGAATGTCCATGATGCTTGGAAGTATGCTGAAGCGTAGCAAGCGCACACTGCGTAACTTGGAGCGACAGCTGGTAATCCCCGTAATCCGCAAGACTGCGTGGCGCTACATGCAGTTTGACCCAGTGCGTTATCCGAAGCGTGACTACAAGTTCCGCATCTACGGCGCATTGGGAGCGCAGGCCCGTGAGTTTGAGGTGGCTCAACTTGGTCAACTATTGCAGACACAGGAACAAGGTTCAGTAGCGTACTGGATTCTTTTCCGCACTATCGTCAACAACTACAACATCGATAACAAGGATGACTTCCTGAAGATTGTAGACCAGATGACAGAAGCTGCAATGAACCCGCAGCCGCCACAGCCTACAGTCGAAGAGAGGGTCATCCTTATGGATGCTGAGCGCAGACAGAAGGAGCTGGAGCATAAGATTCAAACTGATATTGAAGACCAACTCAATAAGGATAGGGAGGCAGAAGCAGAGGCTACGCGAGATAGAGGTGAAGCAATCTGGAATATGTCGGAAGCTGTTCTTAACCAAGAGAAGGCAGAGGTCGAAAGGGCGAGAGCCGTTGCCGATATCATTGCTAAACTCAGCGCATTGCAAGGACCGGAAGAGTCTGTATCAATGCGTGACGTAATCAAGATAGCAGAACAAGTGCTGCTTGACCATGAAGTAACGGGGTCGCCTACCATGCAAGGGCTGGAGGCGATTACCCAAGCTCAGATGAATAATGAACTAAATGCAGGAGAGTACAATGAACCAAGACCAGAACGACTTGCAGCTGTCAATCCAGAGATGCGAGCACCTCTTGAGGATGATGGACTCGCAGGGATGGGAGGAGTTCCAACGAACCCTCCAAATGGCATATGACCACCAGAATAGTTTGGAAATCATAACTAACAATGACGAACTACAAATGGCACGAGGCAGACTGATTACCTTGCGCCAGATGATGAACATGAAGCAGGAGGTACGTGACGAACTCGAAGCCTTGCAGCACCCCGACGATGGGCGAAGTGAGCTGGAGGTGTAGATGTTTTTATATGAGTACCATTGCAAAGAATGTGACCATGTGTTCAACCTTCTTAACTCAGTGGAGCGGAGGCATGAAGCACAGTGTCCTAAGTGTGACCGGCAAGCAACTAAGAAGATATCCGAAGGACGATTCAAGTTGCCCGGACACGATACCGGTTTCCCTACTGCCGCCGATAAATGGGCGCGTCAGCATAGGAAGGCCAATAAAAGGGAACTCCAAGAACTTGGAATTCCCACTGATTAGTACCCCTTATTGGGACAATACGGAGAAAGCGTTATGTCAGCATTAGCAGAGGAATTGGAACAAGTAGCACTACACGATGAGAAGGCCATGAGTCAGGAGCCGTCACCGAACAGCGACGGTGCCCCTGAAGCAGGAGGACTCACCGATTCAAACAGCCTACCGGAAAAGTTCAGAGGCAAGTCACTGGATGAGGTGGTTAGTATGTACACTAACCTTGAGTCTCAGTCCGGGCGTCAAGCTAACGAACTCGGAGAGCTGCGTCGAATAACAGACGAAATTTTGAAGCAAGGCATTGTTCCGCAAATGAATCAGCATCATGCACCGCCAGAATCGGAGGATGTCACAGACGATGACTTCCTTGAGAATCCGGCACAAGCTGTTCAGAAAGTAGTAGAGAGGGCGCTCCGACCGCTAACGCAGGCGCAGGAGTCTCTCAATGCTAACATGACTGTCGAGCGACTACAGAAGGAGCATCCCGACTTGCAAGATATTGTAGCGTCTGAAGACTTCCAGCAATGGGTAGTGTCCAGTCCGGTACGAGCAGGTATTTGGGAGCGCGCAGCACAAGGAGACTTCGCCTATGCCAACGAGATATTCTCAATGTGGAAGCAGGTTAACAAGCCAGCATCCGAACCGGTATCAGAGCAGGCTCCGGCAGCGCCAGCACCAACAGTCAATCAGGCAGACTTGGCAGCGGCTACTACTATCAGCAAAGGAACCAACACAGAGGCAGTCGGAGGCAAGCCCATCTATTCACGGCAAGCCTTAATCAGACTGCGACAGACCGACCCTGAAAAGTACTTCGCGAACCATGATGAAATCATCGCGGCGTATCAAGAAGGCAGGGTCAAAGCCTAACGCTATTTTCTATAGGAGGAATTAATCATGGCACTTGGCTCAAATCATATGACTACGACCACTCAGGCGAATTTTATCCCTGAAATTTGGTCCGACGAAGTAATCGCTGCATACAAGAGCAATCTTGTTCTTGCTAACCTTGTGACTCGCATGAATCACAATAACAAAGCTGGCGATACCATCCACATCCCGACCCCGACTCGTGGCTCAGCTTCGGCTAAATCTGCTACGGCTCAGGCTCAGGTTACTCTCATCACTGCTACCGACGGCAAGGTTGATATCACCATCGACAAGCACTATGAGTACTCTCGCTTGATTGAGGACATCCTTGATAAGCAGGCTATTCCTAGCTACCGCCAGTTCTACACTGACGACGCTGGTTATGCTCTTGCTAAACAGATTGACCAAGACTTGTGGCTCCGCGCCTACGGTCTCGCTGGTGGTACTGTTAACACAGTGTTCAACGGCACGACTATAGACTTCGGTACTGCGGGTACGGTCATTGGCGGTGACGGCTCGACTGCTTTCAACGCAGGCACCGACAACGCTACGGCTCTGACGGACGCTGGTATTCGTACGGTCATTCAAGACCTCGACGATGACGACGTTCCGATGGCTGACCGCTTCTTTGTCGTACCTCCGGTCGAGAAGAAGAACCTGACGGGTATTGCTCGTTACACCGAACAGGCTTTTGTCGGTGAAGTGGGTGGCTCGAACACGGTTCGCAACGGCCTGATTGGCGACATCTATGGTGTCCCGGTCTACGTCAGCACGAACTGCCCGTCTGATACGGAAGGTTCTCAGGACGCTCGCTTGTGCCTCATGGCTCATAAGAGTGCTCTGGTCCTTGTGGAGCAGATGGCTGTCCGCTCGCAGACGCAGTACAAGCAGGAATACCTTGCTGACCTGTTCACGGCTGATACTCTGTACGGCACGGGTGAACTCCGTAACGACGCAGGTGTTAAGGTAGCTGTTCCGGCAACGTAATAACAGCAGGGAGTGGGGCGACCCCCTGCTCCCTGTCTCTTAACTCTCATGAGGAGGAAAAGAAATGTCTAGATTGTCAGGATACCCCTTAGTCGAGGCTACATGGAACCCAGCTTCCATTGCCGATGGCGATGAGGTTGCTCTCGAAGTCACAGTTCCGGGTGCTTCACTCGGTGACTTTGCCTTTGTCTCATTTAGTCTTGATGTCGCAGACCTCCAGCTTACTGCTGATGTGACTGCTGCTGATACGGTTACCTGCCTACTGTCTAACAGTACTGGCGGTGCCGTAGACTTAGGCTCAGGCACGGTTCGCGTTCGAGTAGTCCCTTACGGCGACCTTTAATAGAAAGGGAGGGGCCATAAACCCCTCCCAATCTTTAGGAGAATAAAGTGGCAGCAACTAACTTCACAGTTCTTCAGATTATGAACAAGGTCATGAACCGGCTACGTGAAGCTGAGTTCAGTACTGTATCTGAAAGTGACTACTCCAAGCTCATCCTTGGATTCTTCAATGACTCCAAGCGTGTAGTCGAGGATGCTTACAATTGGGACTGTCTGAGAGATACTATCTCTGTCACTACGGCAGCAGGTACGGCTACCTATAGTGTAGTTGACTCAGGCAACAGCAAGTACACTAACGACCGTACTCGCATCCTTCGGGTGTACGATGACACTAACGAGACTGTTCTCATGAAGACCTCATGGAACAAGATTGATATGTGGCAAAAGTACAACTCAGGTACGACGCAAGCGGAGCCGGGGTTCTGGGCACCCGCAGGCGTAGACTCCAATAAGGACCAGCAGATTATTCTGCATCAAGTTCCGAACGGCACCTACACTATTGAGGTAGATGTCTACAACCCAGAGGAAGACAAGACTTCTGGTAGTGATACTATCTTGGTTCCTTGGGAACCAGTCATGCTGCATACCTTAGCTCTGGCTATTGAAGAGCGAGGTGAAGACGCAGGCGCACAGTCAAGCAGTGTCTTCCAAAGATTTGAGCAGTCTCTCAGCGAGGCTATGGCTTATGAGCAACGCCAGCAGAACAGCGGCGGATATGCCGAAGTCACAGACTGGCACGTAGCAGGGTGTGGTTGGTAATATGGCTGACCAAGTACAAACAATTACAGTGCGTGCTCCCGGTCTGAAGGGATTGCAGACAGAGAACAGTACGTCTGTACAAGACCCGTCGGCTGCTAGGATAGCGAGGAATCTAGTCTTCGATAAGACTGGACGCATCCAGAGTCGCAAGGGCAAGTCTGTATTATCTAGCTCAGCTTTGACAGGTACGCCTGACATCGAGTCCATGCACATGCTGGATACGAGCGGAGGCAACAAGCTAATCTTTGGCTGCGAAGTAAGTAGCACTAACAAGATATATGAGTCGGCTAGTCCGTTCACATCTAACACAGATGTTACTGGCGCACTGACTCCAGCAGGCAATAACTGGCAGTTCCAGAACTTCAATGACCAGACTGTCGCCGCTCAGGGTGGCGAGACTATGATATATAAGACTCATGGTGGCGCTAGCTTTGCGGCCATTACGGCAGCATCCGGTACGGTTCCCAGTGGGAACTGCGTTCACTCAGCGTTTGGTAGACTGTGGGCGCAGAAGGGAACAGGGGCAACTGACCAAGCTACTGTGGCGTACTGTGCCCTGTTAGATGAGACTCATTGGAGCACTGGCGGTGGAGAGATTAACGTACTGGGTACAGCTAATGCGGTAGCTACAGGCTACGATGAGATGGTAGCTATCAGCAGCATCAGTGACTTTCTGGTAGTATTCTTCGAGAACAGTATCATTATCTATGGCACACCAGATGACCCAACTAACATGACCATCAACCGAGTCATTCAAGGTATTGGGTGCTTGGAACGAGACAGCATACAACAGATAGGCGATGACCTTGTGTTCCTCACTAGAGCAGGGGTGCGGTCCCTGAAGCAGACGATTAAAAGTGACGACAACACAGAGCTGCATGATTTGAGTAGTGCAGTACGCGGTGATGTGCTTGACGATGTTACCACATCTGCTAGCCCCATTAAGAGCGCATGGTATCCTGATGAAGCTATCTATATGCTTAAAGCAGACAGCAATATCTGGGTCATGGACGTACACCAATTCAAAGAGCAGACGACGACCGAGTTACTAGACCCGACCAAGTATAGGTGGACAGTATTCCCTGCTACTGGTTGGGATGCCTTCGCCTACCATGAAGGCACCTTGTACATTGGAGATGCTGGAGAGCTGTGTAAGTACGACGGCTATCAGGATGATGGAGCCAGCTTCGACTGTGAATGGATGAGTATGTACTTTGACTATGACTCTACTCGTAAGAAGATTATGAAGAACTTCAAGTCTTTGGTAGAAGGTGCGTACAATCAGCAGTTCATCTTCCAATGGGCTTTCGACTTCGGTAAAGAAAGCGCTACTGCTACCAAGTCTATCCCCCAAGCGGGAGACATCGCCGAGTATGGCGCAGACGGGTCAGAGTATAATGTCTCTGAATGGTCAGGAGGATTTAGTATTAACAATCTTAAGGTTCACGGGTCACGTACAGGACAGTTCCTTAGTTTTGGATTTAGCGCTACGGTAAACGGTGATGCTATCTTTATGGAGGAGATGGCAGTAACTACGAAGTTAGGAAGGGAGACTCGATAATGGCGAGCTATACACAGCAGACAGACTTTACGGCTAAAGATAGTCTGCCTACTGGCGACGCGAACAAAAAGATTCTTGGCGCGGACCATGACCTTGAGTTCGGTCTGATTGAGACAGCAGTTAACTCTAAGCTGGACCAATACAGCGCCGCCAGTGCGCTCACTGCTTTGGATGATGATAACGATTCTCTCTCTATCTATGACGACAGTGCTGGCACATACAAGAGAATAACTATAGGTAATGCTCGCGGCGAGTTGACGCAGCTTACTAGCATTGTTTCCGGTTCATTGGTCAGCGCAGCATCTGTAGATTTTACTGACTTGTCTACGTCGTACCGTGCCTACCTACTGGTCATTGATGACTTTCTGCCTGCTACCGCAGGTTTATTAGGATTACAAACCAGTACGGATAACGGCAGTACCTTCGATGCGGGAGGCACAGACTACGAATACGCATACGAGGGTCGAGATTCTGGTGGCGGTTCTAATGCTGGTGGTGACAATGCCGCCAATGCTATTGTTTTAATGGATGTCAACCACGACAATGTAGCTGGTGGAGAGTGTAGTGGGCATATTTGGATACATGCTCCTGCGGATTCAGGCCAGAAGACCACTGTTGTATGGCAGCTAGGATATGATGCGGACCAACCCGGAGGCAGTTGGATGTTTATGGACGGAGCTGGTCAGCGTGCGGCATCAGAAGCTAACGATGCTTTTACGCTAGTCTACCCGTCCGGTAATATTGCAACAGGCAACTACCATCTTTACGGATTGAGGGCATAGTAGAATGAGGAAGCAGACAATAAATTGTTTGACTGGTAAGGTAGAATATATCGAGCTGACAGAGGAAGAAGTAAGTACGCATATCAAGAACAAACAGGCTAACGAGGTTGTAGACCGTGTAAGGCAGCGCAAGAAAGACATAGCTAAGAAGCGGAAGGCAGCAGTCGAAGCTCTTCTTGAGGAGCAATTGATGGCGCGTGCTGAAGACCCAGATGCTCCTACAGTATTCTCTGTGTATAAGGAGTCTTTACGATGAGTGACTATACGAAGACTACTAACTTTACTGCGAAGGATGCGTTGACTACTGGCGACCCCGCTAAGAAGATTAAAGGCGTTGACCACGATACAGAGTTCGACGCTATTCAGACTGCTATAGCTACCAAGCTCGACCAGTACAGCAGTGCCACTGCGCTTACTGCGTTGGATGACGGCGCTGACGTACTGTCGGTCTACGACGATGGGGCAGGCGCATACAAAAAGATTACGGTCGCTAATGCGCGAGCAGGTCTAAAGTTCGACAATCTTGTCTCCGCTGGAATGACGGCGACTCAAACTGGTGTGACGGACAATACGTGGGTCACCGTTCAATTTGACGATGTGACGACCACCGCCACACTGTACGACAAGGGCGGCGATTTTGACATTGCTAACTATTGCTTTACTGCGCCTGCGGACGGTGTTTATTTACTCATCGCTTTTATTGGCACTGGTGGTGTCTCTGCGGAGGGTAATGCTACGACAAGCGGGGTAAGGTTTGAGATTGATACCGGCGGAGGATACGGCGTTTTGGGTACGCTCAACTATGCGCGAAACTTTGGCGGAAGCGGCACCATCAACGCCATCCCTGTTGCGCCATTTATGGCGGACGTTAATTCAGGAGACAAAATACGAGTGACTGCCCTCCAGAATTTTGTGTCCAACGCTGCCGGTGAATTTTCATCAGCAAGTCGGTTCCAAATCGCGAGGTTATCCTGATGTCTTTGAATGGAAAATTAGTTGCTTTGGGCTTTGAATACGAAGACTACAGCCTGCGCCAAGGTGACGACGGTATTGTGTTTATCGAGGAATGGTACTCACAGTCGCCACAGCCGACGCAAGCGCAAATTGATGCTGTTACTGAGCAGCAGGCGATAGATGCTCTGGACGAGCGGCGCGTCAGGCAGTCATTCGAGTTGAGCAAAAAAGATAAGGTACTCATCAAGTGGATTGCCCAACGTACAGGCGGCGGTACGGCTCAGTCAATTAAGGCAGAGCTGAAGGCTATCTGGGAGAATACCAACTGATGAGACTGGAACTCATAGTCTGGCAGGATACGGTGAGCTATCACCCCGGCTGGACTAGCTATCCTGAGACTGATGGGCTGGCTATATTCTATACAGTAGGTTGGGTAACAGAAGAGAATGGAGAATACCTGACCATCTACTCCAGCATTAGCGCTACTGATGAGGTCTACGGACACGATACGACGATACCAATAGACGACATTCTGAAGAGAGTGCCGCTACAAGGAGATATCAATTGGCTTATGTAACACCACAAGCGTACGCAAACTTTGCACAAGGCGGTGTGTCCCCTTTTTCTTGGAGTAAACCACCAGTAGCTACCCAAGGTGGATTAGGAGTTGATGCCCTTAATGCTATGGCAGGACAGCCGGGGGCTGCCGCTCAGCACTACGGCTTTAGCACAGACGCCAACAGTCCCTACTATATTCTCGGAGACAGATACCTTGGTAAGCTCCAGTCTGACTGGTCAAAGGGTATCACGACGGGCGGCAACACGCAGATACACAAGATTCTGACGGGTCTAGGTACGAGCAAGACTGGACAGAACCAAGCCTTCGTTAAAGCCGACCCCAACCTTGGTGCTAAGTTCGCACAATACTTCAGGACTGGCGATGCTGCTGCCGCTGGCATTACTCCTGCTCGCGCTAGACAGGCGTATGACTACGCACTAAGGGCTACGGGCGTAGACGCAATAAACGACCGCTCTCCGGGCTTCCTAGGGGGCTTGGTGAAGGGAAATATAGGGTCAATCATAGGTACGGTAGGTGGCTTCGCTCTGGGCGGACCTATGGGAGCCAAGATAGGTGGCACCTTAGGCGGCGCTGCGCAGGGGGCATACAGTGGAGGCTTTAAAGGAGCGCTAACTGGAGGACTGTCAGGCTACGGCATTGGTAGTGGTGGCGCATGGTTGGGCGGCAAGGTTGCCCCGGGATTCTCAGGTGCCTTCCCATCTAGTGGCTGGTGGTCACAACCTGCTGTCCCTGTCCTTGACAAAATGAATCTAGGTGCTGGAGCTAAGGCCGCAAACTCTCTAGCGACTGGCTTTCCGGGAAGTATAATACCTTCGCTTGGCGGCAAGACGGCTACAGCAGCAGCAAATTCAGGATTTTTTGGTAACTTAGGAAGTAAATTATCTGGAGCATTTGATATGGGAACTCTTAACGGATGGACAAATTTAGGTAAGGCGGGTATGGCAGCTACATCAGCTTATAACTACCTCAACCCTGTATCGGGTCAGCGGCAGATGAACGACCTTGAAGCCAGAGTTGCTGCTCTGTTTGGTAATCCTAATGACCAGTATCAGCCCTACAACGTGACTACTCCTCTGTCTCAGGTACAGTTCGATGGTCAGAACATTAATGTTAATCCTAACAAGAAGGCACTGAATTCATTCAATCAGTACATGGACTTGATGAAGAAGGCTGGCGGTGCTGCTGCAAATGTAGATACGGCGGGGCTTAGCCAAGACTTCTACAATCAACTCAATGCTCTGCAAGGTCTGCAAGAAGCCGATGAGATGCGTCGCCTTGAGTCAGTACTGTTCAATCGTGGCGGTGTACACACAGGAACGCAGAATCAGATTGCCGACTTTCAGTCACGGCTTGATGCTGCTCGCCAGTCTCGGCAGTTCGACGCTATCAATGCTGCCTTGGCATATCAGGGAGACTTGTACAATCAGTTCCAAGGGCTAGGCCAAGGGGTAATAGACTTTAATGCGGGGCTGTTCAATCCATATGCGCAGCAGAGCATTACGGCTGGTGCTTACGATGCTGAATCTGCCCTAAAAGCTAAGGATTATCTGGCTGATCTTCAGGTTCAAAAAGCGAGCCAGTCTTATCTCGATGAAAGGCGTGAGCGGGATTATCTCAATGATGCTTTGAGCCTCGGCTTTGACTTCCTCGGAGGGTTATAATAATGGCTAACAATGCATGGGACGAAATGATGGGCGCGATGAATCGCCATCGCTGGGAAGAGAAGCGGCCTACATACCCAGCTGCCACCGGCTTTGGTAGCAGCCTAACAAACCTTATTGCTGCTGATATGGGTAGAGATACTCCGTTTGAAACTCTGTCTAAGGGTATGACACGGCACAAGCGTATGAACGCACTGAAGCAAGCTAGGTCAGAAGGATTGGACCCGACTCAGGGCGAGTCCTACTACGAGCGTATGCGAGAGCTACTCGAAGAAGCAGGAGATTATGATGGAGCTAACCGCGCCTATCAGCGTAGTATAACTGCGAGAACAGAGCACGATGCTAGGCTCAAGTCTGAGGCTGTTAGACCTCACATCAAGAGAAGTGCAGAGCTAGCCATAGAAAAACAGCATCAAGACCTACCGTCTGAAGGAGCAAAAAGGGACTCTGATAAAAGGAGAGAAGAGCATGCTAATGCTCTAGAATTGGCGGGTGTACAAAAGGGACTGGGTAAAACAACAGGTCTTGCCAAGGCAAATGCTACCACAGTTAGTGCCGCTATAGACTCACACTTTTCTGACCCCAACAGCAACCTGATGAGTATTCTTGCAGCGACGAATCCTAACTGGACGGCGTTTGAAGACCAGTGGGGCGCAGGTGAGTACGATTCAGACACAGTAGCGAACAGGCAAAAGTTGATGAAAGACCCCCTGTATGCGGGGCTTAAGGATAGAATCTTAACTTCATCCTTGACGCTTCAAGAAACCTTTCCTTTTATGAACGCTAAAACTGCGGTAACTGCGGCTTTATATGATGCTCAAGGGTTCGAGGTATGGCAAGACTCAGAGGGTCAGACTAGGGCTAGACATAGAGGTGATGGTACAGAGTATGTGATTGACAGTGAAGGTACACCACGTAAAGTACAAGTCTCTTCAGATGTGGTTCCCGCAGGAACCAAGGATACTCCATCTTATTCCAACCCCGGACAAGCCTTGCAAGAAGCTAAGTCATTGGTGGAAAGAATTGAAAGTGGGGAAGAGGTATTTGATGCTGGTGACATATCAACCTCTGTCTTAGACGCACTAGACAAAGTAGTTGACCATCTAACTGGTTGGATGGAAGTGAAGACCGGACCCGGAGGCCGTACGCCGGGAAAATAGATAGCGCACCGGCTAAGGAAGGACCGAGTGCGCTTGACAAAGCCTTGAATATTTTGATACCAGCAGCAGGAGCGTCAGAGCTATCAGAGCTACCGGAACCCAGCATAGACAAAGAGGTTAATTTAAACTCTTATCCAAACTCTCTTGCTAGTGGGCCGCTAGGTACAGGTGGAATCAGCGGCGTACTTAAACGCGACGTTGACGGGCTACGGGGTGCATCTACTAGGGACTATATTGAAAATAGAGAGGGGGTGCGACCTTGGGCGTATAAGGATTCAGAGGGGTATTGGACTGTGGGAACAGGGCAGCTAGTTAAGCATCCTGACTACAAGGACGGCTCTCTTGAGGCACTTAACGCTAGTCAGTATAAGGACTTGGAACGGCGAGTAAACGGCGGCATAAGGGCAGCACTGCATAGTACTAGTCCCGAAGACGGAAGAGTAATGAGCGACGATGAGTTGAATGAATCGTATCAAGAAAGTCTTAATGAGCATATAGAAAGGGCAGTGCGAGTCAGTCCGTGGCTCGAAGAAGCAGTGCCTAAGTTCTCTAAACTTTATGGTAAACGAGGACAGGACGCAGCTATGGAGCTGCAAAAGACTATACTTAGTTCGACCTATAGAGGGTTGTGGACAAGCTCTAAAACTGCTCAAAGGAAAGCGGCTGTGGCTTTTAGAAAGAATACTCCAGAGGCTTGGCAAAGCGTCATGGACGAATGGTTAAACAGTGCCGATTGGAAAAGACAATATCCGAAAGGTAGTGGCCAGCAGAGGGCTGCTGAAGGTATAAAAGAAAATAGAATTCTTGATTTGCACAGGGCGCTTGCGACTATGGTTCGATTAGCTGGAGGGACGCCTACTATATCAGAAAAATTCAAGAAGTATTTTCCTAATGGAAACTATAATCACGTTGAGGTAGTATCGTAATGGCTGAACTAGGACAAATACCTTCGGCATATGGCTCTTTAGGTGAGCAAGTAGAAGCAGAACAAGCAGCCAGAAAGGAAGAGGTAACGCAGAGGCTGGAAGCTGTACGTGAAAAGCTCAGGGCTGCAAGAGCGGCGCAACGGCCAGTTGGATACGACCCTTCTGTGCGGACCCTCGAAGATTATCAGGCAAAGAAAGAAGAGGCTATGGGTCTTGGCGACCCGTACTTGATTTCCCAAGAAGAGGCTGACTTTAATCAGAGAGCCTTTGAAGACCCGCTCGGTAGTAGGTTTGGTTCCTTTGTCTCCGGTCTGCGCACTGGTGCTGGCATGGTAGAGAGTGCCGTTGACCTGATGGATATGTATCAGATGGTCGGAGAGGGTAAGACTTGGGAAGAAGCTCAGGCTATCAAGGCAGATGAGAACGAGGCTGTGAGATGGGGCGAGGATAGTCTATCTAAGTTCCTTCATATTGATGACCTCATGAAGATGCACGCTATGAGGCCCGATGTGCAGCAAAGACATAGCGGTTGGAATCTAGCTGGCCAAGTCTCAGCAGCAGTCATAGACCCTACCTCTCTGCTCCCTCTCGCTCCGTTCGCCGCAGGTGCAGGACTCGGTAAGACTGCCGCTATAGCCTTTGGTACAGGCGCAGGACTCGGTGCTGCTGACAGTGCGCTATATCAAGCTGCTCGTAATGGGGAGGTAGACTTAGGACATCTCGCTTTGTCTACAGGTATCGGTGCCGTAGTAGGTCCGTCGCTGGTATACGGAGGTGCTGCCGCTAAGAGTATATGGAAAACCTTCTTAAGTAAGGCTGATGCTGGCGTAGATGGCTCAGACGAAGCTGCTCGTGCGTTAGTTGACGCCGTTGAAATACCGCCTAACCAAGGTACGCCGCCTGCTGCTTTTCAGTTTGGACCTCAGCGAGTACCCGGAGGAGTTGGACAACCCGGAAACATAGGACCGAACGCTGGACCGCAAGCTCCTATGCCTGCAAATGCAGGGACACCTAGCCGTGCAGAGATGGCTTTGCAGAGAATACAAAAAGAGGCTACTGATAAAAGGAATCTCTTTCTGGAATATCTAAAGCAGGGAGATACTGTCGCTATTGCGGGTATGCTTCGCAGCCTGAATATTCCTGCTTCGACAGAGCGGACTCTTGCCGCTACGCCCTATGACTTGCTGCGCTCAACTGGCGCACAGGAAGCTGACTACTTGCTGCGTAATTTTGGAGCGCCGAACAAGCCAGCGGCTAAGGCAATTGTTGAGGAGAACATTGACCATCCCGCAAATTGGACTGAGGTAACGCCAAAGAAGGCATACAAGTTAGTAGATGGTAATACCGTCTATGAGCTGTCGCGGCGAGGACCGGACAAGTGGGCGCTAGTTGAGAAGAAAGGCAAGAAGCGGACGAAGGTAGGTGAGTACAAGAAAGAGTGGGCAGGTAGGCAAGCTGCCAGAGCTAGGATTGAGAAGCGTAAAGGCGGCAAAGTCGAGATACCTGAGCGGCCTACTAAGGAACAGAACTCAGCAGCACTTCGAGGATTTTTGAGAGGGGAGTCTGGAAGGGCAGGACCGAGAGGCCAGTATGGTGGCAGTTCTGACCCTGCTGCACAGACTCAATTCTTGGCTCAGGTTGCTGCTGGTATGATGGGTGCTGGTGCTGGCTACAGTGCGGGTGGTGACCCCGGCTCTGCTATCGTTGGTGCTGGCCTAGCTCTTGGAGTCATGCCGTCGTTTAAGTTTATTAAACAGATGGCTGATGTAGATGCTAAGCTCACTCCTAGACAGACAGACATGCACGTTGCATTGGCAGATACCCTAGCAAAGCCTGTCCACGTAGTTCGAGATAGAGCTGGTCCGAGCGGGGATGAGATGTTCCAAAAATGGAAGAAGTCTCAGGCTAAGACTGACATGCTGTCTAGTAATCTACATTCAACAGTAACAAGAGTACCTCAGCGTCTGGACCGGCTGAAGATAAGTGACGACGCAAAGCGTGTACATAAAAGCCAAGCCAGAGAGATTCTTCAGAAGCGTAGGTCAAGGCAAGATGCTACTCCAGCAGCGGCAGAGATGGCTGACGATTGGAAGAGAGCCTTAGACGATACGCTAAGAGAAGCTCACCGCGCTGGTCTGCTAGATGACAAAGCGTATGCTGCTCTTAAGAAGTTTGCAGCAAAGGATGGCTACTTTCCTCGTGTACCTGACCGACTCAAACTGCATACAGCAGAAGGAGAGAAGGCGTTCATTGATGCTATCACTAGGTGGATTCGTAATCCTGAGACTGGTGTAGTGGATACAACTAGGGCTAAGATTCTAGTGTCTCGCATTGCTCATGAAGACGCCGAATCAAAACCATTCTTTAAAAACCTGCCAGCCGAAGACGCGACGCGAGAAGAAGTGTTAGCTTTCAGCCGTAAACTACTTGGCGTACAGCAGGCTAATGCTTTTAATCCGCAGCTATCGGCGCATCTTGAGAAGTCTCGTGCATTTAAGGGAGCGGAAGCTGATGAGATATTGCAGCCCTTTATGATTGATGACCCGGTAGACGCTCTCACTCACTACATACAGGATACAACAAAGCGTATCGCCTATGCTGAACAGTTTGGTCCCAATGATGAAGTAGCTAAGAAACTTTTGGAGGACATCAGGTGGAGTGCCGGCGAACCTATGCAGAAGCTAGCTCAAGAGATTCATTGGCAACGCACAGGCAATCTGAACTCAAAGCAGTTGCAGGCTGCGGCAAATCAGACTTCTTGGTGGCGAGAGACTCAAGGTAGAATCGATAGCTTTGAAACCCTTAAGCTGTCTATGGCTGCGATTACTAACGCTGGGCAGGTGCCGGTTAACGCTAGTATTCTTCATGCTCGTATGACTGGAGGAAATCTGGGCAAGGCTACGTTGAAGCCCATGATGGATATAGCTAAGATGATTAGGAAGCCTGAGTTTAAAAAGATTGCTGCCGAATCTGGAGCAGGTATAGAGACTACCATTCTACAAATGATTGGTGAGCATACAAACATGAACCATATGATATTCGGTAAGCAGATGGGCGGTCCTTTGGAGTACATCAATAACCCTGCTAAGTTCCTCAAGGCTGTAGGGTTCATCGATATTGAAAAATTTAACAGGTCGCTAGCTGCTAATTGGGGCGTACTCGCTGCTAAAGATTTACTTGGCGAGGCTTCTCAACTTAGAGCAGCAGGTAAGCCAATCAATAAGCGTCTGCTCCGTTCCTTCAAGGAGCTAGGGCTGGATGCTGACGTATACAATGGACTGAGAAAGGTGACAGATGCCGAGATGGCTGAGGCAGGGCTGAGGTTCAGCGATATGGTGAACTTCCGTAACTTACCGGGAGAGTTGCCAATGTACTTGTCGCATCCAAATGCTCAGCTATTTCGGAAGTTTAAGTCATTCGCTTACAATCATGGTAACTTCCTGTTCCACAATATCATACGTCCTATCTTTGAGGATAATGCGAAGGGTGCCGCAGGCTCAGCAGCAGCTCTGGCTGCTCTGGCTGGTACAGTCGGCGTATCTGTGGACTCTTTGAAGCAGCTCATGAAGGGTGACGATGCTGACTATACGCTCACAGAACAATGGGCGCGGGGCTTGGCGACTACAGGTGGTGCTGGTCTGATGTGGGACATGCTGTCCTCAACTCACCCGCTCTCTGCTATAGCAGGACCAGCTGCAAGCGATGCTATGGTACTTCATCGCGAAGTTAAGAGTATGCTGCAAGGTAAGGATACTCCGTATGAAGCATTTTTAGACTTGATGACTGGTTCTCTTGTCTTGCCGAAGGAAAAAGAACTAAAAGAGAGATTAGGAAGATGACTGGAAACGAAAAGCCTGAGTCCCAAGAGGCTCGATTATCCCGAATAGAAAGTGTGCAAGCTCGGACAGTAGCTAACCTTGAGACTGTCAGCTCAGACCTTGGAAGATTAGCATCAGCTATCGACACGTTGCGAGACTCTCTTGCTAACACTGGGAAGACTCAGTGGAATGTATTAGGTACGTGGGTAGGTGTCTTGATGGCTATAGGGGCAGCAGTCATTGCGCCGCAGATGTCAGACATACGACAGCTACAGAACAAAAGCGTAGTGCAGGATGGGTCTATCCAGTCGAACGCTGTTATGCTTGGCCGGCTAGAGGAGAGATTGGCGGGGCGAATCGAGGTACTAAGTAAGCAGACTGTTCGGGCGCGTGAAGAGATTGACTGGGTGTGGGACTTGTTGCACAGTAGGTTTGGCTACCGTGAGGCTGAGCGAGGAAGGAAAGACCCCAACAGAAAAGAATAGCCGGTTCCCGCAGGAACCGACTCAAGTACTCTCCATTGGGGCTGCTTCATGCAGCCTCTTTTTTATATAGCAGCACAGCGTCGATACATCTGGTCACTGGTCACACCGTTTACAAAGGCGTTGCGTGCATACTTGACGATGCGCTGCTTCTCCTTGGTGTTAGCCAGACGATACCACGCTACCCATTGCCGATTCCTTCTAGCCTCATCGGTAGTGTCCTCTGCTACCTCTATTAAGATGCCAATGGCCCAGCACTCATCGTTACCGGGGTCAATGGAGTGAGCCTGCGCCTGTGCCTCGGTAGGAGCAGCCCAGATTATGAAGAGCAGACACATTACAGCTGCTAACAAAGCAGCCCGACGACGCAAGACATTGATGTGCATATTATCTATGCGCTTCTTGGTTGTCTCAGCTTGATACTTCGCTAGATACCCTCCTCCGTCCATCAGATTTCCGTTTGGGTGACGGGCCAACTTGTTCGTTCCCTTCTCCACTATCCGATACTTTCCCCTCAGTTTTCTCACTGACGTTTCCATCTTGAATCTCCTCCATTGACCGTACTAAAATGCGCAGTACCTCTACGCAAGCTGTTGCCATACCGGTGTTGATGGCTTCTCGTAGATGATAAGGCACTGGCTTCAATGAATTCATCGTCGCCGTGTACCGCTCTAGTTCTTTCATAATCTTCTCACTGTCTAACATTTGCTTCTCTCCTAGGTTCATAATTCACATGCGCCTCCATGACACGCAAGTTCTGGTTGGACACTGGTACTGTCCTCATTCTCGTAGACCGACAGCCCTTGCCAGTCTACATTCTTCGGCATGGCCTTAAGCAACTGCTTGTACTTGGCCTCCGTAATCTCCTCGTATGGTGCTTGTGTATAGATGTGGTCATCGCCTGATGGCAAGAAGCTGACGCCGGACATCTCATCAAAGTTGTTCCAGACGTAGCTCATGACTTCGGGGAACTCCTCATCCTTATAGTACACAGTGATTGACGGCTTGTGTTCACAGTACGCCTCGTTGTACATACGCCACAGGTCCAGCTGGTCGATAGCCGACAGGTCATGCCGTGTGATTGCTCCTTTGGGTGAGGCGACAGGAAAGCTGAACACCGTAGCGTACTCGTTGGATACACTTGGTTCCCATGGGAACCCTTGGTTCTTCATGAACTCGCACAGTGGGTCTTTGTTGTCAGCTACTACTCGACGTATGTAGTACTCCGCATATCGAGGGTGGATACCCGATGCTGTGTTGCACAACTGAGATACCGTACCGCTGGGCTTGACACAGGTGATAGCAGCAGACGGCTCAATGCCTAGCTTCTTAGCTACTCGGCGGTTATTGGTTGCAGCGTGACGCTTCATGCCAAGCAGCAGCTCAGTCAGTGTGTCATCCTTGACGATACCTGTTGACCACCGGCCCAGAATCCTATGGTCCTGTATGCCTGTGAGTGATACGCCAAGAAGCCGCTCTTCCTCGCAGTTCCTATGCCACTCAGGAGACAGGAACTTGAACTCAGTCAGCGTAGACTGGAGCGTACCGAGAAAGGTAGCGTGCTTAATCTTACGGAGTAGGTCTGCCTCTGTGTCGCCACTTCGCACAATCACTTCTGTCAGGTTACAGAATTCTTGAGGACGCAGGATAATCTCAGAGCAGGGGTTAGTACCGAACTCGTGGTTAGGGTCGCGTCGTGTAGGACAGGAGTTCTTAGCTGCCTCACGAGAGAAGATACCTCGCTCTCCTGCTCGGCTCTCGAACAGTGAAGTCATCTCTCTCAGGTAGCTATCGACATCCGGCTTGGTGGTATACGCCACGGAGTTATTAGCCAGCGCACGGAAGGGGGAACCACCCTCTACCTCCGGTCGCCACCACTCACCAGACTTGGCGTGACGCATACGGTCATCAGTCAGGTTACTCAGTGAGATGAGCGCACTGCGACGTACTCCACCTACCACTACGATATCAGCTATCTTGCAAACAAGGTCGTGAATCTCGATGGAGGTTAGCTGTCTGCCTGCTGCCGCCTTGATAGTCTCTACTGTATATTGGAACAGGCTGTTCAGTGGCTCAGGTCCAGAGGCGCGACCGCCCATAGTCTTGAGGCGAGCGCCGTACGGGCGTATCTGAGTCAAGTCCCATGCAGGTGTGACGCCATCAACTACGAGCGCATCAATCAAGCGGCGATAGGACTCAGCCCAACCCAGCTTGGTGTCAGGCACGACGATGGTAGTCTTGCCGGACCACTTGGATGGGATGATGGGTAGCTTCTCAATCTCATCACGCTCGACGCTGAAGCCTACGCCAGTACCACACATGAGAATGTACAGGATTTCACTGAACCGTTTCAGGTCATCGATGGGTGTATACGCACAGTTATAACCGGCAACGTGGTGCTCATGCAGTGCCTTGCCTGCACTCATCATGACGCGCATACTGCCCATGATTTCCATATTGCGCATAGCTTCCATAGCTTCATCAAGCTCGGTCAGCACGCTAGGAGAATTGGCCGGTACATTACAGGCTTCCAGATGTTCCTTCCAGAACTGGTGAACCCTATCGATAGCCTCATCCCATGTCTCACGACGCCCAAGGTCATCGCGGTATCGGGCATATCTACTGGTAAAGATGTAGTTTTGATATTCACTCATCTTCTGTTTGGTACTCATACTTCCTTTCCTTCTTGCGGTTATACTTCTTTCTGTCTGGTACTATGCGCTGCCTATACTTAGGACTGCGCAGCTCTTTGGCTACATGGTTCCTGCGGGAACCGCGAACCTCATGCTTCTCATTCATCGTACTCCTCATCTTCTAAATCAGAGAACCTATATCTATCATACAGTATCTTGTCTTCAAATGCAATCACTAAATCCTCCGTGCTTAGCTCAAGCATCTCAACTAGCAAGTCCGGGTCCACTCTTTGCTTGATTAGTTCGAGCAACTCATCTGCCGTTCTCATGACCAGTTCGCTCTGAGGTAGTTCATGCTCACTTCGCAGAGGTCGTAGTCGCCATTCTTGACTTCGTTCTTGATGATGATGCCCGACCATGACTGCTTGTTTTTCTGCGGACCTAGATACTCCTGCTCATCCTGATAGAAGCGACCACATACCAGCCCTCGCATACGCCTGCCATCAGCAGTAAACTTCTCGCCAGTCTGGTACACTTGTTGGTGTCCCATGCTGAAGCTACCGCCCAACTTGTTGAGCTTGTTGCTCATGTTGCCGCCAATCGCATTGCTAAACATGGAGTCTGGGTTCACAAAGTAGTGGCTGTACATGATGCCGTCTAGGTTAACGATGTCAAGAAAGCCGTGACCGTGTATATCCAAAGCGTAGCCCTCTGTCAGGCTGTAGTAATCCTTGAGTAGAGAGCTACTGAACCTACGATTATACGCATCGTCAGCAGCCCGAAGGATTCTCTCCTCGTGGTTGCCATAGCAGAAGTGTACCTCCGGTGTCCACTTGCGCTGCTTACCCTTGATGCGCCGAAGGAACCGGTCCAACTCAGTGCGACCTATCTCAATGTCCAGTGAATAATCCTTGTTCTCCCAGCCACGAGAGCCTGCCTTATCGTATGAGCTAAGGCTAGACATATCCCACCAGTCGCCTATGATAATTATTTTGTCGGGCCTCTTCTCGTGTAAGTAATTAGCAGCAGCCGTCAGGTGGTCCGTCAGGCTGTAAGGTGTAAGCTGTACGTCAGGTATAAATGCGTGCCTCATGTCACTCTCCTAGAACGGTGGTTCGTCTTCGATGGACTGATAGATTTCGTTGTTGTTAGCCTCAGCTTCTACTCGATTCAACTCATCCGCAATGAGGAAGTCGATATAATGCCTCGCCTTACGCAAGTCATCGATGCCTCCTTTGGTGCGCCATCGTGTGATGTACTTGACTACGTTGCCCTCGCAGAAGTTCAGTCCGTTCTCTAGGACATAATCGATGGGCTGTATTGCGTTGCTCACGTAGTGCCTAGGCCCGTGGTCTTGTGGCTTTTCGTTTCTCACTCTTCATCTCCTTGGTTCCTGTGGGAACCGTATGGCTCTGGGTCAATCCCGAACTCTCCGTGGTGGTATGGAAACAGCACAGCTTCCCATGCTACAGGAAAGGGATTGAGTCTGCCTGCTCCCTCGAACCAGTGCTCTGGCATTTCCTTTATGCTGTGACGGCCAACAAAGCAGTAGTCAAAGCCGTGAGCATCCAACCAGTCTGAGTTCATCGGATACTTCTTAAGGCCAGACTGTCTGTCATTCTCCATCACTAGCTTGAGGTCCATGTCAGGGTGATACTCCTGAACCGAGAGCAGTTTACTGCGCTCCTCGGATGTCAGTCGTCCCTTCACTTCAATGACTGTACCATTAGGCAGAATAAAGTCGGGAGTGTAGGTCCGCTTCTTAAGCACCGGTCCCTTCTGTCCGCAGTGGGCACAGGTCATGCGCCATCGCTGCTCCTGATAGTAGACAAACTTGAGAGGTTCGTACTTCCACTTGTAACCCTGCTCCTTGAAGTAGTCAGCGACTCTTCGCTCAAAGAGAGAACGGAAGCGCCCCCTTCGATGTCGGGTTTGATAGCGTCGCTTGGTCATCAGGTATTCTCCAATGTGAAAGGACATACATCAGGTACGTCGCGCCATATCCAAAGCAGGTCGCAGTTCTTATTGAACGTAGCCGGGGATAACCCAGCCTCGAAGTACTTGCGCTTAACGACATCCAACATATCGGCAGTCATGGTCAGGTTGTCGAGCAGCTTTGAGGCTCCGACCTTACCAATGCCCTTGACTCCCGTTACATTGTCAGCCGTATCACCTATTAGCATCTGCTTAAAGAACAGACGTACTCCATCCATCTCATCCACTTCATCGAACTCATCGGTGACAAAGTTGTAATGCACCCCCGGTAGCTGCTTGATGTCCTTGTCATAGCTGACGAAGACAGTCTGCGTATCGTCGCCGTACTTACGTACTGCATCCTTGGCTGCACGCCCCAGCATATCGTCCGCCTCAAACCCTTGAGTAAACATACACCGCTTAGTCCTGCGTGCATACTGTATTACTTCGGGTAGATGGACAGGCTTCTCCATGCCGTGACGGTTAGCTTTATACTCAGGGTACTCAGCCTCCCGGAAGTTCTGCTCCTTGTCGCATCCAGTGAACACGAAGTAGGAGTAGCATTGTTCCCGTGGGAACCTAGCGAGACAGGCATCCTGAATTTTATCGACGGTTATGGAGAAGGTGGCGAGCACATTATCAAGTTCATCCACTTCTACGAACGCCTTCTGCACTTCCTCTTTGGGAGGGAGAGCGTCGGGCATGTACTCCTTGACGTAGGTAACTGCCTCCTTGTGTGAGTCAAAGACTTTGTTAGGGTCAGATGCAAGACAATAGCGTTGCTTCTGCCCCGCTGCTGCTACACGATGAGCCACAATGTCGCCATCGATTAGCAGAATAAGGGGGCTTTCGCCCCCATTATCCCTGTCCATGTTAGCCTACCTCATCCAGTACGTTAGGCTCAGTCCAGCCGTCAGAGTCATCGACTGTCTCCTTAGCCGTAGGTTCCTTTTCGACAAAGGAGCCGACATAGGTGGGGTCAACCGCCATCCACCGTGCGAAGTCCTCGCCAACCTCCATCGTCAGCCCGATAGCTACATCAACCTCAAACTTCTCAGCAAAGATGGGCAGAAGAATCTTAGCGGCTACCTGTCGCGTGATGCTCAGGTCACGACGGCTAGGCGCACCGCTATCAAAGTTGCCTTTGACTACTGCGCTGCTCGGTTCCTGCTGGGAACCTTCACTGACTAGTCCAACCTTACCGACGATGTTGTTGTAGCTGCGTTCGCCCTTGGTCACTACCTTGTACGTGAACGAGACTTCCGCACCTCGACCCGTACCCTTCGGCAGGTCATCAGGATTCCATACGCTATACCAGCTGTCGGTTTCCTCAAGAAGGAATCGCTTGCCATCCTTGGACATTGCTTTGATGGTGCCTTGCTGGGTGTTGGTTTCAATTGCCATAATCATTTCCTTTTTTCAATCTACACTAATAGTATATCACGATTTATGCAGCGGTGTCAATAGGTTTCATAAAAGTCTTTGACCACGCTGTGCCGATTTCCGCATCGCAGGGGAACTCGACCGGACTCGTGATGTTGAACTCGCTTTTAATCCTGTGCGGTACATCCTCCATTATTTTAATTGCTAAGTTAACATGCTCTCTCCACTTCTCGTTCTTTGGTATGCTAAACAGAACGCTGTCGTGGACCGTATTGATTAGCGTTATGGGAGTGCCAGCTAATCTTTGGCGCAGTGCAACAAGCGTGCTGTTCATGATGTCCGCTGCTGCTCCCTGTATTGGGTAGTTCTTCGCTACCGTAGGCTTGAAGCTAACCTTTGGTCCTCCGTATTTGCTGGTGTAAACTTCCTCAGTCATGCCGAACCCGCCAATGTGACGATGAGTCTTGGTCAGGTCACGCTGCCCATTGTACGCCCATACACTAGGCAGTACGCTGTACATGGTTGGGTGATTGTCCTGTTGGTGGCCAAGATATTCGCCGTTCTCGCTAAGACAATCAAGCAGGTACTGATGATACTGCGCAACCTTGGGGAACTCCCGGTAGTAATCGTCAATGAATCGTGCGACCAGTTCTTCGGGTTGGTTCCACTGCTTAGCTATGCCCTTGGCTGTAGCCCCGTACTGTAGCTGGAAGCTGAACGCCTTGGCCAGCTTGCGCTCTGCATCAGTCACCTCAGACTCCGGCTTGTTGTGCAGTCTCGAAGCGAACATTCGGTGCATGTCTACTCCATCGTTGATGTACTTTATCAGGTTCGCATCGTTGCTAGCCAGCGCCAGCACTCGCACCTCAAGGCTGGAGTAATCTATCTCCGCATACAGCTCACCGTGCGGCGCTATGAATACATCCTTGGGTACTATCTCAACGCCAGTGCTCAGTGTGGTGGACACGTTGCTCATGTTCTGTAGGTTGGGACGCGATGAGGCTAGTCGCTTGGTAGCTGTACGAGCGTGAGCATAGTTGCCGTGTATCTTGCCGTCCTGATATATGTGAGCAGTAAGCCCTGTCAAGTAGGTGCCTTTGGTTTTGTTGAGTTCACGCAGCGTCAGTAGTCTGCCTAATAACCAATCAAGAGTGGGGCTGTACTTGGCAGCAAGGTCAGTCAAAGTTTTAGCATCAGTGCTCCTGTGTACAGTGCGCTTGGACTTAGGGTTAGCGACAAATCCCATGTGAGTCTTGGTTACCTTCTCCTTCTTGTACTTGGGAGTGCCTGCCCTTGGTCCGGTCTTGTAGTTGGTTCCCGTAGGAACCTGTTCATCGTAGCTCCAGTCACCGCCATACAGCACGGTCGCTACCTTGGTCGGGCTGTTCATCCAGTCATGCCCGAACTTGTCAGCGTCAATATAGCTATGTTTTCTCAGGTCATCGTTCAACTGTGAAGCGACGTGCTCAATCTCATTTGAGATAAGCAGTTCCATTTCCCCTAAGTTTTGTGCTGATATGGACATACCTTGAGCGTGCATGTCAGCCGTCGTAAGCGATGCAGTCATCTGAGTGAGCATGTAGCGTACGGTGGTAGAGAACGTGTCGGGGTGAGCCTCACGGATACTCTCAAGCTGGTTCTTGAACAGCAGCTCAGTCCCTTTCAGGTCAGCCCTTAGATATTTCTTAGCCTCGTGGGGTAGGATGTAGTCAATGCCGTAGCCATGCTTGAACATCTCAGCAATGTGCTTGCTATTGTCACTGGACTTCGCATTGATGAGAGCGTCGAGAGACAAAGACTTCTTCTTGCCATACAGGTCATAGACGTACTGGTTCTCAATCAGGTACTCAGCAATCATCGTATCCCACAGGTAGAAGGAAGTATCGTGGCAGTACTTGGTCAGGTGTGACCAGTCAAAGCTGAAGTTGTGTCCGACCACGAGCTTGTTCGCAAAGTCTATTGTTCCAATTGAGTCCAGCCCATAGTACTCATAGTCCGTACCGTCGAACGTACCCACAAGCAGAGGGTCAGCATCGACGTGAGCACAGTCAGCACCGAACAGTCTGGTTCCTGCGGGAACTTCGCCGATGCTAGTCTCGATGTCTACTACGAGATAGTTGTCTAGGATTTCCACTTCGCATACTCCTTGGCAATCTCAGGACTGCCGATTAACTGGGCGCGCTCCCAGTCAGCACGGAATGAGATGCCTGCCTTGCGCCGTTGAGGGTGGGCAAAGGGCATCTTGTTCTTGGGTGCATGGATGAATCGTTGGCCGGGGTCACCCGAGTCAGGGTCACTACCCAGCATGATGATGGCATCAGCCTCGCCTTGCACTGCCGTCTTGCTGTTGTACAAGCAGGACATATCGGGGAACTTCTCCTGTCCTGCTGGCGGTGGGCCTATCTGACTGGCTCCTATTACTGGCCCATTTTCCTTGGCCAGCCCACGTACATACTTGGCAAGCTCAGCGTAGCGAGTGATGTCGTTGCGTTGCTTGGTTTCAAAGCCTGCAACTTTCCACACTTGGTCGATGATGATTACCTGTGGTTTGTACATCTCGATAGCTGCATCGATATCCTCAATCGACATGCTTGTATTGTCGTACGTTTTAATCTTGTCGAAGCCTGCCGCTTCTGCCTTGGCATAGGTAACATCGATGTCGGCAGTACATTCCTCGACTGTCCAGCCAAGCAATGCCTGAAGCTGCTTGAGCTGTACCTTCCAAAGAGATTCCTCGTTGTTGCACCAGAGGATAGTGCGGCCATCTTCAACCTCGGACACCCAGTGAGCACAGCACGCAGCCATCAGTGTAGTCTTGCCCATGTCAGGGCGTGCGCCTAGGATGATGAAGTCGCCTTGAGTGATGGTGCCTAGCATCATGTCAAGCTCGTTGATAGGCCAAGTGAAACGATGTCCGTCGTTGATGTTGACCAACGAATCCTTCAGGGTTTCAAGTGTCCCAAACTTTTCTGCATCTACGAATCCGTTGATGTTGCTGTGTTCAGTGCGCCACTGACTAACAAGCTGAGCCACTGCATCCATGTCAGTGCTACCGCCTGTCGCTACGTCCAGTGCTGCCTCTGCTATCTGCTCGCCGTATGCTCGCTGCATGTAGTGGGTGAGCACGATAGGGTCAGGGTTAGACAGAGCATAGGCATCCTCAATCAGAGCGTTGACAGCAGCCTGCTTGTCAGCGTTCAGGTTAGAGTGACGGATGTTCCAGAGCCACCACTTAAAGCCGTCCTTGTCCGGCGCATCAAGCGTAGGGTTGGCGGCGTACCAGACCCGAAGGTCAGATAGAAGGAGAGACAGAGAGTCAGACATTCTGTCAGTGTGTATGTACCTGCTATAGCGGGACCATTGGTCACGCGATAGACAGAGAGATAAGATTGTACTTTCCAATTAACTTTCCTTAGTGGTTCCCATAGGAACCATATTAATTATTAAGTTAAGTATTATATTAATTAAGTAATATATATATATATATAATTATATATAAGACTACTTATAAGTATACTTAATAGTATAGCATGTTTCTATTGCTATGTCAATAGCTTTGTGATGTCTTTTCTATATGGATTAAAATCCTTGGGGTCACCTTCACGTATAGTCTTAGCTGGACAGTTGTAGAGGTTACCTATTTCAACAGCATGTTTAATGCTCTTCTGTGTAATGGCGAAGCTATCGTTGTCCAACCAGACGAACACTCTACTGACAGAGTAGAGAGGAGTATCAAGGTTAGGTAGCTTAGACCTATCAACACTAGTACCCATGAGCGCCAGCGTAGCTACATCAGGCAAGCCTGCATCACTACACAAAGACCTGAGATACATGGCAGAAGGTATATCTTCTACGACAATGAGAGGGTCAGCTTTGGTAAGGTTGCTGCCGAATAGGTGGTACTTGGTTAGCTGTCCTCCGACAGTGTACCACTTACTATGGCCCTGCTCGTTTAGTCCTACTCGACGGTACTGAATCGGGTTCCCACGGGAACCAAGACTGACCCACGCATCGCCATCATGGTGGGGTATCATTACTAACTCTTTTTTGGGGCGAACCAGAGCGTGCATTTGTCGATGCTTTACTACATTTGGTGGTAGACGCCACCGACCATACACCATATGGTATACCGAGTCAGGCACACTTTCATCAGACCAAGCAGTTCCGATGGGTACTTCGTAGTACCCGGGCCAGTTCATTGGAGGTCGTCCTCCATCAGAATCATGTGAAGATTCTCCTTCAGATTCTCCTGTTCCGACGGTACTAGCTGCGACGTTACCCATGTCGTGTGGTTTAGGTTCTGCCGCACTATGTCTACCAAGGCTCTCAAGTCGTTCACGCATCTCATCAGCCGTATATACTCGCTGGTCAGGTAACCAAACGCCGCTATTACCGCAATGAAAACAATGGGCAAGTACTGTTCCATCTTCCTGTCTCCTAATTGATAACTTCATGTTGCTCGTGTCGCTGGACTGTGGCTTGCAGCACCAGCCATACGTCGAGCCTGTCTGCTCCGGCGCTTGTGCTAGTACTGCTGCCTCATCCAGCCCAGTGTTATGTATCTGTCTCATCACGCTCCACCCTCCATACGTGATTGTAATATTCAACTTCAGTATCTTCAGGATACATGATAGTATCCTTTCTGTCAAGCCATCGGCAGGACTTACATAGTTCCTCATGCTGGTTCCTGCCGGGAACCCAAATGATTTCCTTCTCATCAAGTACTTCATCACATGCTTTACATCTCATCGTCGTTCTCCTTATGCTCGTACATCAGTACCGAAGGTAGCATCTACTGCCATCCGTACAGTCTCACGCATCTCTTCAGATGCAAACTTGTTGGTGAAGGTAACCTCAAGCGCGGCCTGTGCATCACGCAGGTTCAGCATCTTAGCACCCCACACCTTGAGAGTACGCATACTCATGGTCATGGACAGAGCACCCTGCTCGTACGCTTCACGGATAACACCTGCCGTGGCAACCATGTGGCCAGCCAGCCGCTCGGGCAAGCCGTCAACCAAGCTCATCAGAACCTCAGTCTCCGCATCTGCTTCGAGGTAATCGAACTCAATCATGGTAGTGAGCCTGTCCCGCAGGGCAGCGTTGAGCACACCAGTACCTACGAACTGTCCCGTGTCGTCGCCTTCGCCGTTGTGATTGTCGAGTGCTACGAACCGAAACGTGTCGGTAGGTTCAATGACGGCCTCGGATAAGCTATCAGCGCCGCCGCCTGTTATGGTCAATGCGCCGCCGGCCTGCGCCACACTGTGCAGGGCTGGGTAGAACTCGTTGGGTCCAGCAGAAATCTCATCGCAGATGGTAATGGCACCGAGTCGCATAGCCTGTGGCAAGAAAGATTCTTTGAACACAAGGTTCCCGTGGGAACTTGTCCATGTACCGAAGAAGTCGCTTTCCTCCATGCCCTTGGACATAGCCTTGACAAACACCGGCCAGTTGAGCATCGCGCCGAGCCAGCGATAGAACTCAGTCTTACCTGTTCCCGGCATGCCGTATGACATGTGAGATTCGCCGCATCGGATAGCAAGGCAAGCGAAGTAGCCCTGCTCGATGCGCGGTCGGTAGTGCTTGACCTCATCCCATTTGGGTATGCTGCGCACGCCATCCTCACCCCAGTGGTCATCGGAAAACTTGGGCATGTAGAAATCCTCACCCGGAAGTTTCGATGGGTCACAGTTAAGCAAGTCAGATACCTTGATGGTGCTGTCCCATCCAGCAGGCAGCTCAGGTAGCATCATGGATACGTAGTCCCAGATGCTCTCGGTCTCGGTCTCGGTTCCCGTGGGAACCTGTTCAACCTCAGCCTCCGGCCAGTCATCAATTACATTAGCTGTCACGCCTGCCTTGTTCTGTCGTTGTTGTCTTGGTGATGCCATTAGATTAGCTCCTTCAGTACTTCAATCAATTGTTCGCCGAGATTCTCAGCGCTGATACTCCTCGCGTGAGGATAGTAGCTCAATACAGTGTCAGTGTCAATACCCAACCCGATAATCTCTACTCCTTGGTCGGTAAGGTTATTGACTACGCTCTTGAGATAGCCTCCTTCAGGGAAACCATCATAAGCCATCGGGTCGTGGTAATACTCCAGCGTGTACGGCCCTGCCGCTCGTGGCTCACCGTCGCTCATCACTATCATAACCTTTCGGTTATGCGGCATCGCTAACAGTCGCTCGCCTGCCATGCTGATAGACTCACCGTCAGCGTTAGCACCCATCGGAGCGAACTGAGTCAGCCTGTTAGTCAGGGTTCCTGTGGGAACCTGCTCGTTGAACTCCTTGTGGATGATATTAAGCACACCACCTGTAGCCCAGTCGAGTGTGTAAGCAAACACTTCGTAGTCCATCTTCATCAGGTCGAGTGCGCGAGACAGCTTAACGACAGACCCAGCAGCGACATGCTGTCGGTTAGTATCTACACCTTTAAGACATCGCGCCATGCTACCAGAAATATCGATACCGATAGAGATAGCAGTCCCTCGTGGGTCAGGCTTGGCATTGCGCTTGGTGAAGACACGCTCACGCCACCTGTCATCCGGCACCTCAGTCACGACGCGATGAACCATGCGCTTGTTGAGCTTGCCACTGCGCTGGCCGTACTGCTTACCGGCTTGGTACTTGGCATTGAGATACATCTGCAACTTGCGAAGGCTGGCATCATGCCCTATCACATCTTCAACTAGACTTCGCTGAATACTTCGCCATGTATCGTATCCTTTGATACAGGCACCGTGTTTCAGGTAGTGCATATTCTCAGACACTACACTACCGCCCTTGATTCCGCGGTTGCGCCCGTCTGCACTGAACAACTTGCCCTTACCTACTAGCAGAGTAAACCGTTCGTTGGACTTGGCTGGTATGTATCCAGTGTTCGCTGGGTCAGTAGGCTTGCGCTCCTCGAAGCTGTTGTTGTGTGTCTCAACACGTTCGACCGGCGCATCTCTGTCAATCTCAGTCGCCTTGATTTCGTGGTCGTCAAGCATCTGCTCAGCTAGACTAGGCTGGTTCTCGCGGGAACCTTGGTCACCGCCTTGGTCACCTCCCTGTTCAGACTGCTCACCGTCCTGCTCACCGTCAGAGTCACCTTGCTCACCGTCCCCCTGTTCACCGTCATCGCACTGCTCACCGCCATCAGGTGAGTCAGTATCTGCACCATCATCACCGTCCTGTTCCTGCTCGGTAGGTAGGTGTGGCTCCCATAACTTAAGCAAGTCATTGATGGTCACCAGTATGTCTCGCAGGTTATCCGCTTCAGCATCAAGATACAGTTCACGGAACCGTTCGACAAACCCATGCTGCTGGGCAAGCGATACCAGTGTCGGCACTACCGAACCTTGCGCTTGCTTAGTGAAACAAACTGACAGCATCCGGCTTGACTTTGGATAGGTCCGCTGTCTGACCAGACAATCGACCAGTCCTGCCGCCGTAAGTACCACCGCCTGCTTATCGTTGGCGTCGATAGGTGGGACAGTCTCGGGTATGTAGCGGCCTTGATAGGTCACGCGCCCAGTATCGCGCCACCCATCCGCGCCTTTGTACTTGCCGAAGTGCATGTGGTCCACTGGTCCGTCAATGAACAGGTTATCCAGCTTGTATGGTGGTCGCAGTTGCTTCAGGCTATCGTCGGTGAACATATCGTAGTCACGACGCCGAACCAGATGCACTATCTCGTGCAGCTTGATGTAAAAATGCTCCGCTACTTCCTCCGCTGTAGCTTCGGGCGGTAAGTCCTTCACATGTACAGTATCGGGGTTGATGGTTGCGTATGGCGTACCACTGTCATCAACGTCGTATCGCTCCTCAACTCCCGTCTTTTGCAGCATCGCTCGTACCACTGCACTCGCTGCTTCGCGCAGTGTCTTGGTTCCCACGGGAACTTTCATGAGAATGTCCTCCATATGACCCATGCATATGATGATAAAAAGGCAGCAGTCAGTACAGCTACCAGTGCAAGCCACTCTTTAAAGCTCATGTTCATCCTCCGAGATATCCAGACCGAATGTCACCAGTTGTGCGATGTAGTCCTCTGGGTATTCGCGAATAAAGTCCTGCACCGTGTAGTATTGCAGGCAGTAGTTCTCATCGTATGAGAATTCGTTGTTGTCGTCGTAGTTCATGTCAGTTCTCCTTGTAACATGTTACAGTTTGGCCAGTTCATCGATGGCCAAGTTGAGCCAATTACCGCGAATCTGCTCATCTTTTTGCTTGCTGATGAAGTTCTTCAGACCTTTAAGTTTTTGCCTAAAGCGTTCGTCATCAGAGATATCCACGTTGAGCTTGCCTGTCGCCATGTGCTTCTTCGACTCCATGTCCTCGCTCAAGTCGCCGCGAATGAAGGCATTTTTCATGGCGTTCTTGTACGTGCTGACTGCGTTAGGAACTACGTGGTATTCCTTGCCCTTGATGGAGAACTTCTGTTTAAAGTTGTTCGACTTTGAATCTACCATCATCGGCAGCATATCCGTTGTCAAATACGGATAATTAATCAGCAGCGTGTTCTGTTCATCCGTCAGTTGTTCGCCCCTGAGCTTACAAACTAGCGCCTTGTAGACCAGTTCGCACCAGTTCTGTTCTGCTGGCCCGAATATCTGCGGGTTGATATCCTCCGTCCATATTTTTTCTCGCGGCAATGCAGTTTGCGTGCGCCATTCCTCGCCGTATGTAGCTTCGGCATAGGCAACAACGGCTCGCACCATACCAGTTACTCCTAGCTTTTTCTCTGCTTTGCTGGAGTCCCCATCTATCGTGCCTGTTTGCAGATGGTCAAATGCATCTGTTAAGCCCGATATTGCGTCGCTTTGTTTAAATGTCATAGTCTATCCTTCGGTTCCCAACAGGAACCTGTTACCGATGCAACATCGCATCATCTCAATTCTCTTGTAACATGTTACAGAAGCATCTTCGCATCATATCAACTATAACATGTTATAAAAAAATAAAAAAGACAGGCACAACAAAGCCCCCGACTCGCGGGGGCCATGCTGTCCTGTTGGTGATTAATCAAGCTCGATTTCGGGGTGAACAACTCGAATAGCACTGAGCTTCGTTGTCTTCACCGTCTCAATGGTCGCCGTACCGCGTCGCTCGAGGTAGGCTTCATCAAACTCGCGTATCACGTTGTCAATCCCGTCGATACCTTCGACATTCTCTAGCTCGATGATACCTTCGACCAGCGTCGTGAGCGCCTTTTGCATCTTCAGGATCTTCGACTCGACGCTAGGCTGGCGCTTATCATCGTCGCTAGCGGCCACGATGGCGTAGTTCTCGCCGTTCCATTTGACCGTGTATTCACTGTCTGTCACGCGGCGCACGAGCGTGCGGAACGTAGCGGACCGCTTATCGTCTTTAGGCAGTATGCCCAGACCCCGGTTGATGCCTGACCAGTCGGAAGCCTGAAACGCTTCCCGGATGGCGACGGTGACCTTGGCGGACCCAGTGAGGTAATTGTGAACAGCCTGAGCATGGCGGTCGGCCAGCGTGTCGGTGGTGGTGGTGTCAATAGCTTGTAACATGTTATAGCCCCTTTGGGAATGGATTGGTGAATGTACCCTATATAATGCAACCCATGTGCCAACTTTTTATCCACAAGCTAAGTTATTGATTTTACAGGTCGAAAAAAAGTTATCCACAAAAGCTAGAATTTAAACGATGTTCAAAAGTGTAAAGGTTATTGACAAAATATCTGTGGATAATTGTGGATAAGTCGGGATTATGTCGTAGATTCAACAACTTACGATTGTCAATAAATTTTACAGGTTTTGTAAAGAATGTTGACAGTTTGCTAAGTTATTGATTTTACTATTACAATCTGTCAATAGATTTTACAGTGGCTTGTTGCGCTGCAACATTGAACAATTGTGGATAGATTGTGGATAGATTGATGCACTGCAACATTATGCTGCGATGCACAACGACGCACGCCGACTGGTGGTATTTATGCAACATGTTGTAAGTTTGCAACAACATAATTGCTGCACTGCACCATATAAATGCTGCACTGCAACATGGCGTCGTATCGTGAATGAGGTTACGAATCTAAATGAGAATGATAGACTAAATGAGAATGAGAATGATTCGTATTAACTCATGGGGACCTGGAATCACATTCATAGCGCGAATCTAAGTGGTAATGCGAATGATAATGAGAAGTATTCGCATTTATCGAAGGGGCCGGGGGGCTTGGATGGCCCGTCGCGCGGGGGAAGATAGCCAATTCCTACATCAGAGCGGATTTGGGATTCGCATTATGCAAAACCACAATAACTGTAAGGATATACAGTAGTCAAGTGGTCAATTTTTAACCAGCTTAATGTAAGCTCTTACACGGTGACTTTATATCGCTACGTATGGCTGACTATAGGTCAGCATTAGAAGTCGTCGTCACGAGGCTTACAATGCGTCTGAGGCTATGTTTCCTATTGAACTAAGCTACTCCTCCTCGTACTGAGACTCGTCGTCGTATAGACTAAGTATTATTATATTATATATATATATTATTTATATATTATTATATATATATATATTATATTATTATTATATTACTTATATTATATATTACTTATATTATATAT